>Ga0335074_10001541_pt1 | contig 31280 bp, 26 predicted proteins | sample Lox_Sample_23_FD_206715 | JGI IMG/M metagenome (GOLD analysis project Ga0335074, IMG submission 206715) | Soil microbial communities from Loxahatchee National Wildlife Refuge, Florida, United States - Lox_Sample_2.3 | ecosystem: Environmental > Terrestrial > Soil > Wetlands | place: USA... | reverse complement strand
GACCGATGGCTACGTCGGGCAGATGATGGAGCCGCTGGAAATCAAGATGCGCGAGGTCGCGCAGCCCGAGAAGGGCTGGGCAGTAAAAGGCACACGCGAGAGCAAGAAGAACATGATCAGCTCCATCGTTTTGGAGCCTGATGCGCTCGAGAAGCATGTACGTCATCTGGAAGCGAAGTATCAACTGGCGCAGGAATTGGAGAGTCGTCACGAGAACTATCTCGCCGAAGATGCGGACATTCTGCTCGTCGGCTTTGGTATCGTCTCGCGCGTGCTGCGCTCGGCAGTCGATCAACTGCGCTCGCAAGGTGTGAAGGCGGGACTGTTCCGTCCGATCACGTTGTGGCCGTTTCCATCGCGTGAGCTGTGCCAGACGGCTGAGCACGTGAAGCAGGTGCTGGCGGTTGAATTGAGCACCGGAATGATGGTCGAGGATGTGAAGCTTGCCTTGAATGGTAAGGTTCCGGTCGAGTACTACGGACGTGTCGGCGGCAACGTCCCGATGGCGGAAGAAATTACGGCGCAGGTTTTCGCGCGCATGGCAGCCCATGTATAAACCACCCCGTCAAGCGCAAGCGTGGCGCTAGTCGGGGACCCCGGTCAATCTCAACCGGAGTCGAGGAGACAGATTGTGGAAGGCTATCAGGTAATTCACCAGAAATCACCGGCGTTCTATGACAAATACGAGCGCAAGGCCGAGTTGCAGCACCAGACGCACTACTGCCCGGGATGCGGACATGGCATCGTCCACAAGCTGATCGCCGAGGCTCTGACCGATCTCGGCGTGACAGAACGCGCCATCCTCGTCAGCCCGGTCGGCTGCTCGGTCTTCGCCTATTACTATTTCGATGTGGGTAACGTTCAGGTCGCACACGGACGGGCGCCGGCTGCGGCAACGGCGCTCAAACGCGCCAATCCTCACTCGATCGTGATGTCGTACCAGGGTGACGGCGACCTAGCGGCGATCGGAACGGCCGAGATCATTCACGCCGCGAATCGCGGCGAGAACATTACTGTCTTCTTCGTCAATAACTCCATTTATGGCATGACGGGTGGGCAGATGGCGCCGACGACGCTGGTCGGCCAGAAGAGCACAACGTCCCCCTGGGGACGGCGCTCCCACAATGAGGGATTGCCCATCCACGTGTGCGAGCTGCTTGCCGGCTTGGAGACGCCGACTTACCTCGAGCGCGTGGCCCTCAACGACATGAAGAACATCATGAAGGCGAAGAAAGCGGTCAAGAAGGCGTTGGAGATCCAGAAGAACGGTGGCGGCTTCTCGTTGGTCGAGTTTCTCTCGCCCTGCCCGACCATTCTGAAGATGGATCCAGTCGTGGCGCGGGATTGGGTGGGCGAAACGCTAGTCAAGACATTCCCGCTGGGCGTCTTTCGCGATCACAAGCCGGAGCTGCCGATCGATGCCAAGGTTCCCGCAAAAACGGTTGCCGAGGCGCTGGACGTTGCCGAGACCGGCGCATCTCAACCGGCGGCGAAGCGTCAGCATCACCCGCGCGAGTTGACGGTGAAAATCGCCGGCTTCGGCGGACAGGGTGTTCTGCTGATGGGACAGTTGCTGGCCGAGATGGGTCTACGCGAGCAGATGGAAGTGAGCTGGCTGCCGTCGTATGGCCCCGAGATGCGTAGCGGCAGCGCTCACTGCCATGTCATCCTGTCGCACGACCGCATTGGCTCGCCGCTCATTTCACAGCCGGATGTGCTGGTCGCCATGAACGAGTTGTCGCTCCACAAATTCGCCCCCAGCGTCGCATCTGGCGGAATGATTTTGTACAACAATGATAAATTGCCCGACGGCTTCAGCGCTCCCCAGGCGCGCGCCGTTTGCATACCAGCAGCGGAAATCGCGGATGGGCTGGGAGCAGCCAAGGTCGCCAATGTCGTCATGCTGGCCGCACTGCTGGAGGAAACCGAGTGCATGCCGATGGATTCGGCTGTTTCGGTGCTCGAGGAGACGGTTAAGAATCCGAAGCTGCTCGATTTAGACAAAAAGGCGATTGCCGCAGGGCGTGATTACGTTGATACGAAGATCGAAGTCGGCGCCGTAGCGCAGCCGGATGGCTACTCGTATTAAGAGACTGTCAGCTAGCGGACTTCAGCGAAGTCGCCTCCGCCCTCACTCCGTGCGGAGGCGATTTACTTTGCAGATCGCGACTCGGTTTCATGCTTAGCGAGGCGACTAGCTGTGAGTCGGCAGAGTAAGCGCGTCTCCCTTGCCCGCGATCTTTCTTTGAGGAATTTTTCTCTCACACGCTCACGTGACCCGGCTCACTGTGCACTCTGTGAACCGGGTTTGTAATACAGTCGGCTGTTGGAGCAATCATTATGCAATCGGAAAAAGAGGTACTTTGTCCGCTTTGCCACGGACATGGCCGCGAACGTAAAGAGCTTCTCGTGGTGCGGTGGCGTAGTCGGGACTTCGAAGAGGAACTGCAGAAGATGGCCGACGAGGCTGCTTTTGGGTCGAGCAGCGGTCTTGAGGATCCGTTCGAGATAGAGGAGCCGGTTTATAGCAACGAGTCGGATTAACCGCGAACTTCCTTGCCTTGTACGCCACGGCGGGCGTTCCGAACTGGGGGGCAGAGCGTCCGCCATTACCCTTTGTGGCGCTTCTTGATCGCCAGATAGCAAACCGCATAAACCACGTAGGCTGCGGCCAGCACGATGTAGAAAATCTTCAAACTAAAAGTAATCGCAAAGGCCGCAACCGACGCAGCAAGCACCCACATGAACGCTTCGCCCAGAAATCCGCCGCTCCAGTTGGGCTTCGCGCCGCCGGATGGTAATTTCGGCCGAACCGAAAGTAGCAGTCGTGGTACGGCTGAGCAATAGGCGCGATAGCTCTCGCCCTGGCTGGTAAGAATGCTCGCTTCCTCGCGCAGGATGAGCCGGTAATCGAAGATGATCATCCCCAACACCAGAATGGCAAATCCGATGCGGCTCGCCATCAGGCCGAACCCAATCCCCAGCAGGATGTTGCCGAAATAAAGCGGATTCCGCAGATAGCGATACGGTCCGTCGGCTACCAGCCGCGACGTGTGTATCCGCTTGTCGACCATCACTTCAGGATTGAGGTAGGCCGTTCCCCACGTACGAATCATTGCGTTCGCAATACAGAACAGGGTCGCGATCGCAAAAATCGCGTGATACTGCCAGTCGGCTGCCCGAGTGCCGCGCAGCTTTGCGATCCAATCTACGAAGGCAGCTGCGACGTTCTCGTGATCGACCGAATAGCTGAAGAACGCGATAAAGAAGATCGCACCGAAAATCCAGAAGCGATATTTGAACTCAAAATCGGTTGCTGCAGACATCGCGCTCGTCGGTCATTTTGGGTTATCCCGGCCCGAAAGATCATACGACAGCACTGCGTCGTACGTCCGTCGGATCGCGCGTGACCTGCACTTCGGAACAGGTGAGAACAGTGGCTGCACCCTGTCCCGAATTGCGTCTGCAGACCAGTAGCCGCAAGCGCCGCGACGTTCTACCGTGAATTCAGAAGAGAATCCGCCATGGGCCAGCGAGCTGCGAGTACGCGAGTCGTGGATGGCGCGGATCGCAAGCGATGCTGTTACGAACATACAGGTTCAGTTACCAATCCTGGTAGCTGACGTAGGGCTGGCGAGCTTAAAAGGGGGAGCCCGCCGGCCCTGTTGTTTTGGTGTTAAGTAACACCTTCGCCTGATCTGCGGTGTTTACCGTAGTTGCTTAATCATCGCCAGTTGCTATTGTTCGGGCATCCCTGATGACTTTTGCGCGAACAATTGCTCTCACCTTAACCGTCAGCGTGGCCGCCGTGGCAAGCTACGCTCAGCAAGCCCCATCGCCACCGTCGATTGACCAAGTGCCGTCGAGTGCTGCACAAGCCGTTCTTTTACAGGACGAGACTGCTCCGCTGGCGGCAGCACAAGCCAACTTGCTGGCGGCGCCGAATGCGTTGCTGGACGCTCCTGCACCACCGATGGTCGCGCCTGTTTCGCAGCCGAAGATTCTCCCGCCCGAGCACACATTCTGGGACCGGCAACAAAAGATCGCGCTCGCAGTGCACAGCAGTGTTCGTCTGGCCGACACTATCAAGACCTGTCGCGAACTGGCCGATGGCGGGAAGGAAGTGTGGATCCCAACGCAATCCTGTGCAGGGATTGCAGCTTGGAACGCCGGATCGGTCGGGCTCGCATTGGGGATAGGCTGGTTATTCCACAAGTACGGACTTCATCGCCTCGAGAGAATTACGCCATGGGTTGGAACGGCCGCCTCGGCTGCTGGATTGACCAAGAGCGTCTTCAACATCTACTGATCTCTGCGCCGAGCCGATGGCGCAGCGCGACACTCAGCCTGCGGCTTCGGTATCATCTACCTCGATGAATGCCGACCTTTTGCTATGGCGAAGCAAAATTGAAGAAGCCCATCGCCGAATCTACAGCATTGTTCAGACAACTCCGGTAGCTCTCATTGACAACGAACCGAAAGCTGCATTGTCGCGTGCGTTTCTGAAGATGGAGCATCTGCAGAAGACCGGCTCCTTCAAGTTACGGGGTGCGGCCAACAGGATCCTCGCTCTGTCCTGTGCTGAGGCTGAGAGCGGAGTGATCGCCTCCTCGACCGGCAATCACGGCTTGGCTGTGGCCGCCGCCGCGTCGCATCGCCGCGTGCAGGCAGAAGTGTACGTGTGCTCGCAAGTTTCCCCTAAGAAGTTTCGTTTGATCGAAGACCATGGAGCCCGCGTTCAGCTTGCAGGCAGTACCCCTCTGGAGGCGGAACTCGCGGCGCGAGCTGCCGCTGCCGAATCAGGCAAGACCTACATCTCGCCCTATAACGATCCGCAAGTGGTCGCCGGACAAGGAACGGTTGCGATGGAGATCGTCGAACAGGTCAACGACATTGACGCTATTTACATCGCTGTGGGCGGCGGGGGTTTGATTGGCGGCATGGGAGCATACATGAAGACCGTGTCGCCGCGGACCGAGATTGTCGGCTGCTGGCCGGGGAATTCTCGCGTCATGTACGAATGCCTCCGTGCGGGCAAGATCATTGAGGTTGCCGAAGAACCGACTCTTTCCGAGAGCACTGCAGGGGGGCTCGAACCCGGATCGATTACCTTCGATCTCTGTCGCGCGGTGATCGACCGCAGCATGTTGGTCAGCGAAGAGCAGATACTCGATTCCATGCGCTGGGCTCATCGGAGAGGATGGGAAGTTGAAGGCGCCGCGGCCGTGGCGATCGCTGCGTTTTTCAAGGATGCGCCGCAACTGGCCGACAAGACCGCCGTCATCGTGTCCTGCGGCGGAAACAGTTCCACGGAAGTGTTAAGGCGTTTACAAGAAGCTTAGTACTGCCTAAAGGGAAAACGCGGTCGGTCGGGTTCAACGTGGTGAAACTGATGGGGCTTACGCTCCGCTTCCTTCCGACGCGGGAGTCGGCGCAGCTTGGGCGGGTGGATTGGTTTCGACATAGCTGTTGACCATGTCTTTCAATTCCTTGCTGGGCTTGAAAAAGGGGATCTTCTTGGCGGGAACCTCCACGCGGTCGCCGGTCTTGGGGTTACGGCCCACGCGAGGCTTGCGCTGGCGGGTGCGAAAGCTGCCGAAGCCACGAATCTCAATCTTGTCGCCAGCACGCAGCGAGCGCACCACGCTCTCAAAAATAGTTTCTACGATGACCTCGCTGTCCTTCCGCGTGAGTTCCGTCAGCCGGGAAACCTCATCGATCAAGTCTGCCTTGGTCATCTCGCACGCCCCTTATCGCGATACGGCTCATCAGTTTACCAGCACAAGGGATACTCTCAAATTGCCGCAAGCTTGGCAAGTACAAGTTTTAATTGAGTTTCTCCACTGAGATCAGCTCAATGACTACTTCCACAGGTAATAGAAGCCGACATTGGTTTGCATCAGCTTGGCTGGGTCTGGCAGGTATTCGGAGGCATCGCCAAAGACGAGGTCAAGCAGGCTCTTGCGCTCCTTTTCCGGACGCACCAGCGTCGGCTCGCCTTTGATACCGACCGACTTGGCCGTGTCTTCTATAGCAGCACGGAAATCGCCGATCTGGTCGACCAGTTTGAGCGGCACAGCCTCCTGCCCGGTCCAGACCTTTCCGTTCGCCAGCGCACGCACCTGATCGTCCTTCATCCTGCGCCCCACGGCTACGCTGTGGATGAACTGGTTGTGCATATTGTCGATTAGACTCTGCAGGTAAGCCCGCTCCTCGGGAGTCATGGGACGCGTGGGTGACCCTGTGTCTTTGAATTCGCCGGCCTTCAATGTGATGGCCTGCAACTTGGCCCACTTCAGCAGCTCTTCGTAGTTGTACCATTCGGCAATGACGCCGATGGAGCCGACGATGCTGGCATCATCAGCGAAGATCTTATTGGCTGCCGAGGAGACATAGTACGCTCCGCTGGCGCCGACCGTACCGATGGAAGCGACAATCGTCTTCTTCTTCTTATCGCGGATACGCAGAACCTCGCGATAGATCTCCTCCGATGCTGCCGCTCCGCCGCCGGGCGAATCAACGTGCAGAACGATCGCCTTGATGGAACTATCATCCGCAAATTTGCGCAGCTGGTCGACGACATCCTTAGGATTGATGATCACCCCTTCTAAATCGACGACGCCAATCTTGTCGCCAAAGCCGCCGAAACCGTCCTTCTGCTGTGAGCGAACGGAGAAGTACACCAGAGCAAAAATCGCCACCAGAAAGAGAAAGAAAGCTCCGCCGCCAAGGACAACCCAGAGAAACACACGGGAACGCGGCTGGTCGCTCATGGAAGATTAAAGTGTAGCAGAAGCAGAAAGGCCGCTCTTCGCCATTCGCTTTTCGCCATGCGCTATTCACGGCCGGTCTTTTGGCCCTTAGGCGCCCAAACTCAGTTTCTTGAACGGCCAGGGCTTCTCCAGTCAACCTAAGGCTGAGTGCGGCAAGTCGCCCGATAATGACTAACCGCCAACCGCGAATGGCCAATGGCGAGAAGCGAATGGCGAGAAGCGAGTAGCGTCCGTCAGTGAAATATCGCTGCGAAGAATGCTCCGATTTTGCCGAAGAAGCCGTGCGACTCTTTCTTGGCCGTCTGCGTATTGTTGGCCGATGACGACTTCTTCTTGGCGTTGGCCGGTGGTAAAACCGTCGGCTCAAGCTGCACGACCTTGTTGTTCTCGAGCCTCAGGACGGCAACATTTTCCGTGAGATCGGGGGTCGGATCGTCGCCGCGAAAGACAAACGGCGCTTCGATCGCGACGTGCTGTTCAGGCGAAGGTGAAGGCGGAGTGGCTAAAGGCTCTGCGGGCTTAGCCTGCGCCAGCGGGGGCGGTGGTGGCGGAGCGGTTCTGGCCACTTGAGTGGGTATCGGCGGCGGTGCCGGACATCCGCAATTTCCCTTGTAGCCGCTCGCTTCACCGAGATGACCGCCTTTGAAAAGAACTCCCTCGTCCGGCTTCACTTGATATGTAGCATCACCCATCGTCTCCGACACAACAATTGCGGAGACGTTCGAGGGGAGTGATTGAACGCAGGTATCGCCCTGTGGAGTGATTCGCACGGCGACGTGAACTGTACCTGGCCCAGGCAAGAGCAGCCGCAGGTCGGGAGTCAATAATGTGTCGGCTTCGGCGCCAAGCGGATAGTTCATCTCCACATTGCCGCTGTTTAAGCTGAAGAGCAGTTCGCGTCCGCTTTGCGACGCCGTAATAGAAAGCTTGGTGCCCTCGCATACGAGCAGGCTGCCTCCACGTTCCAGTTTCAAAGTCGCAGCCTGGGCTCCAGCTTGAATGGATGAGCCGCTCAACACGCTGGTTCCAGAGCCCGCCAGGATAACCGATCCTTTGACGCTGGCATCGGTGGCATACAATTCGCCAATTGCCTGCTGCCCCAGGACGACCGAAGGTGTGATTATCGAAAGCAACACAGTGACGCAGAAAACGAGATAGCAGCGCGACTTCATGGACAAATAAGCCAGCCTTCTCTCTCGATACTACCACTCGCTCTCGCTTTTGAAATCTTCTTGGCAGGTCGCGATACTAGGCTAAACGGAGGTGCAAACCCCCTTGTTTGCAGCGCCTTGGATGCTGAGTTTGGACGGGATCGAATACCCGCACCGCGTAACACCCCGCTAAGGAATGCATTCGTGCGCAATCCACCTGGAGCAGCGCAGAGACTCCGATCGATAGCTCCATCTCTCTCCATCTGCGAGCGCGTGGTGGTAAAGGCGATTGAAGCCTAAAGCGCGTGCAATTAGTCTAACAATCAGGCATGGCAGCTAACGGCTCCAAGGCGCACCGACATCCCAAGTTTGTCTTTGGGGACACCATCAGCGTGGCCCTTCAGACCTTTCGAATCGGCAAGTGGAGATTCATTCTAACCTCGCTGGGCATGGTCATCGGGACAGCGTCGCTGATTCTGGTAGTCACCATCGGCCTTACCGGCAAGCAATACTTGCTTCAACAGATTCAGAACATTGGTTCGAACATGATGGTCGCCGAGTACACCGGAGGCGGCATCTTTGGCAGCGATGAGACCAGCGACTTTCTCACGCTCCACGATCTGAATGCAGTACGCCAGCAGGTCCCTGGCATCAGCAACGCCTCACCCATGATCGAATTTCACGATCACATTACCGTGCCTGGAGGCAAGGAACGTGAAGTCGTCGTTTTGGGTGTGTCTTGGCAGTACCACTACATACGCAATCTGGATGTCCTGTCAGGGCGCTTTTTTGATGACAGCGATACACAAGCTCGCAACAAAGTTGCTGTTATCACGCAGAAGCTGGCCAATACGCTTTACAGCTCGCAGGATTCGGCCATTGGCCAGCAGATCAAGCTGAGCGGTCTCCCCTTCACCGTAATCGGTACATTTCGCGAGCGGGTCGATACCTTTGGCCAGTCCGAGATCTCAGACGACACGATTCTGCTTCCGTACACGGTGGCTCGCTACTTCACCAATAGCGATGAGGTAAAGCAGCTGTTCTTTTCGGTGGGCGACTCCGCTGAAGTGCCCCGTGCGACTAAGGAGATTCACGACGTCCTGCAGTCGCGCCATCGGCCCGAATCGGTTTATCGGGTCGACAATTTGACGCTGCTGCTGGACGTGGCCAGCAAGACCGCTGACACGCTGACGAGGGTACTCCTGCTGGTCTCGGTGCTGACGCTACTCGTCAGTGGGGTTGGCATCATGAACATCATGCTGGCAACGGTTAATGCGCGCATCCGCGAGATCGGTGTTCGCAAGGCGGTGGGAGCTACCAATGCGGAAATTCGCGCGCAATTCCTGATTGAAGCCATCCTGATCTCGCTGGCCGGTGGAACTGTGGGAATCGTTCTCGGCCTGGCCTTGCCGTTCTCCGTGCGCTTCCTGACCAACTACCGCGTCCCGATCTCGGGATGGTCGGTCGTCATTGCCGTGCTGGCTTCCAGTCTGGTTGGAATCTTGTTCGGAACCGCCCCGGCAACGCGCGCGGCGCGCTTCCAGCCCGTCGAAAGCTTGCGCTACGAGTGAACAGCCACGCAGCTTCTTGCGCTCCGGCTCTGTGGCATCACTGGCCAGAAACGGGAAAGCCCGGGCCGTTTTGCCCGAGCTCTTCACTTTTCGCTTCGTACGCGCTTACGTCCAGGTTCTGGCGATGGTCACGTCCGTTCCGTCTTTCAGGTCAAGCGAATACTTGTCACCGGTGACCGTTGAGCAGTTAATTCACCAGAGCGATGCTCTCCAGGTCACGCTGAAATGCTTCCAGGGTACCGCCCGGCATACCGACTTTGCATACGGCGTTGCGCGCTTCCTCAGGCGAAACACCATAGCCGTGTCCGGCCAGAAACATCTGAACCAGTTCGGCTGCATCCCGGGAGTCAAACCCATGAAGCACTTCGCTTCGTAACGCCTCCAATTCCGGGAGGGAAAACTTTTCTGCCATCATCGAGCTCACCTCCGACCCTTCCGGGTTTTGCTTGTTAGACTCGCTTGCCAGCTATTTAGTTGCAGGCAATTCTATTGCCGAACCCGGATTCTGACTGGGAGTTATCCCAGCCTTTTGCCTGTTTTGAACCCCGGTGTCCCGAAATAGTTGCTGGAGTTGTATTTGCAGCGCCTAATCAAGTGCGCGGCTCCCACTGGAGTGGGATGAAAGGCATGCCGTCAACTGACATCTGACCAGCGCCACACCTTCTATCTACGATCCAAGCGTAGCGTTGGTTATTCCATTTTTCGGAAGTTTGGGCGATTTGCACCATTTCAGGAAGTCGCCTTGCGGAATAGCACGCAGCGGGCATTGACTGAATGCTCATTCAGTCTTCACCTACCAACCGGTGGGTCGATCAGAGCTGCTCGATCGTAGCTTCGTGCTCGAGGAGGATCGGGATGTCGTTGCGAATGGGATAGACGCGCTTACACTCGTTGCACTTGAGCGCCTCCTCGCCGCGCAGGACGAGAGGCTTCCGGCATACGGGACACGCGAGGATTTCGAGCAGGTCAGGCGAGATCATAGCTTCATTCTAGCTTTCTCGGCCGCCTCCTTGCCACTGTGCCGGACTGGTACCCGCATCGAGCTTATTGGGCGATCTGCGCCGTGCGCAGAAAATCATAGTTCCCGGCCGGTCCGAGCTTGATGTTGCGCACGCGGTTGGTGTGCACCAGCACGTTATCCAGATACCACAGATTGATGTACGGCAGGTCCTCGGCCAGGATCTGCTGGATCTGAGCGTAGATCGCTTTCCGTTTCTGCTGATCCAGCGTGCTCCGTCCGTTGCGAATCAGCTCATCGACTCGCGGATTGGAATAGAACGTCCGATTGGCGCGCTTGGGAGCAAAGCTGCTGGTGGCGAAGACGTTCTCAAACATATCCGGATCCTGATTGCCACCGATCCAGCGCAGGGAATGCATTTGATAGGCGCCTTTCGTCACGTCTGCCAGAAACGTTGCCGACTCAAACGAGCGAATATCCAATGCGATGCCGACCTGACGCAACTGCTGTTGCAGCACGGCGGCCAGCAGACGCGTGGACTCCTCGGTGGACGTCTTCATCGTGATGTGGAAGCGCACGCCATTCCTCTCCGGATATCCAGCTTCATCAAGCAGTTGACGGGCGCGCTGCGGATCATGAGGATAACGAGCAACGTCACCATCGTAGGCCCAGTGCTGCGGCGGCAGAATGCTGTAGGCCGGACGCGCCTCGTCGCGCAACAGGTAATGAATGATGGGCTTGATATTGATGGCGTAGGCGATCGCTTGCCGCACGCGAACATCTCTAAGAATTGGATCGCGCAGATTCAGCGCGATGTAAGCGTAGATGGTGCCCGGCGACTCCATCACCGTCAGATCGTGATCACGCCGCAGGGTCACCACCGTGTCCGCTACCAGCGAGTTGATGGCGATGTCGGCGCTCTGTTTCCTGAGTTCCAGCGCACGGGTAGTCGCATCCGGAATTACTTTGAATTCCACTCGATCGAGCTTTGCTGGCACGCCCCAATAGTCCGGATTGCGCTCCACGATGACATCCTTGTCCTGCTGCGCGCTCACGAAACGAAAAGGCCCCGAGCCGACAAGATGCCGGTTGAAGTCTTCGCCACTTCCGTAGGGAACAATTCCGGCTGCGCCGGAGAGATTCCATAGTAGAGATGCATACGGCTCCTTCAGGTGAAAGATGACCGTGTAATCGTCAGGCGCATCGATGTGACTGACGAGCGCAAAGGTGCCAGCCTTCGGACTGCGGATCTTGCCGTTAATCAGAGAGTCGAAGGTCCACTTCACATCGCGGGAGGTCAGCGGCTGTCCGTTGTGGAAGCGCACGCCGTGCCGCAAATGGAATACATAGGTGAGCGGATCGGGAGTTTCCCAACTCTCGGCAAGCGATGGCTGAAGATTAAACTGTGCGTCGCGAGTAACCAGCGAATCGAACAGCAGCTCATCAATGCGCTGCGACTGCGCATCGACGCCGACTCGCGGATCCAAGTTGATCGGGCTGCTCTCGATGATCATGACCAGCGTGTTGGGGTCAGGCTTCTGCGTGCAGGCAGCGAAAAGAAGAACCACCGAGACAAAGAGACAGAAAGAAAAAACGGTTCTGGGCATTACAAAACGGCGGAGCACCCTTGCAGCTGTGCTGGATGATTGCCATATGTAGGATAGCAAGTCTCCGCCGCAATTTCTTCCTTCGGTCTGGTTTCTCCGTGTCTGAGTGGTGATCGATCTTTTCTCACTGCTTTAGTTGTTTTCCGTAATGAACCCAGTCGTTATACGTAACTGATTTTGCCAAGAACGGCAGGCAGCTTGGCTCCAGTTGCCGAAGGCACGTTCGACGGCAGCCGTCTCCAAGTCTGATACGCCAGCAGTGCGAACGCTGTCGCCTCTTTCGCTTCGGAGGGCAGCCCGAAGTCATCAGTCGTTCGCACGCGGATCTTCAATGCCGAAAGCTCTTCGCGGATCATGCGCATGAGCGTCGCGTTCTTCGTACCACCTCCGGAAGCAACAAGCTCGCGAAATCGGCCTGGCTTTGGCTCTGCGCTGTCGACCAGCGGCAGCACAAACCTGCGAACCGCGATGCCGATCGATCGCGCCGTCAGCGCTGTCGCTGTGGCAACAATGTCATTCTTGTCGGCGCGCCGGCAAAGACGCAGGAACGCGCGCACGAACTCGCGTCCAAACTGTTCCCTGCCCGCCGTTTTCGGCGGTCGTTGGCCAAAGAACGGCTGCCGCAGCAATTCCGTTAAAATGCGCTCGATCGGCTCGCCGCGCGCTGCCAGCCTCCCGTTGCGATCATATCGTCTATCGAAGAGATGCTCCGTCACCGCGTCGATCACCATGTTGCCCGGGCCGGTATCGAATGCGACAATCTGTCCCGGCGTGGCGCGCGGTGGAATCGCCGTCAGATTTCCAATGCCGCCCAGATTCTGCGCGATGCGCCCATACCGCCGATGCCGATAGAGCGCGTAATCGAGAAACGGAACCAGCGGCGCGCCCTTGCCGCCGACAGCCATATCCGCCGGTCGGAAGTCGGAAACCACCGGTACGCCGGTTCGGGCCGCAATTACCGCGGCCTCACCGGTCTGCCACGTGCATGCGATGCGACGGCCCAGATAGGGCCTTGCCCCGCCTTGATGATAGAGCGTTTGCCCGTGACAGCCGACCAATTCGCACTCCAACCGCGCCCGCCGTTGCGCCGCGCGGACCGCATCGGCATACAGGGAGCCCAGCAGGAAATTAAGCTGCGAGAGATCGGCTACGCGGGCAGAGCGCGCATTCATGGCTGAGAGAACGGCGCGACGAACCCCGTCTGCATACGGGAATTGATAATGGGCCAGCAATTCAAGGCGCGAGCGAAAGCCGCGACCTTGGATTCGCACCAGAGCCACGTCGATGCCGTCCGCCGAGGTCCCGCTCATTACCCCGGCAACGATCACTCCAACACCTCATCGGCACTCATTGCGCGGGCGCGTAATTCCTCGCCGAACTTCCAGATCTCCCGCGTCAGACGCTCCACGGTCTTGCGGGTTGGCGGATCCGGCATTCTCCTGAGAGCTCTGAAGCTCTTTTTCGCAGCAACAACCCGCTTAAATTTTTCGCGGACCAAAGCCGCGAACTTCTTGTCGCTCTCCGCGCGTTTCACCACTGCCTCGAAAGCACGGCGCACGCTCTCTTCTTTCTGGCAGACGAGGAACATGTCGGCTCCAGCGCGGAGCGTCTCGACGGCCGCGTCCTCGATCGATGCAGCCGCCAGCACTCCGCCCATATCGAGATCGTCGGTGATGATGAGCCCGCGATAACCGATCTTCTTGCGCAGGACGCCGCTCATCCACTTCCTGGAAAGTGACGCGGGCGTTTTATCGCCCGTCACTTGCGGATAAGCCGCGTGCGCTACCATGACAAACGGCAGCTCGCGCCGCAGCTCGCGGTAAGGAACGAGATCCTCCTTCCATAACCGCTTCCGCGGTTTGTCGATCACGGGAAGTTCGTTGTGCGAGTCGAGATTGGCCTCACCCAGTCCAGGAAAGTGTTTGCCGCATCCGAGCACACCCTTTTCGCTCAGTCCTCGCAGGAATCCTCGCGCATACGCGATCGTCTCGTTGGGCTTCGGCGACACCGTGCGTGATCCCAGAACTCCTTCGGATGGCGCAAGCCGCAAGTCGAGCACAGGCGCAAAGTCGGTGTTAAATCCCAGAGCACATAGCTCCTCTCCCAGCAGCCGGCCATGCTTGCGAAAAAGTTTCTTCGAACCAGCCGCGGCAACTTCAGCAACGGACGGCACCGGCGCGATCACCTCGCGCAGCCGATCTACCGTGCCGCCTTCCATGTCGACACAGAGGAACATCGGCCCAGAGCTAACCTTCTGCGCTCCCGAAAGCAAGGCATGCGTTTGCTCAGCCTCTTCGAGATTGCGTTTGAAGAGGATGATGCCGCCGGGCTGGAAGCTCTCAAACATGACACGCAATCGCTGCGACAGGGTTGTTCCATCAAACCCCATGACGAGCAATTGCCCAACCTGCCGGCGAAGTTCAAGACTGCGTTTAGAAGCCATGGAACAGAAAAGTGTAACCCGAGACGATGAGGATTTCAGATAAACGTGCTCATACCTGAGTTGTCATACGAGGGCCCGGTTCTGTCTTGGGTTCGTCACTCCATCTGGCTCTTCAACTCGTGCAGGAGATTCAGAGCTTCCAGCGGACTCAGGCGGTTAAGGTCCGTATCCTTCAACCGGTCCACAATCTTCTGCGACAGCGGGGTGAAAATCGTAAGCTGCATCGGAGCTGGCTCCGCGATCTCGTCATGCGCCAGGTGTTTGACCGCGCTACGCTCGGCACTCTCATGTTCCGCCAGGACTTCGCGCGCGCGATGCACTACCTCGACCGGCAGTCCTGCCAGCTTGGCGACCTCGATGCCATAGCTCTTGTCGGCTGCACCTTCTTCGACCTTGCGCAGGAAAACAATTCCGCCGCCGCTTTCCTTTACCGAGACGTGATAGTTCTTCACGCCACTTAGTCGATCGCCCAACTCCGTCAGCTCGTGATAATGCGTGGCGAAGAGCGTTTTCGCGCGAGTGTCGGCGTGGATGTATTCGATGGCGGCCCACGCAATCGCCAGACCGTCATAAGTTGCCGTGCCGCGCCCGACCTCATCGAGCAGGATCAAGGAGCGTGGCGTCGCGGTGTTAAGGATTGCCGCAGTCTCAGTCATTTCAACCATAAAGGTCGAGCGCCCGCGCGCAAGGTTGTCGGCCGCGCCGATGCGGGTGAAGATGCGATCCACTAACCCTAGCCTCGCCGAACGCGCTGGAACAAACGAGCCCATCTGCGCCAGCAGCACGATCAGCGCCGCCTGCCGCAGATAGGTTGATTTGCCGCCCATGTTTGGTCCAGTGATGAGAAGAATCGAGTGCGTCGTGCCGTTGAGGTAAAGGTCGTTGGGCACGAAGCGCTCTGCCGCCCCGGCAATCTCCATTTGCTCAATCACAGGATGACGCCCATCGACAATTTCGATATCCGCACTTTCATCCAGAACGGGCCGGCAATAGCTGCAATTGGCGGCGAGCGCCGCGAACGAAGCCAGCAGATCGATCTCGGCCAGCGCCAGCGCAGTCTGACGAATACGGCGAGCCTCACCCGCGATCGCCGAGCGCAGCTCCGCAAATAGACGACGCTCGATCTCAACCATCTTCTCCTGCGCATCAAGCACCTTCACCTCGTATTCCTTCAGCTCGGGTGTAGTGAAGCGCTCGGCGTTCACCAGCGTCTGCTTGCGCTCATAATCGTTCGGCGCAAGGTGTAGGTTGGCTTTGGAAATTTCGAGATAGTAGCCAAAGACGCTGTTGAACTTGACCTTCAACGAGCCAATGCCGGTGCGCTGCCGTTCTCGCTGCTCGATCTGGGCGATGTACTGCTTGCTATTGCGGCTCAGGTCGCGCAGTTCGTCAAGCGCAACGTCAACGCCGGTGCGAATCACTCCGCCATCGGCGAGCGTTAGCGGCGACTCATCTTCCAGCGACCCAGCAATGCGGTCGTGCAAGTCGCCGAGCTCGTCACATTGGCCATGAAGCCCATGCAATCGCTCTGCGGCAAACCGCGACAGCGCGGATCGCACTGCTGGCAGCTTCGCTAACGAACTGGCCAACGCCAGCAGGTCGCGCGGGTTCGCCGTCTCCAGCGTCACCCGGCTGAGCAAACGCTCCAGATCGAGGATGCCCTCCATCGAGCGGCGCAGCTCTTCGCGTCCAACCAGATCACGAACCATGCCTTCGACGGCATCGAGTCGCCGATTGATCTCGCCGGCGTCGATCGACGGTCGCAGCATCCATGCCCGTAGCAGGCGCTTGCCCATCGGCGTTATCGTGCAGTCGAGGCAGCGGAAAAGGGTCGCACGATCGCCCGAGCCGGCGAACAGCGGCTCGATCAGCTCGAGATTGCGAACCGTGACCGCGTCCAGTACGAGGCAGTTCTGCCGTTCGTAAAATCCGATGCGATCGACGTGGTCGAGTGTTCCGCGTTGCGTCGTGCGAACATAATGCAGAATGGCGCCGGCCGCGGTCGCGGCAGCTGCACGATTGGCCAGTCCAAAACCCTCCAGCGAGAGCACGCCGAAGTGATTCTCCACTTGCGGTATGGCGTAATCGGAGGCGAAGATCCAATCCTCAAGTGGCGTCTCCGCCCAAGTCGCATTTTCCAGCGATGCCAGGCGAGGAGCAGCTGCTGATTGTGGCGCAGTGACTTGTGGCCTATCAAACAGCGGCAGCGACGACGCGAACAGCACCTCGCGCGGCCGTAAGATTAGCAACTCTTCGCGAATGCGACGCTCGGCATCCTCGCCCACAAACTCCGTCGCTCGAAACTCCCCGGTGGACAGATCGAGCGCCGCAAAACCCACGGCCTCATTCGCGCGTGCCACGCAGGCAAGAAAATTGTTCTCCTCCGAGCCGAGATGAGCGTCGGTCGCCGTGCCGGGTGTGAGCACACGTGTCACCTCTCGCTTCACCAGCTTCTTGGCCAACCGCGGATCTTCCACCTGATCGCAGATCGCCACCTTGAAGCCCTTGCGAATCAGCTTGGCAATATAGTTCTCGGCCGAGTGATAGGGCACGCCGCACATCGGAATCGCAATGCCTTTTTCCTTGTTGCGCGAGGTCAAGGTGATTTGCAATTCACGAGCAGCGACAACCGCATCCTCAAAGAACAGTTCGTAGAAATCGCCCAGGCGGAAAAATAACAGCGCGGTGGGATGCTCCTTCTTGATGGCGGAATATTGCCGCATCAGCGGTGTGGAGGGCTCGGTCATGGCAGAAAAACTGGGCGGATTATAACAGCCGGGAGACACGCGGTTTCGACACAATAATGCGCGGTGCTACACTGCGGTGTCTTGCAGGCACGATTCATGGCAACCATCATAAATTTTGAATGCAGCAAGTGCGGCGAGAAATACGCTCCACAGCCGGCGCCGACGATTTGTCCCAAGGACGGCGGCCCGCTTTATGTGCGCTACGATCTCGCGGACATCCGTTGGTATCACACCCGCGATTCGCTCATTGGCGGACCGAAAAACATGTGGCGCTATGGCGCAGTGTTTCCTGATGCCGAACCCGTCACGCTAGGTGAGGGATTCACACCGCTTCTGCCCAGTCGTAAGTATCCCAACCTGTTCATCAAAGATGAGGGCTTGAATCCCACCGGCTCCTTCAAGGCGCGCGGGATGGCTGCCGCGATCACGATGCTGCGTCATTACGGTGTGAAGAAGCTGGCTGCGCCGTCGGCGGGAAATGCAGGCGGTGCGCTGGCGGCGTACGCTGCCGCTGCCGGACTCGAAGCCTATGTCTTCATGCCCGCGGATGTGCCCATCGCCAATCGGCTGGAAGTGGAAGCTGCCGGTGCCCATCTTACGCTGGTCGACGGCCTCATTAGCGACTGTGGCCGCATGGTTGCCGAGCGCAAAGAGAAAGAGGGCTGGTTTGACGTATCCACATTGAAGGAGCCATTTCGCATTGAAGGCAAGAAGACCATGGGCTACGAGGTTGCCGAGCAGATGGGATGGAGCTTGCCCGACGCGATTCTGTATCCCACCGGCGGGGGCGTCGGTTTAATCGGTATGTGGAAGGCATTTGAGGAAATGGAAGAGTTGGGTTGGATCGAGGGCGGCAAGCGGCCCAGACCGAAGATGATCTGCGTGCAGGCCGCAGGCTGCGCTCCGATACCGAAAGCGCTCCAGGAAGGAAGCGCTGTCTCCCAGATGTGGCCGGACGCGCATACGCTGGCTGCCGGGCTGCGTGTACCGAAGGCCTACGGCGACTTCATCATCCTCGACATCGCGCGCCAGAGCTGCGGCACGGCTATCGCCGTCAGCGACGACGCGATCATGGATGCGGTGAAAGAAATGGCTTCGATCGAAGGCATCTTTCCAGCACCCGAAGGCGGAGCCGCGCTCGCCGCCTACAAACAGCTTCTGCAAACCGGGTTCTTGACGGCGAATGACAAGGTTGTTCTGTTCAACACCGGCTCGGGTTACAAATATCTCGATGTCTTTGCGAAGTATTGGGGGATTGAAGCATTCGCAGCAGGCCCCAAGCTGCCGGCCTCACGAAACATTGGCGGGATTATCGGACCTTACTAGCGGTTGACAATGGCTTATTTCAGCCGCGATTAACAGGCTGCTAAGAAACTCCAACGCGCCCGTTTTGCGTAGCCGGCTAAAGCCGGCTCAGTTTAAGAGGAGATGGCTTTTCGGCACGACTGAAGTCGTGCCCTGTTACAAAGCGATTGAAACCGTTGTTTTTTAGCGGCCTGTGCAAGGTGCTCTGAACCGCAGTTTTTCGGCAAGCCGGTCTTAGTCATGCCGACTAGCGGTCCCGTCCTCGAGGCGGGTTTCAGCCCACGAGGCACTTACGTAAACATGAACTCTTTGGTTCGCAGATCGCGGATGGTGTCGCGCAGCTTTGCGGCCTGCTCAAATTCGAAGCGCTTGGCCGCCTCGCGCATATCGCTCTCCAGCTTCGCAATGTAGGCATTCAGTTCTTCCTGCGATTGAAACTCCGGCATACCTTCGGCTTCATTGGTCAGATCGGCGTAATCCGCATCGGCCACCGCGACCAGCGTCATGTCCAGCGGCCGCACGATGCTTTCCGGCGTGATGCCATGCTCTTCGTTGTAGGCGCGCTGGATTGCGCGGCGCCTGTCGGTCTCGCCCATGGCTCGCTGCATCGAGTCGGTCATATTATCGGCGTACAAAATAGCGCGGCCATTGAGATTGCGCGCGCAGCGCCCAATGGTTTGAATCAACGACCCGGACGAGCGCAAGAAGCCTTCCTTGTCCGCGTCGAGAATGGCGACCAGCGAGACCTCGGGCAAATCGAGGCCTTCGCGCAGCAGATTGATGCCGATCAGCACGTCGAACTCGCCTTTGCGCAGATCACGCAGGATCTTGATCCGCTCCAGCGTCTCGATCTCCGAATGCATGTAGCGGCAGCGTACGGACACTTCGCTGTAGTACTCGGCCAGATCTTCCGCCATGCGCTTGGTCAGCGTTGTCACCAGCACGCGCTCGCCTTTCTTGGCACGATCGCGAATCTCATGCAGCAGATCGTCGATCTGGCCTTTCACCGGACGAACTTCAACCTCGGGATCAATCAAGCCCGTCGGCCGGATGATCTGCTCGACAACTACTCCGGCGGACTTGGTCAGCTCATACGGTCCGGGCGTCGCCGAAACGTAGATTGCCTGATTCACGCGATGTTCGAACTCCTCAAACGTGAGCGGGCGATTGTCCAAAGCGCTCGGCAGGCGGAAGCCATACTCGATCAGCGTCTGTTTGCGTGAACGATCTCCGTGCCACATGCCGTGGACTTGCGGAATCGTCTGATGGGACTCGTCGATGAACAGCAGGTATTCACGCGGCACGTAATCCAGCAGCGTCGGCGGTGGCTCACCCGGCAGGCGGCCAGTAAAGTGGCGCGAATAGTTCTCGATACCGTGGCAGTAGCCCATCTCTTTGATCATCTCGAGATCGAAGCGCGTGCGCTGATGAACGCGCTGCGCTTCCACCATCCTTCCCTGCTTCTCGAGTTCCTTTTCCCACCACGCCAGCTCCTCCAGAATCGACGCGACCGCTGCATTCTTCCGCTCGGGTTTCATCACATAGTGAGTTTTGGGATAGATGGGCAGCCGTACATGCTTCTGCTTGACCGTACCGAACAGCGGATCGATCTGCGACAGCGATTCAACTTCATCGCCCCACAGCTCGATGCGGTAAGCCGAGTCGTCGTAGGTCGGAAATATCTCGATGACGTCACCGCGGACGCGAAAGGTTCCGCGGCGGAATTCGCCGTCGGTACGCTCGTAAAGGATTTCGACCAGCTTACGAGTAATATCCTCGCGCTTGATCTTCTGTCCCTTTTCCAGGAACAGCAGCATGCCGTAGTACGCTTCCGGCGAGCCGAGGCCGTAGATGCAGCTCACCGACGCAACGATGATGCAGTCGCGGCGCTCGAACAGCGACTTCGTCGCCGAGAGCCGTAGCTTGTCGAGCTCGTCGTTGATCGTTGCCTCTTTCTCGATGTAGACGTCGCCGGCGGGAATGTAGGCCTCGGGCTGGTAATAGTCGTAATAGGAGACGAAGTATTCGACCGCATTGTGCGGGAAAAACGACTTGAACTCGTGATAGAGCTGCGCGGCGAGCGTCTTGTTGTGGGCCATGATCAGCGCCGGGCGATTCACCTGCTCGATGACCTTGGCCATCGTGAACGTCTTACCTGATCCCGTAACTCCCAGCAGTACCTGATGCTTCTCGCCGTCGGCGACGCCACGGGTCAGCGACTGGATGGCATTGCCTTGATCGCCCTGCGGTTTGTAGGAGCTGACGAGACGAAATTCCATGACGATTCTGCCCGATAAGGCGTCCAAAACCTCATCGCATGCCCTTACAGAAGGCAATTTCAACGAGTGGGTATCTCTTCATTATACGACGTCACCGGGACGCAATGACCGAGTGCAAAGTCTGGTTCGTGCTGGTTGCTGATTTGCGCCGTCGCGATTAACATCTCTGCACTTCTCCACTCGCCATCTGGGAGGTCGGATTATGTATCGTAAGGCGGCTTGGCTGGAGGCAGTTGTTCTTGTGATTGCATGCGGTGCATCGGGCTGGCAAGCTTCGGCGCAGCAGATGCCCGCAAACGGCGCGAAAGCCAGCGGGGATCAGGAAGCCGAAGTCAGGCGGATTGTCGACCAGATCATGCAGCCGTATATGTCTCAGGGGCAATTTCCCGGAGCAATAGTCGGGATCTCGCTGCACGGCCATCGTTACTTCTTCACCTACGGCAAAGCGACTGACTCCGGCGAGCCATTCACTGCCGACACGCTGGTTGAGATTGGCTCCTGCACCAAGGTCTACACGACAACGCTGTTCGCGCTCGCGATCAATCGCCATCAGATCGATCCGAACACATCTGCGCAGAAATACATGCCAACCGGCTACAGGCTTCGACCCGCGGCGGAGGCGATGACGCCGCTGGAACTGGCCGACTTCACCTCCGGATTGCCGGACGATCCTCCCAACCTGCCTCGCGGCCTCGAGCAGCGCGGCATTGAGCATTACACCACGCGAGATTTTCTCACCTGGATCTCGCACTGGACGCCGAGAACTTCGCTGCCCGCGCCTTACCTGTATTCGAATGCCGGCATCGGACTGCTGAGCTATCTCGTAATGACCGCGACAGGCAAGCAATGGGACGAGCAGCTGAATGCCGAAATTCTCCAGCCGCTGTCGATGCCGGATACAGCTTTGCGTCCCACCCCGGAGCAGAGAAGACGCATGGCAGAGGGACATACGCGGAATGGCCAGAAAGCTCAGCCATGGCCGATCTACGCGTGGTACGCCGCCGGTGGATTGCGTTCCACAGCACGTGACATGCTCAGCTTCGGCGAAGCGAACCTCGGCCACACAGAGGTGAACGGCAAGCCAGTTCCGGCCGAGTTGTCGGCTGCTATGCAGCTGGCCCAGAAACCCATCTACGATTTGCCTAAAGGCTCCAACAAGCAGGCTATGGCCTGGGTCAACAATATGGGCAATGGCAATCCCAATCTCCATCCGGTGATCGTGAAGAACGGCGGCACCGACGGATTCGGAACGGTGATCGCCATCAATCCCACGAAGGATCTCGCGGTCTTCATTGCAGTAAACCAGAGCGGCGCGAATCCCACGCCGAAAGGCGTTGAGATCGCGCGACACCTGCCGTAGTCGGGCTATTGGTTCACGACGAGATAGCGGTTGAAGAAGGTCAGCGATTCCAGCGCCAGCTGCTTGCGATTCTCCGGCTTGTCGAACATGTGCCCGTCGTCGAGTTTGACGAAGCTGACCTTCACTCCCGCGTCTTTGAGCTTTTCGTAGAGCTCCTGCGCCTGAGCAATGGGGACGAATCGATCCTCTGTGCCATGCACAATCAGAAACGGCGCATCGGATTTCGAAACATGCGAAACCGGCGACGCATCACGCCACACATCAGGCACCTTGTCATAGCTTCCGCCGAAGAAAATTGTCAGAAAGGCGTCGCCGTCGGGATCGTGATTCTTGAGAAAATCACTGGGACCGCTGACGTCAACTACCGCCTGCACACGGCTCGAATACTTCGCCAGCGAGGGATCGGAATTGTCGCGAGTATCCTCCATGCCCAGCAGCGCCGCCAGCTGTGCGCCGGCCGAGTGTCCAAATGCGCCAATGTGATCCGGATCGATGTTGTACTTACCCGCATTAGCACGCAGCCAACGTACCGCTCGCTGAACGTCATTCAGTTGCGCCGGCCAGTGATTCTCGTTTCCGCGCAGCAGCCGATAATCCACAGACGCTGCCACAAATCCGGCGCGCGCCAAAAAGTTTCCCATGCCACTCATGGTGCTTTTGTCGAAGCTGTCCCAGCCACCGCCGTGAATCAGGATGATAGCCGGTCGCGGACGCGTACCGTCCTCGGCGGGCAAGTAAAGATCAAGCAGCAGCTTCTCGCCGCCTGCATCGCCATATGGAATGTCGTGTTGAACAGAGACCGAATTCTCCGGGGAAATCTGGCCCGTCGGCACAGGAGGATGCGAACCTTGTTGAGCGGCGGCGAGCACTACTAGGCTGGGAATCGCAATCAGCAGGAAACCGCTTCGGCACATTGGAGCGATTATATGCTCCCAGACCGATACAGCAGCGCAGAATAACGCTGTAATAGCTTTGTCAAACCCGCTTGCTGGTTTATCCTTGTCAGTTCTGGCCATCGCTACTGAAAGACTGCTGTACTCATACGCGTATTCACATCAATTTATACGGAAGGTCATCATGAGGATTCTGGTAGTTGGAGCTGGCATGATGGGGTGGGCTGCCGCGTTCGACATGGCCCGCAGCGAGCCAGTGACCGCAGTCACCCTCGCCGACAAAGACGAGCGACGAGTGAACGACGCGATTGAGCGTATCTCCCGCCTGACCGGCAGCAGCAAGGTCACTTCTGCGTCGCTCGACGCCGCAGATACGGGAGCCGCCCTGGAACTGATGCGCGGCTACGACGGCGTGCTTTCTGCCGTTCCTTACTATTTCAATCTGGGCTTGGCAAAGGCGGCGATTCGCGCAGGATGTCACTTCGCCGATCTTGGCGGCAACAACAACATCGTCCAGCAGGAATTCAAGCGCGAATTGCAGGCGCAGGCCGCAGGAGTGGCGATTGCACCGGACTGCGGACTCTCGCCCGGAATGGCATCCATCCTCGGTGGCGAACTGCTGCGGCGTATCGGCGGTAAAGCCGATGCGCTGAAGATCTATGTTGGTGGCCTGCCGCAAAATCCACACCCTCCATTCAATTATCAGCTTGTGTTCTCGGTGGAAGGCCTCATCAACGAGTACAGCGAGCCGGCCAAGGTTCTGCGCGAGGGCAAAATCGTTACCGTTGAGCCGCTGACAGAAGTCGAGTGTTTCCACATAGAAGGCTTTCCGGAACTCGAGGCGTTCCACACTTCTGGCGGCACATCGACCTTGCCGGAGACATTCCAGGGCCAGGTGGGCGAATGCTTCGAGAAGACGCTGCGCTACCCCGGTCACGTTGATAAGCTGCGGACGCTCTACGATCTGGGGCTGTTTTCCGATGAAAAGCGCCGCATCAATGGCGCCATGATTGCCCCGCGCCAGGCGGTGGCTTGCCTGTTTGAGGAAAAATTTAAGAGCGACGAGCCCGAGGTCACGATACTACGGGTCGAGGCCCATCACGAGGACATGATCGCGTCCTTCAGTATGATCGATTACACGGACACGGCGACAGCGATGACGTCGATGATGCGCACCACGGCGTGGCCGGCGTCCATCGTTGTGCAGATGCTAATCGGCGGACAGATCACGAAACGCGGCGGAATTCACCAAGAGGTGGATGTTCCGGCCCAGATGTTCCTGAATGAAATGACGCGGCGGGGAGTTGCCATCAATTACCGCATCGAGTCGGTGGAGGAACTCCGCGAGGAGGCTTTCGCGGCCGCACAGGAGAACTGATTGAGCTTTCTAGACCGGCTGCAGCCATTGGGCCTGCTCGTCCTGCGTCTCACGCTGGGCGCCATCATGATTGCGCACGGCTGGCAAAAAATCGCCGGCCACCTCCACGGCTTTATGGGAGCCCTCAGCCACATGGGAATACCAGCGTGGATGGCCTATCTGGTCGTTGCGGCTGAATTCGGTGGCGGCATCCTCGTGATCGTTGGATTTCTCACCCGCTTCGCGGCCTTCGCCATCCTCATTGACATGCTGGTGGCCATCCTCAAGGTGCACCTGCACAATGGACTGACCGGACAGGGAGGTTTCGAGTTTCCGCTGGCCTGCGCGACAATCTCTTTCGCGCTGATTTTCTTTGGTGCAGGACCCATCTCGCTCGACTGGATGCGAGGCAGCAAGAGCGCGAGATAGGCAGGTGTGCCGCCTTTATGTTGCCTTGTAACAGGGCGCGACTTTAGTCGTGCCGAATGCCTGCCCTACAAAAATTGGGCTCGAGACTGCACCATCGCGCAGTCTCGAGCCCCTGACTCAGCCCCGCTTTACGGCACGGCTAAAGCCGTGCCCTGGTACAAAACCTATCTCGCGCTAATACTTCGCCAGTTCTGCCATTGCCTGATAGAGATCTTCCGCCTGCGGCAGAATTTGATCCTCCAGAATCGGCTGGTAGGCGACAAATGTATCTTTCGCCGCTACCCGCTTCACCGGCGCGTCCAGTTCATCGAACAGCTCGTCGGCAATGCGAGCGGCGATCTCGGCGCCATAACCCCAACTCAACATATCTTCGTAAGCGAGGATGACGCGGTTGGTCTTGCTAACCGAGGTTGCAATGCCCTCCCAGTCGTAGGGACTGAGCGTGCGCAGATCGATAAGCTCAACGCTAACGCCGTTTTCACGCTCGATCCGTTGCGCGGCTTGCAATGCCCGCGGCACAACCGCCCCGTAGGTAATGACGGTCATATCGTGCCCAGGACGAACGATCTTGGCTTTGCCGAACGGGATCATGTAGTCCGGGCCGGGATAGGGTGCGCGGCCGAAAGTCTCGCGGTAGAGACGCTTGTGCTCTAAGAACAGCACCGGATCGTCGCAGCGAATCGCCGTCCGCAGAAGGCCGTTGGCGTCGAGCGCGTTCGAGGGAAAGACAACTCTCATGCCGGGCGTGTGGGTGAAGATGCTCTCGCCGCATTGTGAGTGGTAGATGGAGCCACCGGTGAGATAGCCGCCAATCGCAACCCGAACTACCGCGGGCGAGGAAAAATAATTGTTGGAGCGCCAGCGCATGAGCGGCAGCTCGTTGCGCAGCTGTTGCATGGCAGGCCAGATGTAGTCGAAAAACTGAATCTCGACTACCGGCTTCAGTCCGCGCGTCCCCATCCCAACCGCGCGGCCGACGATGTTCGCCTCCGCCAGCGGGGAGTTGAAGACGCGATCCGAGCCGTATTCGTATTGCAGACCAGCGGTCAGCTTGAAGACTCCGCCTTTTCCTTTCACCTGCTGCGCCTTCAGATACTCCTCGCGGCTGCAGTCGGCAATGTCCTCGCCGAACATCACGATGCGAGGATCGCGCTTCATCTCGTCCTTCATGCAAAGGTTGATCAGGTCGGCCATCGTCCGCTCGGGATTCTTCTCCGGCGTAGTGGGGTGCACCGCTTCAGTCTGAAATGCGGATGATTCCGGATCGAGGTCGGGCGAGTAGACGTAGAGCTTGTAGGAATCCGGCTCCGGCAGCCTGGCCGCAAGCGCACGATCGCTGGCTTCCTGGACTTCCGCGTCCACTTCCTTTTCCAACTCGTCCACGCCCTTCTCATCCAGAATGCCTTCGCGCACCAGGAACAGCTGGAAGCGCGTGATGGGATCGCGTTCCACTTCCAGCTTGCGCTCCGACTCCGGGCGATAAAGCTTCTCATCATCGGAGAGCGAATGTGAGTAAGGACGAATCACGTGGCCGTGCACGAACGCGGGTCCATTACCGGCACGAATATAGTTGACCGCCTCTTTGAGTGCCGCATAACTCGCCAGCGGATCGGTGCCGTCGACCTCCCCAAAATAAAAATTCGGGAAGCCACGCACCAGTTTGCTGATGTTGCCGCCGGCTGTTCCCACCTCGACCGGAACCGAGATCGCGTACTCGTTGTCCTCGACCAGGAAGAGGACGGGCAAGCGCAGATTCGACGCCGAGTTCAGCGCTTCCCAGAACTCTCCTTGGCTCGTCGTACCGTCGCCACAGGAGACATAAACCACCTCATCGCCATGGAAGATCACGTCCTTGAACTGGCGATAGTCGCCGGTCGCCTTGGCGGCAGAGTCGGGATAGCGATTGAAGTAGCGGCCCGCTTCGGCGCAGCCAACGGCCTGCAGGAACTGCGTTCCCGTGGGCGACGACTGACTCACGATGTTGAGCTGCTTGTGTCCCCAGTGCGAAGGCATCTGGCGCCCGCCGGAGTTGGGATCGTCCGCCGCGCCCACGGCTTCCAGCAACTGCTCATACGGGGTCATGCCCAGCGTCAGGCAGAGAGCACGGTCGCGATAGTACGGATAGAACCAGTCGTAGCTTGGCCGCAGCACCAATCCCGCGCCCACCAGCAGCGCCTCGTGTCCGGCGCCGGAAATTTGGAAGAAAGTCTTCTGCTGGCGCTTAAGCAGGATCTCGCGATCGTCGAGCTTCCTCGAGAGATACATCAGCCGGTAGATCTTGATGAGCTGATCGGAACTCAGCCCTTCATACTTTTCTGCCGTCATCGCGGCAGCCTTAGGCGCTGCTTTGGTGGTTGCCATCCGTTACCTCAGGGATTAGAGTGCGAGAACCAAGCTTGCATTATTGTAAATGCTGGCTTGCCGTGATTCTGTTTAGAGTTGCTATTCTGCCGGTTCTGTCACCTTGTCTGCGGGCAGCTCGCTCTATACTGAAAGGGCGATGATACGGCTCATCCGCCCTATTCCACTCGACCGAATCAAGCTTGTTTTATTCGATTTGGATGGGACCCTGATCGATTCAGAGCGCGACCTGGCGGCATCCGTCAACGCCATGCTGCTTCAGTACGGCCGCAAGGCGCTGCCCCTGGACGTGATCGGAACCTACATCGGCGATGGCGCGCCCATGCTGATTCGACGTGCCCTCGGAGATCCCACCGACCGCCAGTTCCTGCAGGAGGCGCTGAACTACTTCCTGCTCCATTATCGGGAGCATAAACTCGATACGACGCGACCCTACGATGGCATCAAGAGCGCGCTCCAGCAGATCAGCCAAGGCAATGGGCAATCGCGCCGGCTGGCTGTGCTGACCAACAAACCGGTGCGGGTCTCGCGCGACATCCTGGCGGGATTGGAGCTGGCGGAAAGCTTCTTCCAGATTTACGGCGGCAACAGCTTCGAAACCAAGAAACCTGATCCTCTGGGAGCCAACACCCTGATGGGCGAGGCTGGGGCGCAAGCGGAGGAGACAGTGATGGTGGGCGACTCGCAGGTTGATATCCTGACCGCGCGCAATGCTGGGATGTGGAGCGTTGGGGTGACCTATGGCTTCGCTCCGCGTACGCTGGAGTTGGTCGTCCCCGACGTGCTGGTCGATACTGCTGCGGAGTTGGCGCAGGCCCTGGCGGCAACCGGGTGACTATGACGCAGGCCGGCGATAAATCGTCTCCCTTCCGCGACGGCTTTGCCGCGCTCTGGCACGAGCCTGTTCTGCCGGCAGCTGAGATCGCCTGGCGTTGGTGCTTCGGGCTCTCCGCCTGGATTCTCGGGATAGTCTCAATTCGCCTCTTTCTCGACAGTCTGGCCGTCAGGCCCGTGGACCAGTTTCTCCTGCGCACGTGGCAACCCATTTTCCTGGCTGACGCGCTACGACACATTCTTCGCGGAAGCCTCGCGCTATTCCTGTTGCAACAGGCGGTGCTGCTGCTGGGCCTGACGCTTCTCTGGTCACTGGCTGCAACCGCAGGACGTGCTGCCACGCTGCGTCGTTTGGTGGCGATGTTCCGCATGCAGCCGGATGAAGACTCAGAATTGACGCACTGGAATCTCCGTCCGATTTTCGTTCTGCAACTGCTCCGCGCCATGTGGTCGCTGATCGCGTTTGGCACGGCAATCGCGTTGTGGCTTTATGGCATAGCCATGGTGAGCAACGGACATGCTCTGCGTGCGGCTTTTGCCCTGTCGTTCGGAGTGTGCGGCGCATTTCTGATGGGGATAATGTTGAACTGGTACTTAGGCCTCGCGCCATTGTTTTGCGTGCGCAGCGGCGCGAGTGCGAGGGAGGCGTTAGACCAGGCTATCGATTTCTCCCAAGACCACGCCGGACGTTTGTCACTCCTGGCCTTCGGATTCTTCCTGCTACGGCTGTTTTGGGCGGGGATGATGTGGTTGGCGTTCCTCTCGCCGTTGTCGTTGTCGGCAAGGATCGGAGGGCGATGGACAGCACTGCTGATGGGATTGATTGCTTTGGTCTATTTTGCTGGAGCTGATGTGTTGTACTTGGCGCGATTGGGAGCATATGTGTCGTTGGCCGAGGATCACCCCGATCCGTCGCTGCCCGAAGTTCCCGCTCCGGAGCCGAATCCCGCAACCTTCAGTTGGCCAGTTGCAGAGATGCCGCTTCCCTCTTCGCCTTCGCAATAGCAATCAGCTCCAGCGCCTTTTGCGCGATGTGCTCGGCGCTGACCTCGAATTCTTTGATCAGCTCCCATGGCGCGCCGGAATCGCCGAAGCGGTCCTTTTCAACAGTCGCGCGAAACACCGGGTGAATGGGCCGCCAGCTCGATTGCGACTTCCAACTCATATTCCCGCGCGCTCTCCAGCAGCGCGTCATAGGCGATCGTGGCCTTTAATTCGAGTTCATCCAGTGCCGCTACCATCTCGTCGTAATTGAGTGCTCTGCCGTCCCAGCCCGCGACGTTCTCCATGAAGCTGACGCCTTTGCCTTTGACCGTATTGGCGATGATCATGGTTGGCTTACCGAGCACCGGCACTTTCTTGGCTCTCAGCAGTGCGCTCACAACCTGGGAGATATCGTGGCCGTCGATCTCGATCACTTCCCAGCCAAAGCTGCGGTAATGTTCCTCAAGCGGCTCGACGTTGATCCACTTGTCGGTCTGCAACCGGTCGCGATTGATGATGGCGACGAGGTTGTCGAGCTTCTGCTGCGATGCCTCCATCGCTGGCTCCCAGATGTTCCCTTCCTGCTGCTCACCGTCCATGATGCAGAAGACGGTGTGCTCGTCGTGATCGAGTTTGCCGGAAAAGGCAAGTCCCATAGCAATGCGCAGACCTTGGCTGGACGATCCGCTGGATACTTCGGCACCTGGCAGCTTCAGCCCGTGAAGATAGCCCTGGAGCGGTGAACAGGGCTCACGCAGCGTGACCACGTCTTCGATGGGAAAATATCCGGCGAACGCCAGACCCAAATACAGCGCCGGAGCTTTGTGGCCGGCCGACCAGATAACGCGGTCGCGATGCGGCCATTCCGGATTGTTGGGATCGTGGATGGCGACCTTGAGGTAGAGAGCGGCGACGATCTCCATCATGGAGAGCGTGCCGCCGGCGTGTCCGGAGCCGGCGGCGCAGAGTGCAACCAGATCGTATCCCCGCATCAGGCGGGCGGCATCTTTCAGTTCGTCGAGCGAAAAATCGCGCACTACAGCTTTCGAAAAAGCATTTACCAGCGGCATGAACAATCCTTGATTAACTTAGCGACTAACGACTAGCAATTAGCTTCGCGAGAGGACACAAGGCGAATTTCGACTCTGCGGCTACCTGCCAGCTGCTAATTGCCAATTGCTGCTTTTGGGGCCCCCGACAGGCAAGGCTAGGCGGTGGGAGAACATGGGTCTGTGAAATGGATCACTTAGCGCTGTGAGGCATAAGCAGATCTCCCGATAAGCGAATGAGAGAAGTACGCTTCGTCGCCGTGGCCTACTCCCTGATTGGAACCAGGGCCGGATATTTTACGTTTCTTCACAGCTTCCGATTTTTTCGCAGCATACAATGTTTCCCTGGTCGAGGCGAAGGGATGCAGACTGCGGACGTCGTCGTCGTTGGCGGTGGAATTGTGGGGGCCAGCGTTGCGTGGCATTTGACGGAAGCCGGTTGCCGGAACGTGCTCATCGTGGAGCGCGAATCGCACCAAGGCAAAGGTTCCACCGGCAAGAGCATGGGCGGGGTGCGCGCGCAATTCGCCACCAAACCCAACATCCAAATGTCGCTGTACTCGATTCCCTTCTATGCTGCCTTCGAGGAACGGCTGGGACATCCTTCCGGATACAGCGATCAGGGTTATCTCTTTGTCGCCACTAAGCCAGCCCATATGCATTATCTGCACACCAACCAGGGGCTGCAGAAATCGCTGGGACTCACGCAAGCCCGGATGCTGACGCGCGAGGAGATTGTCGCCATTGTTCCACAACTGCGTGCCGACGATGTCCTGGGCGGAAGTTTCTGTCCGACGGATGGCTTCGTCGACCCGTACAGCGTGATGGTCGGCTTTACCTCTCGTGCGTGCGAACAGGGAGCAACCCTGTGGCGCTCAACCGAAGTCACAGAAATACGCCGGAATGGCAGCGGCATCGCGGGCGTGGAAACCTCACGTGGTCCAGTGAGCACGCGGGTGGTGGTGAATGCGGCGGGGCCGTGGGCGGCGGAGATTGCGGCGCTAGCCGGAGTGAAGCTTCCGGTCGAGCCGATGCGGCGAATGCTGATCCCGACCGAGCCGTTCGACGGTGTCTCGCACGACGTGCCGATGGTGGTCGACATGACCACCGGCTTCCACTTCCGTCCTGAAAGCCTGGGCTTTCTTCTCGCCTGGAACGATCCGCAGGAGACGACCGGCT
>Ga0335074_10001540_pt1 | contig 31283 bp, 29 predicted proteins | sample Lox_Sample_23_FD_206715 | JGI IMG/M metagenome (GOLD analysis project Ga0335074, IMG submission 206715) | Soil microbial communities from Loxahatchee National Wildlife Refuge, Florida, United States - Lox_Sample_2.3 | ecosystem: Environmental > Terrestrial > Soil > Wetlands | place: USA... | reverse complement strand
GAGCCAGACGGCTGACTTCGTTCAGCTCGCCGTGGCGCAGAGTGTGAACGGGAGACCGATGCTGGGAATCATCGAACTGCGGCGTGCAAGCGGAGCGCGTTCCTTCACCACTCGGACTACCGTCTGTCCGGGCAATTGTGACCGCAATGAAGGCATCTTCTATTTAGGGTATTGGGAGCGGATTCAACCCTACGTGGCCGATTCCGGCCAACCGCGCATCATCGCCTCCGCCGCATCAATCGATCGGCTCATTCACATGGAAATGGATGCGCATCCGGCCGAGGTGGGCGCGCCCATCAACATCCTCGAACTGAATGGCTCGAGTGCGCGTTGGCTGCAAAATGGCGGGAACTGTTGGTTGCCGGGAGTCGGCTGGTAGGAAATACGCCAACCGGATCAGCTGAGGTTGCCCAATCCCACGTCGTGATAGAGCTCAAGATAGTGACAACGGACACACACAATCAGGCGAACCGGTACGGCGCAGGACATGCCTGTACTGTCGCCGCCGTTTGCTGAAGCTCCCGGGCCGCGATAGCCGGGAAGGCCAAAGCTGGTTTCCAGCATGGTTCGATCGGCGTGACATTTGGGGCACTCAATGTTGAATCCCAGGGTCATCCAACGCTCCTCTCAAACCGTAGCGCGCATTATACCCTCCGCGTCCCGAACCGATAGCCTACCCGGCAAACTGTTAGCGGGCAGTTCGTTTAAGCAGGCTTGGGTGAGCACGCCTTGAGGCAGTGCGGTTGTGATCGGCCGGCTCAACTATGCACACATTACGTTTGCCTGCGGCGACGATCACTATTCCAATGGGCGTAGGCGCTTAATCAGCTCTCGAGTATTTGGTTCAGCTTGGTCATATGCAGGAGTTCTTTCAATCTGGGCGAGAAGTTGATGAACTCCAGGCGGCAATATGCGGCGGCGCCGGCTGACACTTTTAGTCCAACCAGCGTACCCAAACCGGAGCTGTCGATGTGATTGACGTCAGTCAGATCCAGCACAATGCGGCGGCATTTCGGAATCATCGGCTTGACGAGTTGTTTCAGTTCGCCTGCCGTCTCGCTAACCACCTTGCCGTGACACTTGATAACGGTGGTGTCGCCAGAGACCTCAATCTCATACTGGAAGGGTAGTGCGGATGTGCCGGCCATGAGCCTCCTCGTGCTGGCTGGATTCGCTGCTATTCTAGCGCCCGCAGCCGAATGCGCGACGACAAAGCGAGGGACATCACCGCCGGTCAGTTCCGCTTTGGGCCACCGTACCGGATGAGCACCAGTCGCCGCAACGCAGCTCTACTCAATGCTGAAGCGGCTGGCTTCCATGTTCTACGGCGCCAGTACCGCGTCGAGACGATCCTCCGTTCCTTCTACCCTCTCCAGGTGCGGATAGCGCGGTCCGCCATGGTAATCGAGATTGATGGTGAGGAACTCGTCGCCGCGTTTCAGCAGAAGCTTGATCGGGTCTTGGTTCTTCTCCGCGGCCAGGATGGCTTCGCGCAGCACGGCCGGCGTGTACTTCTGGTCGTTGACGGCCTGTAGCTGCATGTCAGGAACAACACCGGCCTTGAAGGCGAGGCTATTCCACCAGACGCTGCTAATGTTGCCTTCTCCGCTGACCGAAAACCCGAGAGAAGTAGCGAAGCTCGCACCGTGCATTGGATCCTGATGCTTCACCCACTCCGACTGAACGTCGTTGTAGACGAGCTTGTAGCCGCCTTGCGTGAAGCCACTTTCCGGAACCTTCGGATCGAGGTCGTACACGCGATCACGGAAGAATCCTTGCCAATCGAAAGGTTGGACCGTGTTCAGCGCAGTAACCAGGTCGGTGAGGGTGTAGGTCTTGGTGACATAACTGCCGTTGTCAATTCCGTAGAAGAGTTTGGCGAAATCGTCAAGCGACTTCTTGCCGCCGCTCAACTCGCGAATCTTGGTATCGGCATCGAGCCAGATGAGATCGGACTCGGGGTAGTAATCGTAGGAGCGCTGCCAACTCGGCCACTCCTCACGCACTGCGCCGTGAGAGCCGATGATGGGCTGGTTGGTGGTGTCGACCAGGGAGCGCCAAGTGCGTCCCGGGCTGATCTCGAAATTGGCGGCCATCTGGGCCCAGACGTCGCGTGCCTGGTCGGGTGTACGCATGCCGGAGCGGGCCGCCAGGACGTTGCCGTAGTAATCGGTCAGGCCTTCGTAAACCCACAGCAGATCGTTCTGCATGGGCACATTGAAGTTGGGCGTCCAAAGATCGTCCGGGCGACGGAACTTGCCGTTCCATGAATGCGTGTACTCATGGGGCAATAGCGCACGGGCTCCAACGTTGGCCGCCCAATCGGTGAAATAGTTGGCGCTGGAACCGTCTTCGCTGGACTGATGATGTTCCAATCCCTTGCCGCTCACCACGTCGCTCAGCGAAAACAGAAAATCGTAGTGATCGTAGTGATGCGAGGCGAATAGCTTCTGCGCCTCGATGACCAGGTTCTTGTGATACTGCAACTCTTCCGCAGTGAACGCAAGATCGGAAGGTTTGTCGGCGAAGAGGTCGAGGAAGACCTGGTTGTCGGGACCACTGGAGATGTCCACACGCTTGAAATTGACGCCGGCATAGAGTGGCGAATCGACCAGCGTATTTAAAGTGGTGTCCTTGAACTCGACAAGATTTGCATCCTGTGACTTGGTTTCCAGCGCGCAAGCGAACTTCCAACCCTCCGGCAAGCGGATGGACGGCGAGAATGCGATGCGACGCGAGAAGTAGCCGGCCGGATAAAGAAGCACACTCTGCCACGTTACGTCGGCAAACTTAGACGAAATGCGGCCCTGCTTCGGGTTGATGGGAGCCAGGTACTGGAAATTCGCTTCCAGCGAAGTCACGCCCTTAGGCACGTCGACGTGGAAGGCATACATGTCGACTTGATCACGCACCCAGTCGACGCGATTGCCGTTGGCTGTCAGTACTAAGCCTGCCAGGTTCGCGATAGGATTCGACGGCGAATGCGTGCCGGGGATCCATTCGGGATAGAGCAACGTCAGCTTTCCGGCCTTGACCGGAATCGTCTCGTGAACGTTGAAGACGCGATCGTTGACGTTGGTGGCATCGACCATGAGGGTAAGCGTGCCGGGATACGGCGTGTCGGCGGGAGCGACGATCGCTGGCGGCAGGGGCGCGGGCTGCGGACCAGCCGAGCTTTGCGCAGAGGCAGGCGCCAGAGCGATGAGAATGGCTGCGAAGAACACCACGACTGCGGCTGTCCCACGACGAGAGCGAAATGAAAGTGTCACTGGGCGATCTCCGTTATTCGGAATAACACTCTATACCAAACCAGGACTACATATTAGGCTCCATCCCGGTTCCAATGCTGCCGTGCTTTGCAGGAAGCAGCTCCCTGCAATTCGACATGGCTGGAACTTTAGGGGCTGGAAGCTAAGGCGCGGAATTGCGGATCTTCGCGCAGTTTGGCGAAAGCGGGCTCGCCGTTGAGCCACGTGGAGAATTCCGCAGAATCTTTCGATTTCTCCTTCGCGCGGCGCAGCGTTTCCAGCGCGCCTTTGCGATCGCCGCTGAGCGCTTGGGTGGCTGCGAGGCCCACCAGAGCTCCGGCGCTATCAGGCTGGGCGTCGGTGGCGAGCAGATAGTAATCCTTCGCCAGCGCGTAGTTCTTAGCGGTTACACTCTCGTCACCAAATTCTCCCGCTGCAATGAAAACTCCGGCGAGTGCGCGACGATAGACGCGCACCTTGTCTTCTTTCTTCTCCGACGCAGCGCGCTGCCGCAGATCGACGATCTGTTGCTCAACCTGATGAAAAAGGTCCGCGCTGTTCGGTAGGTGGTCGGGAGATGTGCCCAGCCCGCTGCGCTCCTGTGCCGTCCCGCTGGGTTGGCTATTCTGCTGCGGGGGCTCCAGAACCTCCGAAGAGCCGGTGTGATTGCCCCGCATGGCCATTAAGCCCGAGTAGATTTCTGCGGTGAGCTGATTCTGTTCTTGAGCTTCCTGCGCTTCGCGCTTGGCACCTTCGCGCACAGCTTTCTGCTTTGCCAAAGAAGCTGCAGCCTGTTGAAGCGCGGCGGTGTCGGTTAGTCCATCGAAGGTTGCGGCATCCTGGCGATATTCCCGCCAGGCCTCGTACATCTGGCCCGATTGCTCAAGAGCCTTGGCGCGCGCGATGGCCTCGGACTTCTGCGCAGCGATGAAACTGTTGTCGCGCGCCAGGCGATTCTGCTTCATGGCGATCAACTGAAACCAGGCGAAGGCTTCGTCAATGACGTTTTTCGGCGCCCACTCGTGAGGACCGTCGAAGTGACGGAGAAAGTGTGGAAGGCCGGCCTGGTCCAGTTCTTTGTCGAGCTTGGAGAGCTCGGGATAATTGAAGTCGTACGTGCCGACGACGGCGAAAACTGCGAAAGCGTTATCACGTGATGGAGGCGTGCCACCGAAGCCTGCGCCATCCAGAAGCACGCCGGCTGCACATTGGCAGCGCTGCGCGAGGATGGAGGCGACGCGAGCGCCGCCGGAGAATCCGGCGAAGTAGACGCGACGATTGTCGATCGCAAGGCGCGCGTGCGTGTCGTCCCACATGGCTTGTGCAGCCTCCCCCTCGATCTTCCACGATCCGTTCTTCGAATTATTGGAGCCGACGACGATGTAGCCGTAGCGCTCGGCAGCATCCTTCATGAGTTCGACGGGAAGGTTGCCCCGACCATCCGGATCGAAGACGTAGACGATGGGCCAGAGCTGGTTGGGCGAGTAGTGCGATGGCAGATAGAGAGCGTAGCTCTGGTCGGGCTTGGCCGCGCAGGTCTGATTGGGAACGATGACGCCGGGTCGAACCTGTGGGGGTGAAGTTTGGGCAAAGAGAATTGCCGCCAGAATCCAGAGTGCGAGTTGAACCACGCTTTCAGTATAGAGCGAAGTAAAGAAGAGGCTGTTTCGGGGTGATGAGTTGAAGGATTGAGTGGACTGAGTGCGGCCCAGGTTAGCCCAAAAGCAGAGCGAACCTGGGGCACCGGCGCACCTGTGAGCACCCAGCTTGTGAGGCTCGAAAGGATGGGGAATGCGGCGGATTCGGGGTAAAATGAGCGGACGCTGCGACAAGGTGGCAATCAGCAGATGTCTTTGACCCCGGGAACCCGCGTAGGCCCTTACGAGATCGTTGCCGTGGTAGGGGCGGGCGGAATGGGCGAGGTGTATCGCGCTCGCTACACTCGGCTGGAACGCATCGTCGCAATCAAAATTCTTCCTGAATCGTTTGCCTCCGATCGTGAACGGCTGGAGCGTTTCCAGCAGGAAGCCCGCATTCTGAGCGCCCTGAACCATCCCAACCTGATGCAATGGCATAACGATTCGCAGAATATCTTTGTCGAACGCTAGGCGCCCGGCAACACGGTGGAGATTTACAGCCTCAGTCTGGCAACCGGCGAGCGCAAGCTCTGGACGAAGTTCTCGCCCGACGATAAGAGCGCGGTGCTGGCGATCCGTCACCCGATCATCACCCCCGACGGCGCGCACGCAATTTACATCGTGCAGCGAATCTACTCGACTTTGTTTGTCGGCAAAGGCTTCCAATAAAGCCGGCGGGAATGCTGCCGTCCCGCTCTCCGTCTACTTTGCATTCGCACTATCCGCCGCACGATGATGGCGTCGAAAGAACTTGTCGCGGAAGTCGGGCCAGAATTCGGGAGCCAGATTCACGAAGCCGTTGTCGGCCACATCGATCCAGTAATGCGAGAGGTTGGCCTGCAGGGTGCGGCTGGCCGGGGGGTAATAGATATTGGAGAATCCGGTGCTCATGGCACTGCCGACGACGTTGTCGAGGTTGAAGGTGTTGCCCATGCCGGTGTCCTTGCGAATGACAACCGCGCGGCTGACGGCATATCCGATGCGGTAGAGCAGGCTGCGTCCCGGGCCGATGCGGTGGTAGCGCGGGTCCTCGTGAAAGACAGAAGCGACGACGAAGTCGCCGAAGAAATTTTGCGTGCCAATGTCGGCCAGGGAAGCGCCCAAGCGCTGGGCAAACGCCGTCGCATTGGTCCCATATTTCGGATCGGTGTTTGTCGCCTGAGAAAAGGTCGCGTTGAAGACGCCAGCTCCCAAGGTGAGCGGTCCGGCAGTCTCGCGCAGAAAATTATTCCATTTCGCGCCGGTGGTGTTGATGGGCGGTAAGACGTGGGATGGCGCATTCACCACGAGCCGGCTTGGCGAGGGGTTCGAAGGATCCTGGGCGCACGATGGAAGGCACAGCAAGGTTATCGCCAGCAACGGTGCCCACAAGTTGCCCAGCATATATAAACTGTTATGCCGTTTATGCGCCGCGAGATGCCCTCAAATGCGGCCGTCCCGTTTTAGCCAATATCCGATGCGCTACTCAGGTTCGCAGATAACACGATTGCTCAGTTGTGAACTGGGCTCTTGTATCCGAGTCGATAGGAATCACCCGGGAAGGCCTCGATACCATCCGTCACTTGCGAGATAACGACTTATCGCTGGCGCCAGGCCAGGCCCGCAAGAGGAGCTGCCGCACAATTTTCCAAACCACCCCACAGCCGCCGCTGCAGGCTGTTTCGGTTTCGCCCTTCGAGGCGGTGCCATAGAGATTGCCGTCCGAATCCAATATCACGTTGCTGATCGGGTAACCGCCAGGCGTCGTCCTAACGACACCTAAGATGACTGATGCACCGCGCACCCCTTCAGCAAATGATGGGGACTTAGCATAAACGCGGGCAGGGCGCTTCAAGTACTGCTCACACTATCTGCCGTGCACTGGCCAGGCTTTACAAATCTTTGACGAAATCGTGACACGAGACACGGTGTGTCCGGCCTAGGATTGCCGAATCATCCGCATTATGCGGACATTTCCTGAACGGTATCTGAGGACGAAACCAATATGCGTCACATCACAAACGTGTCCACTATCTCGCACTCAACCACAGCCAGTAGTCGTGAGAAGCCGAGCTTTTCTCTAAAGAGATCATTGCGGTTTTCCGTCATGGCCTGCCACATAACATTCTGTTTGGCTCTGCTGGCGTTCTACAGCGCCATCATGTCCGCGCAGACGGACGAATTCCAGCCCAATCGCCCGTCGGGACCAACCGGAGTCCTGGTGCACAGCAAGTTCGGTGGACAGATCTTCGGATACGACATCGATCAGAACGGCACCGAAGGCATACTGGCCGAAGCCAAGGTGCTCAACAATGGCAACGTGCTGGCCGCGGTCGAAACCTTCAACCAGGCGAGCGGCGCCATCGTCGACGTGGTGCAATTGGCGCAACCGTCCAGCCCGGACGATGACTTCATCGCGATGGGCGTGGTCGGTAACAGCGTCGGACTGTTCGAGCACCAGCACGTTGCCCATGGCTTTGTGGCTGAAGATACATTCAGCACTCTGAATCCACTCGGTTCAAACCGCGTTAACGGTAGCTGGACGCCGCCGATCGGACCGCAACATATCATCATGCCCGACGGCGTGAGCCACAACCAGGGCGTGCCGAATGTCGCAGTGTTCGCCTACGACAACAGCGATAACTTCATGCCGTATGTCTTCAGTTCGAATGTCGCAGCCAACACCTTCGGTCCGGTGATCACCATCACCGACTCCACCAATTTTGGCAGCGTACCTCCGGCTCTGGGCTACGACAGTGTCACCAATCAGGCGATCCTGGGAGGAGGGACTGGTGCGTTTGGTCGCCGTCCCATTATTGGACTGGCCAACCTTACTTCGGGAGCATTTTCGGAGTTTGAAGGCATCGGGTTCGGCTTTGTCAACGGCATGGCAGTGGATTCGGCGGACGGCATTTTCTGTACCGATACCGAGGACGACGCCGGGGTGGAGTTCTACAACCTCAGCACGCAGACCGGTTTCGAAGTGACGCTGCCGGGCTCAGGCGGACAGCAACAGTTCAGCGGCGCCGACATCGAGTTCGATTCCGCGAACAAGCTGTTCCTGATCGCACAGCCCAGTTCCAGTTCGGCGCCCAGCGGCAGTACGATCTACGTTTACGACATTCACGGGAACCTGCAGGAAATTGTTAATGGATTCAGCTTCTCGAATAGCTTTAATGTGATTCCCATGTACATCGCGCTGCATCCCAGCCAGCGCTCCGGGTACGTGCAGGGTCCTGACGATGGTGTAACCGAACTTCAGGCATTCACCTACTGAGGGGTTCTGGTTGGAAAGAATGTTCACTTTGATAACGAGACGAAACGCAGCTACCTCATGAAGATGCGGCCGTCGATCTGTTAATTCGGATCGGCGGCTGCTCTGCCTGTTGTCGCGGTTGCCAGGGATCGCCCGGCGCAGACGCCAAGACGCGCCCCTCCAGTACAGGAGGTTCCTTCCAAGCCAATGGCCGTCATCATCGGCAAGGAAGCTCCTCGCCGCGCGGTCTCGGCACGGACTCTCCCCCAATTTGGTAACCGTTCCCAATATGTTTTTTCCTCCCGCTTCACCCTACTGCTTCTGGGTTGCGATGCCGATAGGAGTAACTGGCAGTAAAAGTAGCTGAACAAGCTACGGACAGATTTTTTGTCCGGCGCATTTGCAGGGGAGGGGTCGAATGAAACAAGCGCTTGGTAATTTGCTGCGGGACGAATCCGGTCAGGACCTGATCGAGTACGCCCTGGTGGCGGCCATTCTAGGATTAGCTGCTGTTGCCGGTATGAGTTCACTGGCCAGCAACATCAGCAATGCATTCAGTGCTGTCGGCAGCAAGCTCAGCAGTGCGGTGGCGTGAGCTGCCGCAGGATGGAGGCGCGCGCAATCGCCTGGACGCGAGTCTTCAGACGGAATCGGTCGGCAGTAGCTGCCGAAACCGATTCGCCGTAGCGCAATTAACCCAGGCTTAACTGGCCAGCGCCGCAGATGATTGCTCGCCGCAACCTCCAGCAGCGTTGGTCCGGCTGGCGTCCCGCAGTGCGTTCCACATAGGCGGTGAACCAACCGCGGGACGCTGGCCGCGAACTGAGTGAGGCGAGAATGCAGGGCTTCTCCGCGGATACGGCTTGTGCAGCGGTGTCGTTCCTCTGGGCTGGTGTTGGAGCCATCTTCGATGTTCGTACCCGGCGCATACCCAATTGGCTTACCGGCTCCGGCATTCTCGTTGGTCTGGTGCTTCACCTGGTCATCGGCGGCTGGCGGTCCCTGGGCGCCGCGGCGCTCGGCGGATTGATTGCCGGCACGATCTTTCTCGTCTTTTACCTGGGCGGCGGTATGGGCGGTGGCGACGTCAAACTGATGGTTGCCGTCTGCTGCCTGGCCGGGCTCAGCGGCGTTGCCAGCATTCTGCTTGGCACCGCCTTGATTGGTGGAGTGCTCGCCATTGTTCTGGCACTCTTGCATCATCGCCTGAAAGAAACCTTGGCGAATTTGGGCCGCCTGATCGTCTATCACAGCACATCAGGGTTGCGGCCTCATCCTGATCTCAACCTTTCCAACCCCCGAACTCTGCGCCTGCCCTACGGCCTGGCGATTGCCGCCGGGGCGGGATCGTCGCTGTGCAGCGTTCTGCTGAGATGAAACTATGAACTCCCGTCGCATATTTCTTGCCCTGCTGGTCGCGCTGCTGCTCTCCGGCGCGGTTACTTTTTTCATCAGCCGAAAGTTAAACAATCACGGCAATGCGCCATCGGCGACCCATCGCGTGGTGGCCGCCTCGCATGCGCTGCAAGCCGGGGACATGCTGAAGCCCGAAGACCTGGTCCTGACCGATTGGCCGGAATCCATCCCGTTAGCGAATGCATTTACCAAGACCGGAGATCTGGCCGGACGTGCGGTGATCTATCCCATTGCGGCTTCGCAGCCGATCCTCGAAGGCTATCTCGCCGCGCCCGGCTCGGGCATCGGACTGACCACCAAGATTCCGGAAGGCATGCGCGCCACTTCGGTGAAGTCGGACGAAGTGGTCGGCGTTGCCGGCTTTCTGTTTCCCGGATCGCATGTGGATGTGCTGGTCACCTTTCGCTCCGACCGGCTGCCCACTCCGGAAACCCAAATCGTGCTGCAGGATGTCGAGGTGCTGACCGTCGGCCAGAAGCTGGAGCCCGATCCGCAGGGCAAGCCGGAGACGGTCAATGTGGTGACGTTGCTGCTGGCCCCGGAAGACTCGCAGAAGCTGGTACTGGCCTCCAGCCAGGGAGGAATTCAGTTCGTCCTGCGCAATGGCGCCGACCATACCAAGGTCAAGGCCATGCCGGTGCAGATGGCACAGCTATCGGGTGTGCAGACGCCGGCTCCAGCAGTAACGCCTCGTCCTCACCTGCCGATAAAAGAGACGTACGCTGTCGAAACCATCCTCGGCGACAAACGCACGACCAAGAGCTTTGAGTAATGCAATGAAACCCCTTCTTCGTCGCAGACTGGTCCAGGCATTGATCGCGGTGACACTGTTGGCTGCTACCTCGAATGCCCAGATGCCGGCTCCGCCATCAGAGGCTGCAAGCCCGATGTCGCAGAATGCCGCGCAGCCAGGCACCCTATCGCCACTGTCTTCGAGTGCTCCAGACGCGAGTGCCACGGCTGCGGCGTCCTCACAACAGCATGTCGCTCCACTGGCGTTGAAAATTGCGAAGCCGGCAACTGCATCGTCCGGCGCCGGCGAAGCAGCCTCCGGACAACCTTCACCTGACGCATTGCAGGAATTGCATCTGGTCGTGGGCCGCTCGCTGTTTCTGGAGTTTCCCGAGCGTCTGCGCCGCGTGTACGTCAGCAATCCGGCGGTGCTGGATGCTATGACGGCCAGCCCGTTTGAACTGGTCATCACCGCCAAGTCCCCCGGTACCAGCAGCCTGGTGCTGTGGGCGACCACCGGCCCGGCCCAGGTTTACACCGTGCTATCGGATGTCGATGTTGCCGGCCTGAGCCAGTCTCTCGCCGACGCGCTGCCCGGGGATCATGTGGAGGTCGAAGCGCAGCAGGGGCGCATTCACCTCACGGGCGTCGTTGCCAGCGATGCCGCCGCCGAGGAAGCCGCGAAGCTGGCGGGCATCTACGCCAAAGACGTGGTCAACTCATTGGTCGTCGATCCCCGCCACTTGCCGCAGGTGCAGTTGCAAGTCCGCATTGCCGAGATCGACCGCTCCAAGCTGACCGCGTTCGGCATCAACCTGCTGGGGCTGAATGGCAACAACATCGGGCAGGGAACAACCGAGCAATTCTCGCCCTTCACCTTCCAGAGCAGCGGAGGCACCACGCAGGCTATCACCTCCGATTTCCTGAACCTGTTCTACTTCAATATCAAGAACGGCGTGGGCGCCACCATCAAGGACCTGGAAAACAAGGGCATCCTCGAGATCCTGGCCGAGCCTAACCTCACCACTATTCATGGCAAGCCGGCACGATTCCTGGCTGGCGGACAGTTTCCTTATCCCATCATTCAACCCGGCGGAGCCGGATCGGTCCCTACCGTAACGGTGCAGTTCCAGCCCTACGGCGTGAAGCTGGAGTTCACGCCCTTCGTCAACTCCGATGGAACCATACGGCTGAAGGTAGCTCCCGAGGTCAGCGCGCTGGACTACACCAACGAAGTGGTCATCGCCGGTTATGCCTTGCCGGCTCTCTCTACCCGTCGTGCCGAGACCGAAGTTGAGTTGAAGGACGGGCAGACCTTTGGCATCTCCGGCATTCTCGATCACCGCACCACCGACACGCTGAGCAAGATGCCGGGTATCGGCGACATTCCTGTCCTGGGCCAGCTGTTTCGCTCCAAGAACCTGAACCGCTCCACGATGGAATTAGTTGTCATCGTAACCCCAAAGATTATCGACACGCTGAATGGTCCTGCCGGACCACCCCCGACAACTCCTGCGATGGCGGTGCCATTTCTCCCGTCGCAGACGTTTGATCGCAATTTGCCGAAGAACTGAGAGCGAGGTGGATTGAGCGAGGTTGGAGAGCACGACGTGAGCAATGAGGAATTAGAGGAGGGAGCGATAGGAGTTTGCGCTGCCACTCTGTGCGCCGACACAGAGACGGCTACGGCAGTGAAGCAGGCCATTGCGCGCAAGAACGGAGACTTTGCCGGCGAGCTGCAGGATTATGCGGGCTATGACGGCGACCCAATATTGCTGCAGAGGCTGCGCCGGGCTGAGGTGCCGCTGTGTGTTATCGACTTCGATCGTGATCGCCCGGCAGCCGTGAAGGCAGCCAACTCGCTGCAGAAAGCTCTGCAGGGCCGCAGTAGCCTGATCGCCGTCTCGGCCAAAGCCGATCCGGCGCTGATCCTGGAGGCCATGCGCGCCGGCTGCGCCGAGTATCTCACCAAGCCGGTCGCCGCCGATCAGGTTGCCGAAGCCCTCGACCGCTTGCGCAGCCGCCTCAGCGTTCGCCAGCCGCTACCCGCTAAACCTTCGGGCAAAATTCTCGCGCTGCTGGGCGCGCGTGGCGGCGCCGGCACCACTACCCTCGCGGTGCATCTGGGCTGTTTCCTGGTTCGCCAGTATGGCAAGCGCACCTTGATTCTCGATGAGCATCGCCGGCTGGGCCACGTCTCGCTTTACCTGGGCGAGGATGAGGCCAACTACCACTTTTACGAGCTGGTGCGCAACATCGCACGGCTGGATGAGATTCTGCTCGACGGTTTCGTCATTCATCACTCCAGTTGTCTCGATATCCTGCCCTCGCCCGACGTCTTCGACGACTCGGCCAACGTCTCCATGGACGATATCCAGCGCGCCATCCGTTTTCTCGGCCAGAACTATGAGTTTGTGGTTATCGATTGCCCGCATGGCGTGCATAACCTCAGCCTGGCGACGATCGACTGCTGCGAAGAGCTCTACCTGATTTCCACTCCGGATGTTCCCGGGCTGCGCGATCTGTCGCGCTACATCGACCGGCTGCTGCAAAGCAATGTACCCCCGGCCAAGCTCAAGGTCGTCATCAACCGCTTCTCGTCAGAAGGCGCTCTCACCCTGGAACAGATCGAGAAAGCGATTCGCCAACCGATTGCCATCACCATCCCCAACGCATCGTCCGACTTAATTCGCGCCATGAACACGGGCACACCCATTCTGCCCGACCGCCGCTCGGAGTTCGCCATTCAGATGAAGAAGTGGGCCGCCAGCCTGGTACCGGAGAAGGAAAAGCCGGCTGAGACAGCTGAGCCGAAACGGAGGTTTGCCTTTTGGAGCTGAGGGAACGGATGGCGGTGTCTTCGGCGGTGAGGAACATCGATGGCTGAAGCCGGCACCATCGCGCTGGAGCGAGCCGGCTTCGATGTCGAGGCAATGCGGCGCGACAATCCCCTGCTGGCGCGTGCCCAGCAGGAGGTGAAGTCGGCGGTCCACCGCGAGCTGATCAACAAGGTTGATCTGGAAAAGTTGCTCTTCATGCAGGACACGCGCAGCCGGCAGCAGTTGCTGGCGGTCATTCTGCAGTTGGTCGCCGAATACGGTGTCCCGTTCAGTGCCAGCGAGCGTACCCGCCTGGCCAATGAAGTCATGGATGAGGTCTTCGGCCTGGGACCGCTGGAGCCGCTGCTGCAGGATCCCACCGTCACCGACATCCTGGTCAATACCGCCAGCGTGGTTTATGTCGAGCGCGGCGGCGTGCTGGAAAAGACCGGCGTCGTCTTCAAGGACAACAATCACCTGATGCACATCATCGACAAGATCGTCTCCAAGGTCGGACGCCGGGTGGACGAATCCTCGCCTATGGTCGATGCACGGCTGTCCGACGGCTCGCGGGTGAATGCCATTATCCCTCCGCTGGCCATCGATGGGCCGATCCTCTCGATCCGCCGCTTCGGCGCCGACCCGCTTACCGCCAACGATCTGCTCTGCTATCGCGAGCTGACGCCGATCATGATGGGCGTCCTGAACAGCGCGGTGAAGGCGCGGCTGAACGTTGTCGTCTCAGGTGGCACCGGCGCCGGCAAGACCACGCTGCTCAACGTGCTTTCGGGATTTATTTCGCCGCGCGAGCGCATCGTCACGATCGAAGACTCGGCCGAACTCCGGCTGAAGCAGGAGCACGTGGTACGCCTGGAATGCCGCCCGCCCAACGTCGAAGGCAAAGGCGGAGTGCGGCAGCGCGAGCTGCTGATCAATGCGCTGCGCATGCGGCCGGATCGCATCATCGTCGGCGAGGTGCGCGGTGAAGAGGCCCTCGACATGCTGCAGGCGATGAACACCGGCCACGACGGCTCGATTACCACGGTCCACGCCAACAGCCCGCGCGACGCCCTGGCCCGCATCGAAACCATGGCCATGATGGCTAACCTGAACCTGCCACAGACGGCGCTGCGGCAACAGATCGCCTCGGCGATTGAGGTCATCGTGCAGGTTTCGCGCATGAGCGATGGCTCACGCCGGGTGACACACGTCTCCGAGATCACCGGAACCAGCGACCAGGTCATCAGCATGCAGGACATCTTTCGCTTCGAGAAGCGTGGTCTGGGACCGAATGGCAAAGTGTTGGGACGGTTCTACGCCACCGGCATCGTGCCCAAATTCTCCGAAAAACTGCAGGCCGCGGGCATACCGCTGGAGACCAACCTGCTCAATTTCTCCGAGGAGGTGTAGATGAAAACCATTTTCACCACGGAAGACACGGAGGGCACGGCGAAGAACTTAAACAAAGAAATTTCCGGATCTTCCCGTGCCATGGCGAATTCATCTTCACGCGGCACGGGTCAAGAAATTTTGTGGGCAGAGAAGACAGGTTGCCAGAGGATATTTTCTAAGAAAGTTTTTTCCGTGCCTTCCGTGTCCTCCGTGGTCAACGCTTGTTCTGGCCCGGCCATTGACTACGCAACTCGCCAGCAGGAGCGGCAGTCATGTTCCTGATGGTGCTGGTCTTCAGCGTGGTTCTGGTGCTGACCTTCGGGGTGGTGCTGCTGATGACCCGGCCAAGCTCGACCGAGCGCGCCATTGAAGGCCGCATCGCCAAACTGCAGGTCGCGCAGAACGCCGCCACCCCGCTGGAGGATGCTACCTCCAACCTCATCAAGCAGACGCATCTCAGCACCATTCCTCGGCTCGATGCACTACTCCAGGGCTGGAGTCTGATGTACAAAATCCATCTCTTTATCCAACAGGCGGAGAGCGGCTGGAGTGTCGCTGGTGTTCTTGCCTGCAGTTTGGCTCTGGGTGCAGGCGGATATGGCATCGGCTATTACGAGCTGCCCAGCGCGCTGCTGGCACTGGTGCCGGCGGTGGTTTTCGCGGCCTCGCCGTTCGTGATTCTGCGCTACCAGCGGGCCCGGCGTCTGCGGGAATTCAATCGCCATCTGCCGGAGTCGATCGATCTCATGAGCCGCGCCTTGCGCGCCGGACACTCTCTGACCGCGGCCATCGAGATTGTCGGTGACGAATCGCCCGAGCCGGTGCGTAGCGAGTTTCGTGCCGTCTATCAGCAGCAGAACTTCGGTTTGCCGGCGCGCGAAGCACTGGTCCAGCTGGCGCACAGAATTCCGCTGCCCGAGTTGAACTTCGTCGTCACCGCCATCCTGCTGCAGAAGGAAACTGGCGGCAACCTGGTCGAGGTGCTGGAGCGCACCACCGCCGTGATTCGCGAGCGGCTGCGTATTCAAGGCGAGGTGAGGATTTACACCGCGCAGGGCCGCTTGACCGGCTGGATCTTGTCGCTGCTGCCGATCGCGATGTTTTTCCTTCTGAGCCTGGCGAACCGCGGCTACACGCGGGTGCTGGTAGAAGATCCCACCGGGCGCAAGCTGGTTTACGCCGGACTCGGCCTCATGGTGCTCGGCGGGCTTGCGATCCGCAAGATTGTGAACGTGAAGATATGAACATGACCCCGGCCTTGACGATCAGCCTGCTGGTGACCATCGCCTGCGCGTTGGCGATGCTACCGGTGTTCTTCCTGATGCGGAACAGCGAGCAGGCCAAGCGCCTGATGGAACTGACTCGGGCGCCGCTGCGTCTCGACGAGGAGACGGTAGAAAAGCAGAATCCCGCCGAACGGGCTCTGCTGAGCGTGGCGCGCTTCCTTCGCAAACGCCTGGGCTTTGCTCAGGACGAGAAGCTGCGGCAAAAGCTGTTTGCCGCCGGCTTACGCGAAGACTCGGCCGTGGACACCTATTTTGCCATCCGGCTGCTGGGGCCGGTGATTGCGATCGTGGCCGGAACCTTCATTCGCCCCAATACCTTCTTCTGGATTGCAGGCTTGATGGTTGTGGCATATCTTGCGCCGGACTTCTGGGTGGACTATCGCGCACATGGGCGACGCGAACGCATCCGCCTGGGCTTGCCGGATGCGCTGGATCTAATGGTGGTTTGCGTGGACGCCGGACTGGCCATCGATCAGGCTCTGCTGCGCGCCGGACAGGAGCTGGCGCTCAGCCAGCCGGAGATTTCCGAAGAGTTCATTCAGATCAACTTCGAGCAGCGCGCCGGCAAGCCGCGCATCGAGGCCTGGCAGAGCATGGCCGAACGCACCCGGGTCGAAACCGTCCAAAGCTTCGTTCACATGCTGGCGCAGACCGACCGCTTTGGCACCCCGCTGGTGCGGGCGCTGCGCGTCTTCGCCGACAGCGTGCGCCAGAAGCGTCGCCAGCAGGCCGAAGAACTGGCCGCCAAGACCACCGTGAAACTGATCTTCCCCCTGGTGCTGTTTATCTTTCCCAGCATCTTCATCGTGTTGCTGGGGCCGGCAATGATTCTGATAACCCGTAACCTGAAAGTCCTATTTCAGTAGGCGTCAGGCACAACCTATAAAGGAGCGAGCATGGAAACCGTTACCGTCATTCGCGTTGTCGCCGCCGCGTTAGCTGTACTTTTCATGGCAGTGCTGATTATGCGGCACAAGAAGCACGCGTAGCTAAAAGTCGATTCGTCGCAGTCTGAGCGCCAGGTGCCTTGGAAATGGCTTCGCCATACATGTGTTTCTGCGCGAGGAGGTTGCGCCGCTTGGTAGGAGATCGGGTAGAGCTGGCCTTCAGGCCCGCGTCTGGTCCGTTTATTTTCTTTTTCGAGTCGGCTTCAGCCGAGGTCGCGCTACGAGTTTTTCAGTGGCCTGTAAAAACGGCAGCTGCAAAGACTTGCTGCCGTGCTTCCTGTACTGATTCGCGGCCCGCATTTTGCATCTCCAGCGCGAGCACTGTCGCGAGCATCGTCATCGCAACAAACATCTGTATGGCTGTCGCGCTCAGTGACGTGGGCAGCAGAGGCAGGACGTAGAGTGTGCCCAATGCTGCTGCCAGAACGGTGCAGGTTATAGTCCACCGTCTGCACTGCAGCTCATCGATCGTCAGGATAATCGGCAACAGAAGCAGAGCATCGTCATGCAGGTAGGCGTGGTAACTCAAAAGACACGCAGTGACAACGACCAGCGAGTAACTGCTTCTGGATAGCGCGGGAGACTGCCTTAGCAATACGGCGAGGATGGTCAGCAGCAGAATGGAAAGCGCGACAGTGATTCCGATTACCGCGGCCTCCGGCCACCTTGGCAAAAGAATATGGATCGTGCCTCGCAGGTTAGGCATGCTCTCAGGATGTTCGCCGCCGAGTGCGCCAGACAGGTGATTGAATTCCCGCAAGGCCCTGGGATAATCAACGGTCGAGCGCCAGCCCACGATGGCTGCCGAAAGTCCCAGCAGCGCGATGCCAGTCCAAAACATTGCCGCCAGCGTTCTCCATCTGCGCCAGATCACCAGTGCCAGTAAAACGGTCAGCATCAGCTGCGGCTTGAGCATTGCGAAAGCCAGGATGAACCCGGCCGCGATTTCCTGACCTTCGGCCAATGTCGCGAAAGCCATCGCGAATAGCAACAGCAGCAAAATCGATGTCTGGCCCTGCATCAAGGCAAGCACCGCGGGAATAAACAGCACGGGCGCAAGTAGCCCGGCTGCTATCGCTTTGTCGCTCGATCCAACCCTTCTTGGCAGCAGGAACGGCAGAGCCAGCAACATCCCGACATTTGCGACATACCAGACGAGCTCTGCCGCTCGATACGGCAGACAGGACAGCGGTGCAAACAGTGCCAGCGTGTACGGAGGAAAAACGAAGGGCAGCGAAAACTGCTGACCTTGACCATCAACAAAGGTTGTGCCTAAGCGCTGGTCATATGCGAGCTGTGCTTCGAGATCGTAAATCTTCGCGCCATCGCCTGCGATCACCATCCGGCCTGCCCGATAGAAACAGGAAAAGTCGCTCTTTGTGGTGGAAAACACGATGGGTTTGAACCAGGTCCAGATAAAGACATAAGCGACAATCGCCGCTACGGCAGCCGCGTAAATGGGGATGCGCGTGTTGCCGAATCCATGATTCATGCCGTTCTCGATCGGGCGATGCGTACCTGCGATCGCGGCAGGAGGCATGACGCAGCGAAACTCGCGAGAGCTGCGAAGAGCAGCATCGGATACAGCCATGTCGCAACCAAAGGCACTTGCCACAGCTTCAGTCCGGAGCCCGGCGCGGCAATGTCCCACCAGGAAAGCGCGAGCATCGCGATCCATTCGCCGGCGAGCGCAATCCAGGCACAGCTGAATAGCAGAACATGTAGCTGCCCGCGCTCGCGGATTCTGTCGGCATTCTTCACTGCCCATAACGCCGCCGGTAGCAACAGGATTTCGTTGTACATCTGGAAGGGAAAGAGCAACTGAAACGCGGCGATGGAGAAGCTGACGGAGAAAAGCAGGTCGGTGTCGCCGAACTCAAAGCTCACCCAGATAACGGCCGAGATCAGCAACACAGCCGCCGGGATGAAGAAGTGTTCATGAGTTAGATCCGCCAGCAATGGCCGGGCGCCGGCATAGTGCGAATAAGCGCGTACCGTATGCAGCCACGGGCTTAGCCAGCCCGGAACCGCCAGCTCCGATGCCATAGTTAAGGCAAGAAGGGAAGCGGCGAGTGAAAACACAAAAGCTTTCCGCTTTCGCCAGGAGGCGACAGCCCAAGCCGATAAGGGAAGCAGAACCGCGACCGCCAGTTGCGGCTTGGCGGATGCCAGAGCGGCGACTGCTCCAGCCAGCGCCAGCCGCCCAGACCGCACGCAGAAGAGCGAGAAAGCCAGCAGCGCGGCAATAATCAGTGTCGGTTGGCGCAGTTGCAGGCAGACGACGACCGGATAGGCTGCAAATACGAGAATCGCGAAGGCGACCGCGTCGTGATTGCTCACACTTCGTCCATCCGTCCACCAGATCACCGACCTTGCCGACAATGCCACGCCGGCGAGCAGCATCACCAACTGCGCAACATGGAATGGCAGGATTGCCATTGGAAAGAAAAGAAAGATGAAGAATGCGGGATACGCGAAGCGATGCTGGTTGGCAACGCTGTCGGCGGAAACCGTTTTACCGTAGATGGCGACCTCAATTTGCTGCGTGAGCTCCAGGCGGTAAGGATTCCGGCGGTGAAGAATCGCGCGGCAGCCAATCCACTCCGGCATCAGGCCCTGCTGAACGCTCGGCGCACTTGCGCCTAGCGCCGCCGGAGCAATCACCCGGGCGAAATACCACGCCGACAAGAGACACAAAAGTGCTCCTGCCAACAGAGGCACCTGATGGATCCGGACTGGCGATGCCACAGGCTCACAGCACTGGAAGTCGACCTGGGCATGTTCGGCCATTGGAGAACTTCAGACAAGCACTCCACTAGTGGATGGATCGGCATAACCAACGGGCTCTTTAGGCAGGCAAGCACCTTGCTGGCCGGCAACGAAAACTACACGGCTAAGTCGATGACACTAAATAGTTAACGGCACGACAGTGTCTTTTACATGACTTGGAACAGAAGGGCGACTATGGTTTCATTACCGGATTACCGATTTGGGGAGGAAACATTAAGCTAAGAAGTTGCAAGTTTTTTCACCTCCGCTCCGGAAAGTAACGCAATTTTAAGGAAATTTTGCGGAAGCTAGATTGCACTGAACTGTGTGGACGTTTTGGCGTAGTGTCTCCACTTAGTCTGGGTGGTCGAACTACGGGCAGGGCAATAGGTTACGGAGATTGGCGCAATTCGGCAGTCTGATTCGTCGGAGACCGATGTGGGCTGGGAAAGGCTGTAGCGGTTTTTTCGCTCCCAGGGGAGGAAAGGAACATGCGCAGGCTTCTGGTTCTGGCTGTGGTTTTGTGTGGTGCGGCATATGCCTACGCAGGACCGATCGAATTTGAATTTCTTTCCTGGAACGATGGCAATTGGCAAAACGGCTATCCCTACCAGATTGTGGAAGTCGGCGGCTCCGACTCCGTTCTGAACGTAATGTGCGACGACTATATCCATGGCGGACAGCCTGGTGATCAGTGGGAAGCGAACATAACTGACCTGGGAACCGGGAACATAACGCTGACCCGCTTTAATACCCTCCCCGGAACGACCTCCCTTTACGCCCTGGGGCTTTACGATGCGGCGGGCTGGATTCTGCTGGAAACCGAAGACGAGCAACAGTCGCAATGGCGTGAGATGAATGACGCAGTTTGGACGATATTCGACCCCAGCGCGCCATGCGACAGCACCTGCCAGGCCTGGATCAGTGCCGCCCGAAGTGCCATCCGGGGCCTTCCGCAGAACTATTTCAACGATGTATACATCGTGACGCCCGTCGACCAGCACGATCCTGACCCAAACTCGATACAGGAGTTCATGTACATTGGGGAAAACAGTACCGCGGGCGCCGATGATCAGACCACGCCCGAACCCGGCACGCTGATCCTCATGGGCACCGGTTTGTTAGCGGTGTTTGGACGCCGCTTCAGGAACTGAAATTCGCATAGCACCTGGCTCGTTAACCCTCCCCAGGAATAAAACGCTCCCAGTGGCAAGAGGTTCTTGCTCCTGGGAGCGTTTCCAGTCATAATTACTCGTGCACGCCTGCGCGCTCCACTCTGTTTGCGCCAAGAAGCCGGCGGACGAGGCACCCTCAAAAAACAGGCTTTCCGAGCGCAGTTCTGAGCAGTACAAATTCCAAAATCAGAGGAATCGATGGCAGCAAAGTATATCTTTGTGACCGGCGGTGTGGTGTCTTCCCTCGGCAAAGGCCTGGCGGCGGCCTCCATCGGCTGCCTGATGGAGAGCCGAGGCCTGAAAGTCACCCTGCAAAAATTCGATCCCTATCTGAACGTCGATCCGGGAACCATGTCGCCGTTTCAGCATGGCGAGGTCTTCGTCACCGACGACGGCGCCGAAACCGATCTCGACCTGGGCCATTACGAGCGCTTCACCCATACCAAACTGACCCGCGACAATAACTGGACCACCGGCCGCATTTACGAAACCATCATCGCCAAGGAGCGCCGCGGCGATTACCTCGGCAAGACGGTGCAGGTCATTCCTCACGTCACCAACGAAATTAAAGGCGCCATGAAGAAGGTGGCTCAGGATGTCGATCTTGCCATCATTGAGATAGGCGGCACGGTGGGCGATATCGAGTCACTGCCGTTTATCGAAGCCATCCGTCAGATGCGCCAGGAACTCGGTCGCGAGAACACGCTCTTCGTTCATGTCACGCTGGTGCCCTATATCGCCGCTGCTGGCGAGCTCAAGACCAAGCCGACGCAGCACTCGGTGAAGGAGCTGCTGAGCATTGGAATTCAACCCGACATTCTGCTTTGCCGCACCGACCGCTTCCTATCCAAAGAGATCAAGTCGAAGATCGCGCTGTTCTGCAACGTCGAAAACGAAGCTGTTATCACCGCCAAAGATGTTGCTTCGATTTACGAGGTGCCGCTGGTCTTCGCGCGCGAGCAGGTCGACAAACTCGCATTGCGCTATCTGCGAATCGAGACTAAAGAGCCTGATCTGCACCGCTGGGAGGATTTGGTTCATCGGGTTTACAACCCGAAAGACGAAGTCACAATCGGTATCGTCGGCAAGTACGTGGAGTATGAGGACTCGTACAAATCGTTGAAAGAGGCGCTGGTCCATGGCGCGCTGGCCTATAACCTGAAGCTCAACGTGAACTGGATTGAAGCTGAAGGACTGGAACAGAAAGATCAGAGCGTGCAGGCGCAACTGGAGCATGTCGACGGGATTCTGGTGCCTGGCGGCTTCGGCAAGCGCGGCATCGAAGGTATGCTGAAAGGCATTCAACATGCGCGCGAGAACAATGTCCCGTACTTTGGGATTTGCCTGGGAATGCAAACCGCCTGCATCGAATTCGCGCGCAATGTCTGCGGCCTGGAGCAGGCGAACTCCAGTGAGTTCGATCCGGCAACGCCGCATCGCGTGATTTACAAGCTGCGCGAGTTGCGTGGCGTGGAAGAACTGGGTGGAACGATGCGTCTGGGCGCATGGACGTGCAAGCTGGAACCAGGTTCGCTGGCGCAGATGGCGTACGGTCAAAACGAGATCAGCGAGCGCCATCGCCATCGCTACGAATTCAATCGCGAATACGAAAGCACGCTGGTGGCCGGCGGACTGCGCCTCAGCGGCGCGACGCCGGATGGAACCTACGTTGAGATCGTGGAGATCCCCGGCCATCCCTTCTTCCTGGGCTGCCAGTTCCATCCCGAATTTAAATCGAAGCCGCTGGAGCCGCACCCGCTGTTCTCGGCGTTTGTGAAGGCGTCGTACGAAAACAAACTGCGCCGGGAGCACGCGCGCAATGAGGTTGAGGTAGAAATGTTCCACCGGCCGGAAAAGGTAAAACACTGAGGATCGTTGATGCGTTACCCGGTGTTGTTGGTGATTGCTGCCACTGCTCTTTGTTCCTCTGGCGCACAGGAGCGTCAAAGGCCAGTGGCGTCTGGGCGACTTACCAGTAACGCCCTCAATCTCTCGTTCGATGTCACCAACGAGAAAAACGCTGGCGACGTTCTGACAATAACTGTGGGTCAGGGCCTAGAGCGGAAGAGAGTTTACCGTGATGCCGCGGGCGAGTACGTCTACCTCGCTCCAGTGAGTGAAGACGAAAGCAGCTTTATTGTGGTTTGGAGCGGGGCCTCCGGATATAAAACCAAAATACTAGCCGTAGCTACTCCGCGGACGGGGACCACAGAGATTGCCGTAGAGCTTAACGTTATGGGCAAAGGCTTTCCAACATTATTGCGCGCGGGAGCTGAACAAACCCCTTTTGTTTTGGTACCAAATGCAAGCGGAGTTGGCAACGTGATAGACGTTGTCGACATATACGCTTTGCACCATGGCCGCTTCAAATTTGAAGGGCGTGTACCTGACCGCCGGAGCTTAGCCAGCGTGCAGCAAGTAGCCGCGGACTTTGACCAAGCAGCGGCAAAGGATCGATTGGGCACCACCGTGCATCCCTAAACACGAATCTCTTGTCTTGAATAATAGCCTCTTATGGTCGATTTCCGGTGCTTATGTCATTCCAAGTCGGCAATGTAGCCATCGGCGGCGGCGAACTCTTCCTCATCGCTGGTCCGTGCGTCATCGAAAGCGCAGAGCATGCGCTGAAGATGGCCGAGGCGATCTCCGCGATCGCACGACAGAAGAAGCTGCCTTGCATTTTCAAAGCTTCTTACGACAAGGCCAATCGCACGTCCATCCGCAGCTTTCGCGGGCCAGGCATCGAAGAAGGTTTGCGCATTTTGCGGAAGGTCGGCGAAACGGCCAAAGTTCCCGTCCTCACGGATGTGCACGAAGCTAGCGATGTCGAGCGCGTTGCCGAGGCCGTCGATGTCATCCAGATACCTGCGTTTCTCTGCCGCCAGACCGATCTTCTTATTGCAGCAGGTAAGAGCGGCGCCGCGGTGAACATCAAGAAAGGACAATTCGTTTCGCCGTGGGACATGCGGCACGCGGTCGAGAAAGTTCGCGAGGCGGGCGGCGAGCGGGTCTTTCTGACCGAGCGCGGTGCAAGCTTCGGGTACAACAATCTGGTGGTCGATATGCGGTCACTTGCTATCATGCGTCGGTTCGCGCCCGTGGTGTTTGACGCGACGCATTCGGTACAACTGCCATCGGCAGGAAGCGGCAACGGTAACGTGGATTTGCAAGCGGGGTCCCCGGAACGCGCTGGTTTTGCGCGTTCTGGGGTCGAGAGTGGCGGCCAGCCGGAGTTCATTCCTCTGCTGGCCCGCGCCGCCGTCGCCGCGGGTGTCGATGGCGTCTTCCTGGAAGTCCACGACAACCCGGCGCAGGCGAAGTCCGACGGCGCGAACGCGCTTAACCTCAAACTGCTGCCGGAAGTGCTCGACCAATTAATTGCGATCCATTCGGTAATGCGATGACCCTGCCGGTAGAGCGGACCTTCAGGTCCGCGTCTCCTTGTTAAATTGAAATGAGCCGGCTTTTAGCCGGCAACAGTTCCGCCGGGCTGAAGCCCGGCTCTCCTTTTTCTCTGGACTCGCCTGGACGCGGCGCTGAAGCGCCGCTCTACCCGAGCACCGCAATCGCCTTCTGCATCAGGCTCGATGCGGTAGCATGTTCGGCATGACGAAGCTCTTCTCCAACCCTCGTTTCCTCGCAATCTACTCTGCGGCTGTGACTCTCGCGTTCGCCGTCGTGGTCCTCGGCGGCTTTGCCGAGTCCCACCAGAAGCAGAAGTTTTCCGAGATCGATGTCGAGCGCATCAACGTCATCGAGCCCGACGGCACGCTGCGCATGGTGATCTCGAACAAGGCGAGCTTTCCCGGCATCATCATCAAAGGCAAAGAAACGCCTCATCCGAATCGCAAGACCGCCGGCATGTTGTTCTTCAATGACGAAGGTACGGAGAACGGCGGGCTGATCTTCGGCGGCAGCAAGGATGCAAGCGGCAAGATCACCAGCTACGGCCACCTTAGTTTCGACAAATACGAGCAAGACCAGATCTTCAGCATTGACGCAGAGCAGGCCAACGGCGCGCAAACCTCCGAGCTGCGCATGATTGACGAACCTGACTACCCGATTGCGGAAGAGCTTGCTGCCGTGGCGCGGATTGAGAAGCTTCCCAAAGACCAGCAGGCGGCCGCATGGAAGCAGCTTCGCGAAGGCAAGCAGCAGGCTGCGACTCGTATTCTGCTGGGGCGCACCGATGATCGTTCGGTCGCGCTGCGTCTTAAAGATGATCAGGGACGCGACCGCATCGTGATTCGCGTCGCTCCCGACGGCACGCCGACCTTACAGCTCCTCGACGCCAACGGAAAAGTGACCAACGAAATGGCGCAAACCAAGTAACTGGGTTATTGCACCAGGTATTCCATGTAATCGACGTTAGGTGGCGTCTTGTCCAGGGCTCGGAGCATGCCTACGACCTGGCCGCGATGCAGCGTGGCATGATTCACCACGTGCCGCAGAATCTGCCATCGGGGAACATCCAATTGAGATTCTGAGGAAAGCTTAAACGGGAGCGTCTGGCTCAGCTTTTCGTGGCTCGCCGTTTCCATCCAGCGGTCAAGTTGCGCCCATACCACCGGCCACGATTGCACCACTTCCTCGAACTGTAGCCCGGCGGGCGCCGGAACTCGCACCCACTCATAGAGAGGTGGAATGCGGTCAGCCAGCAGGCATTGGGTCCAGAACCGCTCCGCGTCATAGATGTGATAAAGCGTGTGGAGCACGTTGCCATGCGACACCGGGAGATCGCGACGCAGCTCGTCGGCGCTCAGGCCGCCGCAGGCTGCCAGCAACCGGCGCGTGGCCCAGACCGAGTACTGCAAATCGATCCGCACCGTGTCTTGCAGCGAGGCCATGCGCGTGAGTCTACACTCGTTGTCGGTGGCGCGACCACTCCGACGCATGGTTAACGCTTGATCGTGGTCCTGGACGTTAACAATCTCAATGCCGGAATTTCGCCTTTAGCTGGTCGAAATTGCCGCTTGGCCGTAAAATATTGGAAGTTATCCCCGTTGGTCGCTATCCTCCTGATAGGCTGCAACAGACCGCGGTACAGCTGTGCCCAGTTGATGTGCTTTCAATTCGCCTGCCATGGCGGACCAATAAACACCCCACCAAGCGCAAAGCGGCGCTGGTCTGGGGCCCCGGAAGGAGTTCGACTTGTCCAAGAATCGTTACCTGTTTACGTCAGAGTCAGTGACAGAAGGCCATCCCGACAAGATCGCCGATCAGATTTCCGACGCCATCCTCGACGCCTGCATCAAGGAAGACCCCTACAGCCGAGTGGCTTGCGAGACGCTGACGGCGACCGGTCTGGTCGTCATTGCCGGCGAGATCACCACTAAGGCTTATGTTGATTTCCAGACGCTGGTGCGCGGCATCGTCGCCTCCATCGGCTATGACAACGCGCTCTATGGCTTCGATTCCAATACCTGCGCGGTCATCTCCTCCATTAACAAGCAGTCGGGCGATATTGCCATGGGCGTCGACACCGGTGGGGCGGGCGATCAGGGCATGATGTTCGGCTTTGCCACCAACGAAAACGAGAACTTCATGCCGACGCCGATCTTCCTGGCCCACAAGCTCTGCCAGCGGCTCAGCGAAGTTCGGCGCAACGGCACCCTTCCTTACCTCCGGCCCGACGGCAAATCCCAAGTCACAGTTGAATACGACGAGAACCACAAGCCACGGCGCATCGACGCGGTGGTGGTCTCCAGCCAGCATTCGGAGACTGTGACGACCGAGGAACTGCGCGCCGATATCCTGCGGCACGTGATCCAGGCGGCGCTGCCGGCGGAGATGCTGGACGAGAACACGAGCTACCATATCAATCCGACGGGGCGCTTTGTGATCGGCGGACCGATGGGCGACACCGGCCTGACCGGCCGCAAGATCATCGTCGATACCTATGGCGGCATGGGCCGGCACGGCGGCGGCGCCTTCAGCGGCAAAGATCCGACCAAGGTCGATCGCTCGGCGTGCTACATGGCACGCTACATCGCCAAGAATGTTGTTGCTGCCGGATTGGCGGACCGCTGCGAAGTGCAGCTCGCTTATGCCATTGGCGTGGCCGAGCCGGTCAGTGTGCTCATCGATACCTTCGGCACCGCGAAAATTGATGAAGGCAAGATTGCCGAGCTGGTTCGCGCGAATTTCAAGCTGACGCCGAAGGGCATCATGGAGTCGCTGAACTTGCGACGTCCGATCTATCGCAAGACCGCAGCCTACGGACACTTCGGACGCAACGATCCCGATTTCACTTGGGAAGCGACCGATAAGGCGGCAGCGCTGCGCGAGCAAGCCGGGCTGGCTGGATCGAACGCGCAAAAGACCGCGCAGGTAGCGAAGTAGGGTAGAGCGGGCCTTCAGGCCCGCGTTAACGTCGTGATTAGAGACTGAGAGCCGGCTTTAGCCGGCGACACACTAAGATGTGCCGAACAATCGGCACGGGCTGAAGCCCGTAAATGTACAAAATTGACTGCTTGGACGCGGGCCTGAAGGCCCGCTCTACCTAGGAGATTATGTCTACCACCACCACTCGCATCGCCGGCGACATCGCCAATCTGGCTCTTGCCGATATGGGCAAGAAGCGTATCGACTGGGCCAACCAATCGATGAAGGTCCTGCAGATCATCCGCAAGGACTTCATCAAGAACCAGCCGCTGAAGGGCATCCGCGTTTCGGCCTGCCTGCACGTCACGGCTGAAACCGCGAACCTCGCCATCACATTGCGCGATGGTGGCGCCGATGTTGTGCTGTGCGCCTCCAATCCGCTGTCCACGCAGGACGACGTCGCTGCGTGCCTGGTTCGCGACTACAACATCCCGGTCTTCGCCATCAAAGGCGAGGACAACGACACTTACTATTCGCACATCATGTCGGCGCTCGATCACAAGCCGCATATCACCATGGACGATGGCGCGGACCTGGTGACCACGGCGCTCACCAAGCGCACCGACGTGGTCGATGGCGTGATCGCCGGCACGGAAGAGACGACCACCGGCATCATCCGCCTGCGGGCGATGGCCAAGCAGGGCGTGCTGCGTTATCCCATCATCGCGGTGAATGACGCCGACACCAAGCACCTGTTCGACAACCGCTATGGCACCGGTCAGTCGACGATTGACGGCATCGTGCGTGCCACAAACTTTCTGCTTGCGGGATCGAAATTCGTCGTCGCCGGCTACGGCTGGTGCGGACGTGGATTGGCCAGCCGCGCGCGCGGACTCGGCGCCGAGGTCATCATCACCGAGATCGATCCGACGAAGGCGATCGAGGCCGTGATGGACGGCTTCCGCGTAATGGCGATGGATGAAGCGGCGAAGATCGGCGACGTCTTCTGCACCGTCACCGGCAACAAGAGCGTGCTGCGCAAGGAGCACTTCGAGGTGATGAAGGACGGCGCAATCGTCTCCAACTCCGGACACTTCAACGTCGAAATCGATATCCCGGCGCTGGAGAAGATGTCGTCGTCGAAGCGCAGCACACGCACCTTCATCGAAGAGTACTCGATGAAGGACGGCCGCAAGATCAACCTTCTGGGCGAAGGCCGCTTGATCAACCTGGCTTCGGCCGAGGGCCATCCGCCTTCTGTTATGGACATGAGCTTTGCCGATCAGGCGCTCTCGCTCGAGTACGTGGTGAAGAACCACAGCTCGCTGGAGAAGAAGGTGTACGCGGTTCCGGAAGAGCTCGACAAGAAGGTAGCGCGGCTGAAGCTGGAGTCGATGGGCATCAAGATCGACAAACTCACGCTGGAACAGGAAGAATACCTGGCCAGTTGGAACGAGGGAACGTAGAGGCAGTTGTCGGTTGTCAGCTGTCGGTTGTCGGTTGAAGAAAGCCGACGATGGATACTCTATTAAACTAGCCGCGAAGCGGCGGCTGCGAACTAAGCCCGGGGCGTAAGCCCCGGGTTGGCTTTTTGAGATGGGAATTGAGCCGCGTCAGCGGCGACATCCGACAAGAGTGGCGTGCATCGATCTCAACTCACCGTCGACGGCTCGGCGCTTATGGCCAGTCTTTTTCTGCTGCTCTCGAATCCCAATCCCAGCGCCAGCGCAGCTACGCACAACAGCAACGCCACGCATCCGCGCCACGCGGCGGCGTTCCATGCCCAGCCGGTGACGATGGCTCCCAGGCTTCCACCGACGTAATAGAACGTCACATACAATCCCGCGGCGGAGGATCGCGCGCGACCCGCAACCACGCCGGTTTGCACCGTACCGACTGCCTGGAAGATGAAGACTCCGGAAGAGAACAGCGCCAGTCCGGCGATGATGACCGGCAGAGGCCGCATCAGCGTGAGCAAGAGTCCCACAAGGTTGAAGCTGAATGCCAGCACTGCAGTAAGGCGCATTCCGTAATGATCGAGGAATCGGCCCGAAAGCGGAGTGATGGCGACGCCCAGCAGATAGACAAAAAAGACGCTGCCCAGGTCAGCCGGATTCAGGTAGTAGGGAGGGCGCGCGAGATGGAAATTCGCATACGTGAACGCGCCGACCAGGGAGAACAATACCGCGAACGCCATTCCGTAAACGGCCAGCAGGCGCGGGTTGTGCAGATGATGCAGCATCTCGATCAACGAGTCGTGCACGTTCGTAGCTCGCACGAAGTGTTTGGGCTTGGGCAGAGTGTGCTGGACGATCACCGCGCCAAGCAGGTTGATGAAGCCGATCACGATGAAGGCGTGCTCCCAGCGGAAATGCTGCGCCACCAGGCCGGAAATGTAGCGCCCGAGAAAGCCGCCCAGCACGCTGCCCGAGACATAAGCCGACATCGCCTTGCCCACGTGCGCGCCGGCAAACTCCTCGCCGATGTAGGCGATGATGACCGCGACCACACCGGGCACGAAGATTCCTTGCATGAAGCGCCAAAAGATCAGCTCTTTCAAGGTGTGCGAGGTCGCGACCAGCATGGTTGGCACAGTCAGCGCATACAGGCTGGGCACGATGACTCGCTTGCGCCCCATCGATTCCGCCATCAGCCCGACAAACGGCGCCACCAGCGCGACCGCCAAAATGGTTGAGCTGACGGTCAGACTGACGTCGATCTCCGAGGCATGAAAAACCCGCTGCAAGTACGGCAGCAGCGGCTGCGTGCAATACATGTTGAGATAGGTGCAGACCCCGGCCAGAAAGCACGCCGCAATGGCACTGTGCGCTGGCGGCGCAGGCTTGGCCAAAGTGGCTGTGGCTGGCGCAGCACTACTCATGATTGAGACTTCCTCGTAATCCGGGACATGAGGCTGATCGGTTCGGTTGGAATGGTCAAACGAGGATTATAAAGTGGCCGTTGGAGCAGGCTAAGAACTATTCACAGAAAGACGATGGTTATGCCCTTGTTAGCCCTGCCAAGGTCGCTGTCGCTCTTCAATTCGGGCATTTGTTTCAGTGCGGTCCAGGAGCGCTCGTCGCTGGTGCGCCAGTTCTCGCCGAAGATGCAATCGCGAATCTCGCGCCTGGCCGCCATCTGGCGCAGCGTCGATTGCAGCGCAATCCGCAGCTCGCCGCCTGCACCGGTCGATCCGTAGCCGTGCACGACTTTCAGCACCTTGATTCCGCTGCGCTGGGCGTTCTGGATTTCGCTGCTGAGGCGTGCGCGAGCCTGCTCCACACTGGGCATACCCTCCTTCAGGATCACGGTTTTGATCATGGCTGCCATCGGCGACGGCGGGTTATTGCGAACGAGCTCCTGTGAAGCGCCAAGCATACACTCTGTTACGTGGCAACGGACCAAGGTTTTGCGATAATGGATTGGCGCATCCCCTGCGCCCACGTGGGCCCGTAGCTCAATTGGATAGAGCATCAGCCTTCTAAGCTGAGGGTTGCTGGTTCGATCCCAGCCGGGCCTACCAGATTTGCAGCTCCTGCCTCCTGGAAAGACCGTGCTGGCGGTTCTTTTGCCACGGTCGTTCCATTGCCTCAAGTGGGAATCACTACCGATATGACCTGCACCACCCGAATTGACGGCACATTAACTTGACCCGAGCCTTCGCCGAAGAGTAGAACCCGCTCAGAGTGCAAAATATGAGGCCGGTCCATACCTTCAGTGTAGTTCCTTCCTTGCCGAAGCCGATTGAGGGACTTCGTGCGATCGCTCACAACCTCCGCTGGTGCTGGAGTCACGAATCGGTGGAGTTGTTTCGCCGTCTCGATAGCGACCTGTGGGAGACGACCGGGCACAATCCGGTTCTTCTGCTGGGAACGATCGAGCAGTCAAAACTCGAGGAGGCGGCAGCGGATGATGCGTTCCTGGCTCACCTGGCCCGAGTGAAGTCCAATCTGGAAAGCTATCTCGCGGCAGAGTCGACGTGGTTCGGACGAACTTATGGCAAATCGAGCGACCTTCCACTCATCGCCTACTTCTCCGCCGAATTCGGATTGACCGAGTGCCTGTCGATTTTTGCCGGCGGTCTTGGCATTCTGGCGGGCGATCACTTGAAGTCGGCCAGCGATCTTGGCGTGCCGCTGGTCGGCGTCGGACTGCTCTATCAGCAAGGTTACTTCCGGCAATATCTCAGCCAGTCCGGGTGGCAGCAGGAGGTGTATGCCAACAACGATTTTCACAACCTGCCGGTGAGTATGGCTTATGCCCACGGCAGTCCTCTGATCGTCGAGGTGAACCTTGCCGGGCA
>Ga0335074_10001539_pt1 | contig 31291 bp, 29 predicted proteins | sample Lox_Sample_23_FD_206715 | JGI IMG/M metagenome (GOLD analysis project Ga0335074, IMG submission 206715) | Soil microbial communities from Loxahatchee National Wildlife Refuge, Florida, United States - Lox_Sample_2.3 | ecosystem: Environmental > Terrestrial > Soil > Wetlands | place: USA... | reverse complement strand
CTGGTGGCCGTGATGACCAGGATGAGGACCAACGTGCCGCCGTTGCGCGCGTAGGCGGCGATCACGATCAGCAGCGGGAACAGCGGGATGACCAGCAGCACGTCGGTGAGGACGTTGAGCGTGCTGTCCCACAGCCCGCCCAGGTAGGCGGCGGCCACGCCGATCAGCACCGCGATCGCGGTGGTGGCCAGGCCCACGGTGAACGCGATGATCATCACGTTCCTGGTGCCCCACACGAGCTGGGCGAACATGTCCTGCCCGTACGCGGTGGTGCCGAGCAGGTGCGCGGTGGACAGGCCCAGTTTCGGCTTGTAGGCGTCCAGGCTCGGGTTGTCGCGGGCGATCACGCCGGGGAACAGCGCGACCAGGACGAAGAACACGAGCAGGACGGCGCCCACGGTGGCCTTGCGGTTCGACCGGATCGCGCGCGCCATCCGGGCCAGCGCGTGGGTGGCCGGCATCCGCCCCGTGTCGAGCGGGGCCACGGACAAGGGAACGGACACGGCTACCTCGCCGCCCTCGTCCGCGGATCGAGCACCGCGGTGGCGACGTCCGCGATCAGGATCGCCACCAGGACCGCCACCGTGATGAGGAGGAACAGCGCCTGCATCAGCGGGTAGTCCTCGCCCTCCACCGCCTGGAGCAGCTGGAAGCCCACGCCCGGGTAGTTGAACACGTACTCGATCAGGATGGCGCCGCTGACCACGAACCCGAGCGACATGGCGAAGCCGGTCAGGTTCGGCAGGAGCGCGTTGCGCGCCGCGTAGTCGAACATAATGCGCCGGCCGGGCAGGCCCTTGGCGCGGGCCATCCGCACGTAGTCCTCGGCCAGCGTGGTGATCATCGTGTTCCGCATGGTCAGGATCCAGGTCCCGATCGTGGTGATCAGCAGCGAGAGCGCGGGCAAGACGGCGTGGCTGAGCACGTCGCCGATGAAGCCCGGCGAGAAGGCCGGCGTGTCGGTGATGACGTTGAACCCGCCGACGTACGGCAGCCAGTGCAGGCTGATCCCGAAGACCAGCACGAGCACCATGGCCACCCAGAAGTACGGCACCGCCGACGCGATCACGAACACCGGCGGCAGCACGCTGTCCAGCCACCCGCCCCGGCGCCAGGCGGCGACGATGCCGAGCAGGGTGCCCAGCGCGAACGCCAGGATCGTGGTCAGCCCCACCAGGCCGAGCGTCCACCAGATCGCGCTGCCGACGACGGAGCTGACCGTCGCCGGGTACTGGGTCAGCGAGATCCCGAAGTTGAGGGTCGCCACCTGGTGCAGGTAGCTGACGTACTGCGAGGCCAGGCTGGCGTGCGTGCTGACGCCGAACAGGATCTCCACGGCCTTCAGCGACTGCGGGGTGAGCTCGCCGTGGAACTTGGCCAGCATGGCCAGCGCCGGGTTTCCCGGCATCAGCCTCGGCAGCAGGAAGTTGAGGGTGAGCGCCGCCCACAGCGTCAGCACGAAGAAGCCAAGGCGGCGTAGCACGAATCTCACGTAAGTCCCCAGGTGGTCATCGTCGGCTCCCTTCCGCCGGCAGGCAGGGCGGCTAGGGGAGCGGAGTCCCGCTCCCCTAGCGCGCGCGATCTGTTAGTGGGCTATCGGCTTGAGGCGCAGCAGCACCTGCTCATTGTCCGGATATGCCCACACCGGCGGCTGTGCATACGGGTCGCTCTGGGTCGGCCAGCCACTGAAGCTCGCCGTGTCGTACTGGTACCAGTCGACGCCCTCGGTGATCGGGATGATAGGCACGTCGCTCAGCATGACCCCCTCAAGCTGGTCGATGATCGAGTGCTGTGTGGCCACGTTGGTGGTGGCGCCGTAGGATTTGATCAGCGCGTCGGTGGCCGGGTTGATGTAGCGCTCCATGTTGGTCGCGGCTAGCTTGCCGATCGGCGCGGTGTCCGCCGAGTCCAGCCAGTCGGTCAGCTCGTAGTACGGGGACGGGCCGATCGTCGCCTGCTCGTAGTAGGCGATCTGGTACTCGCCGCGGTACAGGTCGGCCTCGAAGGCGGTGTTGGTCAGGTTGTCCGGGGTGAGCTGGATGCCGACGGCCTTGAGGTCCTGCACGATCACCTGCATGGAGGCGACCCAGTCGGAATAGTCGCCGATGTTGATGACGGTGAAGGCCAGCTGCTTGCCCGCCGAGTTGACCATGATGCCGTTCGAACCCAGGTGGTACCCCGCCTCGGCGAGTAGCTGCTTGGCCTTGGCCGGGTCGAAGGTGTAATTCGCGTACTGCCCCATCAGGGAGCTGTCGAGCCAGCTCGAGTAGGTCGGCGTCACGATGCCCGCCTGGTTGGCGGCTGGCTCGTACCCGGACTCGCCGATGCTGGAGACCTGGGGCCGGTTGATCGCGTACGCCATGGCCTGGCGGACCTTGACGTTGCTCAGCAGGGGGTTGGTCAGGTTCGGGACCAGCGAGACGTTCAGCACCGGCGGGAACCAGTAGTGGAAGTCCGGGCTCTTGGACAGGTAGAACTGCTGGATGCCGGGGATGTACTGGGCGCCCCACTGGGCCTGCCCGTTGGCCAGGTCGTCGTTGGCCGTGTTGTTGCTCAGGAACGCCGGGTACTTCAGCGTGGCGATGTGCGGCTCACCCGGCTGCCAGAAGTGCGGGTTGGCCTTGTAGGTGATGTTCGCCGGGGTGCACGGGCTGACCATGTAAGGCCCGGTGCCCACCGGGTGGGCGTCGGCGTAGGCCACCGGGTTGGAAATCGTGGACCAGATGTGCTCGGGCACGATGGGCGTCTGATCGGCGATGTAGTAGAACCACGGCACGGCCGGCGCGCTGAACTTCATGGTCACCTGGAAGGGGCCCGTCTGGGTCACGCTGGACAGAACCGACCACACCCCGGTCAGGTCCAGGGCGGGATACTTCTTGATCAGGTTGAACGTGTACGCCACGTCGGCGGCGGTCAGCGAGGTGCCGTCGGTGAACTTGACGCCCTGCCGGATGTTGAAGACCAGGGACATGTTGCCGGCGCCCCACGACCAGGAGGTCGCCAGCATCGGCGTGGTCGCGCCGCTCTGCAGCGGGTTGACGTAAACGAGCGGCTCGTAGACGAACCCGACGGACACCAGCGTGTCGGATCCGTTGAACGGGTTGAAGCCGCAGGTCCACAGGGCCCCGTTCTCGTTGTCGATGACCAGCGTGCCGCTAGCGCCGGTGGCTCCGCCGCTCGCGGGTGTGCTGCTGGGAGAGCTAGAGCTACAGGCGGCGGTCGCCATCAGACCGGCCGTGATGATGACCCCGTATCTAATGAGGCGTCTCATGCCGTTTCGTCCTTACTGCCGTTTGGTCCGTGAAGGGCACGTCCGTGGGGGCACGGTCCGCGTGGGCACGTGCGGTGGGGCACTTCTGCGGTAATACCGGGTTGCCCCTTCCGTTCAAGTTTGTTAGGACAGTATCCTAACTATCTGCCCGCGACAAGAGCCGGTTAGGACGCGCTTCGGGCACGGTTGGGAATCGGCGATGCAGGGACGGATATCGAGCACAATGGTGGAGGAGGTGGCTGTGACAGCCCTGTCGGAAGGTACGCGCGGTGTGGCGCCGGCCTCGGCCCTGCCGCCCCCGGAGGGCACGGGCGGTGTCCTGTTCGCGGCGCGTCCCTCGCTGATCAGGGCGATGAACGAGCAGCTGCTGCTCGAGCACATCCGCCAGCGCGGGGCCTGCTCGCGGGCCGAGCTGGCCCGCGTCTCCGGCTTGTCCAAGCCGACCGTGTCGCTCGCCCTGGACAACGTTGAGCGAGCGGGCCTGGTCCGGATCGCCGGGCACCGGACCGGCGTGCCGGGCCGGTCGGCCAGGCTGTACGAGATCCGGCCCGACGCGGGCCTGGTCCTCGGCCTGGATATCGGGCACGAGTACGTCCGCGGCGCGATCGCCGACCTCGCGGGCGAGGTCAGGGCCAGGGAGTCGTCGCGGGCCCGCGCCACCAGCGTCCGCGGCCGGGTCGCCGAGCTCGTCGCGCTCGCCGACGTGTTGTGTGCGCGCGCGGGCGTGCCCAGGTCGGCGATCACCCAGACGGTGATCGGCAGCCCCGGCGTGTACGACCCGCGGCGGAACGCCATGAAGCTCACCGGGGGGCTGCGCGGCTGGGACCGCCCGGAGGCGCTGGCGGGGCTACGGGAGGCGTTCGGCCCGGCGCTGGTGATGGAGAACGACGTGGACGCGGCGGCTTTGGCCGAACGTGCGCTGGGACATGGCCGCGATGTTGACCACTTCGCGTTCGTGCACATCGGCACCGGCATCGGCATGGGGCTCATCCTCGGCGGCCAGCTGCTGCGCGGGGCGCACGGCGTCGCCGGGGAGATCGCGTTCCTGCCGATGTCCGGTGGCATGGGCGCCGACGAGCATGAGGCCCGCAAGCGCGGGACGCTCGAGGCGGCCGCGTCGGCCTCCGGGATCGTCCGGGCCGCGCGGCACGGGGGCATGCGCGGCCCGGTGTCGGCGCGGCGCGTCTTCGCGGCCGCCGAGGGCGGGGACGAGCGGGCCGCAGCGGTCGTGGCCGAGGAGGCCAGGCTCGTGGCCAGGGCCGTCTGCGCCGTCATCACCGTGGTGGATCCGGAGCTGGTCGTGCTGGGCGGCGGGATCGGCCGGGCTCCCGGCTTCGCCGAGGCGGTCAGCAGGGAACTGGAGAAGATCGCCCCGGTCCTGCCCGCCATCAGGGTCAGCGCCCTCGGCACCGATGCGGTTGTCGACGGCTGCCTGACCGCGGGCGCGGACCTGGCCTGGGGCCGGGTGATGACCGGGCTGCCCACCGCCCCGTCCGGTGAGGGCTTGTCCTCGCTCTCCCGGGCCTAGGACCGCAGGTACGAGGCCCCGTTCAGGTCCAGGATGGCGCCGCTGGCCCACTCCGCCGCGTCGGAGGCGAGGTAGACGACCGCGGCGGCGATCTCCTCAGGCGTCGCCACCCGGTTGAAGGGGCTCTGCCTCCGGATTTCCTCACCGTGCTCCGCAGCCAGGTCGGCCGCGGCCATCTCCGTCTCCACGTACCCGGGCGCCACGCTGGTCACCGCGATCCCGTACGGGGCCAGGGCGCGCGCCATCGACTGTCCGAATGAGTTCAGGCCCGCCTTGCTGGCCCCGTAGGCCGGGTTCCTGGGCTCACCGCGGAACGCCCCGCGCGAGGTCACGTTGATGATCCGGCCGCCGGTCCGTTTCATGTACTGGACCGCGCACCAGGTCACGTTGGCGGCGCCGGTGAGGTTGACGGCCAGGGTCTCGCGCCAGGCTTGCTGCCACTGCTCGTAGGAGACCTCGGTGATTTGGTGCCAGAGGTAGATCCCGGCGTTGTTCACCAGCACGTCCAGGCCGCCCAGGTCGCGGGCGGCCGCGTCGACCATCCGCCGGACGGCCTCGGCGTCGGCCAGGTCGGCGCGGACGATGGTGTGGCCGCTCCCGGGCAGCCCGGCCACCACCTCCTCCGCGAGCGCGGCGGAGTCCCGGTGGTGGACCGCCACCCGGTCGCCCTGGCTCGCGAACGCCTGCGCCACCGCGCGGCCGATGCCCCGCGACGCCCCCGTGACCAGGACCGCGCGCGTCATTTCCCCTCACACAGGGCCAGCAGTGTGGTGGACGTCGACCAGTTCCTGGCCGTCACGGCCAGGGGCTTCTTGCCCGTCCCGGTGATACGGAACAGCGCCTCGGACAGCTCGCTGTTCCCGTACCCGTCCGGCGTGTGCAGGTACAGGGCCTTCCCGATCGCCGTGATCGTGTCGCGGCCGCCCTTGGCCGCGGCCGCGCTCTCGGCGGCCTTGATGCGGTCCAGCAGCTCCTGGCCCGGCTCGGCGCCCAGGAACGCCACGTGCACGCACTTCGGGTTCGGCTCGTCGCGGTGCGGGTTGTCGGCCAGGATCCGGGCCAGCTCGTCCCTGGACAGCACCACCACGGCCGGGTTGATCCCGAACTGGCCGGCGATGGCCGCCTCGAGGGCCGACGCCAGTTCCGCCGTGTCGGTCTCCTCGGTGGTGAACAGCACGTTGCCGCTCTGGATGTAGGTGCTCACCCCGGTGTGCCCGAGCGAGGTCACGACCTCCCGCAGCTCGGCCATGGGGACCTTGTTCTTCCCGCCGACGTTGATCCCGCGCAGCAGCGCGACGTGTGATGCCATGCCGTTATTGTGTCTGGGCGGTCATTGTGCCCGGTGCGCGTCGCGGAGGTGGGCCCCGAGGACGTCGGCGCCGAAGTCGCTGCGCGGGCGGCGCAGCACCGTGTGCGCGTGGTTGCCGTCGTCGGTGGTGTCGTACTCGATGAGCAGGTCATCGCCCTGAACCCGGTAGTAGTGCCGCGTGCCGGGCAGGACCGGGCCCTCCCAGGCGAAGTGCAGCTCGTTAGTCTCGAGCCTGGCGGCCTCGCGGGCCGCCAGTTCCGCGGGGACCCGGCCCAGGTAGAGCGCGACCAGTTCGCCGAGCACGGCCCGCGCCGCCGGCCCGAGCCGGCCGCTGGCCACGCCGAGCGGGGTGATGCCCGGCCTGGCCGCCGGGCTCGTCCCGGTGCGGATGTCTGGCGGAGCGCTGCCTGACACCACGGCCGCCGACCGCGCCGCCGGTCCCATCGCGTCCAGCAGCGCCCGGGCCAGGTCCTCCTCCGGGCCCAGCGGCCGGGACACCGGCCGTCCCGCGTAGCTGACGAGGGCCGGGTTGGCGCCGAGGAAGACCGGCGCGGGGGAGACCTGATCGCCCGCCACGGTCATCGTGACGGACACGTGGTGCCCCTCGAACCGCCACGACCACGGCGCCTGGCCCGCGGGGTCGCCGAAGACGCTGACCCAGTAGTCGTTGCTGTGCCGGCCCCGCCGCCACTGCTCCTTCCGGTCAAGCACCTCCTCCAGCGCGATGATGGCCATCGCCTGGGCGTAGGCGTGCTCGCTCAGCCCGGTGGCCAGCAGCCGGTGCGCGGCCTTGCGCGCGCTCTTGTCGAGCTGGGTCAGGCATGCGCCCGGGCGCCGCCGCGGCCGGTACTCCAGCCACCGCCGCGCCGCGTCGTCGGTGAACGGCCGGACCGCCAGCGCTTTTTCCTGTTCACCGAACGCCGCCACCAGGGCCAGCGCGGCCGCGCGCATCTGCTCGGGTACGCTGTCGCCACTCACTCCTTCGGTATAGCAGGGGGACCATGACTTCGCCGAGCTGGGACTGGGCCTACGGGGAGGGCGGCCAGGCGCCCTGGGACATCGGCAGGCCCCAGCCGGCGTTCCTGCGGCTGGCCAATGATGGGCTGCTGGCGGGCCGGGTGCTGGACGCCGGCTGCGGCACCGGGGAGCACACGCTGCTGGCCGCGTCGTCCGGCGCCGATGCCCTCGGCATCGACCTCTCGTCGCTGGCCATAGAACGGGCCCGCGAGAAGGCGGCCGCGCGGGGCATCGAGGCCCGCTTCGAGGTCGCCGACGCGCTGAACCTGGCCGATCTGGGCCTGACCTACGACACGATCATCGACAGCGGGCTGTTCCACGTCTTCGACGACGTCGACCGCGCCCGGTACGTCGAGAGCCTGGCGTCGGTACTTACTCCGGGCGGGACCTGCTACCTCATGTGCTTCAGCGACCGTCAGCCGGGGACCGTCGGGCCGCGCCGGGTCAGCGAGGAGGAGCTGCGCGCGGCGTTCGGCGAGGGGTGGGCGGTGGAGTCCATCGAGGCCGACGCGTTCGACCTTCAGCCCGCCGCCGCAGGCCTCTTCGGTACGGACAGCGCGCAGGCCTGGCGGGCCGCCATCGAGCGGGTTTAGGCCCGGGGACGCCTGGGCCTGGTTCCGGCGGGCCACATGCCCAGCCGGCCGAACAGCGCGACCAGGGCCGGGACCAGGAGCGAGCGGACCGCGATCGCGTCCAGGACGACCCCGAGGGCCATGGCGATGGCCAGCTGCCTGAACTGCTCGAGCGGTATCACGGCCAGCGCGGCGAAGCTCGCGGCCAGGGCCACGCCGGCGGTGGTGATCGCGCGCGAGGCCTGGGGGGTGGCGACGGCCACCGCGTCGCGGACCGGCCTGACCTTGGCCTCCTCCCAGATGCGCCCGACCACGAAGACGTTGTAGTCCGAGCCGAGGGCGACGAGCAGCACGCCCGCGGCGAACGGGACGAAGTACACCAGGCTGGCCGAGCCAAGGAACTCCCGGCAGATCAGCATGGTCAGCCCCAGGGAGGCGAACACCGCCAGGACGCTGGCGGCCAGGAGGTACACCGGGGCGAGGAGCGACCGCAGGAACAACGCGAGGAGCAGCAGGCTGGCCAGCACGATGGCCAGCGCCACGGGCCAGAGGTCGGCGAAGATCCCGTTGATGGAATCGCCGGTCAGCGCGGTCTGGCCGGCCACTTCGAACCGCACTGCGGTCAGTCCAGCCGAACGGCCCAGCGCGGGGAGATCCGCTTGCAGCGCGTGGACGCGGTCGATGGCGGTCGCGTCGAGGGGGTCGGTCTGCTCCACCACCACGAACCGGGCGGCGTCGCCCGAACGAGCCAGCATGGGGTTCAGCGACGCGGGGGCAGCGGACAGGCTCGCCGGGCCCGCCAGCTCCGCCACGCCGCGCTGAGTCGCCAGCTCCCGCTGCAGCCGGGCCAGCGCCACCGTCTGGCTGGCCACCCCGGGGCCGGTCACGAGGATCTCGGTGGGGGACAAGATGCCGGGCGCGAAGCCCTCCGAGGCGGCCGTGCTCGCGCGGACGATGCCGGACGACGCCGGGAGTTCCCTGATCAGCGGCGATCCCAGCCGCAGGTCGCGCACGCCCCAGGCGGCGGCCAGCAGCCCGGCGATGCAGGCCAGGGCGATCAGCAGCGCCATGGGCCGCTCCGCCGCGAACCGCGCGGTCCTGACCCGGAGCCCGGCCGTCCCGGACTGGGTCGGCTGGGACGGGCCGGACGGGGGCCGGGTTGGCCTGGACGGCCTAGTTCGGGCCCACCGGGGCCCGAACAGCGCCCCGCCCAGCACGGCCATGAGCGCGGGAGCCAGGGTCATCGACACCACCAGCGCGGTCAGGACGGTCAGCGCCAGCCCGGGCCCGAACGCCTGGAGCAGCTGGGTCCTGGCCACGGCGAGCGACGCGGTGGCCGCCGCGACGATGAGGCCGGCGGCGACGACGATCGGCGTGACCTCGGCGGTGGCCAGCCTGGCCGCCTTCACGCGCGGCACGCCCTCGGTGTGGTAGCGGCGCATGCCGTCGAGGAAGAACACCGAGTAATCGGTGGTCACCCCCAGCAGGAGGACGACGAGCACCGGGTCCAGGTCCGGCGGCAGCGCCGCGCCCATCCGCTGGGCGACCCACGCGACGATCCGGACGGCGAGCACGTAGGCCGTGCCCGCGCAGGTCAGGGCAGCCAGCGGGGCGCCTACCGTCCGGAACCGCAGGCCCACGATGACCGCGATGGCTGCCACGGTGAGGAGCTCGACCCAGAAGAGGTCGCGCTGGATGATCACGCTCTGGGTGTACTCGGCCGGGACGGCTCCCGTCACGCCCACCACGTCGTCGCCCGGGCGGCTGAGGTACCAGTGCACGTAGGCCTGCGCGCCCGCCACCTGTGCCGCGAACGAGGTGCTCGGCCGGAAGTCGAGGAACGTGATGACCGTCGTGGACTGCTCGCCCGTGCCGTGCAGCAGGCCCGAGGTGTTCGGCAGCGGGAACGCCCCGGCCAGCCCGGGGATGCCACCCGGCGGCCCCGGGCTGACCGGGCCGGTCAGGGCCTGCGCGGCGTCCGGCTGGCCGGCCTTGGCCAGCGCCGCGGCCGCCGCGGCCTGGTCGGCCCCTGCCGCCTGGCCAGATGTCCCGGCCAGTTCCTGGTCCACGGTGATGGCCTGGCGGACCGCGCGGTACTGCGTGGCCTTCGGCATGCCGTGCGGGTCACGCTGGACCACGGCGATCGCCGCGTCGAGCGGGAAGCCGAACAGCCTGGTCACGTCGCTTTCCGCCTGGGCCGCCGGCGACCCAGGCGGGATCAGCTGGGACAGCGTGGTCGAGGAGCTCGGGTTCAGCGGCGGCAGGAACACGATCGCCGCGGCCACCGCCGCCGCCCACCCGCCGATGATGAGCCACCGCAGGCTCACGACCAGGACTGCGTACCCGCGGGCCAGCGGGCCTACCGTCGGCCGCGCCCGGCCGGGTGTTTCCGGACGGCCGGGCGCGGCGGACTGCCTCTGGAGGGCCACGAGGATCGCCCTACCCACGATCGGGCTGGCTAGTGCTCCTTTTTCGGGTGGCCCCGGGCGTCAGCTCTTCGGCTTGGTGAGGTTATAGACGGTCTGCCCGCCGACGGTCTGCGAGGTGAAGTGGGCCGCCACCCAGGAGGCGATCGCCGATGAACCATTGCCGCCGCCGAAGCTCTCGCCGCCCTGGCCCACGTAGTAGTGGACCTTATGCTCGGCGACGAGCTTCTCGAACACGGCCAGGGTGGGCCACGGGTCGGTGCCGTTGAACCCGCCGATGGCCATCACCGCGTCCCCGGTCGCGAGCTCGATCGGTGCCGCCGCCGTCGAGCCCTCGGTCGCCGCCACCCACGTGTAACTGGAGGCGTCCTGCTCGAGCAGCTTCACCAGCGCGCTGCTTACCTGCGTGCCCCCGCCGAGCCCGCCGCCGAATCCGCCGCCGGGACCGCCGCCGGGACCGCCCCGGCGGCCTGCGCCGCCGAACCCTCCGGTCGGCCGGCCGCCGAATCCGCCCGCACGCCCGGGGAAGCCCGCGTTACCGGTCTGCCCAGTGGTCCCGCCGGGCGCGCCGGACTGGCCTGCCTGCCCGCCCTGCCCGCCGGGGAAGCCGCCAGCGGGGAAGCCACCGGGGAAACGACCGCCGGGGAAACCGCCGCCTGGGAAGCTGCCGTCCGCGAAGCCCCGGCCGGCGAAACCGCCGGGTCGGCCCGCGAAGCCCCCTGGACCACCGAACGCGTCCTCCTGCGGCCCCGCGCTCGGAATCGCGCCCGTGTGCGCGGAGTTGATCGTGTCCAGCGCGTAGGCGGCGGGTCCCGCCAGGCCGGCGACCAGGGCCAGTCCGACGGGCACGAGGGCTAGCGCCAGGCGCCCGCGGCGCCATCCTCCCGCCCGGGCTCGCCCCGCCAGCCAGGGGCTGGCCAGCACCGCGACGCCGCCGGCTACGCCCGCGACCAGGACGACCCAGCGCAGCCAGGGCAGCCACCCCGGCGTCCGGTCGAGCAGCACGTACGACCAGACGGCGGTGATCACGACGGCCGCCGCCGCCACTACCCGCGCGATCAGGGTCCGCGGCCCGAGCCGGTTCCGCCAGGCAGCTATGGCGCCGATGCCGATCAGGGCGGCGATACCCGGGGCCAGCGCGACCATGTAGTACGGGTGGATGATGCCGGCCATGTAGCTGAACACGAGGCCGGTGACGAGCACCCAGCCGCCCCACAGCAGGGCCGCGGCCCTGGTCTTATCGGTCCGCGCCGCGCGCCGCGACCACCACAGCATGGCGATCAGCGTGATCAGCGCCGCGGGCAGCAGCCAGCTGATCTGCCCACCGAACTCGGAGCCGAACAGCCGGAGCAGCCCACTCGCGCCGCCGAACCCGCCCCCACCGCCGCCGCGGCCGCCGCCGAAACCGATCGAGCCGGTCTCGTTGCCGTCGAGCCGGCCGAGGCCGTTGTACCCGATGGCGAGCTGCAGGATGTTGTTATTGGTCGACCCGCCGAAGTAGGGCCGGTCGGCCGCGGGCGTCAGCTGCGCAGGCAGCACCCACCAGCCGGCCCCCGCGATGACCCCGGCGCCCATGACCGCCGTCTGCCACACGCGCCTGCCCAGCCTGGGCGGCCCGGCCCACAGGTAGGCGAGCGCAAGCCCCGGTAGGACCAGGAACGCCTGGAGCATCTTGGCCAGGAACGCGAACCCGAGCAGGACGCCGCAGGCTACCAGCCACCGCGTCCGCCCCTGCTCGAGCGCGCGGACCAGCGCGTACGCCGCTGCGGTCATCAGCAGCACGAGGAGGGCGTCCGGGTTGTTGTACCGGAACATGAGCGCCGCGACCGGCGTGAGCGCGAGCACCAGCCCGGCGATCAGCCCGGCCTGCGGCCCGAACCAGCGCTTCACCGCGGCGTACAGCAGCGCGACCGAGGCCACGCCCTCCAGCGCCTGCGGCGCGAGCATGGACCACCGGCTGAACCCGAAGATCCGCCCGGACAGCTCCATCACCCAGAGCGAGGCCGGCGTCTTGTCCACGGTGATGAAGTTGGAGGAGTCGAACGAGCCGAAGAAGAACGCCTTCCAGCTCTTGGTGCCGGCCTGGACCGCGGCCGCGTAGAAATCGTTCGCCCAGCCGTTGCGGGTCAGGTCCCACAGGTAGAGCACGGCCGTGAGCGCCAGCAGCCCGAACAGCGCCGGGCGGGCCCACCGCGGGTCAGCGTCAGGCCCGCGCAGCAGGCGCTGCGCCCGGCTTCGCGCGGGCCGCGGCCGGGTGTGGTTCGAATGCCTCGCCAGGGAGGTGGTCGCGCTCAACTGATTCCTTTCGGTGGGGTACCTGGTGGCCGTGCCCCGGCCTGGGTCCGCCGAAGACCCAGGCCCGGTACAGCATGAACCTGATCACGGTCGCCACCAGGTTGGCGGCGACCAGGACGCAGACCTCCAGGGCACGGCCTGGGTGGGGATGGCCGGCCTGCAGGATGGCCAGCGAGCCGGAGGTCAGCGCCAGCCCGATGGCGAACGTGATGAGCCCCTTGACCTGGTGCCTGGCGGCGTGCAACCGCCCGCTGATCCCGAACGTCAGCCGCCGGTTGGCGGCGGTGTTGGCGACCGCGGTCACCAGCAGGCTGAGCACGTTGGCGGCCTGGGCGGACATGAGCCCGCGCAGCAGCAGGTAGAGCAGCACGTACGCGGCCGTCGACGCGAGGCCGACGGCCGCGAAGCTCGCGATCTGGAGCGGAAGCACGCGAGAGGTCGCCGGTCCGGACTGGGCGCCGGCGCGGGGGGCGGGTCCGCGCAAGTGGGGGACCAGGATCGACCCGCGCGCGAGGCCGCTGCCGAGCCGGGCCATCCCGCGCAGGTCGGCCAGCGCGGTGGCGACGATGTCGACCCGCGAGTCGAGGTCGTCGACCCAGTCCACCGGCACCTCGTGGATGCGCAGCCCGGCGCGCTCGGCCAGGACGAGCAGCTCGGTGTCGAAGAACCAGCCGGTGTCCTGGGTGAGGGGGAGCAGCGCACGCGCCTGCTCGCGCCTGATCGCCTTGAAGCCGCACTGGGCGTCGGAGAACCGCGCCCCCAGGCCGGCGTGCAGCAGCATGTTGTAGCAGCGGGAGATCAGCTCGCGCTTGGGCCCGCGGATCACCCGCGACCCCCGGGCCAGCCGGGTGCCGATGGCTACGTCGCTATGCCCGGACAGCAGCGGCGCCACCAGCGGCAGCAGCGCGTTCAGGTCTGTCGACAGGTCGACATCCATGTACGCCAGGACCTCGGCGTCGCTCCGCGACCAGATTTCGCGCAGCGCCCGCCCGCGTCCGGGCTGTTCCAGGCGGACCGCCCGCACCTCGGGCAGCTGGCGGGCCAGTTGGGCGGCGATCGCCCAGGTGCGATCGGTGCTGCCGTTGTCCGCGATGGTCACCCGCGCGGTGAACGGGAAGCCGCTCCGCAGATAACCGACGAGAAGCCGGACACTGGGCGCGAGATCGTGCTCCTCGTTGCGCACCGGCACTACGATGTCTACCTGCGGAACCCTCATGACCAGCAGAATCAGCGACCACCCTCGGCGCCGGCTGAAGCAAACTTATGCGTGAGCTATGAGCCAGGCCCTAGCCGGCTCGCCCTCACGATCCGCCTGGCCAAATACCGAGCATTCCTTCAGGTGGCGTGCCCCGTTTTCCTTCAGGTGGCGTGCCTCGGCGCGCGTCGGCAGGCCCGACGCCCCGCCAGCACCACATGAGTGGCGCCGCACCACCTGTTACCACTGCGGCCCGGTCGCCAGGGCATGAAAGCGGCAACCTGCCCGGAAAAGAGGGTAGGTTGCCGCTTTCATGCCTTATGCCTGAGCCGCCGCGTCTAGCTGTGCCTGAGCCGCCGCGTCTGGTTATGCCTGAGCCGCCGCGTCTGGTTATGCCTGAGCCGCCGCGTCGCGGGAGGCGGTCGCTGCGCGCACGGCCTCCGCGCACAGGGCGCGGGACCGCTCGGCGGCGTCTACCAGCAGGCCCGGGGCTGGCGTGGGGATGGCCAGGAACTCGTCGACCTGGCGCAGGCCCGCGCGGGTGAGCAGGGCCTTGTCGTTGGTCACCCACTCGCCGCGCGCGGCCAGGACCGCGTGCGCCGCCTGCGACGCCGCCTGCGCGATCATCCCGGCGCACTGAGCCAGCCGTCCGTACGGCGCGTGATGCTCGCGCGCGTACCAGAACGTCCGCTCGGCCCGGTCCCACCAGACGCCCGGAGCCCGCTCCCGCAGCGCCGGCGGGTAGCCCGGCCTGGGCAGCTGGCCGTGCAGGGTCTGGCTGCCGGCGAGTTCCGCCAGCACCAGATAGGTCGGGATACCCGGGAGGTGGAACATCAGCGGCTCGATGCGGAACCGGCCTTCCCGCGCCTCCGCCAGCACGCGGTCGATAGTGTCGAGGTCGCGGTAGAGGACGTCCGCGCGGCGGTGGTCTATCTCCAGCCATGCTCCGCCGTTGAACACCCCGCCGCCCCAGCCGCCCACGTCGAAGACCTCGCCCGGCCAGCCGACGTCGCGCAGCGCCTGGGGGTCGAAATGCCCCCGGTAGTAGATCGCGAAATCCCAGTCGCTGTCCGGCCGGTGCGTCCCCTGCCCCCGCGAGCCGCCGAGGTTGACCGCTTCCACGCGCGGCAGTTCAGCCAGGCGCCCGGCGACGTAGCCGGGGAATTCCTCGTCCTCCACCAGGCGAAGCTAACGCACCGCCCGCGCCCGCGGCACCGGCTTTTCCGCGCGCAGGACGGCACCGCAACTATTCCAGTCGCAGCGAGGCCCGGTCTTACGTCCCGTCTGCTGCGGTCCCCAGGAGCTGCTCCGTCTGATCCCAGAGCTGCCGCGCCAGGAGGCCGCTGCGGGCCTGCGGGTTGAGCAAGCCGGGGCGGCGGCGGCTGTAGTACCCGCCCTGCCGGAGCCGGTCCGCGGGCTGGGTAGCGAGCCAGACGAGCGTGTCGGCGCCGTGCTCGGGGGACCTCAGGATCAGGCGGCTCAGCGGCAACTGGTACGCCGCTCCGATGAGGGTCCCGCGGCCCAGGTCGGTGGCTACCGGGCCCGGGTTGAAGCAGGTGGCGAGCACCCCGGCGTCGGCCAGCCGGCGGCCGAGTTCCCGGGTGAACAGAATGTTCTCCAGCTTGGTCGTCCCGTAGACGGTGTAGCCGAAGAAGAAGTGCCTGTTCTCCAGGTCGCTCAGGCGCACGAAGCCGTTCAGGTTCGCGACGCTCGCCGTGGTGATCACCCGCGCGGGCGCGGAGGCGATGAGCAGATCCTTCAGCAGGGCGGTGAGCAGGAACGGCGCCAGGTAGTTGACCTGGAACATCAGCTCGTGCCCGTCCTGCGTCTCCTGGCGCCTGGTGACCCAGAGGCCGGCGTTGTTGACGAGCGCGTCGAGGCGGTCGCAGCGACCGAGGACCTGCGCCGCCACCTCGCGGACGTCGGCCAGCCTGGCGAAGTCGGCCACGATCGGCTCGGTGCCCAGGTCGGCCGCGACGGCGGCGGTCCGATCGGGGGAGCGACCGGCGACGTGCACGGTAGCGCCCCGCCGGTGGAGCTCGCGAGCCGCGGCGGCCCCGATGCCGGTGCTCGCGCCGGTGACCAGGATGACCCGGCCGGTCAGCTCCGGCCCGGTCATGACCCGCCCCGGTCCGTCCCGCCGCGGTCCGCCCCGCCCTGGTCGGCTCGGCCCCGGTCAGCCTCGCCTCGGTCCGCCACCGCCGAGACGGCATCGACGATCGCCGGCCACACCTGGCGCGGCAGGTCGTGGCCCATGCCGGGAATGATCAGCAGCTCCGACCCGCCGATGAGCTCGGCGGTGCGTCGGCCGGCCGACACGTTGATAAGCGGATCGCTGTCGCCGTGAACGACGAGCGCGGGGACCGCGATCCCGCGGACGGCCTCAGTGCGGTCGCCCGACGCGTAGATGGCCATCAGCTGCCGCGCCGTGCCGGCCGGGTCCAATCCCTGGTCCCACAGCTGGCCCGCCAGCTCGACCCGCCACTGCTCGTCTGCCGGATACCCGGGCGAGCCCGTGATCCTGGCCGCCTCGACCATCTGGGTAATCGCCCCCTCCCGCGTCGTCGCGGGGGCCTGCATCAGGACGGTGGTGGCCGCCGGGGTCGGATGGGTCAGCGCCGGCGCGGGCGTGGACATGATCGAGGTGAGGCTGAGCACCCGCTCGGGACGGCGCGCAGCCATGACCTGCGCGATCATCCCGCCCATCGACGCCCCGAGGAGGTGGGCGGCGGGCAGGCCCAGCGCGTCGAGCAGGCCGAACCCGTCCTCGGCCATGTCGTCGAGTGAATAGGAGGCGGAGGAGACATCGCCGCGCATCAGGGCGCCCATCACGTCGGGCGGGCGCGCGTCGCGCAGGTGCGAGGAACCCCCCACGTCGCGGTTGTCGAAGCGGATCACGAAGAACCCGCGCCCGGCCAGCATCGCGCACAGGTCGGGGTGCCACAGGAGCATCGGGGCGCCGAGCCCCATGACCATGAGCAGCGGACGGTGGTCACGCTCACCGAACGTCTCGTAAGCGATCTGCAGTCCGTTCGCGGGCAGCGTCCCCGCGCCTGATGCGCCTGTCACCGTCGGCCTCCGATTTCTGCGCCGGCGAACGTCAGCCCGCCCAGGCGCTCGCGTTCGTCCTCGCTCAGCGGAACGGGTCGGCCCGCGGTGGCCTTCACCATCACGCAGTCGGCCAGCGCGACGCACGCTCCGCCCTGGTAGATGGCCTGGCCCAGGGTGAAGGATGAGCCTCCGATCCTGGTCACGGCCGACGCCACCTCGACCGAGCCGGGGTACCGCGCCTCGGCGATGAACTCGATCGTGATGGTGGCGAGGATCATGGTCAGCCCGGGCGGCGGCGCGGACGTGCCGAAGACCCGGCGGTGAAGCTCGACCCGTCCTTCCTCGAACAGGCGGCCGAAGGCCACGTTGTTGAGGTGGCGGTTGGTGTCCATGTCGCTGAATAGGGTCCGGTACGCGAACCGCACGGGGTAGCTGTCGACGTCAAGCCGGGCGGCTTGCTCGCTGAGGCGGCTCACTGAGCTGGTTCCCCTCTCGGCCGGACTGCTGCCTCAGCGTATAGCTGTCCGGCAGGCAGGCTCAGGCCGGTGCCGCCACCGCCGTGATGATGAGCCCGCGGCTGGCCAGCCAGCGGCCTTCCAGGCTCGCCGGCCAGGGGCGGGCCCGTTCGGGGCTCGCGGTGAGCAGGTGCAGGGTGAACCGGCCGTCCGCGGGTTCGGTCATCTCCACGTCGGTGAAGCCGGGGGTCGCCCCGGTCAGCGGGAACCACGCCTTGTAACCCGCTTCCTTGGCGCTGAACAGGAGCGTGTCCCAGCGCGCCCGCGGAGCCGCGGACATCCGCTCGTCCAGCCAGGCACGCTCGGCTCGGGTGGTCACCGCGGCCAGCACCCCGGCGGGCAGCGGGCGGTCCGGTTCGGCGTCGATGCCGAGCGCCGTCACCTGGGTGCTCCGCGCGACGGCGCAGGCCCGGTAGCCGGCGCAGTGGGTGATGCTCCCGGTCACGCCGCCGGGCCACCGCGGCTCGCCGCGCGGACCGGACAGGATCGCCGCCGGGGGCAGCCCCAGGCGGGCGAGGGCGGCGCGGGCGCAGGCGCGTCCGGCGCTGAATTCGGTGTACCGCGGCAGGCCCGAGCCGCCCAGCGCCGCCTCCTCGGCGGCGAACAGCCTCGCGCCGGCCACGTCACCGAAGGCCTCGGCCGTGGACGCCTGCCGTGGCAGGATCTGGCTGATCACTGGGGCCGCTCTGCTAGTCACTGCGGCGCCGGCCGCTCTGCTAGTCACTGCGGCCGCCGGCCGCTCTGCTGATCGCCCTGGCCGGTCATTGCGGCCGCAGGGCCATCCAGACCGCCTTGGCGTCGGCGTCGCCGGGGTTGCGCCAGGTGTGCGGCTGGTCGCCGCGGAAGTGCAGCGAGCAGCCCGGCTCGAGCTGGAACGACTGCCCGGCCACGGCGAACTCCAGGACGCCCTCGGTGACGAACACCAGCTCCTCGCCGGGGTGCTGCATCGGCTTGCGGCCGCTGTTCGCGCCGGGCACAACCGTGGCCCGGGCGCCGGCCAGCAAGAAGCGCGCGTAGGGGCCCGAAATGCTGTCGAGCGTGATGCCCTTGTGTGAGGTGAACACGGGTCGCACCTGGTCGGCCGGGGTGAACACGGCCAGGTCGTCACGACCGCCGTCCTCCTCGACGAAGTAGGAGACCGGGCGTCCCACGGCCCCGGCGATCTTCAGCAGGGTGGTAATGGTCGGGACCATCCCGCCCTGCTCGATCTTGTGGATCGCCGCCGCCGAAACGTCGGAGCGCTCGCCGAGCTGCTGCAGCGACAGGCCCATGCTCTTGCGCAGGGTGAACACCTTGAGCCCGATCGAGCCGACGATGCGCTCGAGGTTGTCTGCGGCGTCCTGCTCGTGCGAAGCCGACTGTGCGTCAAGGCACGGCGGGCCCTGGGTGCGCGGGAGTCGAGTCATGGTCCCGTTTCCTCCGGGCGGTTCGTTTGATCTTGACGTTCATGAACGTCGCAGCAAGTATAGTGTACGAAGCATCGCGGATACTAAACGGTAGCTTCCCTTACTCATCTGAGGAGGGTACTCGTGGCGCAGCGGATCATAGTGATCGGCGGGGGCGCGGCGGGCATCGGAGCCGCCGGCGCGGCCAAAGCCACCGATCCAGCGGCCGACGTCCGCGTGTACACCGAGTTCGAGGACGTCGGGTACAGCCCGTGCGGCATCCCCTACGTGCACGGCAAGGAGATTCCCGACTTCGAGCGGCTCTTCCTGGCGACCAAGGAAACGTACGACAAGTCCGGCATCGACATCCGCTACGAGACGGAAGTCACCGGCTTCGACCCGGGCGCCAGGACCGTCTCGGTCCGGGGCGGCGATCCGGTCGGCTACGACCAGCTGATCGTGGCCACGGGCTTCGAGTACGCGCCCACCGGCGTGCCGGGCGAGGATCTCGGCGGCCTGTACTACGTCAAGAACATCCGCCGGGCGATGGAGTGGGACAAGGTCCTCGACGGCGTCAAGGCCGCCGTGGTCGTCGAGGCGTCCCCGCTCGGCCTGGAGATGGTGACCGCCCTGTGCCACCGCGGGATCGAGACCCACCTGGTCGACCCTGACGCGTGGGCGCTCGCCGTGGCCACCGACCCCGACATCGCGGGCCCGGTGCAGGACTCCTGGCGCGAGGTGGGAGCGCACCTGCACTTCAACACCACGCTCACCGGGTTCGTCGGCGACGGCACGGTCCGCGCGGTGACCACCTCGGACGGGGAGATCCCGTGCGACCTGGCCGTGGTGTGCACCAGGAAGCAGGCCAACACGGCCCTGGCCCGCGGCGCCGGGCTCAAGACGGGATCGGCCGGCGGCCTGATCGTCGACGAGGGCATGTGCACCACCACGCCGGGCGTCTGGGCGGCGGGGGACTGCATCGAGGTGCCGCACAGCGTCTCGCAGGTCCCCATCCAGGGGCTGTCGGGCAGTCACGCCTACGCGCAGGGCAAGGTCGCGGGCACCAACGCCGCCGGAGGCGAGCGGAGGTACCAGCCGGTCAGCGTGCCCTGGGGGATGGTCGCCGGGGAGTGGATGATCGGCGGCGTCTCGTTCAGCGAGACGCTCGCGACCGCGCTCGGGATCCCGCACGTGGTCGGGGTGGCCGAGGGCATCTCCCGGGCGCGTTACTACCCGGGGGTCAAGAAGATCCGCGTCAAGCTGCTGGCCGAGCCGGGCACGCTGCGGCTCATCGGCGCGCAGATGGTGGGCTCGGAGGGGATCAAGGAGCGCGCGGACTTCCTGGCCATGGCGGTCAGGACCGGGATCACCGTCCACGACCTGGCCACGATGGAGAACGTGTACTCGCCCCCGATCGGCGCGCTGAACGAGCCGATCGCGCTCGCGGCGCAGAACCTGCTCGCCGGCCTCGGGCGCTGAGATGGCGTTCTCGCGCTGGCTGCGGGCGACCTCCGAGCGCTATCTCATGGTCGCGGCGCAGCGGAAGCTGGCCGCCAAGTACGGGGTTCCGCCGCCCCGCCCGCCGCGAGGGGCGGAAATCTTCTGGCTGCGGGTGTACGTCCCGGCCTACCACGCCATCCCGTGGCGCCTGCGCTCCGCGATCATGCGTCGCCTGCCGGGTAGCCACCGGATGAAGTGGACGACCGGACCGCCACCCCGCCGCCCCGCTGCCTAACCACCGCCTACACCACCGAGAAGGACACACGACAGTCAGGAGCAGTCATGCCGATCACCGTCGAGTCACCGCGCGCCGAGCCCGGCGAGTCGCTGTACAACACCGAGGAGAAGGTATTCGAGGACATCCGCGCGAACCCGGGGGAGAAGGCCTTCGTCTTCATCCACTCCGTCCCGTTCGAGGGCTCGGTGTCGCTGGTCAACCTGCTCACCTCGACGCGCCTGGTCCGCAAGGGCTTCGACGTGTCGATCATCCTGTACGGCCCCGGCGTCCTGCTCGCCTCGCGGCACCGCGGGTACCCGACCGTCGGTAACGAGGGCTTCCCGGGCAACCTGGCCGGGAACCGCCAGATCGAGACGCTCCTCAAGGAAGGCGCCAAGGTCTACGCCTGCCGCTTCGCGATGGGCGCCCTGTACGGGTTCCGCGAGGAGGACCTGATCGACGGCGTAAAGCCCTTCAACCCGCTCGACGTGCTCGACTCCGCCCTCGCCGCGTGGCGGGCCGGTGCCTTCCAGCTCAACACCTGGACCGTCTGACCAGCACTGGCAGGGTGCCGCCCTGCTCGCGCTCGCGGGCAGCGGCGGCGTCCAGGTCCATGCAGGCTGACGGGGTGCATTCCGCTTCGGTGGTCGCCGTATGGGAGGGCGGCTGGCGGTGCCGCGTCTCGGCGGCCGGATTCGACCTGATCGTCGACGAGCCGCCGGAAGCGGGCGGCACGGGTACCGGACCGATGCCGACCGAGTACCTGCTGGCCGCGATGGCCTCGTGCTATGCGCTGGCCCTGAGCTGGGCGGCGGGCAAGCGCGGCGTTCCGCTGCCCGACCTGGCGGTCACCGCGACCGGGGTCTACGACGGGCCGAGGTTCGGCGCGCTGCAATTCCGGGTCGCCACGAGCGCGCCCGCCGACGTGGTGGAACCGCTGATCCAGCCTGCCCTGCGGGTCTGCTACGTGTCGAACACGATCGCGTTGTCGCCGCCGATCGAGGTGGTCATCGCCGGTGAAGGCGACGCGGTCGGCGCGCCCGCCGCGGGAGAGGCGGACGGCGCGGCCTGGGATCAGGCCCCTCCGGCCTGAGCGGCCAGCCGGCGGTCGAGGTCGGCGAGGGCGTCGGCGAAGCACCGCAGCGGCGCCTCGGCCACTCCGGCGCCGACCTGGCCCGTCCCGGCGTCGCGGTGCAGGATCCCGGTGGTCACGGCCGGGGTGATGCCGAGCTCGACGACGCGGCGGACGTCCACCCCCAGCGGGGTCCCCGCCATCTGCAGGGCCGGGATCTTGAACCGGCTCGACCGCCCGGCGCACACCGTCGCGAGCCGGTTCGTCAGGGCGGCGGCGGCGGACATCGACCCGCCCAGGAACTGGGCCACCGCCGGTGACCCGGCGGCCGCGGCCGCGCCCAGGCCGGTGAGCTCGAGCACCGCGCTGTCGCCGATGTCGGGTGCGCTGGTCTCCGGTCCCTGCCCGGGGTAGTACAGCGCGCTGCCGACCTCGGGCGCTGCGGTGGTGAACCACCGGTCAGACCCGGCCAGCCGGATCCCGAACGCGGTCCCGTTGCGCGCCATCGTGGTCACGATCGAGGCCCCCGGCACCTGGGCGGCCCACTCGGTCACCGACCTGGCCGCGGCCATCGCGAGGGTCAGGAAGAACAGGTGGTTCCCGGATAGGAAGCGGGCGAACGCGACGCGGGCCGGGTCGGCGAGCGCGGCCAGGTCCGGGAGCCACTGGCGGATGAGCAGGTTGGTCGCGGCCTGGGTCCTGACGTGCACGTCGTCCCCCATGGTGATCGCCTGCGCGGCCACGGCCAGCACGTCCAGCGGCCCGGACCGCTCGACGACCTGGCGGATCGCGGGCCCCGCGACCTCACGCAGGAAGACGAGGCGCTCGATCGCGGCGGCGTTGTCGCAGCCGAACCAGGCCACCTGTCCCGGCCCCTGGCAGATCGGCGCGAACGCCGTCGTGCCGCCCGCCCGGTTCTCAACGACGTACACCGGGGCCCCTGGTTCCAGGGCCGTCGCCATCGGCACCACGACCCGGTAATCGTTGGCGGCCCTGAGCCCGATCTCGCCGCGGTTCAGCCGCTCGTGGGCCTCCCGCGGCCCGGCCGCCCAGCCCTCCGCGACCACGGCCGCGCGCATCGACCTGCGCAGCGGGTCGGGGGCGTCATCGTAGCCGAGGGCCGGGCCGCAGTGCAGCAGCGTGCGGTCCGGCAGGTCGCGCACCGCCTCGGCCACGGTGCTGACCCCGGTCAGCACCGGCACCGCGGTGTCCATCCGCCTGATCACCTCGGCGTTGGCCGCGTCGATGAGCTCAGCGTGCGGCCCGAACAGCCTGCCCAGGGCGGCGACGGCCGCCAGCTGACCGCCCGCGGGGACGCGCCAGTCGACCGACACGACCTCTGCCCCCTGGGCCGCCACGGCGTCGGCGAACAGGGGCAGCCCGACGTTGACCACGCCGACGGCATGCGGCAGGACCGGCCCGGACCCGGTCCCCCCGGGCATCCCGGTCATGGCGCGCTCCCCACCCGGCGGCGCGCGGTCGTGATCAGCTCGTCGGACGCCTGCTGGTAGGCCTCGCGCCAGCGCCCAGCGCCGGTGCCCATTGAGGCCGCCTGCCGTCGTACCTGCTCCGCCATCCTGATGACCTCCTCGGGCGCGGCGCCGCCCAGGCCCGTCCTGCTCCGCACGATCTGGCCGGGGTCGAGCACGGCGGTCAGGTCGTGCCCGGTGAGCCCCAGCGGCCGGCCGGTCACCGCCACCGCCGCGTGGTCGAGCAGCGCGCCGTCGAGGTCCACTCCCCGCAGGCCCGCCGTGCTGGCCTCCCGTACCGCGTGGCCGACCACCCGGTAGGCGGTCCGGTAGTCGACGCCGCATTGGGCCATGACGTACTCGGCGAGGTCCGTTGCCTGCGCGAACCCCGCCACCAGCACGGCGCTCATCCGCTCCGCGTTGACCTCGAGCGTCCGGACCACGCCCGTGCTCAGGCGGGTGGTCCGCAGCGCGAGCTCCAGGGCCCGGGGCACCTCGCCGTAGGCGAAGATGAGGTTGTCGCTGCGCGCCGACGGCGTCTTCGCCACGGCGAGCAGGCCGGTCAGCTTGCCGATGAGGGTGCCCGCGGCCCCGCGGATGATCGACAGCGCGTACGGGTTGCGCTTCTGCGGCATCAGCACGCTGGCCCGGCTGTAGCCGTCGGCCAGCGCCACGTAATCGAACTCCTGGCTGGCCCAGATCTCGAGGTCCTCGGCCAGCTTGGACTGGGTCACGAGCAGCCCGGTGGCTGCGCTGACCATGGCAAACAGGCCGTCGGTCTGCCACATGGCGTCCCTGGTGTGCTCGGCGATGGCACGGAAACCCAGCAGCGCGGCCACGTTGGCCCGGTCCGCGCGCAGCCGGGTGCCGTTCACGCAGCCCGCCCCGCCGGGACTGGCGTCGGTCCAGGCCAGCGCCTCGTCCAGGCGCCGGCCTTCGCGCAATACCGGGTAGGCGAACGAGAGCAGATAATGGCCGAACGTCGATGGCTGCGCGTGCTGCAGGTACGTCTGATCCGCAATCAGCGTCCCGGCGTGGATCTCGGCCACGGCGCTCAGCTCGCCGGCCAGTTCCGCGGCCGCCTCCATCAGGTCGACCAGCTGGTCACGCAGCCGGATCCGGAACGCGATGCGCAGCGCCTCGCGCCGCGGTCGGCCCGCGTGCAGCCAGCCCGCGACGTCGCCGACGCGGCCGGCGAAGTAGCGTTCGCGGGAGTTGTAAGGCTCCCCGTACTCGGGCCGGTAGGGGAACTGGTCGGCCGGGACCTCCAGTGTCTCGAGCAGCAGTGCGAGCAACTCCCGGGCGGCCTCGGCCGGGATCACCCCGGCGTCGGCCAGGTCGAGCACGTGAGCCAGGTCGGCCAGGTTCATCCCGTGGTGCAGGAGCGGGGCGTCGGCGTTCTCGAGCTCGAACCCGGCCGCGATCAGCTCGGCGGCCGGCGGCCCCGCGGGCGGCCCCGCCAGCGGGCCGGCGACCTGGGGCACGGACTGGCGTGGTTGCGTCATGGTGGCGGAACCTCCGCCCCCGCGGTACCCGGCACCTCGGCGATCGCGTCGAGCAGCCCTCCCGTGTGCCAGAACACGACCACGGGTTCGTCTGCGGTCCGCCGGAGCGCGGCCAGGGCCTTGGCCGTGTAGACCGGGTCGACCATCAGCCCCTCGGTCCGCAGCGCCGCGTCGGCGGCCTGCCTACCCTGCGCGGAGGCCAGCCCGTGCCCGGGACCGCGCGCATCGACTAGTTCCACCCGCGATCCGCGGACCTCCGACGCGGCCCGGCGGGCGGCGTCTCGGCCGACCCACCCCGCGTCGGCCAGCAGCGCGAGGCAGCCCCTGGCCAGCTCGGGCACCCGGTGGTGGGTCTCCTCCGGCGGCCGGCTGACCGAGGCGCCGAGGAGCCGCCACGGCCAGCCGAGCAGCGCGTTCCCGGCGACCAGGCCGGCCAGCGTGCAGCCAGAACCGACCGCCACCACCACGCGGGCGCGCCCCAGGCCGTGGGCGGTGAGCTGGTCGTACAGCTCCGCGGCGGCCAGCGCGTACCCGACCGCCCCCAGGGCGGTGGCCCCTCCCCGCGGCATGACGTAGGGCCGGTGCCCGCGCGCGGCGAGTTCGGCGGCCGCGGCCGGCAACCCGTCGTCTACGCTGGCGCGTTCCGCCGTCCCGGTCCAGCTGACGGACGCTCCCCAGGAACGAGCGAGACCAAGGCCGGGCGCGCACGCCGGAGGTTGGCCGGCGATGACCAGGCGGCAGGACAGGCCGGCTCGCCGGGCCGCCGCCGCCGCGCAGACGACGAAATTGGACTCCGGTGCGCCGCCGGTGACGACCGTGTCGGCGCCGTGCTGGCGGGCATCGGCGATCAGGAACTCCAGCGACCTGGCCTTGTTGCCGCCGAGCGCGAACCCGGTCAGGTCGTCGCGCTTGATGAGAAGGAGCCCGAGCCCGAGGAGGGCGGCCAGCCGGGGGGCGGGTGTCAGCGGGGTCGGCAGCGCGGCGAGTTCGACGCGGGCGGGTAGGCCGGCCGGCGTCGCGGGGGCCAGGCTCAGGACGGCCATCGCGCCGCCTCGGCCGCCCGCGCCGCCCTGGCCCGGGCGACCACCAGGTCGACCATGTCCCCGCACGCCCCGGTGTCCAGGGTGCCCGTGAGGTCGAGGCCTTCGGCCTCGCTGAGCAGCCCGGCTTCGGCCAGCGCCCGGGCGGCGGTCAGGCCCGAGGCGGCCGGGTTCCCGTCCGCGGCGAGGGCCTCGAGCAGCAGTACCTCCTGCAGCAGGGCCTGCGCCCGGCGCGCGCCGAGCTCGGGGGCCAGCCGGGCCAGGACCTGTTCGCTGCCCACGCCGCGCTCGGCGTTGCGCCGCATCGCCGCGGCGTTGACCTGAAGCCCGCCGGTCAGCTCGATCCCGTTCTGCAGCGCGGCCGCGGTCAGCAGGCAGATCTCGGGGAGCACGACCCACTCGGCCTTCCAGCCGCGGCCGTCGCGCTCGTGCTCGGCCACCACCGCCTCGACCATCACGCCGGCCTGGGCCCTGGCCAGCCGGGCCAGGGTATCGAGGTGCTCGCTGGCCTCCGGATTGCGCTTGTGCGGCATGGTGATGCTGCCCACCGCGCCCGGCGGGCTCGGCTCGGCCAGCTCGCCGATCTCCGGTCGCTGCAGCTCGTAGACCTCGGTGCCGACTCGCGCCAGGGTGCCGCAGATCAGGGCGAGGACCTGCGCGAACTCGGCGCCGCGGTCGCGGGAGGACAGCCAGGAGATCGCGGGCTCGGCCAGGCCGAGTTCCGCGCAGAACCGGGCCCGGACCGCCAGCCCCCGGCCCGAGTAGAAGACCAGGCTGCCCACGCCGCCGCCCAGCTGGCCCACGAGCCAGCGCGGCGCGCCGTCGCGGAGCCGGTCCAGGTGCCTGCGGATCTCCTCGGCCCAGGACGCGGCCTTCCAGCCGAACGTCACCGGGCTCCCCGGCTGGCCGTGCGTGCGCCCCGGCATCACCGTGGTCCGGTGCGCCACGGCCAGGACGAGCAGCTGGTCCTCGATCCGCCGCAGGTCCCGCCAGGCGATCGCGCCCGCACGCCGGATGGCCAGGGCGGTCCAGCTATCGGTGATGTCCTGCACGGTGGCGCCCGCGTAGACGTACTCCCGCGCGTCCTCGGGCAGCACGGCCTGCAGCGCCCGGATCAGGCCCAGGGTGGAGTGACGGGTGTGGCGCGTCTGCTCGGCCGCGAGGTCCAGGTCGATCAGGTCGGCCCGCGCGCGGGAGGTGATCGCCCGGGCGGCGGCGGGCGGGATGACGCCCTCGGCGGCCTGCGCCCGGGCCAGCGCGGCGATGACGTCCAGCCAGCCCTGCAGCCTGCCCTGCTCGCCGAAGATCGCCCGCGTCTCCTCCGTGCCCCACAGGTGACCGTAGAGCCGGGAGTCCGTGATCCGGGTGCTCACCGCAGGGCCAGGCCGGCGGGACAGGCCGGGGCGGCGGCCTCTGCGGCTCGGGCCAGGCCCTGTGTGACCTGCGCGAGGCTCGCCCCCCAGGGCACCACCACCAGCCCGTCCGCGACGGAGATCTCATCCTCGAGCAGGCAGCACTTGGTGAGGATCACGGCGGGCTCGCCCGCCCGCGCGCGGACCTGCCGGGCCAGGTTCCGCGGGCACATGTCCACCACCGGGGGACCTGGGGCCTCGTCCCCGTAGAACCAGTCGTGGATGGCGCGGGACCTGGCGCAGCCCACGAGCGTCCAGTCGGCCCGGGGCGGGATCTCGTCGAGGTAGGAGACGGCCTCGCCGGCTGACGCCGTCCCGGCCCGGCACGGGAACAGGTAGTGCCCGGCCGGGTGGCTGGCCGCCAGGACGCCCAGGTCCGTGAGCTCAGGGACCAGCTCGATCGGGGGCAGGTCCTCGGCCAGGTCAAGGACCCGGCTGGCCTGGTCGACCAGCTTGGCGGGATGCGGGGGGACCACCTCGACCACCGTGACCCTGATCGGGGCGGGGTCGGCGATGAACCCGACGTGACCGTAGCGCCCGCGGACCACGACGCAGCGCACCTGCGGCGCCCGGGTGGCCGCGGCCCGGGCCAGGCTGCTGGGGACGCCGGTGTCCACCTCGGGGTCGTCCACGAACACCGTCTGTTCCGGTCCCGCGATCAGCGTGAGGCTGGTGATCTCCGAGAACAGCGGCGCGTCCGACCGCTTCGTGACCTCGATGACCGCGGTCTTGCGGTTACGGTCATCTCGGTCCGGGGTCGGCCGATCGGGTGCGCCGGCGCGGACCACGATGTACCGGGTCCGCCGGTACGCCGGCCGGCCGAGGAAGTACGCGCGCAGGCTGTCCTCGTCCAGCGGGACGGGCACGCTGGCCACGCTGATGCTCCGGTAGCGCGCGGGAACGAGGTTGACACCCGGCCCGGTCACGTTCCGCACGCCGCCGCGGGGATGGGCGAGGGCGCGCGGTAGGTATCGGCACGCAACGACAACCGCAGCGTCTCCAGGCCGAGCGCCCCGGCCGGCCGGATGTTGGCCAGGTTGACGTCAGGGCCGAAACGCCGGACGAACCACGCCTGCTGACCTTCTTGCGGGGCCTCGAAGACCAGGCTGTCGGTCCCGGCCGCGTCCACCATCGCGGCGACGACCGCCTCGCGTACCGCGCCCGATCCCGAGTAGATGCCGACCGTCCCGCTGGCCCGGCCCTCGGCCAGGATCCACGTCGCCCCGGCGGCCAGGTCGCGGGCGGCCGCGGCCGCCCACTCGCCCGGGGTCATCCGGACCTCCGGATCCTTGGCCCCGACCTCGGCCAGCACGATGAAGTCCTCGGCGGCCTCGGCAATCAGGGCCGCCTTCTCGTCGGCCGCCATGGCGACGGTGCCGGCCGACACCTCGACGCACGGGAACCCGGCCGCGCGCGCCCAGCCGAGGAACTCCGCCGCGCGGCCCTGGGCCCAGGCGATCTCCAGCAGCGTGCCGCCGGGCGAGGCCAGTACCCCGTGCGCGGCCAGGAGGTCCAGCTTGGCCTCGAGGTTCGGGTCGAGGTAGGCCACCCCCCAGCCGAGCTTCCAGACGTCGACGTACGTCCCGCACGCCTGGAGCAGCCCGGCGACCTCGCTGACCGGCAGGCCCGCGTCGAGGACGTGGGTGATGCCGGTGCGGCGCGGCTTGGTCGTCCTGGCCGGCAGGTCAAGGAAGTCGGGCCGTGGCATGAACGCTATGATAGATATGCCTACACTTTAGTGCAAGAAATCGCGACCGCCTGAGGGGCGTGCGGATGCGTGCCGACCTTCCTGACCTGGTCAAGCTGATCCGGGATAGCCCGGGTATCCGGGGCAAGTCCGCCATCGGCCTGGTCAGCGAGATCTTCGCCGGCGCCGACTGGGTGTCCGGCCCGGGCGACGACGGCGCCGTCGTCGAGGACGCTGGCGTCAGCCTCGTCGTCGGCGGCGAGGCGATCCTCCCCGCCTTCGTGGCCGCCGACCCGTACGGCGCGGGCATCGCGGCCGTGCTCACCAACGTCAACGACCTGGCCGCCATGGGCGCCCGGCCGCTCGCGATCGTGGACACCGTGACCGGGCCCGAACCGGTTGCCCGCCGGCTCCTGGAGGGCATGCGCTGGGCCTCCGCGCTGTACCGGGTGCCCGTGGTCGGCGGGCACCTGACCATCACCGACGGGGTCCCCTCGCTGTCGGCGTTCGGCCTGGGCCGGACCGAGCGGCCGCTGTCCGCGCGGTCCGCGGCGCCCGGGCAGGCGCTGGTCTTCGCCGCCTGCCTGGACGGGCAGATGCGGGCCGACTTCCCGTTCTTCCCGTCGTTCGACGAGCGCGGCGCGCTCCTCGCCGACGACGTGCGCCTGCTGGCCGAGGTCGCGTCCCGCGGCCTGGCCGCGGCGGCCAAGGACGTCAGCATGGCCGGCGTGGTCGGCTCGCTCGCGATGCTGCTGGAGTGCAACCGGCTCGGGGTCGTCCTCGACCTGGACGCGCTGCCCGTCCCGGCCCGAGTGGGCCTGGACCGCTGGCTCATCTGCTTTCCGTGCTACGCGTTCCTGCTCTGCGTCCCGCCGGAGCGGATCGCCGAATGCCTGCGCGTGTTCACCGACCGGGGGCTGACGGCCGCGCCGGTGGGGACGCTGGACGGGACCGGCCAGCTGAGGATCAGCTCGGACGGCCAGGTCGAGACCGTATTCGACCTCACCCGCGAGAGCGTCACGAACCTGCGCCGCCCGTCCGGCGATTGAGCTGGTCGGCGGGTTCGCGGCGAGAAACTCGGCGGTGAGCCGATCCGTGTGGTCGCCTGCTGCTACTAACTCGGTATGGGATGTCTTCGAGGTCACAGGTGAACGACCCGCGCGGGGACCCCGGCGCAGCGATCTTCACCAGCGGTCAGGACGGTGCCTGCGACGATGTCGGGTTGCTGTGCAGGATCGGCCGGGGCGACGAGGATGCGATGGCCGAGTTCTACCGCGAGCACGGCCGGGTCGTGCTCGCGCAGGTTCTGCTGGTGACCGGTGAGCGCGTGCTGGCCGAGGAGATCGTGCAGGACACGATGCTCGCCGTCTGGCGCGGCGCGGGCTCCTTCCGGGGCGAGTCGTCGGTGCGGTCCTGGGTGATCGCCATCGCCCGGCGGCAGACCCGGGACCGGCTTCGGGCCCGCCGGCTGCGGGTGGTGGACGACGCGTTCCTGGCCGATCAGCCGGGTTCCGGTCCGGGGCCGGAGGTGATGGCCCTGGACCGGGCCGAGCTGGCCGAGGTGATGGGTGCGATCCGGGAGCTCGCATCAGCCCACCGGGAGGTGCTGGGCCTGGCCTTCGGCTCCGGGCTCAGCCTCCCCGAGGTCGCCGGCGTGCTGGAGATCCCGGTCGGGACCGTGAAGAGCCGCTTGGCCGCGGCGCGCACCGCACTGAACCGAATTCTTGACGAGAAGGGCCAGAACCGATGAACGCGGACCCTGCCGACACCCGCCACCCCCATCTGGACCTGGGGGACCTGATCGCCGGGGCCGCTGGCCAGCCGGCCGGCGACCGGGCCCGGGCGCACCTGGCCGGCTGCGAACTCTGCCGGCGCGAGGCGACCCGGTGGAACCTCGTGGCCGATGGGGTCCGCGGCCTGGCGGCCGCCGTGCCCGGCACAGCCCAGCCTGGCCGGCCGCGCCGCGCTGGCCGGCGCGGCCCGGCGGGCCCCTGGCGGCGTGCCCTGCTGGTGGCAGGCAGCGCGGCCGCCGCGCTCGTCCTGATCGTGGGGATCGGTGAGGCGACCGGGTACGTGCACGTACACCTATCCGGTCCCGGCACCCAGACGACCCTCATGGCGGTGGTCGGGTGCACCCAGCTTCAGCAGGCCGACGGGACGCTTGAGCAGGTGAACGGGAGCAGCCTGGTGGTCAGGACGGCCAGCGGCCAGCCGGTGACCGTGACCACGACGGGGAGCACGTTCGTGTCCATGTCCGGGGCGCTGCTGAGCGATATCACGGACGGGGCGTCGGTCATGGTGCGCGGCTACCGTACCGACGGGGCGATCGCGGCCGCCATCGTCACCGTCGGACAGCCGTTCAGCGCGGTGAACCCGTCGGGCTTCGTCCCCGTGCAGGGGACGGTATCGGACGCGAGCGCGACAGGCTTCACCCTCGTGACGTTCACCGGAACCCGGGTCCCGGTGACCATCTCAAGCGAAACGATCGTCGTGGTGCCCCACGCCAGCCCCGGGCAGCTGCCGACCGGCATCACCATCTTCGCCGTAGGTCACGCCGGACCGGACGGGACGCTCGCGGCAGAAGCGGTGGCGGCGGTGGCGCAGCTCCGGTCAGGGCTGCACCTCGACGTAGGGGTAAAGGTAAAGGACTGCTCGCCCAGTTCGGTCACTGAGGCACTCGGCGCGCTCAGCGTGGTGTCCGCCTCCGCCGGCTGACCGGTGCGACCCCGGTGATAGCTGGAGACGCGATGTCCCGTGCAGGCTTCTTGAGGAGGCCGTGGTGAACGGCACGACTGGTGGTAACCGGAGCCTGCGGCGCGCGGCAG
>Ga0335074_10001538_pt1 | contig 31296 bp, 28 predicted proteins | sample Lox_Sample_23_FD_206715 | JGI IMG/M metagenome (GOLD analysis project Ga0335074, IMG submission 206715) | Soil microbial communities from Loxahatchee National Wildlife Refuge, Florida, United States - Lox_Sample_2.3 | ecosystem: Environmental > Terrestrial > Soil > Wetlands | place: USA... | reverse complement strand
ACCGAGACCACTGGCGCTGAGCGCGATGCCGCCCGGTTCAATCGAGGCCACGCTCTGCCCGAGCCGGAGGTCGACACCCGCCTCCGCGTACCAAGCCGCGGTGACACCGCCAATCTCCGGTCCGACTGCTGCCATCAGCGGCGTCGCTGCCGCCTCGAGGACGGTGACGGTGCAGCCCCGGCGCACGGCAGCGGTGGCCAGCTCGGCGCCGATCCAGCCGGCGCCGATGATGGCGAGTCTGGTGCCGGGCCGCAGCAGGTCGCGAAGCGCCAGCGCGTCGTCGGCGGTGCGCAGCACGCGCTGCTCGCCACCTCCGGGTAGCCGCACCGGACTCGCCCCGGTGGCCAGCACCAGGGCGTCAAAGCTGTACTCGCCCGCATCGGTGCGCAGTACGCCGTCGCCGAGTTCGACCGCAGCCTCGCCGAGCCGCACGTCCGTCTCAAGTGACGCCATGTCGGCGCGCAGGCTGGTGTCATCTAGCTCGCCGAGCATGACCTTCTTCGACAGCGGCGGCCGGTCGTAGGGCGGCCGCTGCTCGGCGCCCACTAGCGTCACGGCGCCCGCGTACCCTCCGGCCCGCAGTTCCTCGACCACGCGCAGTCCGGCGAGCCCCGCGCCGACCACGACGACTCTGGCCGGCCCGGTCATCGGCGTGTCATCTCTGTTCGTCCAACCTTTCGCCCGGCTCGGTCGTCTGCACTGACAGACGATAAAGGAGCCCGCATGATCCGCCGCAGCCGTCTCGCTTCCGGGGCCGCGACCGCCGCATTGATACTCACGGTGGCTGGCGTTGTCGCTGGCTGCGGTCAAGGTGCAGGCGCTGGCGCAGGTTCCGGTGCCACGGCAAGCGCAGGATCGACTGGCACAGTGGAAACGGCTGGCCCGACATCCGGCCGCACGCCAGCCAGCGGTGTGGCTAAGAAGCGGCCAGTCTGGCTCGACACGGTGCAGATGGTCTCGCCGACAGCCGGATGGGCATTGCTGTGGACCTCGAATCCGGCCCGGCCGAACGGCGGCGCGCTGGAACTGGCCCGGACCGCGGACGGCGGGAAGACCTGGACAGGGGTCACCCCGGAGGCTGCCGCGTCGTCGCTGAAGAACGGCGATGTGCTGCTGAAGGCGGAATCGTCGCAGCGAGCGTGGCTCGTGGTGGCGCCGTACAGCGGGCGATTCTCGACGGACACACTGGTATTCGGCACCGGCAATGCCGGCGCTAGCTGGCATGAGTCCGGACCGGTGCGCGGCAGCCAGCCGGTCGCGATCGACTTCGTCAGCGCCAGGAGCGGCTGGCTGCTGGACAGCATGGGCGCTGCTATGAACCAGAACCCGGTGCGGCTGTACCGGAGCACCGACGGCGGCGCGCGCTGGTCGCTCATCGCCCGCAGCGCGACCTCCGAAGCCGGCCAGCCTAGCAGCAGCGGGCTGCCGGTCTACTGCGACAAGGACGGGATGAGCTTCAGCACGGCCGGGGAAGGCTGGATCACCGGGGACTGCTTCAGCCTGGCCGACGCGGTGCTTGAGTCGACTGACGGCGGCACACACTGGGCGTCGCCTAGCCTCCCCGTGTCGGGCCTGTTGTGCCAGACAGGTGGCTGCGAGGTTCCCGCGCCACAGTTTGCCGGGAGGACCACGTTTCTCGAAATATGTGCCGATCCCTCGGCGGCATACCTGCTGGTCAGTGCGAACGGCGGAGCGGCCTGGAAGACCGAGCGGCTGCCTGCCGGCGCTGGCCCGTACCCGCGGCTGCAGTTCTTCTCCGCCAATGACGCGATCGCGGTGTCGTCCGGCTCGCAGGGCGTGATCGAGCGCGACTTCTACCTGACCACGAACGGCGGTCGGAGCTGGCGAGCGGTGCGGCAGGGCAGGCGGTTCGGGACGGGCACGAGCTTCGACTTCGTCAGCCGGGGCACTGGCTTTGCCTGGAACGACGGGATCGAAGGGTCAGTGCCGCCCCGGCTCTTCACGACGACAGATTCAGGGCGCTCCTGGAGGGTCGTCACGCCGGTGCTGAGCTGAGCGGTGCTCGCTCAGCGGGCGCTGGCGGCTGCCTGGCCAGCCGGATGCGGATACGCTAGGTAGATCGCGCGGGAGTCCGGTGCTGACCGGACTGAGAGGGCGGCTGGGGAGCCGCCGACCGCAGGAACCTGATCCGGGTCATGCCGGCGAAGGGAGCCGAAGGTGAGCCAGCCAGTACCTGCCGAGGCCGACGTTCTCGTCGTCGGGGGCGGCGTCATCGGACTCAGCATCGCCTGGCGGGCTGCCCAGCAGGGACTGGCTGTTGTCGTCGCGGATCCGCAGCCCGGCCAGGGAGCCACCCACGCCGCTGCGGGGATGCTGACGCCGATCGCCGAGGCCGCCTATGCGGAGCGGGAGATCTTCGCGCTCGGCCAGGACTCGCTGCGGCGCTATCCGGCGTTCGTCGCGGAGCTCGAGCGCGCGACCGGGCTGCCTACCGGGTTCCGCCAGACGGGCACGCTCCAGATCGCCTACGACAGTGACGACCTGGCGCTGCTCGCGGAGCTGCGAGTGCTCCAGGAGTCGTTCGGCGTGCACCTGCGGCAGCTGACCGCGCGCGAGTGCCGCGAGGCCGAGCCGACGCTGGACCCGGCCGTGCGCGGCGGGCTGCTGGCCCCCGACGACGGCTCCGTCGACCCGCGGCTGCTGTCCGTGGCGCTGCTCGCAGCGGCCGAGGGCGCAGGCGTCCGCCTGGTCCGGCAGCCTGTGGTCGAGATCGACTGTCGAGACGGCCGGGCCCGGGGCGCGCGGCTGGCTGACGGCACCGTTGTCGGGGCCGCATGGACGGTCCTGGCCGCTGGCTGGGAGTCGGGCACGCTGCCGGGGTTGCCGGCCGGCATCGCGCCCCCGGTGCGGCCGGTCAAGGGTCAGATCATCCGGCTGCGGACGGGCCCGGCCGGGCACCCGGTTACGGCGGCCGCGCTGGCCGCGCCGGCTCAGCCGCCGGCCCTGCTGAACCGGACGATCCGCGGGACGGTCCGCGGCTCGACCGTGTACCTGGTGCCGCGGGACACTGGCGAACTCGTGGTCGGCGCCACGCAGGAGGAGCTCGGGCCTGACACGACCGTCACAGCCGGCGCCGTGTGGGAGCTGCTGCGCGACGCGCGCACCCTCGTTCCCGGCATCACTGAGCTCGAACTCGTTGATGTGGTCGCCAGGCTACGGCCGGGCACACCGGACAACGCGCCGATCATCGGGCCAGCCAGCGTGCCAGGGCTGGTGCTGGCGACGGGGCACTTCCGGGCAGGTGTGCTGCTCGCCCCGGTCACCGCCGACACCGTGTCCGCTTACCTGCGTACCGGGACGCCCGACAAGATCTGGACGGCGTTCGAGCCGGGCCGGTTCCCCGCGCGCCAGCGGAGCCGCCCGGACGCCGTGCGCGAGGACCCTGACCCGGCCGCACAGGCGGCCGCCACCCAGGACTCGACGCCGTCCGTCGCCCGGCCGGACGAGGTGGCCGCATGGAGGTGATCATCAACGGCGAGCCGCACCGCGCGGCCAGCCCGATGTCACTGGCGCAGGCGGTGGCGCTGCTGACCAAAGCGGAGACCGGCGTGGCAGTCGCGCTGAACGGCGACGTCGTGCGGCGGTCGGTCTGGGATAGCACCCGGCTCGCTGACGGGGACCAGGTCGAGGTTGTGACCGCAGTGCAGGGAGGCTGACAGTGGACGATCCGCTGCTGATCGCCGGCGAGAGCTTCAGCTCCCGGCTCATCATGGGGACTGGCGGTGCACCGAGCCTGGACGTGCTCGACCGGGCCCTTGCAGCGTCCGGAACCGAGCTGACGACGGTAGCCATGCGCCGGATCGACCCGTCGTCGGCCGGGTCGGTGCTCAGCCTGCTCGCGGACCGCGGAATCCGGGTACTGCCCAACACCGCTGGCTGCTTCACCGCGACCGAGGCCGTCCGGGTGGCCCGGCTGGCCCGGGAGGCGCTCGGCACGAGCTGGGTCAAGCTGGAAGTGATCGCGGACGAGCGGACACTGCTGCCCGATCCGGTCGAGCTGCTCACAGCTGCCGATCAGCTCGTCACCGACGGCTTCACCGTGCTGCCGTACACCAACGACGACCCGGTGCTTGCCCGGCGGCTCGAGCAGGCGGGCTGCGCCGCCGTGATGCCGCTCGGCTCGCCCATCGGATCTGGCCTTGGCATCCGCAACCAGCACAACATCGAGCTGATCGTGGAGTCGGCGGGCGTGCCGGTCATCCTCGACGCCGGCATCGGAACCGCCAGCGACGCGGCGATCGCGATGGAGCTGGGCTGCGCGGCCGTGCTGCTGGCCACCTCCGTGACCAGGGCTCGCAGCCCCGAGCTCATGGCCGAGTCGATGCGACTCGCCGTCACCGCCGGGCGACTCGCCTACCACGCTGGCCGGGTCCCGCGCCGGAGGTACGCCCTGGCCTCATCGCCGCCTGCTGGCTGACCTGCCCGCTGGCTGAAACCACCCGTCACTGAGCGTCGATGTCGTTCCGGGGCGCGCAGCTATAGCCGGGCCCTACAATTCTTCCCGATGGATGCGACGTTGTCGGCGCCAATCGGGCAGCTGCTGGACGGCCGGTATCTGGTCGAGTCCCAGATTGCCCGCGGTGGCATGGCCACGGTCTATCTCGCCAGGGATGTGCGCCTCGAGCGGACCGTTGCGCTGAAGATCGCCCACCCGGAGCTGGCGCGCGACCGGGAGTTCGTGGCCAGGTTCATTGGTGAGGCCCGCGCGGTCGCCCGCCTCTCCAGCCCGAATGTGGTCGGCGTCTTTGATCAGGGATCCACCGGTGACCTGCACTACATCGCTATGGAGTACGTACCGGGGCCGACCCTCCGCGAGTTGTTGAACACGCGCGGGCGGCTCAGCCCGCGGGAGTCGCTCGACATCATCGAGCGGGTGCTCGCGGGTCTGGCCGCGGCCCACGACGCTGGCATCATTCACCGTGACGTCAAGCCGGAGAACGTCCTGCTCGGCAACGGCACCTCGGTCAAGGTGGCAGACTTCGGCCTGGCCAGGGCCGCGTCCGGCGTCCGCTACACCAGGACCGGGCTGCTCATCGGGACGGCCGCCTACCTGGCCCCGGAGCAGGTGGCCAGCAACCTCTCCGACCAGCGCAGCGACGTCTACGCGTCCGGAGTGATGCTGTTCGAGATGCTCACCGGCGTGCAGCCACACACCGGGGAGTCGCCCCTCGCGGTCGCCTACAAGCACGTCAACTCCGTCGTGCCGGCACCGTCCAGCCTGCAGCCGGAGCTGCCGGCCGCGCTGGACACCCTGGTGGCCCTCAGCACCAGCCGCGATCCCGATCTGCGGCCGCCGGACGCCCGGCACTACCTGCGCGCGATCAGTGAAGTGCGCCGCGGCATGCCGGTCCCTGCGGTGCCGGTCCCTGCGGTGCCGGCCGCGAAGATGAACGGACACGCGCTGCCGACCACGGGGACGGCTGGCACAAACGGGCGTGGCGGCGCCCACCGCGCGTCCAAGCCGGAGGCCGCCGCACCCGCTGGCGATGCAGCGTCGGACGAGCGGGATGCGGGCGCTCTGGCCGCGCTTGGCTTCGGACTGGGTGCCGGTAAGGAGCCGCAGTCAGGCTGGCCTGAGGCGCGTACCCACGATATGAGCGGACTCAGCCAGACCGGCCCGCTGGGCGAGCCGGGTGACGGATATGGCGCCGGTCGCGGCGCCAACCACACGATGATCGTGCCGACCGGGCCTGACGCCGACTTCGGCGACAGCGGGTACCCGGCCTGGCACCAGCCGAGGCGGCAGCGCAGCTATGCCGAACCGTGGCTGCAGCGCTGGCTGTTCAGCCGCCGGATCCTGATTCTCGTCGCGGTCATCGTGGTGGCGGCCGGAGTCTGGTGGTTTGCCGCTGGGCAGTACGTCGCCGTGCCGTCGGTAGCAGGGAGGACTGTGACCGCGGCGCGCGGCGAGCTCACCAACGCGGGCCTCGCCGTTTCGATGGGGACCGCACGGCATAGCAACACGGTGCCCGCCGGCGATGTCATCTCGACCACGCCGGCCGGAGGCGCGAAGGCAACCCACGGCAGCGCCGTCACGATCATTCCGTCGCTCGGCCCGGTTATGGTCAGCATGCCGCCCGTGACCGGCCAGCCGGCTGCGCAGGCGGAGCAGTCGGTCAAGGCAGCCGGACTGAAGTTCCGGACCAGTTCGGGGACCTCGGCCAGCATCCCGGCTGGCATCGTGGTCTCCACTCAGCCAGCTGCCTATCAGCGGTGGCCGGTGGACAAGCCGGTCGACCTGGTGATCAGCGCGGGGCCGCCGCTGCCGAACTTCGTCGGCCAGCAGCTCAGCGTTGCCCAGCAGGCAGCCAGCGCAGGCGGCTACTCCATCGATCAGGTGGCCGCGACCGGCAGCACCCAGCCGCCAAACACGGTGGTCAGGCAGTCCCCCGCCGCGGGGACGCCCATCTCCAGCCAGGAGGTGGTAACCGTCTGGGTCTCGCAGGGCGGCCCCGAGGTGAACATCCCGGACGTGCAGGGCATGAACGCGAACCAGGCCTCACAGGTACTCACGCAGGCCGGCTTCAAGGTGTCCGAGGATGACCTCGGTTTCGGTCAGCGGGTCACCAGTTACTCGCCCACCGGCAGCGCCCCGGAGGGATCGACGATCACGATCGTCGTCGGCTTCAGCTTCTAGATCGGCGGGTTCTAGAGCGGCGGGCCCTCGCCGTCGCGTTCCTGGTAGGAGTAGCGCTGCTCGTGCCATGGGTCGGCGACGTTGTGGTAGCCCCGCTCCTCCCAGAAGCCGCGCCGGTCGGCCGTCAGGTACTCGATCGCGCGGACCCACTTGACGCTCTTCCATGCGTACAGGCTGGGAACGACTAGCCGCAGCGGGTAGCCGTGGTCCGTGGTCAGCTGGGCGCCGTCGCGGTGCGTGGCCAGCAGAGTGTCCTCGGCCGCGAAGTCGCTCATCCGCACGTTGGCGCTGTAGCCGAAGTCCGCGTAGATCATCACGTGGGTAACCGAGGCGGCCGGCGGGAACAGGCGCAGGATCTCGCTGGCCGGAATCCCGGCCCAGTGGACGGCACGCACCGTGAACTTGGTGACGCAGTGAAAGTCCGCCGTGACCTCGCTGATTGGCAGGGCGGCGACGTCGGGCCAGCGCAGCTGCGGCTCGGTCCCGGATTCAGTGGCACCGAAGATCTTCAGGTCCCAGGTCTGCGGGTTGAAGGTGGGAACCGGGCCGTAGTGCAGCACCGGGAGCGTGCGCGGGATGTACTGGCCGGGTGGCAGGCCGGCCGGCTGCCGAGCCGCTGCTGTAGCCTCCTCGGCTGCGCAGTCGGGCGCCGGCTCGCTGTCGCGTGCTGCGACATCTCGGCTGGCGTGCTCGGCGCGTTCAGCCACCGGCCCGGTGGCCAGAACGCGCTGCCCGGCTTCGGCGCGTTCGCGCGCTCCAGTCTCGGGCTGCGTCATGTCCCGCTGACCTGCCCCTTCCGCACTCGCCGGCACTGGCCCCGACCCGACCCGTGCCTCGCAGGTGCAGCCATCTTGCCACTGTCGAGGTCACCAACCCTGCCGCGCCCACCGCCCAGCGCGAGCCCTCCGGTGCGCTATGCTTCCAGCGTGCGTCGTGAGTATTGGTTTGGTTTCGGCTACCGGCCCGGCCCAGGGACGGTCGCCCGCCAGACTATGCGCTGACGCGAGCGACACTTACCGAGCCCCGGGCCTTCAGGACCGGGGCTTTCGTCATGCTGGGACCTTTCCTAAAACAGACCTGGAGGACGCGATGGTGGTAGTGATGGCCCCCGAGGCCACTGATTCCGACATCGAGCGGATCGTCGAGCTGGTCGGCGCCGCCGGAGGCGAGGCGTTTGTCAGCCGCGGAGTGTCCCGCACGATCATCGGGCTGGTTGGCGACGTCGAGCAGTTCGGCGCGCTCAACCTGCGCAGCTACCCCGGCGTGATTGACGTCGTCCGTATCTCGGTCCCGTACAAGCTGGTGAGTCGCGAGCATCATCCCAGCAGGTCTGTGATCACAGTGTCCGGCGTGCCCATCGGGCCCGGCCACCTGACGGTCATCGCCGGCCCGTGCACGGTGGAGACCCCGGAGCAGACCTTGACCGCAGCCCGGATGGCGCAAGCCGCCGGCGCCTCGCTGCTGCGCGGCGGCGCTTACAAGCCCAGGACGTCGCCGTACGCCTTCCAGGGACTCGGCGAGGCCGGACTGCGCATCCTGGCAGACGTCCGGGCGGAGACCGGCCTGCCGGTCGTGACCGAGGTCATCGACCCGGCATCGGTGGACCTGGTCTGCTCGTACGCCGACATGCTCCAGGTCGGCACCCGGAGCATGCAGAACTTCGCGCTGCTCCAGGCCGTCGGCGCTGCCAGCAAGCCGGTCCTGCTGAAGCGGGGCATGAACGCCACCATCGAGGAGTGGCTGATGGCCGCCGAGTACATCGCCCAGCGCGGCAACCTCGACATCGTCCTGTGCGAGCGGGGCATCCGGACGTTCGAGACGGCTACCAGGAACACCCTCGACATCAGCGCCGTCCCGGTTGCCCAGCGGCTGTCGCACCTGCCGGTCATCATCGACCCGTCGCACTCCGGGGGCCGGCGCGACCTCGTCCTCCCGCTCAGCCGCGCGGCGATCGCGGTCGGAGCCGATGGCCTGATCATCGACATGCACCCGAACCCCGCCGCGGCAATGTGCGATGGGGACCAGGCGCTGACCGGCGAGGACGTCCGCGAGCTTGCCGTGGCAGTGCGGACACTGCCGCCACTTCTCGGCCGGACACTCACCCCGGCACCGCAGCCGGCGGTGGCCGTCTGACCACCGGTACCTGAGCAACAGGTACCTGAGCGCGGGTACCTGAGCACGGGTACGCGAGCACAGGTACGCGAGCACGGGGCCGGGCCGTGCTCGCGCGGCCCGGCTACCTGTTCGCAGCAGGTCGGCTGGCGGCCCACCCGTCACTGTGGTCGGCTCTCGCACGTTGCGCGGATCCGAGTCACAACATCTGGCGTATCCAGGTATCTTGATAAAGCCTTGACCTTGACGTTGCGCACATGCGAACAATGAGTTCTGGCCGGAAACGCGCGGAGACGCCGATGCACAGGATCCGCCCCAGCGTGCTGCTGGCGGGCGTCCTCCCGGTTCTGGCGCTGACCGGGTCAGCCAGCGCGGTCATCGCGGTTCTCCCGGTCGGCAGTGCCGTCGGGAGCTCGGTGCACACCAGGCAAGCCGCGAGCGGCCGCACCGCGCTCCGGGTCCTGGCCAGCACCCACTACGGCGCGGCCGACAACGCCTCCGGGTTCTCGGTGATCGTCACCACACGTCCCGGCACGGCCTGGGCGCTTGGCGGCACCAACCCTGGCGGGACGAGCAGCCCAGTCGCTGAGCGGTGGAACGGGCGCTCGCTTGTGCCGTCCCCGCTGCCGGCCGGGCTATCCGGCTTCCTCACCGACGCCAGCGCGCCGGGGCCAGCCGACGTCTGGGCTGCCAGCCGCTACGGCGGCTACGTCCTGCACTGGGACGGCATCAACTGGCGCCTCTCGCGGCGCTGGACCAGCGGCGAGATCACTGGCATCACCGCCGTCTCGCGACATGATGTCTGGGTCTTCGGCACCACAGTCAACGGCCTTCCAGGAACGGGAACGTGGCACTTCAACGGACGGTCCTGGACGGAGGACACGGCCGGGGTGGCGCCCTACGTGTACCGGGCTAGTGCCGTCTCCCGGCGCGACATCTGGGCCATCGCCACCGACCGAGGCCGCTTCTACGTCGCGCATTACGACGGCCGGGCCTGGCGCAGGGTCCGCGCCGGCGGGGTGCTGGCCGGCGTGCAGCTGAGCGACATCCTCGCAGTCTCCAGCCGCGACATATGGGCAGTCGGCAACTCCGAGACCAAGCGCGACGGGATCCGGCTCGTGCTTGCCCATTACAACGGCAGGCGCTGGGTGCGCATCCCGACCAGCCTTCGCGCCTGGGCCGGGCGCCTCGCTCCGGCCGCCCGCGGCAGCGTGCTGATCACGGCGACACCCACCGACGCCGAGTCCGCCGGGCTGATCCTGCGGGCATCCGCAGCTGGCTGGGCGCCCGCCGTCCTGGTCCGGTCCGGCCTCGGCTCCGGCGTCAGCGACGCGGCGCTTGACCGGAAGACCGGGGCTGTGCTCGCCAGCGGCGGCATCCTCACCCGCCTCGGCGGCAACGCCGTCGTCTGGGCACTCCCGGCGCCGCGCCCGCACCGCCGGGACAACGACGACACCTGAGGCCGCTCGCGCGGTTACCGGGCTGGCGTGTGCTCCTGCGCTCCGGCGGCCAGCTCCTCGGCCAGGTCATCAGCTTCTAGCCGCGCCTCGATCCGGCGCAGGTCGTCGATCCTTGCTCGGGTCTCCACCTGCCGCGGGGTGAGCAGCGAGCAGCAGTCCTGATCGGGAAGCTCGGAGATCGCGAGTGTCGCGATCCGGCGGGCCTCCGCGATGATCTCTGACTTGTCCATGCCGATCAGCGGGCGCAGGATCGGCAGCGCGACCGCATCGTCGAGAGCGGTGATGTTGGTCAGCGTCTGGCTGCTCACCTGGCCCAGCGAGTCCCCGGTGACCAGAGCAGCAGCGCGCAGCCGCCGGGCCAGCGCGGCACCGGTCTTCAGCATGAGCCGCCGCTGCGCCACGATCTGCAGCCTGCCAGCGCCGGATGCGGCCAGGCGCCGCTGCGCCGTGCCGAAGGCCACCACGAACAGCCGCGAGTCGGTCTGGTAACGATCCAGCTGGCGGGCCAGGCCGTACGCCTTGTACACCGATTCGGGCCCGGTGAGCGGCATCCCGGAGAAGTGCAGGTAGCTGCAGCGCAGGCCGCGGCGCATCATCCGGTACGCGGCCACCGGGGAGTCGATGCCGCCGGACATCAGCACCAGGGCCCGGCCGCTCATGCCGACGGGCAGGCCGCCCTGGCCGGCCCAGCCCTGCGTGAACACGAAGACCTCGTGCTGGTCGACCTCGACGAACACGGTCGTGTCGGGGTTGGTCAGATCGACCGGGTAGCCGTACTCCTGCTGGATCCGACTGCCGATGCGGATTGCCAGCTCAGCCGAGTTGACCGGGAACCGCTTGTCCCGTCTTCGCGCGCGGACGGCGAATGAGCCGGGGCAGCCCGCGGCGAGCTTAACGGCTGCAAAGATCGCCGCCTCCGGTTCCTTGGCGACCCGAACGGCGCGGCAGATCCTGGCGAGTCCCATGACGTAGCTCATGCGCTCGGCGACCATATCGACAGCGGTCTCGGCCTCCAGGCCGCCGCGCTCAGCGCCTGCCAGCCGGACGACGATGACACCTTCGCGCTGCCAGACCCGGATCTCGACGCCAAGGTCACGGACGGCACGCCTGATGTTGTCGTGCAGGAGCCGCTCGAACTGCTGGCGGTTCCGGCCCTTGAGCACGATCTCGCCGAGCTTCAGCAGCACGCACGGCTCATGCAGCTGGCCGGCCGCCTCAGAGTCGGCCCGGTGAGTAAGCGGCACCGCGGACATCGTCTCAGTCTGCCACCTGAACGGACTGGCCGCGGACATGCGGCATCCGGGAGCCGTTGACGGCCTAATCACGGCGAAGGCGCGTAAAGAATGCAAGTTCGCCGTCCTGGTGGCGTCGGACGGTGTCCGCTCGGATACTGACAGTGAAGCCCGCTTAGGGAACTGCAGTCAGGCGCCACTGCAGACGGGGGAACCAGAACGGTCGGCTGAAGGACACGATCGACATGGCATTCTGCACTGGGTGCGGCCAGCAGACGGAGGGCGGACGGCGGACGGCGGGAGAGGCTGAACTCTGCCTCTTCTGCGGGGCCGGGCCGGAGGTACACCATGGCTACCCAGGTCGCCGGTCATCCCGGCACGCCAGTCCGGGCGACGCCTACGCGAACCAGGATGGGGTGGTCACAGCCAGGTCCGCCTGTCGCGTGCCGCTCAGCGACTACCCGTCCCTGACCGATCTCCCGGCCATCGCGGACACCTGGCCAACCGCGAGCTACTCATCCAGGTCCCGGACCGGGCGGCACGCGCTGCCACCCGAACCGGCGGTTCTGCGGCCGCGCGTAACTGCGCAGCTAACGCTTCGGCCGGGGCCGCCCGAGTTCGGGGACGAGCAGCTTGCCGGCGGGCCATTCGCCTTACCTTCCGGCCTGCCGGAACCGCGCCCTCCGCAGCTGCCGGGCCCGGAGCAGCAAGGTCCGGAGTGGCAGGACCCGAATGATCGCCCCGGCCCGGACGATGCGGGCGACACCGGCTCGCGGGCGCCGGCAAGACCAGAGGACCACCGGGTCCTGCCGGTCCGGGCGGCAGCCCATCGGGCCCTAACGGCCGCGCGCGGGAGCCGCTGGGTCAACACGGTCGCAGCCGGGCTGGTCGTGGTCGTTGGCGCCGCTACAGCCGCCATCGCGCTGGCCGACCATGACCCGCCGGCGCCCAGCCGAAACGCGGCCGGCGACCTGCCGCTGCAGGCAGCGGGCTCGGGCGGGCAGAACAGCAGCGCCGGGGCGGACGGATCCGGAGCAGGCCCGATTGACCTGGTGCACCCAGCTGCCACAGCGTCCGGAGCGCCGCACGAGCGGCAGGTGCTGTCGCTGCTTGAGCGGTACTTCGGGGCCATCAACGCACACGACTTCCCGGCCTACCAGAAGCTGTTCAGGCCGGGGCTGCGCAGCGCGCTGTCAGCGGCGGCGTTCGGCTCCGAGTACGGCTCCGCCACCGACTCCGACGCGATCCTGCGCGGCATCACGCCGATCAGCAGCGTGCGCTTCGCCGCCCTGGTCACGTTCATCAACCATCAGCAGCCAGGATCCGGCTCGGCGAGCACCTCGTGCACGGACTGGTCGGTCCGGCTGTACCTATTGCGGGAGGACGGCCGGTACGTCCTGGCTAAGCCCCCGGCCAGCTACCGGCCGTCCACCCGCAGCTGCGGCTAAGCCGGCCGCACACCGCAGAGCAGGCGGTTCGCCCCGCGCTGCCACAGTGTGCCGACCTCTGCAAACCCGGCTGCCCGCAGCGCAGCCACGTGCACGCTGAGCAGGCCAGCTGGCGAGCCGTGATGCTCGGACTCGACCTGCCGGGCGGTCCGCTCCGCGACGAGAGCCGCGAGAACCGGGTCGGACGCTGCGGCTGCCCACCAGTCGGTCCAGCTCTCGGTCTGGCCGCCCGGGAACCGCCGCTGCTCCTCGCGCTCGATCAGCGTCCAGCCGAGACGGTCCAGCGTGGGTGCCGACCCGTCCTCGCGCAGGTGATCGCCATTCAGCACGACTCCGCCGGGCCGGAGGACCTCGGCTAGCTCCGCGTACAGCGCGATGAGGGAGGGCTCAGGCAGCCAGTGGAGGGCCGTCGTGCTCACCGCCGCATCGGGCTGGCGGTCCAGGCCAAGGCCGGCCGACCAGCCGGGCGTCCGCAGGTCGGCGTCGACAAACCGCAGCCCGGCCAGGTCCGGCCAGGCGGCCCGGCCGAGGCCGAGGGTCAGCGGGTCCGCGTCGATCGCGATCACGGTCGCGGCCGGGAGCCGCCGCAGCAATCGCACGGCGAGCGAGCCTGGACCGCAGCCGAGGTCGAGCACGAGCGGGTCCGGGCGCCCGGCAGCCGCCTCGACTGCGTCGATCAGCACGGTAAACCGGTCCTCCCGGTCCGGCAGGTAACTCTGCTGCTGGGCGTCCCAGCGCTCGATCCAGTCCCGTGCCGTTTCCTGGCTAATCACCGCAGTAGCGTACCGGCACCTCAACCTGCCGCCGCTCTGCATGCGACTCCGGCTCGGGGTTGGCCCGATGCCCGGCTGCCTGCGCGACTGGGGCTGAGCCGCCCGGCCGAGTGGGTCAGCCGAAGAAGACCTCGGCCTCCGAATAGCGCGCCGGGGGGACGAGCTTGAGCTCCGCAGTTGCCTCGGCCAGAGGCACCCGGACGATTTCGGTGCCACGCAGCGCGACCATGGTGCCGAACGCTCCGTCGGCGACCGTGCGGATCGCATGGACGCCGAAGCGAGTCGCCAGCACCCGGTCGAACGCCGTCGGCGTGCCGCCGCGCTGGATGTGACCGAGGACGGCGACTCTGGCCTCTTTGCCAGTGCGGTGCTCGATCTCGTCGGCCAGCAGCTGGCCGATCCCGCGGGTGACGAGCCGGACGTGCCCGAACTCGTCCACGGTGGCGTCCCCGCCGGCGGTGGCGGAGACCTTCGGCTGAGCACCCTCGGCAACCACCACGATCGGCGCGTACCTCGTCTGGAAGCGGTGCTCGACCCACTCGCAGACCTGCTCCATGTCGAACGGCTTCTCCGGGATCAAGATGACGTTCGCGCCTCCGGCGATGCCCGCGTGCAGCGCGATCCAGCCTGCGTGCCGGCCCATGACCTCGACGATGAGTGCGCGATGGTGGCTCTCCGCCGTCGTGTGCAGGCGGTCGATTGCCTCCATCGCGATATTGACCGCGGTGTCGAAGCCGAACGTGAAGTCGGTTGCACCGAGGTCGTTGTCGATGGTCTTCGGCACGCCGACAACCTTGCCGCCGGCCTGGTGGAGCTTGTTCGCCACACCGAGGGTGTCCTCGCCGCCGATGGCGACGAGCGCGTCTACGCCGAGGCTCTCGAGGTTCTCCAGCACCCGCTCAATGCCGGTCTTGCCGTCTCTGGTGTTGGACTCGGCTGCCGGGTTCGTCCGGGAGGAGCCGAGAATGGTGCCACCACGGGGCAGGATGCCGCGAACGGCCGCCACGTCAAGCACCATCGTGTCGCCGTCGAGCGGCCCGCGCCAGCCGTCCCGGAAGCCAATGAACTCCATATCGTGCTCGGCAACCCCAGTCCGCACGACCGCGCGGATAACGGCGTTCAGGCCGGGACAGTCGCCGCCACCGGTCAGGACTCCGACTCGCATGGACACTTCCTCCTGCGTTAAGAACTCTCGCGTTGCTAACCGCCAGACTAGTGCGCATGAGCGTTCTGGCGATCGACGCCGGCACGACCGGCGTGACGGCTCTCATCGTGACCGACCAGGGAAGCGTAGCGGGCCGCGGATACCAGGAGTTCCGGCAGTATTTCCCGCGGCCCGGCTGGGTGGAGCACCTGCCTGAGGGCATCTGGCAGGCCACCCTCGGAGCCTGCGCGGACGCTCTCGACGCGGCCGGGTCGCCGCCGGTCAGTTGCGTCGGAATCACGAACCAGCGGGAGACCGCGGTCATCTGGGACCGGGCCACGCTGGCGGCGCCGCGGCGGGCGATCGTCTGGCAGGACCGGCGGACGGCCGCGATCTGCGAGGCCCTCAGGGAGTCCGGCCACGAGGACCGCGTGGCGGAGGTGACCGGGCTGCGGCTCGACCCGTACTTCACCGCCACGAAGCTGACCTGGCTGGCCGAGTCTGAGCCTGAGGTCTGGGCCGGAGTGCACGACGGCTCGCTCGTCGTCGGTACCGTCGATTCCTACCTGGTCGCCCGGCTGACCAGCGGACGGCGGCACGTATCGGACGCGTCGAACGCCTCCAGGACGCTGCTTTTCGACCTCGCCCAGGGCCAGTGGTCGGCCGAGATGTGCGAGCTGTTCGGGGTACCGCCGCACGCGCTGCCCGAGGTGGTGCCGTCCAGCGCCGTCGTGGGGCACACCGACCCGGCGGCCTTCCTCGGGCTGTCGGTGCCGATCGCCGGAATCGCCGGAGACCAGCAGGCCGCGCTGTTCGGCCAGGCCTGCTTCGCTCCCGGCGCGGCCAAGTGCACCTACGGGACGGGGTCGTTCGTGCTTGCGAACACGGGCCCTTCGATCGTCAGGTCACGGGCGGGGCTACTGTCCACCGTGGCCTGGCTGTCCGCGGACGGCGAGCTGACCTATGCGCTCGAGGGCGCGGTGTTCGTGACCGGTGCCGCCATCCAGTGGCTGCGCGATGGCCTGGGCCTGCTCGACAACGCCGCGCAGAGCGAGGCGCTCGCCCGGTCGGTGCCGGACGCCGGCGGGGTGGTGTTCGTGCCCGCGCTCACCGGGATGGGCGCGCCGGACTGGGACCCCGACGCCAGGGGTGCGATCTTCGGCCTGACCCGGGGCACGACCAGAGAGCATCTGGTCCGCGCGGCACTCGAGGCGATCACCTTCGAGGTGCGTGACGTCTACGACGTGATGACGGCCGAGGCGGTGCAGCGAGGTATGCAAGCGGAGACGGCGGGGGCAGCGAGCGCTGGGCCGGCTGGCGTCGCGACTGGCGTCGAGACTGCTGCGGCGGCCCCGGCGATGCTGCGAGTGGACGGCGGCGCGAGCGTCAACGACCTGCTCATGCAGTTGCAGGCCGACCAGCTCCAGCTGCCCGTTGAGCGACCGGTGATCGCCGAGACGACAGCGCTCGGCGCCGCGTTCCTTGCCGGCCTGGCCAGCGGTGTCTGGTCATCGCGTGCCGAGGTCGCCGCAATCTGGCAGCTAGACCGCCGCTTCACGCCCGCCGGGCGCGACGACGCGGCCCACGCCAGGTGGCGCAGCGCGGTCGATCGCGCCAAATCCTGGGCTTACTGACGCACACCATTCGCGCGGGTTCTCGCCGGCAGGCGCCTGCTGCCTGCCGTCAATGGCGGAAAATGTTTTGTCCTGCCCTCTACCGCCAGGTGCCGGCAAAACGGCATACTATTCGCCGAAGCGGTATTCATGGCCGCGCCTGGGGGGGTGAGGTCTTCTACTCAACTTTTGCGCTGCGTTCTTAGCCGTGCGCTGCGCCGGGCCGTCAATCTGGCCATCCGCTCTGGCTGCATTCGCCCCTTTTTCAGGTCATCTCCGCACGCTGCGCTCATGCGCGCCACTGTGCGGGCTGAATAGCGTCAATTCACCATGCGAATGAACAAAGGATCAGCAAATGGAGCGCACCTGCCAGAACTGCCAGCAGCCGGTCAGCGTCCTGGATACTTTCTGCGGGAGTTGCGGTCACCCCGTGTCAGTGTCCGCGCCGGTTCCGGTGCCCGTCCCGGTGCCGGCGCAGGCCGGCCCGGCCGACTACGCGCCTGTCGCCGCCTCGGCGGGCTCAGCACCACTGTCCCCGGCCGGCGCACGCGACGGGTCCTGGCCAAGCGGACTGTCCGCGACCGGGACAGGCGACGGCGCGGCGGGCTTCCTGGCGCCGAATGCCACCTACCACGGACTCCGGCTGCTCTATAACCAGGTTCCCGAGCCGCCGTATGATCCGCTCTTCAGCTGGCCCGTCATCCGGCAGTTCCTCATCCGCGGCTATATGTACTGGGCCGCCTACCTGGTCGGGGCGGTTCTGGCAGGAATCCCGCTCGGCCTGCTGGGCCTGGTAACAGGCGGCGTCGGCTTCATTATCTGGCTCATCGGCGCCGCGCTGACCGGGCTGCTTCTCGTCGTGCTCTACTGGCTGGTCCCGGTCTATGCGATGGTGTCCGAGTGGAAATACTCGGTCGAGGACAAAGGAGCCATCGCACCGGTCACTCTTGACCACATTGCCTGGTCAGTTACCCGTCGCAAAACGCCGGTCGATTCCATGCAGATCCGGCGGCTGAACCTGGCCGGCGGAGCCAGCCGCGACTACCTCGAGTTGCGCCGCGGTCTTTTCACCGGCTACATCTGCAGCTTCTCCTACGGCGAGGACCTCTACATCGCCTGGACGCTGTGGGTTCGCGTTTCCGGCCTGCGCCTGATCGTGATGCTCATCGCCAGGCTCTGGCAGACGGTCATGCAGCGGGGCACCGACTTGTACACCACGCTTCGCTATGACTACGCGAGGGCAATGCGCGAGGCCATGCACAACTCGGCCAGGGAAGGCGTCGAGGTCGCGATCGGGGCGCTCGCGGCTCAGGGGCAGGGCACTGTCCAGCGCACCCAGGTAGCGGAAGCCGATCTGACCACGGCCGAGGGCGTCTGAGGCCGGGCCGATGAACTTCTGCACAAAGTGCGGCCGGCCGAGAGCGAGCGCCGCCACCGTGTTCTGCACGCACTGCGGAGCGCGGCTGGATCCGGTGGCGACAACTCCCACCGTTGCGGAGACGCCCCCGGTGGCGGCTATTCCCTCGCTGGCGGCAGCTCCCCCGGTGTCAGTCGACCCCGAGCCAGCGGTCTCTGAGTCAGCCGAGGCAGCGCCGCCCGGCGAGCCGGCCGAGTCCGGGCCGTCTGAGGCGCAGCCGTACGAGCCCCGGCGGTCTGAGGCGCAGCCGTATGAGCGCGAGCCGTACGTCCCTCAGCCCTACGAGCCGTCCCAGTCAGAGCCGTACCAGGAGTACGGGGACTATGCACCCGGCGGGTCGAGGCGACGGAAGATCATTTCCATTGCTGCTGCCGTCGTCGTGGTACTACTGGTCGGCGGGGCGGCCGCCTGGCTGGCGACCCGCCACTCCGGCCATACCCCGAGCGCAGCCGGCCACAAGCCGACAATCCCGGTGACAGCGCGCCAGGCGGCGACCCAGACGCCAACACCGACCCCTACGCCGAGCGCGACTCCGACTCCGACTCCGAGCCCGACTCCGACGCCGACCGCGACCGCGCCAGCCAGCACGGGCCTCGTCAGCCCGGGACCCGAGGTGGCCGGGGAGCAGGATGAAGCCTCCGTCCAGGCTTTCCTCGATAGCTACTTCGCGGCCATCAACGCGCACAGCTATCGGCAGTTCAGGCAGCTTCTGAGCCCGGCGGAGCGCGCTCGGATCCCCCGGTCGACGTTCAGGTCAGGGGACGGCACGACGACCGATTCAGCTGCCGTCCTCACCAGCATCACTAGCGCCGTCGCCGGCGAACTGGCCGCCGCCGTCACCTTCACTAGCCACCAGGCCGCCGCTGACAGCCCGAACGACAGCAGCTGCACGGACTGGAGCATCACCTTGTACCTTCAGCCGCAGAACGGCACCTACCTGATCGTGCCGCCGCCCGCGAGCTACCAGGCTTCTTATGGCGCCTGCTAGGACGACACAACAAGGCGGGCGCGGAGGTCATCGGGGCGTGCCATGAGCTACAGGCTGGAGGTCTCTGCCTCTTCCGGCTCCTGCGCCGGCGCGTCACCACGGCGCAGCGCGTGGGCCAGCTTGCCCTTGGCGCGCTGGGCGTACTCGTCCACGTACTCCTGACCGGACAGCTTCATGAGCTCGTACATGATCTCGTCGGTCATGGCGCGGAGCACGATCCGGTCCTTCTCCATGCCGTAGTAGCGGGAGAAGTCCAGCGGCTTGCCGAACCGGACGCCAGGCCTGACGGCGAGTCTCGGGGCAAGCTTGCCGGGCGGCTGGAACTCGAAGCCGCCGATCATCGCGGTGGGGATGACCGGCGCGCGTGCCTCCAGGGCGAGCCGTGCCACCCCGGTCTTGCCCCGGTACAGGCGCCCGTCGGGGGTTCTGGTGCCTTCCGGGTAGATGCCAAGCAGTTCGCCCGAGGCCAGGACACGCAGGCCGGTCCGGAGGGCCCGTTCGCTCGCCGCGCCGCCGCTGCGATCGAGCGGGATCTGTCCGATGCCGCTGAAGAAGGCACGGCTGACCAGGCCCTTGAGGCCTCGCCCGGTGAAGTACTCCGATTTCGCGAGGAAGATCACCTTCCTCGGCAGCGGCAGCGGCGCGAAGAAATGATCGGAGAAGGACAGGTGGTTGCTCGCCAGGATGGCCGGGCCCTCGCGCGGGACGTTGTCAGTGCCCTCAGACCAGGGCCGGAAGAACACGCGCAGCAGCGGGCCGATGATTGCCTTGACCACCCAGTAGAACACGGTCATATGTTCCCACGTCAGAGAAGATCCGGCGACGCCCAGCGGGTGCGGGTGATATCCCGCTGCCGGCAGGCGGCCCGGCGTGCGACGATGCCGGGAGGAGCCCGGTCTGGCCGGGCGCTGCAGCGAGAGGATCCAGGCCATGCCTGTTATGCCAGGTGCGGAAGCCTTCGGCCGGGACGGCGGCCCGACCGGCGTCTTGCTCTGTCACGGCTTCACCGGCAGCCCCCAGTCGCTGCGGGCGTGGGCCGAGTACCTGGCGGACGCCGGGCTGACCGTCTCGCTTCCGAGACTGCCCGGCCACGGCACCACCTGGCAGGAGCTGGCGAGAACCAGGTGGGAAGACTGGTTCGCCGAGGTTGACCGCGCTTTCGACGAGCTGCAGTCGCGCTCCGATGAGGTCTTCGTCATGGGCCTGTCCATGGGCGGCTGTCTCGCTCTGCGGCTTGCCGAGCTGCGCGGTCCGGCAGTCCGCGGCCTTGTGCTGGTCAATCCGTCCCTGACTGCTGACAACAAGGTCATCTTCGCCCTGGCACCCGCGCTGAAGCTGGTCCTGCCGTCGGTCAAGGGCATTGCCAGCGACATCAAGAAACCGGGGGCGCACGAGGTCGGGTACGAGCGCACGCCAGTCAAGGCGGCCGCCACGCTGCCGGGCCTGTGGCGGACGACGCAGCAGCACCTCGGCGACCTGAAGCAGCCGATCCTCGTCTACCACAGCGCAGAGGATCACGTCGTGGCCCCGGCCAGCCTGAAGCTGCTGACCAGCGCTCTGCCCGCCAGCCAGATCGAAGTTCGCGAACTGGGGAATAGCTACCACGTGGCGACGCTCGACAATGATGCTGAGGCAATATTTGCGGGCAGCCTTGAGTTCGTGCGTGTACATAGCGCGGTAAGCCGGGAATCAACAGGCGGAGCCAGCAGGGATTCGACAGGCGGGGACTGACGGCTGATGAGCGGACCCGGGGACATCGACGGCGAGGTCAGCGGAGACGAGGCTGCCTGGCGTGACTTGATCGCGCATTTCGATGACCCGGCCGGCCCGGAACTCGGCGAGGCGCCCTGGCCGGCCAGCGAGAACGTGGCCGGATCTGACCCCGGCTCCGACCACGCCTCCGACCACGGGCCAGGCCGCGCCGTCGGCTCCGACGCTACTTCTGGCCTGCCGGATGCCGCCGATGGCGTCGGCCGCGGCGGAACTGGCCCGGCGGCAGGAGCAGGTGACGCCACCGACGTCGGCGAGCGGCAGCAGGGACCGGTCGGCGCGTTCCTGCCCTCGGACCGGACCAGGGTGATCCGGCCCGCCGGCACACCTCGGTCCTATTCGCCCCCGGATGAGGAAGACGAGCGGTACATCCCTGACCCGCTGCCCCCGCCGCGGACGCTGGACCCCGTGGCCAAGGGTGCCTGGGTCGCTGTCATCGGCGGTCCCGCCTACCTGCTGATCGTTGGCCTGTTCCTGCACTGGTCGATTTCGGCAACAGCCGCTTTTATCGCCGTCGCGGCCTTTGTGGGTGGCTTCGCGACGCTGGTCGTCAAGCTGGGCGATAACTCGCGGCGCGACGACGATGACGACGGCGCAGTGCTCTGACGCGGGCGCTGAGATCGGCGCTTCCGCCGGTGCTGACGCCGGTCCGCAAGGGCCGCTGCCGGCGCTGCTAGCCGAGCCTCGACAGGTGAGCCGCGCCGATGACGCCGGCATCTGGGCCCAGTTCGGCTAGCCGCACGTCGGCAAGCTGCCGGTAGGAACGACCGGTCAGCTGTCGCTCGTACTCTTTCCGGGCCGGCCGGAGCAGCAGCTCGCCGGCCTCGGAGACTCCGCCGCCGATCACAAAGCAGCCGGGGTCCAGGATCGCAGCCAGGTCCGCCAGGCCGGCGCCAAGCCAGGCGCCGACGATGTCGAAGCAGCGCACCGCGCCGACGTCTCCTTCGCGCGCCGCAGCAGTCACCGCGGGTCCGTCGATACCGTCCGCGCTACCGCCGCCGAGCTGCAGTAGCCGGACGGCCGCGTCCGGAGACCGGCGCGCGAAGTCACGCGCCTCGGCGACCAGTGCACTGCCACTCGCGTACTGCTCCCAGCAGCCCTGGTTGCCGCAGCCGCAGAGCCGGCCTTCGGGGACGACGCGGTAGTGACCGGGCTCACCAGCCATGCCGAACCGGCCGCGGTACAGCTGGCCGTTCACCACGACGCCTGCGCCGATGCCGGTCCCAACGGCGACAAGCATCATGTGCTCCTCACCGCGGGCCGCTCCCATCCGGGCCTCTGCCCACGCGGCGGCGTTGGCGTCGTTCTCCACGACGACCGGCCGGCCGATGCGCTCCTCGACCAGCTTCTGCACCGGCTCGTCCCGCCAGGCCAGGTTCGGCGCGAAGAGCACCGTCGACCTGGTCTCGTCGACAAACCCGGCCGCGCCGATGCCGACTGAGTCGACCTGATACCTGCCGAGGAGTTCGATGACAGCGCCGGCGATGACCTCGATCGTGGTGTCTGGCTTAGCAGCCGGCGTGCTGCGCCGCAGCTTCTCGACAATCCGGCCGCTGTCGTCCACCACGCCCGCGGCGACCTTCGTGCCGCCGACGTCCACTCCGATTGTCAGGCCCACGTCACTGTCCGTCTGGCTGCGATGAGCCCGCCTCGTCGCCGCTCCCTGCCGCAGTGCCGGCCTCGGTCTCGCGCCCGGTGTCGTCAGGCTGCGCCGAGGTAGCGCTCTGCCACGGGTCCGCCGAACCGCCCTGCGCAGCGCTCTGCGCACCGCTCCTCGCAGCGCTCTGCGCACCGCCCTGATCGGTCTCGCCAGGCTCATCCTGGCCAATCCAGCCGGGCGGCGGCGGGCCGGTCCACCCGCCTGCGCGCGGCTGGTTGCCGCCGCCGGCCCGGTTCAGCAACCCGTCGAGCGTCTTCATTGCATCCTGCACGGCCGTGGTTACGGCCTCGCCCGCGCCCTGCATCTGCCCGCCAAGGCCGGGGCCGGACTCACGCATCCGCCTGGCGGCGCGGCAGATCGGGCACCACTGGCACTCGGGCGACTCCCCCACCTCGGGCGGTATCTCGGTGGTCGCGACATCCCATACGTCGTTGGTGTCCTTGCGCCCGCCGAGAGTCTGGCGCACCTGGCCGCCTATCTCCTTGCGCATGTTCTTCGCGCTCTGCCGGATGAACCAGCGTTGCAGGTCGCGCTGCAAGTCGCTGATGATGTCGGCCGGCGTGCCTCGCCGGGGCTCCCCGTGCGCATCAGGCCTGCCCTGCGTACCGGGACGGCTCTGCGTACCGGGACGGCTCTGCGTGCTAGGACGGCCCTGCGTACCAGGCTGCCCCTGCTGCGAATCCGGCTGACCCGACTGGTCAGCTGGCCCGGACTGCTCAGTCATCGGTGTCACCATTTCCTGATCGCCTTGCTTTAACCAGCCTCATGTCTATCCGTCCCATCCTGGTGCTGGGTCAGCCAGGCGACGAGGCAGGGCTGGATTCGACCCGCGTCTTCAGCCCCTTCAGAGCGGTATCGATGATCGTCTTCTCGGCGCGTCGCTTGAGTAGGCCGGGCATCGGGATCCTGACGCCCACGGCCAGCTCATAGCTGACCTGCGTGCCGCCCGGACTCCCGGCCAGCAGGTAGGCGCCGGACATCGCCGTGACCACCGAGCCCGCCTCCGCGAGCTCCCAGCGGACTGCCGTATCCCCGTCCCACTCGTAGGCCAGCACGTAGCTGTCCCGGATCGGTCCGGTATCAAGGCCGAACCTGACCCGCAGCGGGCGGCCATCTGGCTCGCGATCGAGCACTTCGGCGGACCGGACGCCGGTTGCCCAGTCCGGGTAGGCGCCAAAGTCGGCGATGACCTCCATGATCGCCGCCTGACCGGCCGCGACCGTGATCGAGGAAGAAGTTCTGTCCGGCATGACCGGAGCGTACCTCGCAGTCCGGGAGTATCGCCGCGGCCGTCGCTCTCCGCCGGCTCCGCCGGCGCGCCGGCCCGTCTGCCGGGCCTGGCGCTAGTTCCACTGCAACACGTACGGGGTGCCGCGAGCGCGGAAATGGCCCACGTTGATGCACTCGGTGCTGCCGATGCGGAGCCGGCTCTGCAGCGGCTGGTGCACGTGGCCGAACAGCACGTACCGCGGCCGGGTCCGCTCAATCGCCGCCAGCAGCGCCTCGCTGCCGCGCTCCATCCGCCGCGCGACCGTGTCATACAGCAGCTCCGGCACTGCGGGCGGGATGTGCGAGCAGATCACGTCCACATCGCCGATTGCCTCGACCTTGGCAGCAAAGGCCTCGTCATCGATCTCGTTCGGAGTCCGGTAGGCCGTCTTCAGACCACCGCCGACGAAGCCGAACGTCCAGCCGTCCAGCTCGGCCCGCTCACCATCGAGGACCTTCTGACCCGGCCGGACATGCTCGGACCAGAGCCGCGGCAGGTCGACGTTGCCGTAGGTGAGATAGGAGGGCACCGGCATGGCCGAGAACAGCTCGGCGTACTGCCGCGACACCGCTGCCTCGATGTGCTGCCGCGGATCGCCGCCGAGCTTCGCCCACAGGGCGCGGGACATCTCCCGCGCCTCGTCGAACTGCCCGGCGGACCGCAGCTCCACCAGCCGGCCCGCCTGGTCGGCACCGAACAGCTCGGGAAAGATCCCCTGGCTGCAATCGGCGTAGTCGATGAACAGCAGCAAGTCACCCAGGCAGATGAGGACGTCGGCACCCTGCCCGGCTACGCGGAGGGCATCGGCTCGGCCATGAACATCGCTCACCAGGTGCACCCGCATCCACCTACAGTAGGCAAAGTCCGGCGCTGCGGCATAGCCGCCCCGCGACGCACGGACGGCTCAGGAACGGGTAACGTCCAGGAAGATCGGCATGGAAACGTGGTAGCTGGAGGGCTCGTGCTCGAATTTGGTATGCCAGCGCTCATCGAGATCCCGGATGATGCCGGACTTGCCGATGTCGTCTTCAGCCGCGCTGCCGCCGAACCGGATGAGGTCATGCTGCGACGGCGGACGGCCGACGGCCGCTGGCAGGACGTGACCGCCGGGCAGTTCCGCGACCAGGTGTCCGGGCTGGCCAAGGGACTGATCGCAGCCGGGATCGAGCCCGGTGACCGGGTGGCGCTGCTCTCCCGCACCCGATACGAGTGGACCCTCGCCGACTACGCCATCTGGGCCGCCGGGGCCGTCACCGTGCCGGTGTACGAGACGTCGTCAGCCGAGCAGGTGGAATGGATCCTCAGTGACTCCGGCGCCCGCGCGGCCATCACCGAGAGCGACAACCACGCCGAGATCGTCTCCGGCATGAAGGACAAGCTGCCGGACCTCGGCCAGTTCTGGCGTATCGCCGGCCTTGATGACCTGGCCGCCAGCGGTAGTGCCGTCACCGACGACCAGGTGCGAGAGCATCGCACCGGCCGCCGCGCCAGCGACATCGCGACGATCATCTACACCTCAGGGACCACCGGCCGGCCGAAGGGCTGCGAGCTAACCCACCGCAACCTGCTCTCCGTCGTGCGCAACGCGGTCCACGGGGCGCTCCCGGAGATCTTCGAGATCTCCGGCGGCTCCACACTGCTGTTCATGCCCCTGGCCCACGTCTTCGCGCGGATCATCCAGATCGGCTGCCTGGAGGCCGGCCCGGTCCTCGGGCACTGGGAGGATACGAACACGGTTGCGGAGGGACTGCGCGAGTTCCGGCCCACCTTCCTGCTGGCCGTCCCGCGGGTGTTCGAGAAGGTTTACAACAGCGCACAGCAGCAGGCCTCGTCCAGTTCCGCGACCGCCAGGATTTTCGCCGCAGCCGCCGATACCGCCGTGGCTTACAGCCAGGCTGCCGTATCCGCGCGGCCCGGAGTTGGTCTGCAACTGCGCCACGCGCTCTTCGACCGCCTCGTCTACGGCAAGCTGCGAGCGGCGGTGGGCGGCAAGGTGGCCTATGCGGTGTCTGGCGGCGCGCCACTCGGCGAGCGGCTCGGCCACTTCTTCCGCGGCGTCGGGATCACGGTGCTCGAGGGTTATGGCATGACCGAGACGTCGGCTGCGTCGACGGTCAACAAGCCGAGCCGGAACAAGATCGGCACGGTCGGCCAGCCGCTGCCGGGCATCAGCGCCAGGATCGCCGACGACGGCGAGATCCTGCTGCGTGGCGGCGGTATCTTCGCCGGCTACTGGCATAACGAGGCCGCCACCGCCGAGACCATGGACGAGGCCGGCTGGCTGCGCACCGGCGATCTCGGCTCGCTCGATGACGAGGGATTCCTCCGGGTGACCGGACGGAAGAAGGAGATCATCGTCACCGCAGGCGGCAAGAATGTGTCGCCCGCTGTCCTGGAGGACAGGCTCCGCGCTCATCCGCTGATCAGTCAGTGCATGGTCGTCGGCGATGGCAGGCCGTTCGTGGCTTGCCTCATCACGCTGGACGCCGAGGCACTCGAGCACTGGAAGCAGCAGCACGGCAAGCCAGCCAGCGCGACCGCGGCTGAGCTCGCGGACGACCCGGACCTGCGCGCCGAGATCCAGGCTGCAGTGGACGACGCCAACAAGGCGGTGTCCCGTGCCGAGTCCATCCGCAAGTTCACGATCCTGCCGGTCGACTTCACCACCGACAACGACTACATCACCCCGTCGCTCAAGGTGAAGCGCTCGCTGGTGGCCAAGGACTTCGCCGCCGATATCGAGAGCCTCTACCAGCGCTGACGCGCAGGCCCGGCGCGCGCGGGACGAGTTCTCAACGCGGCCGGCCGACGAAGCCAGGCCGCGCGCACCGAAGAGCCGGTCAGCCGCCGGCCAGGATGTCCTGGAGCCTGCGCGCGACCAGATCCCAGGTCCACTCGCGCTCGACCCAGCCCCTGCCCTTGTCCCCCATCGCGGCCGCGCCGGCCGGGTCCGCCAGCAGCGCGATCAGCCGCTCCGCCAGCGCCGCGACGTTCCGGCCCGGCACCACATAGCCAGTCTCGCCCTCCAGCACAGCGTCGGGCGCGCCGCCGGAGTCGCCGCCCACGACTGGCAGTCCGGTCGCCGACGCCTCCAGGTAGACGATGCCGAGTCCCTCGACATCAAGTCCGCCGCGGCGGGTGCGGCATGGCATAGTGAAGACGTTCCCGGCGTCGTAGTAGGCCGGCAGCTCCGCCGGGCTGACCGGGCCGCTGAACACGACCGAGCCGCCGACCCCGGCGGTCTCCGCCAGCCGGCCGAGCCGCTGCCGGTCAGGACCGTCGCCGACGAGCAGGAGCAGCGGATCGGTGGCGAGCCCGGCCCGGACCGACGGCCACGCCCGGATCAGCATGTCCTGGCCCTTGCGCGGCACCATCCTGGAGACGCAGACCACGACCGGACGACCGGGCGCGATGCCGAGCTGGCCGCGGATGCGAGCCCCGCCCGCACCTGGCCGGAATTCCGCCGGGTCGACGCCGGGAGTGAGTTTCGCCATCCGGCCCGCGGCCTCCGCTGAGAGCGCCCTCGCCAGCCGGATCCGGAAGTACTCAGCCAGGTAGGTGAGCACGTCGACCTCGTCGCCGATGCGGTGCAGCAGCGACCGAGCCGCGGGCAGGGCGGCCCAGCCTGCCTCGTGCCCGTGGGTAAGCCCGACGATTCGCTGTGCGCCGGCCCGGCGCAGCCGGGGCGCGAGCAGTCCTAGCGGCGCGGCGGCCCCGAACAGCACAGTGTCGCAGCCATACTCGGCCAGCAGCGCGCAGGCTCTGCTGCCAACCGCGGGAAGCGGGAGCATCAGCGAGCGCGGGTGCCTGATGACCGGAAACGGCTGCCGCGCGTCGAACTCTGCCGCCCCCGGCCAGGCCGGAGCGTAGACCACAACCCCATCGGCCGGCAGCCTGGTCGCGAGGGCGTGCACGAACGACTGGATCCCGCCTTTGCGCGGCGGATAGTCGTTGGTCACGATCAGGACTCTGGTCATTGGTTCTCCGAGTCCCCGATCGTAGCCTGCCCGACCGGTGCGCAGCCGACCGCTACGGCCGGACTATGGCGTTCAGGTTCGAGCGATACCAGCCGGTAAACGACACGAGCTCGACATCGAGCCCAGTATGGGGCGCGTCGATCAGCTTGTTGTCACCGACATACAGGCCCACGTGGCCGCCGTCCAGGAACACCAGGATGTCGCCAGGCTGGATGTTGGCGAGACTGACCGAGGTCAGGTCGTCCCACTGCTCATAACTAGTCCGCGGGATCGAAACGCCGGCATAGGCCCAGGCCGCCTGGGTGAGCCCGGAGCAGTCGTAGCCTTCGCTGCACGGTCCGGTGCCGCCGTAGACGTACGGGCAGCCCAGCGCGTCGTAGGCAAACTTGACCGCCTTCTCAGCCTGCGTGGTGGTCGGGAGCGGGTCTTTCGCCGTGGAGGTACCGCCGGCGCCCGGCCCGGCCGCCGCCTGCTGCGCGGGCGACAGGTCCGCGAGCAGCTGGGTCTCGGTGTTCACCAGCCCGTCCATAGTGGCCTTACGCTTGAGCAGGCTGCGCTTGAGCTGGAGGATGCCGACCTTCGTGCGCTGCGCGAGCTGCTGAGCGTTGGTCAGCTGCCTCGTCGCGGCGAGAAATTGATCGATCTGCGCGGAATTAGCGTCCGACAGTTCGAGCAGGATGGAGGACCGGTTCAGGATCTGCTGTGCGTTTCCGGATGTCAGCAGTGCGAGCGAGGAGTTGAGGTTGCCATCCTCGTAGTCGGAGACCGCGATCAGCTCGATCAGCTTCTTCAGCGCCGCGAAGTGGCTGGAGTCGTTGGCGATCTGCCTGTCGATCAGCGTCAGCCGCTGATTGGTGGCGGCAAGCTCCTGCCGCACCTGGGCGTACTGCTGGTCGAGCTGAGCCGACTTGACCTCAAGCACCTTGAGCTTGGCCTGGACCTGGGCTGGCGTCAGCGTACGCGTTGCGCTGGCGCTGCCAGCCACGCCGAAGAGAAGTCCGCCGGCGACGACGACGGCAGCCATGGCCGCTACCCGTTGCCTGACGACCCAGCGAACCGACGGTGGCCTACGCACCTCGGTGACACGCTCCTTCTTCCACTGTGGCCTGCCAGATCGAATGGCCCACTGTATCGGCTGTCAGGCAGGCGCGGGGTGGCGTCTGTTAAGCGATGCTGCTCGGACCAAGACCTTAGCGGCGTCCGGAGGGTGGATTCAACCACTTCGCGCACTCTCAGGGCGTGTCACGGTTACCTCGGCCGTGTCCTGGCTGTGTCTTCTCCGTGTCCGCACCGTGTCCAAGCCGTCTCGGCAGCCTCGCCCGGCGCGCCTGAACCGGACTGTCAGTACCCGGCTTTAGCGTGAGACCGTGACCGGAGCACTGGCGCATCTCAGCCTGGTGGTCGTCGACGTCGAGACCACTGGCTGGCTGCACGAGCAGGCCGAGCTCACCGAGATCGGCGCGGTTCGCCTTCGTGACGGTCAGCTCACCGGTGAGTTCTCCTCGCTGGTCCGGCCCGGCGCTCCGATTCCGCCCGACATCACGAAGCTGACCGGGATCACCGACGAGATGGTCCGCTGGGCCCCGCTGGTCGCTCCGGCCCTGCGCGCATTCCTTGCGTTTGCCGAGGGCTGCGTGCTCGTCGCCCACAACGCGCCGTTCGATATCGGGTTCCTGACCGCCGCGTGCACCGCCAGCCGCATCCCCTGGCCAGGGTTTGCCGTTCTGGATACCGCGGTTCTGGCCCGTCTGCTGCTCAGCCCGGACGACGTGCCGGACTTCCGGCTCGCCACGCTGGCTCCGTATTTCCGTGCGCGGACAGTGCCGTCTCATCGGGCGCTTGCCGATGCGAGAGCGACCGCGGACGTCCTGGGCGGGCTGCTCAGCGTGGCCGCAGGCGGTCCGCCCGCGGGCGGCCAGCGACTTGCCGCCTAGACAGTGCCGCGGCCAGCCGCCTCACCGGTACCAGTCGGCCAGCCGGCCAGCCGTAGCCGACACGGGGCGTACGCTACTGGCGCGGCAGCCCACCGACACCTCGGGGGCGCAGGTCCCGCCCGGGCAGGAGGCAGCTATGGTCACCGCAATCGTTCTGATCAAGGCCGACGTGGCCGGCATCCCGGAGACAGCCGAAGCCATCGCTCAGATCCCCGCTGTCACCGAGGTCTACTCCGTGACCGGCGAGTTCGACCTGGTCGCCATCGTCAGGGTCCGCGCTCACGAGGAACTCGCCGACGTAATCCCGGGCGCAGTGAATAAGGTGCCGGGCGTCACTCACACCGAGACGCACATCGCATTCCGCGCCTACTCCCGGCACGACCTCGAGGCCGCCTTCTCGCTCGGCTACGCCGAGTCCTGAGGAAGCGCCCATTCGTTGGCCAGAGACGCAGGGTCGGCCGGAGCCACGGGCGCGGACCGCAGGTACGCCCACCTGATCTTCGTGGACTGCGAGGCCCGCGGTCCGAGCCCCGTCAGCGGCACGATGACCGAGTTCGGCGCAGTTCATTTCGCCACCGACGACACCTTCCATGGCGTGCTGTACCGCGGCGAGCCTGACCCGGAGAATCCGGCCGTCCCGCGGGTCCTCGAGCGCCTGGCCGAGCCCGGGACCGTCGCCGCCGACTTCGCCGAGTGGATCTACCGCCATACGAGCCGGCCGAGCCTGGTCTCCGACAACCCGGCCTTTGACTTCATGTGGATCGCCGGCCTGTTCGACGTGGCCGGGATACCCAACCCGTTCGGCCACTCGGGCCGCCGCATCGGCGACTTCTATGCCGGGCTGACCGGCAGCTGGAGCAACACGCAGGAGTGGAAGCGCTGGCGGATCACTCCGCATGACCACAACCCGGTGCACGACTCCCAGGGGAACGTCGAGGCGTTCCGGACCATCCTGGAGTCGCGCGGGCTCGCGTAGGCCGCGCGGGGCTACTCTCGCGAGCCCGCGAGACGCTGGCTCGCCGCGACCCACCGGTCCAGCAGGTCAGCCGCCGCACCGCAGTCCACCGCCTCGGCCGCTCTCCGGTAGCCGGCCGCAAGGGCAGGGACCAGGCCGTCCGGTCCCGGCACGCCTGCTTCGGCGGCGAGCGCGGCCCCGGCGTTCAGCAGCGCGGTCTCCCTGGCAGGCCCCGGCGCGCCGGCCAGGTACGAGCGGACCACCCCGGCGTTGTGCGCCGGGTCACCGCCCAGCAGGTCGGCTGGCCGGCACCGGGCGATGCCCAGGTCGGCCGGGTCGAATCCGGTCTCGCTGACCGTTCCGTCGTGCACGATCCAGACGGCGGATGGTGCGGTGGTCGTCAGCTCGTCCAGCCCGTCTTCGCCGTGGAAGACCAGCGCCGAGCACCCGCGCGCCGCGAGCACGCCGGCCAGCACCGGTCCCATCCGCGCGTCCGCGACACCGAGGGCCTGAACGGCCGGCCGGGCCGGGTTCGCTACCGGCCCGAGGATGTTGAAGACCGTCGGCACGCCGAGTTCGCGCCGCGGCACGATCACGTGCCGCAGCGCCGGGTGGTACAGCGGCGCGAACAGAAAGCCGGCGCCGACCTCCGCGACGAGCTGCTCGGTCGCCGGTGCCGGGAGGTCGATGACCACACCCAGCGCCTCCAGTACGTCGGCCGTGCCGGAGGCCGAGGACGCTGCCCGGTTGCCGTGCTTGACCATCCGCGCGCCCGCGGCAGCCGCGGCGATCGTGCCCATGGTGGAGATATTGACCGTCCTGGCTCCGTCTCCCCCGGTGCCCACGAGGTCGACCGTCCGGCCCTCGATCGTGATGGGCGATGCG
>Ga0335074_10001537_pt1 | contig 31300 bp, 25 predicted proteins | sample Lox_Sample_23_FD_206715 | JGI IMG/M metagenome (GOLD analysis project Ga0335074, IMG submission 206715) | Soil microbial communities from Loxahatchee National Wildlife Refuge, Florida, United States - Lox_Sample_2.3 | ecosystem: Environmental > Terrestrial > Soil > Wetlands | place: USA... | reverse complement strand
ACGCCCATGAGCTGAAGACGGTTGTGGAGGCGACTCGCGGATGGGCGACCGCGCTTGTTCTGGCCGCGTCCTCCTACGAACGCGGATCCGATGGAAACGTCACGCGAGGGCGGGTGGGCGTGGACCTGATCGCCTCGCCGATGGACGCGATCCTGGAAGCGCTGTCCGAGCAAGAGCGGCGCGCGCTCATCCAGCTGGCCCATCTGCCCTTACTCTCGAGCGAGCTCATCGAAGCGGTCGCGGGAGGCGACCTGGCCTTGGATCGGTTCGTGGCTGTCGGCGTGCCCCTGGCCCGGACCTTCTCGGGACGCTGGGAGCTGCCCGGGCCGGTGGCTGATCATCTCGCTTCGCTCGCCCCGGTCGATGAGGCGACCGTGCTCAGCGCCGCCGCGCTCTACGGGCGTCGCGGGGATCACCTCGCCGCGATCGCCTTGCTGCTCTCCTCGGGGCACGACGAAGCCGCCGCCGCCTACCTCGCGGAGATGCCCTCGCCTCGGGTCGAGGATCTTGGCCTGGGCGTGGTGGCCGAGCTCGTGGAACGTCTGCCCCACGATGCTGTGGCGGCTCACCCCAGGGTGCTGCTGCACCTTGCGCGGGTGGCCGAGACGGCGCACCAGGGAGAGCTCCGAGCGCAGGCACTCGAGCGGGCCGGCCTGACGCTCAGTGCGGATCGGGACGGAGTGTTCAGGCGTGAGCTCATGGCCGAGCGGGCCCGGGATCTGATGTGGGACGAGCGCACTCGTTCTGAGTCGAGGACACTGGCCAGCTTGGTCGTGGCCGAGGCCGGGCCGGCCGAGCTCGTCGCTCGCGCCCGGGCACTGGACGTCCTCGGTCGCCTCGCCTCCTGGTTCTCGGGGCGCGGCCCGCAGCCGGAGGCTGAAACGCTGCTGGAGCAGTCGGCCGCCCTCGCCCGCCAGATCGGCCATCGAACCTGGGCCGCCCAGGCGTTGGTGCCGCTGGCCATCGCCTTCCACTTCGCCCTCTGTCGCTATGACCGCGCGATGGCGGTGCTCGACGAGGCGCTGGGCGAGCTACCAGCCCGCAATCGCTACCGGGCGATGGTGCAGACGTTTCGTGCCGAGGTTCTGACCGAGCTGGCCCGGTATGCGGAAGCGGAGGCGTGCATCGCCGAGATGCGGGAGATCGGTCGCTGGTGCCGCGAGGAGTGGATTCTCGCCTACGCGGCGTGGAACGAGGCGAATCTGGCCTCCTATCAGGGGAACCGTGCGCGCACGGTGCAGGCGGCGCTGGAGGTCGAGCGGCACCGCGACGCTTGGTACGAGCAGCAGTCGGGCGTCGAGTTCCTCGCGCAGGTCTCGGATTTTCTGGACCGGGTCGGCGAGCATCCGCGCGCACTCGAGTACCTGGCTCGGGCGCAGGAGCGCATGGCCGGGTCCGAGCACCACGTCCGGGTGTACGGCGCGGCGGTGCTCGCGCGATCCGGTGATCCTGACCGGGCTGAGGCCGCAATCGCCGGGCTCCTGCGAGAGGGTGACCTCGAGCCGCAAGAGCGCTGGCCGTTGATGCTGCTGCGCGCCCATGCCGCCGCGCGCCGGGGTGACCCGGAGGCGGGCCGCCTCGCCGCGGAGGCGTTCGAGCAGTGCCTGGACCTGGGACACCCGCAGGGCCCGCTGCTGCGCGAGCGCGCCGTCGCCGAGTCGCTGCTGCCGATTGCCGCCCGCTCCGGCTCGCTGGCGGCTGCGGCTCTGCTCGAGGGCAGCGGGGCGCTTTCGGTCCGGGTCCTGGGCGGCTTCGAGCTGCGCCGCGCCGGTCACCTGCTCGGACCCATCCCCGGCCGGCTCGGCATGGCCGTGCGCGCCGTAGCGGTGGCGGGAGGGCGGCTGCCCGTCGACGAGCTGATCGAGCTCCTGTGGCCGGAGGTGGCGCTCTCGACGGGCCGCAACCGCCTGCGCAACCTGCTCGCCCGGGTACGCGCGGCCGGGGGTGAGATCCTCCACCGGGAGGACGGGGTGATCAGCCTGGCCGCCGGGACCGAGGTCGACGCGCTGGCCTTCGAAGCCCACGCTCAGGGCGCTCTGGAGGCTCGATCCGCCGGTGATGTGCGCCGCTCGGCGATGCTGGCGCGGCTGGCACTGGGGCGCTACGGCGGCGAGCTGCTCCCCGACGATCGCTACGAGGATTGGACGCAGCCTCCGCGGGAGCGGCTGCGCCGGCTCTACCTCGACGTCCTGGACCTGGTCGCGCGCGCGTCGGCGGCGGAGGGCGACGTGGACGAGGCCGCCCGCCTGATGCAACGGGCGATCGACGCCCAGCCCGACGACGAGCGCGGCTACCTGCGCTTGTCCCAGCTCCTGGCCGGACAGGGACGGACCGGCTCGGCGCAGGCGGTCCTGCGCAACGCCGAGATCGTCTTGGGACGGGATCCGTTTAGCGCTGAGTAAGCGGTCGCCGCGTAGGGTGCGCGCCGGTGCCCGTTGCACCCCTGGAATGGGCCCAGGTTGGCGAGCAAACGGTGGTTGTTGGGGGCTTCATGACGACGACAAGGAAGATCGTGGGCGGTCGGCTGGCGGGCCGATGGGTGGTAGCAGCGCTCATCGTGGGGGCGCTGCTGTGCGCCGGGGCGTCGGCGGCGGCAGCGACGCTTGGCTCACTCCGGGCCGGATCGGGCCGGTCCACCCCGGCCGGCTTCGTGCGTATCCCGGGCGAGGTTGCCCCGGCGATCAAACCGGCACTGGCCCGCGGGGCGCTGCGTCAGGTGGCCACTGCCACCGATGCCTCCAGCCCACTGACGCTGACCCTGACCCTCCGCCGCACGCGCCAAGCTGCGTTCGAGCGCTTCCTCGCCGCGGTCGAGAACCGCCACTCGCCGCAGTTCCGCCACTTCCTGACCCAGCCCCAGCTGGCCGCCCGGTTCGGCCCGAGCACGACCGCGTACGACGACGTGCTCGGCTGGCTGCGCTCGGAGGGATTCAGTCTGGTGCAGGGCTCGGTCAATCGGTTGACGATCACGGTGCGCGGGACGCGGGCGCAGGCAGAGCGAGCATTCGATGTGCAGCTGCGGGAATACGCGGTCCGCGGGGGCGGCCGGCTGTTCGCCAACGCCGAGGATCCGGCGCTGCCGTCCGCTATCGCGACGGACGTCGAAGACGTTTCGGGATTGTCGAACCTCGACCGGCCCGCTTTCAGTAACCCGGTTGACCCGGCCGTGGGCAAACCGGGCATTGCTATCGACTACGCCTTCTGCCTGCTCGATCTGGCGCTCGCGAACTTGTCCTACAACACTAACGGTTACTTTGGCGGGAAAATCAGCGACCTGGCGGCCGACTGCCAGAGGCGGTCGAACAACAGCAGGTGGCCGTTCCGTGTATCCGGGCGCTCACTCAGGATCGCCGCTCTGGCCCCGCGGATCACCGACGGGAGCGGGCAGAAGATCGGACTGCTGGAGTTCGACACGTTCGAGCCGTCAGATGTCGCCAATTATGTGTCGCTGGTCGGCCTCCCGGCCAGCGCGGAATCCAACCTCAGCGAAACTCCGGTGAACGGCGGCGTCGCGAGCCCAGGAAGCGGAGAGTCGGAAGTTCTGCTCGACATAGACACGGTTCTCACGATTGCTCCGGGAGCGCGGGTGGTGGTCTATGACGCGCCGAGCTCGACGAGCTGGCAGACGTTGTTCAACGCGATGATCGGCGACGGCGACACCGTCATCAGCAACAGCTGGAGCTCGTGCGAGGACCAGGTGAGCGAGGCCGATGCCCAGAGCATCGACCAGGTGCTCCAGAACGCGGCCGCCTCGGGCATCAGCGTGTTGAATGGCAGCGGCGACAGTGGCTCCACGTGCCTGGACGGAAGCGCGGACACGATCGGGGTTCCGGCCGACTCCCCCAACGCGACCGCGGTGGGCGGCACGAGCCTCACAAACGGCCCGGAAGGCACCTACGAGTCTGAGCAATGGTGGGACGGGGCCACCGCGACGCCCCAGACCGGGCAGGGAGGCTTCGGCGTGAGTCGCTACTTCACTCGGCCGTCCTACCAGCAGGCGTACACGTCGTCAACGATGCGCTCGATCCCTGACGTCGCCGTGAACGCGGATCCGGCCGACGGCTACGCGATCTGCGAAGCCGACGCAGGCGGATGTCCGACCGGGCTCTCGTATGGCGGTACCAGCGCTGCGACACCGATGATGGCCGCGTTCACAGCGCTCCTGAACCAGCTCCAAGGCAGCAATCTCGGAGCGCTGAATCCACTCCTCTATCCACTCGGCGCTACCGACGCCTTCCACGACGCGGCGAGCATGGGCTCGGATTTCGCCCACGTCGGCCTCGGCAGTCCCAACGTCGACCTGCTGAGCCTCGCCTTGCGCGGAGCGACCGCAGGTCCCGTGGACGCGGCGACGTCGTACGTGGTCGAGGCGGAACCGGATACCCAGGCCGATGGCTCGTCAGCTGACCAGATCGTCGTGTACCTGCGCGACGCCGACGGCAACCTGATCAGCGGAAAGACCGTCTCGCTGACGGCCAACGCCGGAAGCAGCGCCACGGTCACTCCGGTCGACGATGTCACCTCCGTCGACAACGGCGCCGCGATCTTCGACGTGACCGACACCACTGCTGAGCAGGTGACGCTCACCGCCACCGACACGACGGACGATCTCGCCCTGGCACCGCTCACGATCGACTTCGTCCCGCCTGTCGCCACGGGCGCCGAGATCTCCGCCGGGCCGTCGACAGTGCCTGACGATGGCACGACGCAGGCGACGATCTCCGTCTATCTGCAGAATTCGCTTGCCCAGCCGGCGTCCGGAAAGACGGTGACCCTGTCGCAGACTGGCAGCGCCACGATTACCCCGGCTGGGTCGAGCACACCGGGCGACACGGCGGTCACCGGCGCGAACGGCTACGCGACGTTCACGGCCACCGACACGAACGCCGAGACGGTGCAGTTCACCGCCATCGACACCACGGACGGCAACCTGCCGGTGCCCGGATCGGCGTCGGTGACGTTCTACAGCGGGACGCCCCCCACGTGCGCAAACTCACCCACGACCGCATCCGGCTACGGGATCGAAACGTTTGCCTCCCCGTTCGCCTACGACCCATACGTGCAATACCTGCCAGGGAACTTCTCGTACGGCAGTTGCGGTGGCGCATTGCCGCCGGTGTTCAACTCGAGCGGCGATGCATACATCGCCGATGCCTACACGGGCACGATCAACGAGCTGCCGCCCGGGGGCGGCACGGCCAGCCAGACCAACCAGCTGCCTGATGCCAACTTCGGCGAGGACAACATCGAGGGCTTGGCCTTCGGCCAGGACGGGGAATTGTACGCGGCTCTGTGGTACCCGCCTGGTAGCGGGTTCTCGGTCACCTCTCCGGAGATCGTCCAGCTCGACCCGACCACCGGCGCGATCCTCAGGGTGGTGGCGACTGGGGCCGGAGGCCTGCCGGACTGCCCATGGGGGATGGCGGTTGACCCGCTCACCGGCGACCTGTTCGTCGCGGGCGAGTGCACCGGCTACGCCTACAGCGGCGAGGTCGCGCGGATCTCCGATCCGTCGAGCTCGAGCGCCACCGTCAGCTCGTATGCGTACGTGGGCGGGATCGGCCAGGACGGAGTCCCCCACCAGCTCGCGTTCGCCCCCGACGGAACCTTGTACACGTCTGTCGGCGGCGACGAGATGGTTGAGATCTCCGGCACGAACCAACCCCAGCCGGCCACGGTCACGCAACTGGTCCAATACACCTCCAACTACGGCTTGGGCGTGGCGGTCACAGCCAGCAACAACAGCGGCGCCGCTACTCAGCTCGAGGCCACGGACCTGTCCGGATACGTCTACTCGATCGACCTCACCCAGAATCCACCGGTGGTGTCGACGATCGTCAGCCCCGCGGCATCGGGAGGGATCTTCGATGACGTGACGCTTGGGCCGGACTCGTGCCTGTACGTGGCTGCCGTCACCGAGATCGACAGGCTCGGGGAGGATGGCTGCGGGTCGAGCGGCAACGAGTCGAGCACCCCTTCGATCACTGTGGAGCAGACGTCGGGCACGGACACGCCCGCGACCGGATCCTCGGTGGGCTTCACGGCGACGCTCAACAACGTCTCGAGCCCGTCGGGCACCCCAGTCGAGTTCGAGATCGACGGGGCCAACGAGCAGGTCAAGCTCGTCGACGCGGATGGCAGCGGCACCGCCACGGCCTCATATTCCGGAGTGTTCCAGGGCGTCGACACGATCACCGCCTCGACCGTGGTGGGCGGTCAGACACTCACCTCCGCTCCCGTCCAGGTCCACTGGCAGGCCGGCAAGGACACGACGTTCCTCGATCTGAACGCATCCCCCACGGGCGGCTCCGTGGGCCAGGCGTCGACCGTGACCGCGACGCTCTACGACGTCGCCCAGTCGCCCCCAGCGCCGATCTCGGGCCAGACCGTGAGCCTCGATCTGAATGGCCAGACGTGTTCGCCGCAGACCAACGGTTCCGGCGTGGCCAGCTGCCAGCTGACGCCGGGGTCGGCGGGTTTGCTGCCGCTGACGGCCGGCTACGCCGGCGACTCGAGCTACACCCCGACGACGGCGGCCAACGAGTTCGACGCCACGGTCCCGTCCGGCCGCTCGACCTCGACCGCGGTGTCGTGCAACCCCACGACGATCACGGTCGGCAGCACCACGACGTGCAAGGCCACGGTGACCGACACGGCCAGCGGCACAGCCATCACCCCGACCGGCACGGTTGGCTTCTCGTCGGACTCGAGCGGCTCGTTCAACCACCCGGGCAACTCATGCACGCTGAGCGCAAGCGGCGCGTCGGCGTCCTGCACGGTCGACTACACGCCCTCCGCGGTCGGGTCAGGTACGCACACGATCACCGCCCTCTACGGAGGCGACGCCAACCATGCCTCCAGCCAGAATCAGGCGAAGCTGACGGTCCACACGGCATCGACCGGCGGCGGATCCGGCGGTCGAGGTGGATCCAGCGGGGGGGCGAGCACCCCCACAGCCGTCTCGGTCGCGTCCTCCGCGAATCCATCAACCACCGGCCAAGCGGTCACCTACACGGCCACGGTGGCGCCGCCGCCGGCGGGCGGGACGGTCGCCTTCACCGACGGGGGCGCCACCATCGCGGGATGCGCCGCGGCGGTGGTCGACGCTACGAGCGGGGATGCCACCTGCAACGTGACCTACACGGCTCCGGGCTCGCACGACATCGAGGCTGGCTACTCGGGCTACAGCTCATACGGCACGTCCTCGTCCCCGATCCTGGTGCAGGTGGTGGTCTCGCCCGGCGCGCCCAAGCCACTCGGCACCTCGACCCGGCTGCGCTCCTCGGCGGGCCGGGCGGTCACCGGTGAGCGCGTGAGCTACATCGCGAGTGTCACCCCGTCGCCGGGCGGCGGCACCGTCAGCTTCCTAGACCACGACCAAACGATCGCCGGGTGCGGCGCGGTCGAGCTCGGGCCCAGCGGCGCAGCGGTCTGCACGGTGGTCTACGCCCAGCCCGGTCGGCACCTCATCCAAACCGCCTACTCGGGGGACGCGAGCGACACGAGCTCCCAGTCGAAGGCCCTTCTCGAGCGGGTGCGCTGGAGCCTGACGGTGCGCCGGGCCCCGCGTGAGACGGCCGGTGTGGTGGAACTCCGGCTCTACTGCGCTCGTCACTCCGGCGGGTGCTGGGTGATCAGCCGGCTCGGCACGGTCGAGACGATCCAGGGCGACCGCACGTTGGGGTTCCTGGCCGGTGAGCGGCGGATCCTCCTGGGGGCGCGCTCGCGCCGGATCGCGGCTGGAGCGACGATCACCTTGAGGATCCCGGTGCGCGCCATCGCGGCGAGGCTGCTCGCGCAGGCCACTGACGTGCCGACGAAACTCATCGTCTGGCTGAAAGTGGGACGCCACCGCAGCCTGTTCAGGAGCTGGACGCTGAGGCTCGATCTGCGGGCATCCCCTCCCTGATCTGATCGGCCCGCGCCGGGCGGGAAGCGCTCGGAACCGACTAGGATTGGCCGTGCCCTTCCCCCGAAATCGGAGCGCCACCCGACATGCCGAAGACCGTGATCCTCTCCGCCGCCCGAACGCCGATCGGGAAGATGGGCGGCGCCCTCGCCTCCGTTGACGCCACGGAGCTCGGGGGGATTGCCATCAAGGCTGCGCTGGAGCGCGCCGAGGTTGCGCCTGAGGAGGTCGATCACGTGGTCATGGGCCAGGTGCTCCAAGCCGGCCAGGGGCAGATCCCGTCGCGTCAGGCACAGATCAAGGCGGGCGTTCCCAAGGAGGTCTCCTCGGAGACGATCAACAAGGTGTGCGCCTCGGGAATCCGCGCCGCGGGGATCCTCGATGCGGCCATCCGGGCCGGCGACATCGAGCTTGGCGTCGGCGGCGGCATGGAGTCGATGTCGAAGGCGCCCTATCTGCTCAAGGAAGCCCGCTTCGGCTTCCGGATGGGCGACGCCAAGGCGATCGACGCAATGGTCAACGACGGACTGACCAACCCGTTCAGTGGCAAGCAGATGTTCGTCGAGGCGACCGAGGTGGGGGACGAGCTCGAGCTCACCCGCCCGGACCTGGACCGCTGGGCGCTGCGCTCCCACGAGCTCGCCATCAAGGCCACCGACGAGGGCCGCCTGCCCGAGGAGATCGTCGCCGTCACCATCTCCGGCAAGAAAGGCGACACGGTCGTCGAGATCGACGAAGCGCCGCGCCGGGACACGACGCTCGAGAAGCTCGCCTCGCTCCCAGGCCTCGTCGGCAAGGAGGGCTCGCACACGGCCGGCAATTCCCCCGGTGTCAACGACGGCGGCGGTGCCCTCGTTCTCTCGAGCGATGAGTGGGCCAAGCGCAACGGCAAGTCGATCCTGGCCACGATCATCGCCCAGGCGCAGATCGCCGACGACTTCCCCTATCTGGCCCGCACGCCGGCCAAGGCTGCGGAAGCGGCCCTGAAGAAGGCCGGCCTCGGCGTCGAGGACGTGGACCTGTGGGAGATCAACGAAGCCTTCGCTTCGGTCACCCTGAACTCGATTCGCATGCTGGGGATCGACGAGGACAAGGTGAATGTCAACGGGGGCGCTGTCGCCCTCGGCCACCCGATCGGCGCCTCGGGCGCTCGCATCCTCGGCACCCTGATCCTCGAGCTGCGCCGGCGGGGCGGAGGCATTGGCTGCGCCGCCATCTGCTCGGGCGGCGGCCAGGGCGACGCGGTGCTGGTCGAAGTCAACGGCGGCTAGACGACTCGATTCGGGCAGTTCGCTCGGGGCGAGCGTTGCGAGGGCACGTTCGCGGCGTCTGGGGGATGGGTGCTGTGGATGAAACGCCGCCCAGGGCCGGCATTTCGTCGACCGGCCCCCGTGCGACTTCTGGATCGGGACGCAGTGGCGCACTTCGCGGGGAGGCGGCCTGGCGCGGCGGGCGCTTAAGATCGGGTGGGTGAGTCAGGGCGCCGCCTTCTTCGATCTCGACAAGACCCTCATGCAGGGCTCGTCGGCCTTCCAGTTCGCGCGGGCCGTGCACCAGGCGGGACTGATGAGCCGGCGGCAGCTGGCCTCCGACGCGCTGGCCAACATCCGCTTCCGGTTGCACGGAGCCAGCGACGACCAGTCCACCGCGCTGCGCGACCGGATCGCCGCCTCGCTGGCCGGGGTCAGGGTCCGTGATCTGGAACGTCTCGGCATCCCGGTCCTGCGCGGGATCCTGCCCCGCCTGTACCCGCGGATGCTGACAATCGCCTACGAGCACCAGGACGCCGGTCGCCCCGCTTACATCGTCACCGCCGCCGCCCACGACCTAGCCGAGGTGCTGGCGCGAGTGATGGCCTTCGACGGGGCGATTGGATCCCATTTGTCGGAGGTGCAGGACGGCGTCTACACGGGACAGGCCACGGGAGCGTTCGTCTACGGCGAGGGCAAGGCCACGGCGATCGCCGAGCTGGCCGAGCGCGAGGGCATCGATCTGGCTGCCTCCTACGCGTACTCGGACTCCGCCTCGGATCTTCCCATGCTGCGCGTCGTCGGTCACGCCGTGGTCGTCAACCCCGATGCCGAGCTCGAGCGGCTGGCCCGGAGCGAGGGCTGGGAGGTCCTGCGTCTCGATCGGCTCGGGCGCCGGCTCACCGCAGTCGTCGGGCTGCTGGTGGCGGGCGCGGCCGGTGGAGTGGCCACGGCAATTGTCGTCCGGGGCGGGCGAAGCGGGCGGAGCGGTCTTCACCCGCCCCGCCCCCCGCGGTCAGTTCAGCGCCTCACGGCGAAGCGCTATTGGTGAGCGATCCAACCTCGGTCCCGCACCGAGCGGCCACGACGCCGAGCAACCCGGCCGTGCCGCGCCCGCTAGCGCGGCGAAGGCCGCAGACATCGCCAATCGCCCCGCAGCCATATAATCCCGGCCCGCAGTTTGCACGGAAGAACCGCAGCTGCGCCTGAGTCGAGATGGCCGCCTCCCCCGAGAAGAAGATCCGCGTCGTCGTCGCCAAGCCGGGCTTGGACGGGCACGACCGCGGCGCCAAGATCATCGCGCGGGCGTTGCGGGACGCCGGCATGGAGGTGATCTACACGGGGTTGCATCAGACTCCCGAGCAGATCGTGGAAACCGTGATCCAGGAGGACGCCGACGCCGTCGGACTCTCGATCCTGTCGGGCGCGCACATGACGCTCGTCCCGCGGATCATGGAGCTCCTCAAGGAGCAGGGCATCGACGATGTCGTCGTAACGGTGGGGGGGACGATTCCGGCTGAGGATGTCGTCGAGCTGAAGTCGCTCGGCGTCGCCGAGGTGTTCACGCCGGGAGCGCCCACTCAGCAGGCGATCGACTTCATTCGCGGCGCCGTACGCGCCTAGCCGTCACCCTCCGGAGTCCGCGACGATGAGCGAGCCAGTGCCGCCCCGCGTCTCGGCCGAGCCGGGCCAACCCGACTGATTGACTCGTCAGTCAACCGGATAGAATTCCCCCGTTACTGGAATGCTTAGGAGGCACTTTTGAAGATCTGCGTCCTGGTCAAAGAGGTCCCGGACGCCGCCGTCGAGAAGCGCATCAACCCTTCGACGGGGCGCATGGACCGATCAGGTGAGAAGAACCTGAACCCCTACGACACCCACGCGATCGAGGCCGCCATGCAGCTTCGCGAGGGTGGCGCCGTCGAGGTCGACGAGATCGTCGCCGTGACGATGGGCCCCGAGTCGGCGGTTCGCGCCCTGCACAAGGCGGTGTCCCTCGGCGCCGACCGCTCGCTTCACTTAACCGACGAAAGCCTGGCGGGCTCGGACGTTGCAGCCACCGGCTACGCGCTGTCCAAGGCGCTGGCCAAGGAGTCTCCCGATCTGGTCCTGCTCGGTCAGCAGTCCGACGACGGCGAGTGCTACACGATCGGCGCCGTTGTCGCCGACCACCTGCAGATGCCGTCGCTCACGCAGGTCATCAAGATGGACGTCGACGGTGGTGCGCTGCGCTGTGAGCGCCAGGCCGAGTACGGCTACGACACCGTCCAGGTCGAGCTGCCCGCGGTGATCTCGGTCGGCGACGCCATCAACGAGCCGCGCTACCCGTCGCTCAAGGCGATCATGGGCGCCAAGAAGAAGCCGCTCGAGTCGGTCGCTACCGGCGACGTCGGAATCGACACCTCGCTGGTCGGCGAGGACGGCTCACGCGTGCATTGCGGCGAGTTCAAGGACCCGCCCGCCAAGGCTGCGGGCCAGATCATCGAGGACGAGGACACGAACGAGACGGTCGAGAAGATCGTCGCCTGGCTCGACGAAAGGAAGTTGGTGTAGCGATGGCCGATGTTCTGACCTACGTCCTCCACTACGAGGGCAAGTTCAACAAGAACTCGCTGGGTGCCGTCTCCGAGGCCGCCGCGCGCGCCCAGGAGATCGGCGGCGAGGCCCACGCCGTCGTCGTCGGCGGCGATGACCTGACCGACGAGCTGGTCAAGACGCTCGGCAGCTACGGCGCGACCAAGGTGTTTCGGGCCAAGGGCACCGAGGGTCTGGCCCAGCCGGTCATCGACGTGATGGCCAAGGTGATCGGGGAGAACGGTCACAAGTACGCGCTGTTCGGCGGCGGCCTGCTCGGCTTCGAGATCGGCGCCGGTCTGGCCGCCAGGATGAACGGGGGCGTGACGATGGAGGTCATCGCAGTCCGCGCTGACGGCGACGAACTCGTGGCTGAGCGGCCGATCCTGGGCGACTCCAAGATCTCCGTGTCCCACTACAGGGGTGACCTGGGGATCATCATCGGCCGGATCAACGCCTTCGAGATCCGCCAGTCCGGCTCGGGTGACGCGGAGGTGGTCGACGTCGACGTCGAGTACTCGCCGTGGTCGAACCAGGCGAAGATGGTCCAGCGCGGCGAGCAGCGCGGGGCCGACGTCGACATCGAGGGTGCGGACATCCTGGTGGCCGGTGGACGCGGTCTGGGCAAGGCCGAGGGCTTCGAGCTCTGCCAGGCCCTGGCCGACGCCTTCGGCGGCAACACCGCCGTCGCCGCCACCCGCGCGGTGGTCGACGCCGGCTGGTACCCGTACGCCGCGCAGATCGGCCAGACGGGCAAGACGGTCTCGCCGAAGCTGTACCTGGCGGCCGGCATCTCGGGCGCCATCCAGCACAAGGTCGGAATGCAGTCCTCGGAGAACATCGTGGCCATCAACAAGGACGCCAACGCTCCGATCTTCGAGTTCTCCGACCTCGGCATCGTGGGGGACCTCAACAAGATCCTGCCCAAGCTGACTGAAGCGATCAAGGCCAAGAAGGGAGCCTGACCATGGCTGCCGTCACCGACAAGCCCACTGCCGCCGGCGTTCCCGCCAAGGGGCCGTACGCCCCCAGCGAGTTCCCGCCCCCGGTCGATCCGCAGAAGGAGTTCATCAAGCATGAGCTCGATTCCGAGGACGACCGGATCGACGTCGGCGTGGCCATCGTCGGCGGCGGCACCGCCGGCCTGGCTTGCGCCAACCGGCTGCTACAGCTGCTCGGTGACGACCCTGAGCTGATGGAGCGCCTCGGCGAAGTGCCGGTGGCTGTCCTGGAGAAGGCCAAGACCTGCGGCGGGCACAACCTGAGCGGGGCGGTGATGCGCCCGGCGCCCTTGCAGGCGTTGTTCCCGGAGTTGTCGCGTGAGGACTGGCGCAAGGAGCGCTTCGCTTTCGGCGAGGTGACCAAGGAAGCCGTCTATCTGATGCCGAACGGCAAGTCGAAGATCAGGATCCCGCCGCCGCCGCCGTTCAAGAACCACGGCAATGAGGTGGTGTCGGTCGCCGCTCTGGCTCGCTACCAGCAGCGGATGGCCGAGGAGGCCGGGGCCTACGTCCTGACCGAGACGTCGGTCACGCAGCTGATCGTCGAGGACGGAGCCGTCGTCGGCGTCCGCTCGGGCGACAAGGGCCGGGGCAAGGACGGGGAGCCGCTGCGCAACTTCGAGCCCGGGACCGACATGAAGGCAGGAGTCACGGTCCTGGCCGAGGGCTGCTGGGGCCACCTGACGGGCGCTGCGATCAAGGAGTTCGGCTTGGCCGAGAACCGCGAGCCGCAGGTCTGGGAGCTTGGCGTCAAGGAGGTCTGGAAGGTCCCCAAGCCACTCGATCGGATCATCCACACGATCGGTCCGTGGCCGCTGAGCCTCAAGGCCAAGTACGGGCAGATCGGCGGCACCTGGCTGTACCCGATGAAGGACGAGAAGACCGGCGAGGATCTCGTCTCGATCGGGTTCGTCATCGACCTCGAGTACGCCGACGCCACCACCTCCGCCCACGATCTACTCCAGCTGTTCAAGACCCATCCGCTCGTCAAGGGGATCCTGGACGGCGGCGAGCGTGTCGCCTGGGGCGCCAAGGCGCTTCCCGGCGGCGGGTACTGGTCGATGCCGAAGCTGTCGATGCCGGGCGCGATCCTGGTGGGCGACGCCGGCGGCATGGTCGACACCGTGGCGCTCAAGGGCGTGCACCACTGCATCCAGTCGGGCAAGCTCGCCGGCGAGGCGATCTACGCCCACCTCAAGAACGGCGAGCCTCTCACCCGCTACGAGGAGGCGATCGAGGAGTCGAGCACCGGCAAGGAGCTCTGGCAGGTGCGCAACACGCGCCAGCCGTTCCAGAAGGGCTTCATACGCGGCGGCCCGATCGTCAACCTGGCGATCGCCACCAAGGGCAAGCTGCCGCCGGGGCGTCTCCCCTGGCACCGCAACGACGAGCAGCCGCTGTTCGTGGGCGAGACGAGCAAGCGCTATCCGAAGCCGGACGGGAAGTACATCTTCGACAAGTTGTCGAGCGTCTACATCAGCGGCAACGCCACCCGCGACGACGCGCCGAACCACATCCGGATCCAGAAGCACGTGCCTCGGGAGATCGCGGAGGGATGGAAGTGGATGTGCCCGGCCGGCGTGTACGAGATCCCCGAGGATGCGCCGGAGACAGGCCCGGTGGACGTGATCGTCAACTACACCAACTGCGTGCAGTGCGGAGCGATCACGGCCAAGGGTGGGCGTCTGACGCCGCCGGAGGGCGGCGACGGACCTCTGTACACGATCACCTGATCGTGCCCGATGCCGCGGGAGGGCAACTTCCCGCGGCTACCGTTGTTTAGGGAGCAATGAAACGGGTGATCCTGGTTGCCGCGCTTCTGGGCGCGAGTTTGCCCGCCGTGGCTGTGGCGGCTTCAGGTGGGCCGCCGCGGGACCAGCTGCGCGACTTCGAGTGCCAGCGGGCGCTTGATCCGGCGGCGCGGGCGGTTTCGGTCACCGCTGTCATGCGTCCGTTGGTGGGAACCCAGGGGATGGCGATGAACTTCTCGCTGGTCGAGAAGGCGGCCGGCGCGAGCAGCTGGTCGCCCGTGTCCGGCACCGGCCTCGGGGTGTGGATCACGCCGTCGGACCCCACGTTGGGGCAGCGTCCCGGCGACGTGTGGAATGTGAACCATCCGGTGGCGGACCTGGCCGCGCCCGCCCGCTACCGCTTCGTCGTGCGCTTTCGCTGGAGCGGAGATCACGCGAAGGTTCTGGGAACCGCCACCTTGGTGAGCCACGCCTGCGACCAGCCGGAACTGCGGCCGGACCTCGTGGTGGAGTCGATTGAGGTGACCGCTGACTCCAGCCACCCAAGGCTCAACGTCTACACGGCGCAAATCGGCGATACGGGCGACAGCGGGGCCGGGCCGTTCTCCGTGCAGCTGAGCGACCAGGGTGTCGTGACCGACAAGACGGTGCAGCACATCGCGGCCTCCAGCACACGCACGGTCAACCTCGTGGGTCCTGCTTGCAGTCCGGCTGACCCGCCGACGGTGACCGTCGACCCGACCGATCAGGTCGATGTGTCAAGCCGAGCGCAGGCCAGCCTGACCGCGCAGTGTCCGCCCCCCGCGGCGGGTTGAGACCTTCGGCGCTCGGGCCGATACCGACTAAACTGAATGACAGTTTTCTAAGCGAGGAATCTCAGCCATGAAGCAAGGCATCCACCCCGAGTACGTTGAGGCGCAGGTCACCTGCACCTGCGGCAACCAGTTCACGACCCGCTCCACCAAGGGGCAGATCCACGTCGAGATCTGCTCGGCCTGCCATCCGTTCTACACCGGGCGGCAGAAGCTGGTCGACACCGGCGGGCGCGTCGAGCGCTTCCAGCGCCGGGTGGCCAAGGGTCGCCGCGCAGCTCGCGCCAGCAGCGGCGCCTGATCGCAGTGGACGGGGGCGGCGAGGCGGTACTAACCGCCACGCGGGACGCCCCCGTCGGCGGTCAAGCGGTGCTGGAGGGCGTGATGATGCGCGGCGTCGCCCATTGGGCTGTGGCCGTGCGCCTGCCGGCCGACCCTCCTCCCGGTCCGGTCGAGGTCCAGACCTTCGAGCTGGGGACCGGGCGCAAGCGTCGAGGCGTGTACCGGCTGCCTCTGGTCCGCGGAGTCGCCGCTCTGGTCGAGTCGATGGCGATCGGGCTGCGCGCTCTGAACATCGCGGCCAACGCCCAGATGGCCGAGCAGGACAAGGAGATCTCCGGCGGGATGTGGGTGGGGACGATCGTGGTTGGGGTCGTCTTCGCCATCGGGCTGTTCTTCGTCGTGCCGGTGTCTCTGACCAGCCTGATCAAGCATCAGCTCGGGTCCTCGCTGCTGTTCTGGCTCGTCGAGGGGTGCCTGCGCACCGGGATCTTCCTCGGCTACCTGTTGCTGCTCTCCCGCCTGCGCGACCTGCGCCGCGTCTTCGAGTACCACGGGGCCGAGCACAAGGTGATCTCCTGCTATGAGGCCGGCGACGAGCTGGTGCCTGAGCGGGCCAAGCTCTACGCGCGCCTGCACCCCCGCTGCGGCACGAGCTTCCTGTTGATCGTGATGATCCTCGCCATCTTCGTGTTCGCCCCGATCGGTCTGCCTGCATGGTGGATCCTCGTGGTTACTCGGATCCTCGGGGTGCCGGTGCTGGCCGGCCTCTCCTTCGAGGTGATCAAGTGGGCGGGGCGCAACCGCCAGAAGCGGTGGGTGCAGCTGATCATGTACCCGGGACTGCAGTTGCAGCGCCTGACCACCCGCGAGCCCGATCTGGATCAGCTGGCTGTGGCCATCGCGGCGTTGGACGCCGTGCTGGCGCGCGAGACGCCCGGTCAGCTGTCGCCCGAGGACCTCGTGGGCCTCGAAGTAGTGGCCTGAGCTGCCCAGGAGGTCGGCCTACACTCGTCGGCGATGATCGACGAGCTGGTCAAGCAGATTCTGACGCGCTTCGCCGCGCTCCAGGACGAGCTCGGGGACCCCGAGGTGATCGGCGACCGCGAGCGGTTCACCGCGGCCAGTCGCGCCTACAGCGAGCTCGAGCCCGCGGCCAAGCTGGCCGCTGAGTACCGGCGAGCGGCGGACGACGCGGCCGGCGCTCGCGAGCTGCTGGCCGAAGACGGCGACGACGCCGAGCTGCGTGAGCTCCTGCGGACCTCGCAGGAGCGGATCGACGCCCTGGAGGAGGAGATCCGCCTGGCCATGGTCGAGCGCGATCCCAACGATGACAAGAACGTGATCATCGAGATCCGTCCCGGCGCCGGCGGCGACGAAGCGAGCCTGTGGGCCGGCGACGTGTACCGCATGCTCACCCGCTACGCCGAACGGCGGGGGCTCAAGACCGAGCCGCTGTCGCTGGGCGATGGCGCCTACACGTTCGCCGTGAAGGGGGACGGGGCGTACTCGATATTCAAGTTCGAGGGCGGCACGCACCGCGTGCAGCGCGTACCGGAGACCGAGTCCCAAGGCCGGATCCACACCTCGACCGCCACCGTCGCGGTGCTGCCCGAGGCCGACGAGGTCGAGGTCGAGGTCGATCCGGGCGATCTGCAGATCGACGTCTACCGCAGCTCGGGGCCGGGTGGGCAGTCGGTCAACACGACGGACTCGGCCGTCCGGATCACCCACAAGCCGAGCGGGATCGTGGTCTCCATGCAGGACGAGAAGTCACAGTTGCAAAACCGCGAGCGGGCCATGCGCGTCCTGCGGGCTCGGTTGTACGAGCGCGCGCTGGCCGAGCAGCAGGCGCAGCAGGCCGCCTCGCGCTCGGCTCAGGTGGGGACCGGCGAGCGAGCCGAGAAGATCCGCACCTACAACTACGGCGAGAGGCGGGTGAAGGACCACCGCATCAACCTGCTCGTGCACAACCTCGACGCGATCCTGATGGGCGAGCTGGATGAGCTGACCGACGCCCTTCAGGACGACGAGAAGCGCCGGCGGCTGCAGGAGCGGGCGGATGGTGCGTGACGAGCTGGCGCGGGGGGCGGCGCGGCTGGCGCAAGCGGGGTGCGACACCCCCCGGCTGGACGCCGAGCTCCTCCTCTCCGAGTGCTTGGGAGTGGACCGAGCCGGGCTGGTCATGGCCGGACGCGAGGACGTGGCGCCCGAAGTGGCGGAGCGGTTCGAGTCGTTGCTGGCCCGTCGGGCGGAGCGGGAGCCGGTCGCCTACATCCTGGGTCGGCGAGACTTCCGCCGGCTGTCGCTCGCCGTGGACAGGCGCGTTCTGATTCCGCGTCCGGAGACCGAGCTGCTGGTCGAGGTGGGCCTGGAGCTGCCCAGCGGATGGCGTGTGGCCGACGTGGGCACGGGAAGCGGTGCCGTCGCGCTGGGCTTGAAGGACGAGCGCCCGGACCTGGAGGTCGTCGGCCTGGACGTGAGCGCCGAGGCGCTGGCGGTGGCCCGGGAGAACGGGGCGCGGTTGGGTCTTGAGGTGCAGTGGGTGCTGGGCGATCTGCTCGGTGGGGGAGATCCGGACGAGGCTCCCACGGGGGCGTATGACGCTGTGCTGGCCAACCTTCCGTATGTGGCGGAGGGGTTCTCGCTGGCGCCCGAGATCGCGCGGTGGGAGCCGAGCGACGCCCTGTTCGCCGGCCGCGACGGCCTCGACACCGTCCGCCGGCTGTTGGAGATGGTTGTGAAGCGGCCGACGGTGCGGGTGCTCGGGTTGGAGATCGGGTTCGACCAGGCTGATGCGGTTGTGAGCCTCACCGAGGCGGCCGGGTTCTCCTCGGTGGAGCGCCGGCGCGACCTCGCGGGTTGTGAACGGGTGATCGTCGGACGGCGATGACCGGCTCGCAGGCGAAGCTGTTCACCCGGTGCATCCAGGGCGGGGGAGTGGCGGTCTTCCCGGCCGACACCGTCTACGGGCTGGCGTGCGATCCTGAGAACGCCCAGGCGGTCCGCCGTCTCTACGAGCTGAAGGGGCGTTCCCCGGCGAAGGCCACGGCGGTCATGTTCCTCGACCTCGAGGCGGGGCTGGACACGGTCGAGGACCTGGGCGAGCGAACCCGGGCGGCGCTGCGCCGCCTGATGCCAGGGCCGGTCACCGTGCTGTTGCCCAATCCTCGCCTTCAGTTCCCGCTTGCCTGTGGTGAGGATCCGGGAACGCTGGGCCTGCGGGTGGCGTCCGTCCCCGAGCTGGCCGGAGTCGAGGTCCCGGTCCTGCAGTCAAGCGCCAACCTTTCCGGCGCTGCGGACGCGCGGCGCCTGGTCGACGTTCCGGAACAGGTGCGGGCGGGCGCCGACCTGGTTATCGACGGCGGGGAGCGCCCGGGAACCCCCTCGACCGTGGTCGACCTGCGCCGCTACGAGCGCGGTCTGGGCCGCGCCTGGTCGGTCGTTCGCCCGGGGGCGATGGATGAGCTCTTCCTGTCGGCCGCCCTGGACGGGCAGTTCCACTTCGACCCCGGGACCTACGCGGAGATGATCCGCGAGGATATCCCCGGCTACGACGACTTCCAGGACGAGCTGGTCGAGTTGAGCGGCGAGGGGGCGAAGCGCATCCTGGAGTTGGGTACGGGGACGGGGGAGACCGCGCTGCGCCTGCTCGAGCGCCACCCGGAGGCGGTTCTGGTCGGCATCGACGAGAGTCCGGCGATGCTGAAGGCGGCGGGCGCCAGCCTGCCGCCGAAGCGGGTCGAACTGCACGTCGCCCGGCTCCAGGAGCCGTTGCCCCGCGGCCCCTTCGATCTCGTGGCCAGCGCGCTTGCCGTCCACCATCTCGACGGCCCGGAGAAGGTTGAGCTGTTCCAGCGTGTGCACGAGGTCCTCGCGCCCGGTGCTCGGTTCCTACTGGCCGACGTGGTCGTCCCGACCGAGCCGGGGAGCGCGGTCACCTCGCTGACGCCGGGATACGACAAGCCGAGCAGCGCCGCCGAGCAGTTGGCTTGGCTGGCGCAGGCTGGGTTCGCCGCCCACGTGGCCTGGGAGCAGGAGGATCTCGCGGTGATCGTGGCCCACGCTCTGGCCTGAGCGAGGGTTGGTCTGAACGGGCAGCCCGAGTCGTTTAGCGCTCGCTAAGCGGTCGCGGCGTAGGGTGCGCGCCGTGTTCAAACGTGTCTGGTTGCCCGTCGGTGTGCTTGCCGGAGTGCTCGCGGTCTCCTCGGTGGCTGGCGCCTCCTCATCGGGCGGGCAGTCCCTGAAGGTGACCGGCACGGTCACGATGACGATCGCGCTGAACAAGTCCGACTGCACCGCCCGGCCCTCGCAAGGCGGGGACATCTTCCAGGTTGCGCTGCCCAGTGTCCGGTCGCAGGATCACACGTTTGTGTTCGACGCGACGGGACCGAACTCTTCCGAAAGGGGGGGCGGCGTAGCGACCTGGGTCGCCCTGAGCGGCGGCGGCGGTGCGTGGGAAACCCGGTTTCTTCAGGCGCCGGATCGGATTCCAAAGAAGCAGCTGCACTTCGGGCCTGGTGGGCGGTCGGGCGACATCGACACCACGTTGGGTCCGGTTCAAGGATTTCACGGCAAGGTTCATGCCGTGGTCAAGTGGAGCGCGGCTGACTGCGGGACTGAAGAGCCCGTCGTGGTCGTGCGCTGATCTCCTGCGGCCCAGTGGGGCCGTCGGGGCCGCTGGTATCTTCGGAGGCCGATGAGCGTCGAGTTGCCGCCCGACTACTTCAACGCGTCCGTCAGCGAGGTGGATCCGGAGATCGCCGAGGTGCTGGCGGCTGAGCTCGAGCGCCAGCAGCGAACGCTCGAGATGATCGCCTCCGAGAACTTCGTGCCGGTGTCGGTGCTGGAGGCGGCGGGGTCGGTGCTGACCAACAAGTACGCCGAGGGGTATCCCGGTAAGCGATACTACGGCGGCTGCGAGTACGTCGACATCGCCGAGCAGCTCGCCATCGACCGAGCCAAGGCGCTGTTCGGCGCCGAGCACGCCAACGTGCAGCCTCACTCGGGCGCCCAGGCCAACACCGCCGTCTACTTCGCGCTGCTCGAGCCGGGGGACACGCTGATGGGGCTGGAGCTCGCCCACGGCGGCCACCTCACCCATGGGATGAAGATCAACGTCTCGGGGCGGCTGTACAACATCGTGTCCTACGGGGTGGACCGGGAAACCTCGCTGATCGACATGGACGAGGTGGCACGGATCGCGCGTGAGCATCGGCCGAAAATGATCGTCGCGGGCTGGTCGGCCTATCCGAGGCAGCTCGACTTTCCCCGGTTCAAGGAGATCGCGGAAGAGGTTGGCGCCTACCTGATGGTCGACATGGCCCATTTCGCCGGGCTGGTCGCGACTGGGCTGCATCCTTCGCCGGTCCCGTACGCCGACGTGGTGACCACCACGACCCACAAGACGATCGGCGGGCCGCGGGCGGGGATGATCTTGTGCAAGGAGGAGTACGCCAAGAAGATCAACTCGGCCGTCTTCCCGGGCCAGCAGGGCGGCCCGCTGATGCACGTGATCGCCGCCAAGGCGGTGGCGCTGCGGATCGCGGCCAGCGATCAGTTCCGGGAGCGCCAGGAGCGCACGCTGGCCGGCGCCCGGGCCGTGGCGTCAGAGCTCCTGGGAGCCGGTGGCGGTGTCTCGGTGCTGAGCGGTGGAACCGATGTTCACCTCCTGCTGTGCGACCTGCGCGAGTCCGAGCTGGACGGCCAGCAGGCGGAGAACCGCCTGCATTCGGTCGGGATCACGGTCAACCGTAACGCGGTGCCGTTCGACCCGCGGCCTCCGATGGTGACCTCCGGCCTGCGGATCGGGACACCGGCCTTGGCCACGCGCGGGCTGCAGGTGGACGACTTCGTCGAGGTGGGCCGGATCCTGGCCGCGGCGCTGCAGCCCGGCGAATTCACCGACACGCGCCGCGCGGAGCTGGCCGAGCGGGCCGCCGCGATCGCTGAGCGCTACCCGCTGTACGCGGGCCTCGGCGCTCACGCTGTGGCGTAGTTCGCCTCATCTCTGTAACGGAGGTGTTGCGAGTCCAGCTCGCTTGTCGGGCGGGGCGCGGTTTTGGGCTTGGGAGAGGGGAGACTGGGGCGGATGTCGGTCCCGGAACCTGTTGATTCGGACAAATCGGACCCTCCTGGCGACGATTGTTCGGATCTGCGCGCCCAGCTGCATCTGGCGGACAAAGCTCGGCTGGCGGGCTCGGTTTGTTCGTTTGAGCAGGTCCGCGGGCTTGGCGACGGCGAGATGATGAGGATCGTGGAGCTTCAACGGGGGTGCATCCACCGACGTCAGCTGCTCGGTGCCGGCATCGGCCGCGGCGCCGTCGCGCATCGCTTGCAAGCGCAACAGCTCCACCCTCTCCAAAGCGATGTTTTTCTCGTCGGACGGCCACGCGTGGAGCCCTTCGGGCGGGCGATGGCCGCCGCCCTGCACTTCCGCGGCGATCGCCCGCCGTCACGGCCTCCCTGTCACCTCCGTAGCCAGAACGCTGGTCGACCAGGCCGCCACCTCGGACGACCTGGAGCTGGAGAGCGAGCTGGCGGAGGCGCTGGAGAGAAATCTCGTCAGCCGGACACAGGTCGAAGCCGCCATCGATCGCGCTCCGTACAAGGCCGGAGTCCGAAGTCTGCGCCGCCTGCTCCAGACCGACCGCCCGGCTCGCACCCGCTCCTACTACGAGCGCAAGCTGCTGCGACTGATCCGTGCTGCCGAGCTGCCCGAGCCGATCGCCAACGCCCGCGCCGAGGGCCACATGGTCGACCTGCTCTGGCCCGAGCAGCGGCTGGTCGTCGAGCTCGACAGCGCCCGGTTCCACTCCGACCGCGAAGCATTCGAGACCGACCGGTTGCGTGATCAACGGCTGGTCGCCGCCGGCTACCGCGTGATCCGGATCACCGCCCGGCAGATCGATCACGCCTCCTACGCTGTGATCGCCCGCATCGCCGCTGCGTTGGTCTGAAATAAGCCCCGGGACCGACCGTAACCTGAGGGTCGGGGGCGGCTGGCATGCTATGGGCGACGTCATGCATTACTGGCACGCCGTCTCCGCTTTTCTCGTCGCGACGGCCGTCGCGGCGGTGCTCACGCCCCTGGCGGCGCGGCTGGCCCGTCGCATCGGCGCGATCGACTTTCCCCGGGCGCGGGGTCTGAGTCAGAAGCCGACCCCCAAGCTGGGCGGTCTGGCCATCCTCGCGGCCGTGCTCGTGGTGTCGCTCATCTGGCTGCCGGGCACCATCCATCTACCGCACGTTCCTCACACGAAGCCCCACAGCTCGGGCGGAACGGTCCACGTGTGGGCGATCCTCATCGGGGCTGGGCTGATCACGCTGGTGGGACCTGGCGCCGGGGGCAAAGCTGATCGGTCAGATAGCGGCGGCAGTCATCGCCGTCAAAGGCGGTGTGAGCGTTGCCAACGTGACGCTGCCGTTCATCGGCTCGCTCCAGTTCCCCCACGAAGGTGGCGTCCTGAGCGCGATCTGGCTCGTCGGGCTGATGAACATCGTCAACTTCTCCGACGGCATCGACGGCTTGGCCGCCGGACTGTGCACGATCGATGGGATCGCGTTCACGGTCATCATCTTCGACATCCCCGGCGGCACCACCGAGGCGGCCGTGCTGGCGGCCCTCACCGCAGGAGCGTCGCTCGGGTTCCTGTTCTTCAACTTCCCTCCGGCCCGGGTGTTCATGGGCGACTCAGGCGCCAACCTGCTTGGCTACCTCCTCGGCATCGTCGGGGTGATCGGCTCCCTCAAGACCCCATCTCTAATCGCCCTGGCGGTGCCGTTGCTGATCCTGGCGGTGCCGTTCCTCGACACCGGTTTCGTGGTCGCCAAGCGGCTCAAGTACCGCCGCAAGCCATGGTCGGCCGATGCCAACCACTTCCACCACCGGATGGCGCGGATCGGGTTCAGCCCCCGCAAGACGATCGCCTACCTGTACGCCTGGACCGTGATGCTGGCCGGCGTGGCGCTCGCCCTGCGGTTCGTTCCCTATTCCGAGCACAACGGCCACTACCACCTGGGGTGGAGCCTGGTCATGGGCGCGATCCTCCTGCTCGCACTGGCCGCCAGTATCTACCTCGTCTACGTGCTGGAGATCCTCAAGTTCAAGGGACTGCGAACGATCCAGATCCGCCGCCTCGACCCGGATACGAGCGAGCACGACATCGACGAGGCGGTCGAGAGGGACATCGAGACCGGCGAGTTCGAGCGGGTGGGGTAAGTGCTCACCGCCGCGGGAGCACCAGTCCGCTGAGCGGGCTGTCGAGGATCGAGCGGGCGGTAATCGCCCTGGTTGTGCTGTTGACCGCCCTGGCCGGGGTCGGGCGCTATGTCCACGGCATCTCGCACATCCTGGCCTTTGTCCTGGCCGGCCTGGCCTTGGCCGGCCTGGCGTGGCTCGTGTCGGTGGGGACCGAGCAGGTCGGAGCCCGGTACGGCTCGGGCGCGACTGGGCTGTTGCAGTCAACCGTCGGGAACCTCCCGGAGTTCTTCGTCGTCCTGTTCGCCCTCCAGGCCAGGGACACGATCGTGGCCCAGACCGCAATCCTGGGTTCGATCCTCGTCAACGCGCTGCTCGTGCTCGGGCTCGTGCTCCTCGCCGGTTCGTTGCGCAGTCGCGACCGGATCATGCGGTTCGGCAAGGAGTTACCCCGGGACACGACGACGCTGCTGCTCGTCGCCTCGTTCATCATCGTTCTGATCGGGCTGGTGAACACGGCCGGGAACCCGGCGCGGCAGCACATCGGAACGATCTCCATCGTCGGCGCGATCGCCCTGCTGATCGTCTACGCCGTGTGGCTGCCGCAGTACCTCCGCTCCGACGCCGGCGCCGCCGAGACTGGTAGCGAGGCCAGGCTCACGCTGAGGCTCAGCATCGGGTTGCTCGTCCTGGCAGGCACCGGCTCCGCCTTTGTCTCCGACTGGTTCGTGGACGCGCTCGAGCCGACCATCCACACCCTCGGCATCTCGCAGGCGTTCGCCGGCCTGGTGATCGTGGCCATCGCCGGCAATGCGGTCGAAAACGTGACGGGCATCGTGCTGGCGTGGAAGGGGCACGCCGATCTCGCCATCTCGGTGGTCAAGAACTCGGTGGCGCAGCTCGCCGCGTTCCTGTTTCCGGCGCTCGTGCTCATCTCTCTGCTCACCGCCTCGCGACTGACTTTCGCGCTGGCGCCCGTTTACATCGGAGCCCTGATCGGGATGGCGATCGTCGTCGGGCAGATCACCAACGACGGCGAGGGGACTCCGTTCGAGGGCGTCGCCCTGATCGCCGCGTTCGTCATCCTCGCCACGGTCGCGGCGTTCGAGCACTGACCCGTCGACGCATATCGAGGCTGATCGTCAGAGGGGTGGTAAACTGACGCTAACGTAAGCTTTATGGGAGAGGCATCCAAGAACACCAAGACCCGCCGCCTCGGCGTCGACGCCGAGAGCGACTCCTACAAGTGGTGGGCGCTGTCCTGCACGAGTCTGGGGATGCTGATGGCGACGATCAACTCTGGGACGTTGATCATCGCGCTGCCCACCCTCGAGCGCAGCCTCCACACCACGCTGCTCGAGCTGGTGTGGGTGATCCTCGTCTACATGATCGCCTCCACGGTCCTCGTCCTCTCCGCGGGTCGGCTGTCGGACCAGTTCGGGCGCAAGCAGGCGTACATCGCCGGCTTCCTCGTGTTCGCGGCGGCGTCGCTCGGTGCCGGCTTCGCCGGCGACGGGACCCAGCTGATCATCTGGCGGATCCTCCAGGGGATCGGCGGCTCGTTCCTGATGGCCAACGCGGCCGCCATCGTCACCGACGCCTTCCCGCGCGAGCAGCTCGGCGTGGCCATGGGCACCAACACGATGGTCGCGGCTATCGGTCTGGTCATCGGACCGGTCCTGGGGGGCGCGCTCGTGTTGATTTCGTGGCACTGGGTGTTCTGGTTCAACGTGCCCCTTGGTCTGATCGGAAGCGCCTGGGCCTACACCATCCTGCGGGAGATCACGGGTCGCTCGGGCGACACGCAATTCGACGCCGCGGGAACGATCACATTCCTCATCGGCCTGACCGGCCTGGTGCTGGGGATCTCCAAGGGCGGCCTGTCGGGCTGGGGCTCGCCCACGGTGATCGGCGGTCTGATCGCCGCTGCGGTCTTCCTGCCGATCTTCGTCGTGGTCGAGAGCCGCCGTAGGGCGCCGATGCTGGACCTGACGATCTTCAAGAACCGCCTGTTCGCGGCCGCTTCGGCCGCTGCCTTCCTCAACGGCATGACCCGTTTCGCCCTGCTGTTCCTGTTCGTCTTCTACTACCAGGGTGTTCAGGGCAACTCGCCGGTCCTGGCGGGCATCAAGCTCGCTCCGATGGCGTTCGGGATCCTGATCGCCTCCCCGCTGGCGGGCATGTGGGCCGACCGGCGCGGTTCTCGCACGCTGGCGTCAGTGGGGATGCTGACCACCGCAGTGGGGCTGGGACTGATGACGATGCTCGAGCGCGATACCGCCTACGTCTGCAGCGGCGTCTACCTGTTCATCGTGGGCGTCGGCTCCGGCATGTTCAACTCGCCCAACACGGCGGCGATGATGGGCACGGTCCAGCCGCACCGGCGAGGGATCGCGTCCGGGGCGCGCGTGCTCGTCCAGAACACCGGCGCCGTCCTGTCGATCGCGTTCGTGCTCGCCGTGGTCACCTCCTCGGTACCGAAGCACGTGCTGTTCGCGGTCTTCTCCGGCGTGGCCCACCACATCTCCAACGCCCAGCTCAACCCGTTCATCGGGAACATGCACACCGCACTGTGGTGCCTGACGGCGGTATCGATCGTCGGCGCGGTCGTCTCTGCGGCGCGGCCGAAGCACGTGGCCGATAGCGGGGTCGCAGGGGCGCACTCCCAGACGAAGGCCGTCCCGGCGGCGGTCGCGCCGTGACCGCCACGACCGAGCGGCCCTTGCGCATCGGCGAGATGGCCGAGCTGACCGGGACGACGCCGCGGACGATCCGCTACTACGAGGAGATCGGGCTGCTCGGCGCCGCCGCCGACCGTGAACAGGGCAAGCACCGCACCTACACGCATGGTGACGTTGAGCGGGTGCGGGAGATCATCCGGCTCCGTGACCTCCTCGGGCTCTCCCTGGAGCAACTCTCCCAGCTCGTCGAGGCCGAGACGGCCCGAGCCGAGATCCGCCGCGAGCTTCACGCCACCGAGGACCCGGACCGCCAGCGTGCCCTGCTGGAGAAGGCCGGCGGCCACATAGAGACTCAACTCGAGCTTGTCCGTAGCCGCCTGTCAGAGCTGACGACCCTGGAAAAGGAACTGACCGAGAAGCAGCGGATCGTCAAGGAGCGTCTGCAGGCGCTCGCCTGACCGAGCGCCCTAGTGGCCACTGAGCCACCAGCGCGGGCGCTGCGGAACCGCCGCCCGGCAGCACAAACCCGCCCAGCAGGAACAGGCCCACGCGGGGCGTAACAAACCGTCGACAAGACCGTAGACTCCTTGAAACCTCGGTCTTGCCGGCTTGTGGGCTCATCCAGGGCCCGGCCCCAGGATCTCCATCCACCGACGTGCCTTGAGCATGATCACGACTCCACACCGCGAACGCCCCTGGGTGCCCCGTCTCGGGGCCCTGGTCACCGCGATCGTCGGCTTGGTCAACATCGCCTCCGCGCTGACCCCGGACATCCGCTGGCGCGGTCACCTCCTGCTCCAGTTCGAGGCGGTGCAGACCATGCGCGTGTTCCACGCGCTGGCTCTGCCGGCCGGGGCGGCACTGCTGCTGGTTGCGCCCTACGTGCTCAAGCGCCGGCGCCGGGCGCTGCGGATGGCCATCGGCCTGATGCTGGTGCTCGGCTTCGTCAACCTGCTCAAGGGCCTCGACTACGAGGAGACGATCCTCGGGTGGGTTGCGGCGGCGGGGCTGTACTACGGCCGTGACGCGTTCACGGTCTACCACGATCCGATCAGCCTCCGATCCGCTGTGTGGCGGGTCCCGCTCCTGGGCGCCGCCTGCTTGGCGCTGGTGACCGTGGCCTCGTGGGTCTCCTCGCACGGGCGTACGCCGCCGAGCAAAGCTCTGCGTGAGACCTACGATCTGCTCCGGTTCCATCAGGGGCCGCTGCGCTTCGAGCATCACACGGCCGCTGCGTTCCACCACGCTGTCAGCTTCGCCTGGATCCCACTCTCCGTTCATCTCGTCGAGATCGGCACGCTGCTGAGCATCGCCTACGTGATCTTCCGCCCGCTGGCGCGACCGACGACGCTTCCGGGCCCTGCGGTCCGCCGCCTGGCCGCCGACGTCGTCCGCGCCCACGGCCGCGACACGCTGTCGTTCTTCAAGCTGCGCTCGGACAAGTACCTGTTCTTCAGCGAGGACCGCAGCGCCTTCGTCGGTTACCGGGTCGAGGCCGGCGTCCTCCTCCTCTCCGGCGATCCGGTCGGACCGCCCGAGGCCTTTCCGGACCTGCTCCTGAAGGTCAAGGAGTTCGCCCATGCGCGCGGTCTGAGGCTCGGCGCCGTCGGGGCCAGCGAGACGCTGGTTGCGGTCTATGAGGCGCTCGGGTGCAAGACGCTGTACCTGGGGGACGAGGCGATCGTCGAGGTCGACACGTTCTCACTGGAAGGACGCGCCATCCGCAAGGTGCGTCAGTCGGTCAGCCGCCTGACCAAGGCGGGGTTCACCGCCGAGTTGCGCACGCTGGCCAGTCTCGAACCCGCGACCCTGGAGGAGATCGAGCGGGTGCTCGAGTTGGGGCGGATGGGAGCCCCCGAGAAGGGCTTCTCGATGGGGATGGACTCGATCCGCGGCCAGGGCGAGCAGGACACGCTGTTCGTGCTGGCGCGCGACGCGGACGGTCAGGTCAAGGGCGTCCTGCACTTCGTCCCCTGCTACGGCCGGCCGGCGATGTCGCTGTCGCTTATGCGCCGGGACCCGGAGACTCCGAACGGGCTCACCGAGTTCCTCGTCACCGAGGCCGTCGAGCTGCTGAAGGAGCGCGGGATCAAGGAGATGTCGCTCAACTTCGCGACCGCGGCCAGGTACATGCACGATCCCCATGGTCCGGTCGAGCGCGCGCTCGGGAAGCTCGCCAAGACGCTCAACCCGTACTTCCAGATCGAGAGCCTGTACAAGTTCAACGCCAAGTTCTTCCCCCGGTGGGAGCCGCGCTACTTCGTCTACGAGGGGCGCTTCGGGCTACCGCGCGGGTTCTTCGCCGGCATGTGGGCCGAGGGACAGATCCAGAAGCCCACCCTGCCGCGGCTGGGCTTCCACCGCCGACGCGACGATGAGGCACGCCACAACGGTGCCCATCCGCTGACGCACTGATCAGATCGGATCCTTGGCCGGCGAACGTCAGCCCGTGACCGGCCGCGATGCCGCTGGCGCCGGCTTCCTGCTGCTGGCCGTCAACGCGGTCTGCGCCGGCATCGGAGCCGGCATCGGGGCGCTCGTCGGCGCCGTCGTGCCGCTGCTGATCGTGGGCTTCTTCATCGGCTTCGGAGTGGGGATCTGGGTCGTCATCAAGCGCTTCCGCTATGTATAAGCGCCTGTTAAAGTGAGGGCGTGGCGCAGGCGAATTCTCCGGCTTGCGCCGTCGGCTGAAGAGGCCCCGGCACCCCCGGAAGCCCAGGCAGGACACGGCCCCATCGGCCCGTCACAAAACGGGGCCATCGTCTAGCATGCGGCGCCCTTCCGTGGCAAGCCACCGCCCCCGGAGAGACGAGGTTCGTTTGTATCAAACCGCCCATGCCGTTCGCTGTGCTGTGACGCGTCCGCGACGTGACGCGTCCGCTTGGCATGCGCGCGTGTGCTCGGGGAGCATCCCTTGGCGGTAGGAGCCGATGCGGCCCCGGCGACGCGATCGATGCCCCTCCTGCGTTATCTGGACGTGGTGCTCGTGGTCCTCGCCGCCATCCCCGCGCTGGCGCTTGGCGCCCCGGTGCTCGGCTATGTGGTCGGGGGCGGGTTCTGGATCCTCCAGCGCCTGATCCAGTTGGGCGACCGGCGACTGACGTCGCGGCTGCCCGAGCATCGCCAATTAGCGGTTCGGTTGTTCGAGCCGTTCGGTCGGATCTTCGTGTTGGCCGCCGGGATCGTGATCGCCGCAGTCGCCGGCGGGCACCGGGACGGGTTGACCGCCGCAATCGTGATCTTCGCCGCCTACTCGCTCGCCTTCGCGATCCGGCTGATGAGCGGTCCCCCGCCGCCGCGCAGTGAGGACCAGCGATGAGCGCGATCACGGCTCCCGCTCCGGGTCGGTCGGGTCGGCCGTCTGGGGCGGGCGGGTCGGCTGGGCCGGGCGGGCCCGGAGTTACCGAGAAGCAGGGGATGAGCAAGACCAAGAAGATCCTCCTGTCGCTCGGGGCCCTCTGGGTGCTGGGCCTCGTCTTCTTCATCGCGGTGTTCGGGTTCAAGCCCCACAAGGCGCCTGCGGTTGCCAGCGGCGTGTTCACGCCGACCAACGAGTTCAAGCTCGACACGTGGTTCGCGGTCGGCCCGGTCGATTTCAACAAGGGCGTTCTCTACCTCCTGTTGGCAGCCGGGATCACGCTCGGGGTGATGCTATGGATCGCGCATCGCCTCAAGGAGCGGCCGGGGCGCGTCCAGGCCGCGATCGAGATGTTCTACGGCCTGACCACCGGGATGGCGAAGGAGAACCTCGACGCCAAGCTCGAGCGCAAGTACTTCCCGCTGATCGCGACGCTGTTCGTCTTCATCCTCGTCTCGAACCTGATCGGCTACATCCCGCTACCGGTCAACTCCATAGACAAGTTCACGATCTTCGGCGCTCACATCCCGAGCTTCCAGATCTACGCGGCCGATACCAACGTCGCCTTCCCGCTGATCCTGGCGCTGATGGTGTTCGTGCTGTTCACCTACGAACGGCTGAAGGCCCAGCACGGCGTGATCGGCTTCTTCAAGAGCCTGATGCCCGGTGGCCTCACCGGTTTCATGGTCGGCCCGATCTTCGGCATCGAGGTCCTGTCCTACTTCCTGCGCTTGATCTCGCTCACCGTCCGGTTGTGGGCCAACCTGCTGGCCGGCCACATGCTGATCGCGTTCATGGGCGGTGAGCTCGGGGTGCTCGTTGGCGACCCGTGGGTGCAGTGGCTGCTGCTGCCCCTCGGAATCGCGATCTTCATGTTCGAGGCGGTGCTGATCGCCGGTCTGCAGGCATTCATCTTTTCCATCTTGACCGCGATCTACCTCGGCGACGCGGTCTCTTCTCACTAACAAGGAGCAATCGAGTCGACATGCTGTCCCTCCACATCCTGTCTATCTTGCATCCGCTGCTTGCAGCGGCTTACAACACCATTGGCCAGAAGGGCGGTGAGGCGATCGCGCTCGGCGTAGGCGCCGGCGGCGGCGCAGCAGGCGCGGGCGCGGGCATCGGGGCCGTGTTCAACGCCTCGATCCAGTCCAAGACCCGCCAGCCCGAGCTGCGTCAGGACATCGAGCGCGACCAGTGGCTCGGCTTCGCGCTGACCGAGGCCTGCTTCTTCTATGGCCTCGTCGGCGGCTTCATCGCCGCCTTCCTGTTCTAGACACGCAGATGCCCGTCGCCGCACACATACCGATCGCTTCGAGCGGCTCGTTCCTGATCACCCCCAACGTGGGCCTGATGATCTGGGTCCTGGTCGTGTTCTTGATCTCGTTCCTGATCCTCCGTCGCTACGTGTTCCCGCTGATCGGCCAGGTGCTCGATCGACGGGCCGCGGCCATCAACGAGGAGATCGACGACGCTGAGAAGCTC
>Ga0335074_10001536_pt1 | contig 31313 bp, 20 predicted proteins | sample Lox_Sample_23_FD_206715 | JGI IMG/M metagenome (GOLD analysis project Ga0335074, IMG submission 206715) | Soil microbial communities from Loxahatchee National Wildlife Refuge, Florida, United States - Lox_Sample_2.3 | ecosystem: Environmental > Terrestrial > Soil > Wetlands | place: USA... | reverse complement strand
TGTACTCAAACATTGCGCCAACCATGGAAACGATAGAACGTACGCCCGATGAATCCCTGTCTACTTTTATGCGGATTTCCCTGATCCTTCTCTCGGCATTGATCGAATCTGAGTCAGCCTTTCGAGTAGCGGTATCGCCAATGGTACTTTGCGCTTCGGCAGTTGTTTCAGAACGAGCGTGCGGTTCAGGGCGGCGTCCAAGATGCTCGTTTTTCCGATCGACTAGCCTCCGCTTCCAATATCCATTCACACGAATCAACCAGTTGGGGCTAGATACGTTCCGCCCCATACGGTCCAAGAACTTTTCAAGCGCAGCCTTATCGAAGATGACCGGGACCGTGAAGCTGAGCTGGATGAATTTTTCAAGATAGGAATATCCAAACGATAACGAACTTCCGCTGGTTTCGGATTGCCGTAGAGCCATGCCCGTTGTGTAATCAGGCAGGAATGGAAGCAAGTCCTTGTACTTCTGCGTAATGCCCGCAGCCACCTTTTCCCGATCCATTCCGAGAATGAAGACGAGCCGACCTACGTCGCTGATCATGAGATTGATGCCTTGCATTAGCTCAGCGGCACGAGGAACATCAGTACGGTCTAGATCGTCGATAAAAATGAAGATCCGTTTCGATCCGCCATATGCTTTAACGAGGCGCGCAAAGTCTTCATGGAAAGACTCGATAAAAGCCGTGTGGCCCGCATAGTCTGGAGTTGAAAGATACTTCTTTAGGTCTATGGAAATCGGAAGCTTTAGCTGCTTGTGAAACTTGACCAAGCCGGTGACCGCCAAGGCAAAAAGAAGTCCTAACGGTCCAAACTTCGCTGCTCTATTTAGAACGCCCTCCCACAACTTGAGGAGAGGTCTGTTCCTTGTTGGATCTTTTGTTTCGGCGAAAGGACTGACCAGAGGCTTGATATCGTTGGCAAGGCCCAGAAGATGTTGTTTCCAAATCTGCCCTCTCGCCCCGTAAACGGAAGAAAAGCAATAAAGAAGCAAGACGATTGAAATCAGTAGCAAACAGAGCTCAATCCACCCACGAAGCTTCGAGAGACGAGAAATGAATAGACGAACATCTCCCCACCACCCCCTACAGAAGCCGACTCGCTTGCGCAAGCTGCTTGCAAAGGAGAGGGCAAAAGCAGCCCAAAGTGCGTCCTGCTTGTCATGTCGCCAGGCATTGAAACGGATGGTCGGAGTGGTCTGGTGCTTCCAGGTCTTCCAAATGGCCTTCCATACGGAGCCGTGGTCAGAATATCCCCCTATCCATTCGGGCAGTTCTTTCAAGAAGATAGACTCTTTCGACGGTCCCGCGATCGCCTTTTCGAGCTGCAACATAAACGACGATTTCCCGCTGCCCCATTCACCTTCGATTGCGATGGTAAGCGGTGGCTCGGTGGCCGTGGAAGTTAAGAAAGCAGTGATGGCTTCGACGTAAGGGGTGAAGCCCAAGTTATCGTCTGCCGTGGGGCGATCACGCACGATACTGCTCTCCGCGGCAGCGAATTCTTTTTCGTCGAGGCTCCCGTCCTGGATTGGCATCTGGGGGGCACTATATTACGCTTTATGCGTTGACAACAATAAAGAATTGCGCGGATTTATGGCGAAATAGGACAACGGTCGTCTTCACGCGTGTGCCTTGCTTCCAGTCGGGCCATTTCATTTACAACTCCTACCAGCAGGGCATGTGGTTGACCGCCCTTTCCGCTGCTTCCTATACTCAAAGTTTGGTGGCCGCAACGACCATTTCGGCGCTGATCATCGACGACGAGCGACTGGCGCGCGAGGAGCTGAAGTATTTGCTGGACGCGGCAGGCAGCGTGGACGTACTGGCCGAGGGCGCGAACGGTATTGAAGCGGTGGAGCTGATCCGCGAATATCAGCCGGATGTGGTTTTTCTTGATGTGCAGATGCCGGGGCTGGACGGCTTTGCGGTTCTGAAGAGGCTGATTGAGCACCATGATCCGCTGCCGCAGATTGTTTTCGCTACGGCGTATGACCAGTATGCGGTGCGGGCGTTCGATGTGAACGCGATTGATTATCTGCTGAAGCCTTTTGACAAGAGTCGCGTGATGCAGGCGCTGGACCGGGCGCGGGTGCGGCTGCAGGAGACGGTACAGGCGGATCGCGAGCAGGCGGCGGAGGTCAACGTGAGCGCGCTGCTGCGGCTGATCGAACAGCAGCAGTCGCCGCGTCCACGCAGCGCGAAGATTGTGCTGCAGGCGGGAAGCCGGCTGCTGCTGGTGGACCAGAAGGACATCTGCTTTGCTGCGATTGATGACGGGGTGATCTCAGTTGCGACGCCGACGCAGGAGGGCCAGTCGAAGTGCCGAACACTGGAGGAACTGCTGGAGCTGCTGGATTCGAACATGTTCTGGCGGGCGCACCGGTCTTTCGTTGTCAATATCAACCACATCAAGGAAGTGGTGCCGTGGTTCAAGAGCAGCTACCAACTGCGGATGGCAGACCGGAAGCAGACGGAGGTTCCGGTGAGCCGGGCGCAGACGAAACGGCTGAGAGAGCTGTTCAAGCTTTAGAAAAACAGGCAAAAATTTGAGCATATTGTGAGGGTGGGCGTGAGGTCTGCCCTTATTGCAGCGTTGCAATGGGGCAAGGGTTGCGGTTGATGGGTTCACCGGGCTTGCCGAGCTTTTCTCTTTCGTGGTTCGGTGGACTGAAAGAGGTAGACGGTGAAGATGCAAATGAGCGGCTCAAGGGGATGGCGGTAGCGGGCGTTGGCGATGATGAGGTAGTAGGTGATGGGCAGAAGAATGAAGGCCCAGAGGAACATTTGTGTGGCGGGAATGTGGCGCTTGAGGGAGAGCGCAAGGCCGAGGATTCCGGTGATGGAGAAGAAGCAGTAGTTGAGCTCGCGGATGTATTCGTTGAGCGGATGGCGCCCGGTGGGATGGGGGACGCTGACCCAGTAGAAATAGAAGCGCTTGAGGGTGATAGCGGCGTAGTGAGCTGGATGCGCGGCGATATAGGCCCTGGCTTTCTGGCCCATGAGCTGTGAGTAGCGGTATTCGCCGAGGGACTTGTAGAGCATGGTTTGGGGATCGCGCGCGAAGAGGGGAAGCGTTGCGGGGATGATTTCGAATCCGTTGGAGCCGGGGCCGTTGGCAGCTTGCATCTCAGCGCCGAGATTGTCACGCATGGGGATGAGGTGATGGAAGACGCGATAGTTGCGGATGGTCCAGGGCGCGAGAAGGGTGAGGAAAAACAGGGCGGCGAGGGTAGCGTTGAGGAATCCGCGAGACAGAGGCCGCGCGCCAATGAGAATCCAGATACCGCAGGCGGGCAGGAAAAGCAGCAGCGAAGGGTTGGAGTAGGCAATGAGCGCCCAGAGGAATGCGAAGAGGAGCCAGTTGAAAGTGGTCTGCTGTGAGGGGGCGTCTGGTGGTGAGCCGATGCCGCGCATTATGAGGGCAAGCAGGAGGGTGATGGACAAGAGCATGGCGGTGAGGGCCATGTCCCATATCCAGTGGACGGCGTATTGCATGAAGGCGGGGTAGAGAACCCAGATCCATGCAGACCATACGGCGACGCGGCGGTTGTAGCAACGGAGAGCGATTTTATAGATGAGCGGTGCGGTGGCGGCAGAGAAGACGGAGTTGAGGGTGAGGATGAGCCAGGCGGATGCGGCGGTGTAGACTCCGGTGAGCTTGAACACGGCAGCAATGAGCAGCGGGTAGAGCGGCGGGACCCAGGCGGTGGGGCCGGTGTGTCCGACGAAGGGATTGGCATAGCCGTATCCGGTGGCGAGGGCGCGGGCGACCCGGCCCATTTCCCAGCCGAACTGGAAGTGATCCCAGCCGGGGCGGACGTGATACGTGCGGCCGATGGTGATGACGAGAACGCGCAGGAGGAAGGCGGTCCAGAAGACGAACCAGAGGTTGTGCGAAGAGAAGAATCTGCGGCGCGCGATGGGCGCTGGCGCGGTGGTCATGAGATCCACTTGAGGAGGCGGATGACGCCCATGGACGCGGGTTTAGAGTGGGCGGAGACGTTGGTGCGGGCGTGGATTTCTTTGCGCTGCTGTGCGTAGTAGGAGTAGGCGAGGGTGAGCATCTCCTCGTTCGAGAGCGTGGGGCGCCAGCCGAGGGTTTCGCGAATCCTGGTGGTGTCGAAGCAGAAGTCCTCGGCGATCATCTGGTAGTGATAGGGGCCGAGCGGGGAGATGTGAAGGTTGTGAGCGAGCTTCATGGCGGCGATGGCCGGGCCCTTGGGCAGAGAGACGACGCGGGAGCGGCTTCCGGCGGCGCGGATGACGGCCTGGTAGACCTCGCGCAGTGAGTGGACGTTGTCTGAGCCAACGTGGAAGACTCCGGAGCCGGAGTACTGCATGGCGAGGATGCAGGCGGAGGCGAGGTCCTGCGCGTAGACGAACTGATAGCGGTTGCCGCCGTCGCCGACGACCCAGATTTTTTTCCCTTCCTGGATGAACTCGAAGAGGATGGCGAGCAGGCCGAGACGTCCGCTGTCGATGATGGTGGGGCAGCGGATGATGACGACGTTGAGGTCGGGGTATTCGGCGAGGAGCTGTTCGGCGGCGAGCTTGGAGCGGCCATAGGTTTCGATGGGCGCAGGGGGCTCGTCTTCGCGGACGGCATGGCCGAGGTTGGATGCCCATAGGCAGTTGGTGGAGATGAAGACAAGCTTGTGGACGCTCGCGGTACGGCAGGCGTCGGCGAGGTTGCGGGTTCCGTCGACGTTCGCGGTCCAGAGGTCCTTTTCTTCGATGGAGCCGTGAGCGAGCAGGGCGGCGCAGTGCAGAACGGCGGAGATCTGGTGCTCGGCGAAGATGCGCTCGATGAGGGCCTTGTCGCGGAGGTCACCCTGGATGCTGACGAGGTTCGGGTGCGTGTCGGGGTCGGGAACCAAGTCGAGGTTGATACAGTAGTGGCCTTCGGCCAGGAGGCGGCGCTTGAGGATTCCGCCGAAGAAGCCGGACCCTCCGGTGATGAGAATGGAAGACATGCGGTTACAGGGTAAATGAAACAGACGGAAATTTAGAGTGCGGGTTTATGGCGCGGCTCAGCGGACTGGAAGAGATAGATGCTGAGGATGACGATGAGAGGTTCGAGCGGGTGGCGGAAGCGAGCCTCGACGGTGACGAAGTAGTAGGTGAGGGGCAGCAAAGCGAAAGCCCAAGCGAAGAGTCCAGCGGCGGGGATACGGCGACGGAGGGCGAGCAGAAGACCGAGGAGGCCCGTGATGCTTGCGAAGCAGAATGTGCCTTGGCGAACATAGTCGCGCGAGGGGTGCCGCATGGAGGGATGTGGAACGCTGGACCAAAAGAAGTAGAAGCGCTTAAGCGAAATAGCGATGAAGTGGTCGGGGTGTTTGCGAATCCAGGCTTTGGCGAGATCGCCACGATAACGGCAATAGGCGATTTCTCCCATTCTCGTGTAGAGCTGGTATTGCGCATCTTTGGCGGGGCCGATGAGCACGCCGTAGCGGAAGCCGAGTGTACCTGGACCATCGCCGACGTAGAGTTCCGCTCCAAGATTGCTGCGGAAGGGGACGAAGGTGTGGAAGACGAGGTAGTTGCGGACCATCCACGGAGAGACGACGGCGATGAAGACGACGGCGGACGCGACGGCGCGCAGGAAGACAGCGCGCGTGTGAGAGGCTACTTCTGATTTTTGGGCGAGGATCCAGAGGCCGCAGGCGGGCAGGAAGAGCAGAAGGCTGGAATCGCAGAGACCGATGAGGCCCCAGAGGAATCCGAAGAGGAGCCAGTCGCGGGTGGTCTGGCGGGAGGGAGCGTTGGGCTGATCGCCGATGTTGCGCATTTTGACGGCGAGAGCGAGGACCGCGGTGAAGAGCATGCAGGTGAGGGAGATTTCCCAAACCCAGCGGACTGCGTATTGCATGGCGGCGGGATAGAGCGCCCAGATCCACGCGGACCAGAGGGCGATGCGGCGGTTGTAGCAGCGGTCGGCGATGAAGTAGAGAAAGACGGCAGTCGCGGCGGAGAAGACGGAGTTGAGCGCGAGGATGAGCCAGCCGGAGAGCGCGGAGTAGACTCCGCAGAGCTTGAAGACGCCGGCGAGCAGGAGCGGGTAAAGCGGCGGCTCCCAGGCGGTGGGGCCGGTGTGTCCGTTGAAGGGGTCGGCGTAGCCGTATCCGGTGGCGAGGGCGCGGGCGATGCGGCCCATTTCGTATCCGAAGGTAAAGTGGTCTTCGAAGGGGCGGAAGCGATAGGTGTGCGCGATGGTGATGTAGAGGACGCGGAGGATGAGTCCGGTGAAGAAGATGGTGCGCGGCGAGGAGAGGATTTCTTTTTGGCGGGGGGAGAGCGTGATGGCGCGGCGGAGGGTCAGGGAATGAGTCCTTTGCGTTCGTCTCGGCTTATTGTATCCAGCTAAGTTTCTGAGGAATCTCTGATTCATTCGTCGAGGTGTTCCCTCAGCGGCTGAAGCCGTTTGTTTATGGAGTGATTCATGGAGCGCCTGAAGGCCGTCCCCTTCAAAACCACGGCTTGATCAGAGTCTTCTTAAGTCATTGGCGGCAAAGAAGAGGCGAAAATCGGAATAGAATGATGGAATGCTGGCTCCAGTGATTCCAGTTGGCGAGGCAGTGCCGGAGGGTTTGCGCTGGGCGCATCCGGTAGTGCGGGAGTGGTTTGTGCGGCGGTTCGGGACGCCAACGGAGCCGCAGGAGCTGGGGTGGCCGCATATCCGGGGCAGGAAGCCGGTGCTGATTTCGGCGCCGACCGGCTCGGGCAAGACGCTGGCTGCGTTTCTGATTGCGATTGACGGGCTGCTGCGGCAGGCGATCGAAGGGCGGCTGGAGTGCGCGACCGAGGTCGTATATGTGTCGCCGCTGAAGGCGCTGTCGAATGACGTGCAGAAGAACCTGGAGACGCCGCTCAAGGAGATTCAGGAGCTGGCGCTGGAGCGGGGGTATTTGTGTCCGCCGATACGGGCCGGTGTGCGCACGGGCGATACGCTGCCCAAAGAGCGGGTGGCGATGCTGAAGACGCCTCCGCATATTTTGGTGACGACGCCAGAGTCGCTTTACATTTTGCTGACAGCGGAGAAGAGCCGGCAGAATTTGCGGCGCGTGCGCACGGTGATTGTGGATGAGATTCACGCGATGGCCGATGACAAGCGCGGCGCGCACCTTGCATTGACGCTGGAGCGGCTGGACGCGCTGGTGCGTGGCGAGAACCGGCTGAATGCGGCGGATTTGATTACGGGGCATGCGGTTCCGCAGCGGATTGGGTTGTCGGCGACGCAAAACCCAATTGAGCTGGTCGCGGAGTTTCTGGGCGGCGAGCGCGCGGCTGAGGTCGAGATTGTGCAGGCGGGACAACGGCGCGATCTGGATCTGGCGATTGAGGTTCCGACGGACGAGCTGGGCGCGGTGGCGACGACAGCGGTGTGGGAGAGCGTGCATGCGCGGCTGGCGGAACTGGGGCGGGAGCATCGCTCGACGCTGGTGTTTGTGAACACGCGCAGGATGGCGGAACGGCTGGCCTTTGCGTTGGGCGAGCTGCTGGGGCCGGAGCAGGTGGCGGCGCATCACGGGTCGTTGTCGCGCAAATTGCGGCTGGAGGCTGAGCGAAAGCTGAAGAACGGCGAGATCCGGATGTTGGTGGCGACGGCTTCGCTGGAGCTGGGCATTGATATTGGCTTTGTGGATCTGGTGTGCCAGGTGAATTCGCCGCGCGCGATTGCGGTGGCAATGCAGAGGGTGGGTAGAGCTGGACATTGGCGTGGCGCAACTCCGAAGGGAAGGTTCTTTGCGACGACACGCGATGACCTGATGGAGATGGCGGCGGGGATTCGCGCGATGCGGCGCGGGGTGCTGGACAGGCTGGAGGTTCCTTCGCAGCCGCTGGATGTGCTGATGCAGCAGATTGTGGCGGCGTGCGCGGCGGAGCCGTGGGAGGAGCGGGCGCTGTTTGATGTGCTGCGAAGGGCGTATCCATACAAGGCGCTAACGTGGGAGGAATTTGAAGAGGCGCTGGGGCTGCTGACGGAAGGGATTGAGTCGAGCCGCGGGCGGTATGGAGCGTATCTGTTGCGGGACCGCGTGCATGGGCGGTTGCAGGCGCGGCGGGGCGCGCGGCTGGTGGCGGTGACGAATGGCGGGGCGATTCCGGACACGGCGGTGCTACCGGTGATTCTGCAGCCGGAGGGCGTGCAGATTGCGACGCTGGATGAGGACTTTGCGGTAGAGTCGCCGCCGGGAAGCGTGATTCTGCTGGGGAATACGAGCTGGCGGATTCAGCGTGTGGAGTCGAGTGGGCGCGTGCTGGTGGAGGATGCACAGGGACAGCCGCCGACGGTGCCGTTCTGGCTGGGCGAGGCTCCGCAGCGGACGCGGGAACTGAGCGACCATGTGAGCGAACTGCGGCTGGAGATTGATGCGAAAGCGCGCGGGGTGCTGCCGGGATATGTGAGTCAGACGGATCCGGTGGTGGCTGAAGCCGTGGCGTGGCTGAAGCAGGAGTGCGCGGTGGACGATGCGGGCGCGGAGCAGATGATTGCGTATGTGGTTGCGGGGCGCGCCGTGCTTGGCACGGTGCCATCTGTAACCACGATAGTTGCAGAAAGGTTTTTTGACGAAGGCGGAGGGATGCAGCTGATTCTGCATGCTCCATTCGGTGGGCGGATTAACAAGGCGTGGGGGCTGGCGCTCAGGAAGCGGTTCTGCAGGGGATTTAATTTTGAGCTGCAGGCGGCGGCGACGGACAACGGGCTGAACATTTCGCTGGCGGAGCAGCATAGTTTTCCGCTGAGCGATGTGTTCCAGTTTTTGACTATGGAGACGGTGACGGAGCTGCTGGAGCAGGCGTCGCTGGCGTCTCCGATCTTTAAGTCGCGGTGGAAGTGGGATGCGGGGCGGAGCCTGCAGCTGCTGCGGTTCCAGCGGGGCAAGAAGGTTCCGCCGCAGATAATGCGCACGCGGTCGGATGACCTGCTGGCGAGTGTGTTTCCGCAGGCGGCGGCATGCTTTGAAAATATTGAGGGCGATATTCAGATTCCGAACCATTTGCTGATTCGCGAAGTGATGAAGGACGTGCTGGGCGAGGCGATGGATCTAGAGGGGCTGAAGGCGGTGCTGGAGGCGATGCATTCGGGGCGCATCCAGTGCCTGGCGGTGGATACGACGACGCCGTCGGCGTTTGCGCATGAGATATTGAATGCGAATCCGTATGCATATCTGGATGATGCTCCGCTGGAAGAGCGGCGCGCGCGCGCGGTGGCAATGCGCGGGCGGCTTCTGGATGCGGTGCTGGGCGAGGCGGGAAGGCTTGATCCCAAGGCGATTGCGGAAGTGCGCGCGCAGGTGCGGCCCGATGTACGCGACGAGCATGAACTGCATGATCTGCTGTGCGGGATGGTGGCGGTTCCGGCGGAGGGCATTGAGTGGGCGGAGGCGCTTCCCGAAGCTTTTATTGATGTGCTGGTGACGCAGGGTCGCGCGGTGGTGGCGTCCGTGGACGGACACGCCTATTGGGTTGCGGCGGAGCGCGTGGAAGAGGTGAAGATGCTGTGGCCGCAGGCGGTGTTTGCGGCGGAGGTGGTGCGGGTTCCGGCGACGTTGACAACGGCGGAGGATGTGCTGCGCAAGGCGGTGCAGGGATGGATGGTGGTGACGGGCCCGGTGACGGCGCGCAGGTTGGCGGATTTGCTGTGCGTAGATGCAGGCGCGGTGTGGCAGCAGTTGCTGCGGCTGGAGATGCAGGGCACGATGCTGCGCGGCGTGTTTGAAGGGCCGGGCGGCGATGTGGCCGACGCGGATGTGGAGTGGTGCGAGCGGCGATTGCTGCAGAGGATCCACAAGGCGACGCTGCACGCGCTGCGGAAGCAGGTTGAGCCGGTGACTCCAACGGCGTACATGCGTTTTGCGCTGGCGTGGCAGCATTTAGCGAAGCAGCGGCAGTTGACAGGCGAGGGCGGATTGCTCCAGGCGCTGCGCGGGCTGGAGGGATTTGAGGCTCCGGCGGTGGAGTGGGAGCGGTCGCTGCTGCCGCAGCGGGTGGCGAACTATGATCCGCGGTGGCTGGACGCGCTGACGCTGACGGGCGTGGTGGGGTGGGGGCGGATTTCGCCGCATCCGGCGTTTGCGGCCGCGGAAAGCGGCGGGCCGAAGCGAATTGTGCCGACGGGGATGGCTCCGGTGACGTTTTTTGTGCGGGAGGACGCGCTGTGGATGGATTTGTGCCTGGCGCGGCGGGAAATTCCCGAGACGCAACTGACGGCGTCGTTGAGCGAGCTGGCGAACAAGGTGCGGAGTTGCCTGGGCGAGCGGGGCGCGATGTTTCCGGGCGATCTGGCGCGGGCGCTGGGAGCGACGGCGGAGGACGCGAGCCGCGCGCTGTGGGAGCTGGTGGCGGCGGGACTGGTGACGGCGGACGGGTTCGACAGCCTGCGGGTGCTGGTGGACCCGAAGCGGAAGCAGATGTTTGCGGCTCCGGCGGGGCTTCGGCTGGCGAAGCGGGCCAAGCCTTCGGCTGGGCGGTGGAGCATGTTGCGGGCTCCCGATGCGGAGGAGCAGTCTGCGGCCTGGCGCGATGCTGCGATAGAGAGCGCGTGCGGCGTGCTGCTGCGGCGGTACGGGGTGGTGTTCCGGGACCTGATGGAACGCGAGACCGCGATGCCGAAGTGGCGGGAACTGGTGGGGATGTTTCGGAGGATGGAAGCTCGGGGCACGGTGCGTGGGGGAAGGTTTGTGTCAGGCTTTGGAGGGGAGCAGTATGCGCTGCCGGAGGCGGTGGAACTGCTGCGGGCGATGCGCGGAAGAGAAAATGATACTGACACGGTTACGTATTCGGCGGCGGACCCGATGAACATGGTGGGGGTGGTGATTCCGGGCGAGCGCGAGGCAGCAATTCCGGGGAGGTATGTGACGTATCCGGCTACGAATACAGAGCCGGAACACGCAGCGGTGAATGCTGGGCCGGTTGCCGCTGCGGCAGACTTGTTTGCGGCGGCGGAGGGTGGCGGACTTGGCTGAACCGGAGTTGGTTGAAGGCGAGGACTACGTGATGGAAGGGCTGTATCTGGTATTTACGGCCACGTATTTGCTGAAGCGGGGTTATTGCTGCGGGAATGGATGCAGGAATTGCCCGTGGGAGGGCGAAGAAGCCGAATCAGTCGAGGAGTCATCGTGACCCAATTCAAGTTTCAGGTCTTAGAGTGGAGAGGTGCAACGCCGCAGGAATGGGTGCAAGCTTGGGCAGATAGGTATGACTCATTCAACTCAGATGGTGATGATCAAGCGGGATATGAGTACTTGATCAAGAATTATGCATCGCCTTCCAAGGAGTATTTCGAGCGAATGGGCCAGTGGAAAGATGACGCATACCATAGCCCGAACAAATGGCGGAATAACGTCGCATCCGTCGCATATGAGGTTTGGAAGAGGGCGGCCGAGAAGCTGCCACGCTGTCCGAAAGAGGAAGGTGTCGCATCATTTTTAGATAGCTGGGCGAAGGAGTCATATACGGACCGTTACGCAAGCGGATCAAGAACGAAGCGATTTGGCCTTTCGCGAGCGACGGCCTTGCTTCATTTCATTAGCGGAGGAAAATATCCGATCCTTGATTCGAGAGTAAGAGCGGCGCTCACTCGACTTTGCTCTCCTGCGCCTGTAGCGGATGCTTCGCCTGAGAATTATCTAAAAATCTACTGTCCGCTGATTAAGGAAATCGCAGTGTTTTGCGGTGTTGAGAATGAGCCAAGAAAGCTGGACAAGGCACTCTTCAGCTACGGAGCGTTCTCTGATTATCAACCACTAGACTTGAGCTAGAGCTAATTGCCCGGTTCCGATTTTTGCGGCGGCGTTGATGACGCAGGCGCTGGTGCGGCAACCGGTGGGTGGATGAGGATGCCAGTGCGCGGGAAGGTGAAGCTTCCGGCGGTGTCGTCGATGACATTGACCTGGCAGGTGTACTGGCCGGGTTTGAGCTGGCTGAGGGGCACGTCGAACTGGAAGGCGATGGCGTCACGGTCCGGCTCGTTGAGTTGCGTGGCCTGAACGAGCGGTGTTTCAAAGGCCTTCTCACCGTGGCGGAGAAACTCGATGCTGGTGAGGACATCGGTCTTCGGCTTGCGGCCGGGCGAGTAAACTTCGTAGAGGAAGTAGAGGTGCTGGTTCTGGCGGAAGACGTGGGGCAGATTGGGAACCAGCTCCTGACCGTCGTGGACGAGCGGGTTATCGACGCGGCGTGGCACCGGGATGCGCTGGCTGGCGAGGACGACTGAGCTCATTTTGAGCGGGAGCTTGCGCAGATCGGGGACGTTGATGTCAGCCTCGAAGGAGCCCATGCGTCCGGTTTCGTTTTCGCGGACGACAAACTTGAGATGGTATTTGCCGGTCGGGAGATTGAAGCCGGTGGAGTACTGGACGTTTTTCTGGCGGACCTGTTCGGACTGATTGATATTGAGCTTGACGGTCTGGCTAGCCTGGCCGATGACATGGCCGGCGGAGTCCTTGACTTCGCCGATGATGTCGAGGGTTGCCTTGTCCTTGTCTCCGCCCTTGACGAAGGGGATCTGCGAGCCGGGGACCACGATGGAAACAGGAATGTAGTAGTGGCCGGGGGCGGTGCGGAAGTACCAGGCCTGAAGGTAGACAGCGATGTCGGTAGCGGGGAGAGCACTCGCGAGCTCGTCCTCAAGCTGGTCTTCGCGCTGTTCGCGGTTGGAGTGCTTGAAGTCGGCGGGTGCGTAATAGCCATGACGATACTCAAGGCGGACGTCGGGACGATCGACCTTAACGGTGAGGCGGCGGTAACTTCCGTCGCGGCGCGTATCAGTGGATCGATAGCCAAGGACGTAGTAGGCGGAGGTGTCGTTCTGAATGCGGGTGAAGGCGGGGGCGAAGTCGTTAGTATCGAAGAAGGCCTTGCCACCGGTGTCTGACGAGAGTGTGGCCATGACCTCCTGGGTGTTGAAGTTGGCGTCGAGGTTGTTCTGGAGGGCAGCGCCGTTGTAGCCGTTGGCTCCGCGCAGGCTGCCGGTGGAGGCATCGCCAAGGGGTGAGATTGCTTCGAGTCCGCGGGTGTCGACGCTGTAAATTGCGAGGTTGGCGCGCACGGCAGAGTTAATGGCGGAGCGGAGAGAGGCTTGGTTTTCGATGCCATCGCGCTGGATTCCGCCGGAGAAGTAGAGCATGGATTTCTTTTCGTTGATCCAGGCGAGGGATTGAGCAATGGAAGTGATGGCGAAGAGTTCGCGGTCAGTGTTGAGGTCGTTGTACTCGCTCTCATCGGCGGTGAACGCGGTGGCGTCCTCGACTTGATTGGTGGTGCTGGTGGCTCCGGGGGCGAAGCCCTGCGCGGATGAGCCGGAGTAGCCGTTGACGGCGTTGAGAAGAAGCTGCTTGTTCTGGGTAAAGTCTTGGTCGACGGCGAGGTCGGTGTCGAGAGAGACGACGGCGACGATGTCAGCGGGCTGCATCTGGTGCTCGATGTAGTTGCGGGCGGCGTCTTGCGCACGGATGATGTCGTCGGGCTGCATGGAGGTGAGGTCGAAGAAGAGCACGATGAGGCGGTGGTCGCGCAGCTCCTGCGGAGCGGCGACGCCGGTGCGGGCATTGAAGAGGCTTTGCGGGGGCTGGCCGGGGTTCTGGCCGACGATGGTGGCCTCATTGAGCTGCGCGGCCTGATCGACGCTCTCAAAGTCGAAGGAAATGATGTGCTGGGGTTTGCCGTTTTCGAGGATGGTGAAGTCTTTGGCGGTGAGGCCGCGGACGATGGCTCCGGTCTTCCTGTCGCGCACGACGACGTTGGTGAGGACGAGGTCGCTGTTGACCTTAAAGGTGTACTGGGATTGCGTGGAGGCGGCCTGCTGCTGCGCGAGGAGAGGGACGGTGGCGATGTTGAGGGCCATCAGCGCGAGAACGAGACTGATTTTTCTGGGCATACGCAGTCCCCTTAGAAACGATAGCGAGCGGTGAAGGTGAACTGGCGCATGGATGCGGCCGAGGTAACCTCACCGTAAGTTGCGGAGCCGAGGGTGGAATCGACGCCTGAGTATTGGACGGTGTTGAAGAAATTATTGATGGTGGCGCGGACTTCGAGGGTCTTCATTTCGCCGAAGCGATGAGTCTTCGAGAGCGCGACGTCGGTGGAGACGGTCCCAGGACCAGGGATGGAATAGCGGGACGCGGTGCCGTAGGTGTTGGCCGGGGTGGTGAAGGCGGCCTTGTTGAACCAGTTGTTGAGCGAGCCTCCCCCGGCGGTGAGAGAGATGCCGAGAACACGGTCAGGACGAAGCGATCCGGTGCTGCCGCGGGCCACGTCGAGCACGGCGGCCTCGTAGTGCGGCGTGAGCGGATTGCCGGTGGCGAAGTCGAAGTTGCCAGAGATGGAAAGCCCGTTGAGGGCCTTTGAAAGGAAGTTGCCGCTGGTGAGGTAGGTCCGGTCAGGACCGAAGGGCAGTTCGTAGAGGAAGTATCCGTTGACCTTATGGCGGACGTCGAAGCTGGAATTGGATTCTTCGGCGAGAAGGTTCTGCCAATTCTGAGCGATAGCGGTTGAGGTTCCACCATTGCCGCCGATGGAGGTCGCGTTGTCGATGGAGTGCGAGTATGTATAGGTTGCGCCGAGAGCGATGCCATTCTGCAGGCGCTTGCGCGCACGCACGGCGAGCGCGTTGAAGTTGGAGAAGGCGACGTCATTGTCGTAGTCATAGAGGACGCCGCTGAGGGAGCCGGTTGCCGTGCGGCCGGGCGCGTCGATGATGTCGAGGCGCGTGCCCTTTGAACCGCTGTAGCCGATGTTGAGGACGATGCCGAGCGGGAGGGTGCGCTGCACGTCAAGGAACCAGACCTGCACGTAGGGAAGACGGTAGTACTTGTTGACGGCAAAGTTGCCTTCAGCCTGCGGCGCGGGGAATCCGTTGGCGAGGGTGACGAAGGGCGATGCGGCGGAGGTGTTCTCGTTAGTCTGGACGTCAGCAAAGGGTGGCTGGAATGCAAAGTTCTGGACGAACTCTTCATACTGGCCGTTGGTGTAGTTGATGCCGTATCCGGTGCGGACGACTGTGTTGCCGAAGGCGCGCCATGCGATACCGATGCGCGGCGAGAAGTCAGTCTTTTCAGGGTAGACGAGTGTACGGGGGAACTTTCCACTATAGGGGCCGATGGAGTTGGGCGTAACGGTGGCGACCTCGGCGAAGTCGTCTCCAGTGTCGAGAGTGGCGAGGCGGTCGTATTTCTCCGAATAAGGGGAGAAGTACTCGTAGCGTATGCCGGCATTGATGGTTAGGTTGGAGAGTGCGTGCCAGTCGTCGAGGAAGTAGCCATCGATGATGTTTTCGCGCAGATAAGACTTTTGATAGGGGGCCTGCAAGCTGGTTTGCTGCGGGAGGCCGAGGAGCAGGTCGGCGAGCGATGAGCCAGTGTTTGTCTCGCCGGCGGAAAGGTTGGGGTTGGTCCCGGGAGCTTCTGTGTAAAGGCCGGTGAAAGTGAAGGTTCCGGTAGAATTGGTTTCCCCAAGCATGTCGAGTTGGACGCGGTGAATGTCGGCCCCGAAACGGAAGTTGTGCTTCTTGTGAATCCACGAAGCGCTGTCGGCGAGTTCGATGGTCTGGTTGAGGCGGAAGCTGGGCTGCTGTTCGCTGAGCGACGTGAATTGGTTCAGTGTGACGTCGGGCAGGCCATAGAGGAGCGGATTGCCGGGTAGGCCATTGAGTCCGATCTGAGCGGCGACGTCATTCGTGCTCGTGAAGTAGTTGATGACCTGCGCGCTGTTGCGGTTCCAGCTGAAGTTGATGTTATCGGTGACGTTGTTTTTGCTGATGGAGTAGCCGACGCCGAGTGAGTAGCTGTAGGTTTGTGACTTGCCCCCGAGGCCAGGAAAGATGTTCAGGTTGTCGCTGGCATTGTGGCTGTAGTTGAAGTTGGTATTGATGTTCTGGTGGAGGCCGGGTGTAGCGAGGCCGAAACGTTGACGGACGAAGTTGCTGAAGCCTCCGGAGTTGCCGCCACTGCCGAAGTTGTGAATGAAGCGCGCGCCGACGCGCGTGGTGTTGGTTTGCGCGGTGGAAATTTGGCGGTAGTTCTGAAATTGGCCGGGCAGGTTGGGCAGTGGGACGTATGCGAGCAGCTTTGTCGCCTGCAGGGAGATGCACTGGCTGAAGATAGTGTTGTCGGGGAAGGGCTGGCCAGCATTGGGGTCCCCGGAGTAGCAGCCGGGATCGTAGATGGTGATGGGCTGACCGTTCTGCGTGGTGAGGTCCTGGAAGTTGCCGTCGCGCTCGTCGGCAGTAGGAACGGTTCCATACTCATTGAACGGCGAGGAGGAGCGTTCGCCGGAGAGCATGAGGAAGACGAAGTCGTGCGTGTCGTGCTCGATGAGGTGCGGGATGTAGGGGACACCGAGGATGACCGCGCGGAATTCGTTCGATGCGTAGGGCGGCTGGTTAACGTTCTCGCCGCGGATGGCGAAGGGCTCAGCATTGAGCGCCGAGTTGCCGCCGTCCCATGAGAGGAACCCGTGAGGCTGATTGGGGTTAAAGTGGCGGAAGTTGGCGCGGAAAGCACCGGGCGGGGGTGGACCACCGCGAAATCCTCCTCCTCCTCCTCCGCCCCCTCCTCTTACGCGGATGCCGCCACCGCCGGGGCCGCCGAAGCCAGGGCCGCCTGAGGCGTCGGGACCTCCGGCTTCGAGACGTTGGCCGAAGTTGATGCCGGCGAAGGGGCTGGTGAAGCCGGTTTGCCCGGCGACGGCGACGGATTCGCTGGAGAAGTCAGAGTTGCCGGCGAGCGAGGGAAGCGCTGCGCCGGACTCGGATGATGCGCCGGAAGCGGCAGCGATGAGGTCAGAGGCTGCGCCGCTGAGCGAGAGGCTTTGCGCTCCGCTGCCGGAGTATTGACGGGCCTGCGCGCGTTCCTCGCGCTGCTGTTGTTCCTGTGCGCGCGAGGCGAGCATGAGGTTGAAGTCGAGCTTGCGGTCGCGCATTGTGGCGTTGAGGAGAGCTTCCTGGGTGCCCTCTGCGAAGGCAGCGAACCGGGCGCGGACAACGTAGCGGCCATTCCGCGGAATGGTCATGCTGTAATCACCGGTGGCAGTGGTGGCGGTGGAGTAGGTTTTTCCGGTGAGTGTGTCTTGTGCGGTGATGGTGACACCTGGCAGAGGCACGCTGCCGGACTTCACCGTGCCGTGAATGACGCCGCCGGACTCGGTTTGCGAGGCTGCTGAGCTCGGAGCCGCACTGGGAGCCGTGCCGGAGGCCGTACTGGGTGCAGTGGGTGTGGTTTGCGCGGGCAGAAGCGCAAGCGACAAGAGCTGCGACACGGCGAGCAGGAGCGAGAAATAGAGTGGGCGCGGCATAGGTTATTGGTTAGGCTGTGGAGCTGGAGTGGAGCCTGGTGATGAGTTAGTCGCGGGCTGATGGTCGAATTCGCCGCGCCCGCGGAAGCCTCCGGGTGGCATGACGGCGACGACGGTTGCAAGGAATGCTCCGTTCTTGATTGCGCCGCGTGCGGAGATGTTGTCGCCAGGTTTGATATCGGGCAGGATGATGTCTTCGCGGCGGCGGCGGAACTCGGTGTTTTCGTCCACGGCGACAGTCTGGATGACTTTGTCGGGGCGCTTGATGATGATGTTGGTGCCGTTGATGGACTGAACGACGCCTGTAGTCCAGGTCTTGCCGAAGTCAGCACGCATCTGTTCATAGCGCTGCTTGTCGATGACGACGACGAAGACTGCACCGACGGTTTTGGCCTTTGGATCCTTGTCGCCGATGGCGGCGATCATGTCTCCAACATGGAGGTCGTGGATGCTGATGAGGTTGCGCTGCTTGCGGAAGCGGGTGTTGGCGCCGGTGGCGACTGACCAGGACTGGCCGTCGTCGGTTTTGACGGTGATGGTGGTGCCGGAGATGGCGGTGATGTCGCCGCGAACGCTATGCGCTTCGAAGTCGGTCATACCGCCCTGTGGGCCCTGGAACTGGTCCTGGCCGGAGGGCGGCGCGGCGGCATGAAGCAGCGGCAGGAAGACAGCTGCGACGAGGAGCGGAGCGGCGATGCGGCGGACAGAGATCATGACACGAACAGTATTACGCAGAGCCCGGGCTGGAGTCTGCCGGAATAGACGGCACAAAGAAGCACGGGGACGCAGATGCATGTGATTTGTGCAACCTATGCGCCTGATTTTCATCCCATAGTGAACTGGGATAATGCTCGTTCGGTATTATGGGACGTCTGAACGAGGTTGGTGGGGCGGGGTCGACGAGCGGAACAAAGCAGTGCAGCGGGACGGCTCTTAATGCAGAGGGGAGAAGGACTTTGAAGAAGAGTCTGATCGATGATCCGCAGGTGAGTGGTGCATCGCAAGCGAGCGAGCAATGTTCGGGGCAGGCGGAGCTCTTTAAGAGCGTGCGGCTGAAGACGGAAGAGCTGTGCGAGCCGCTTACCCCCGAAGATATGATGGTTCAGTCGTGCGCGGAGGCGAGCCCGGCGAAGTGGCACCTGGCGCATACGACGTGGTTCTTTGAGACGTTTCTGCTGCGGGAATTCCTTCCTGATTACGAGCCCTTTCATCCTGATTTCGTTTGGCTTTTTAACAGCTACTACAATACTGTGTCTGACCAGCCGGTAAAAAAGCTGCGCGGTTCGTTCTCGCGGCCGTCGCTCCAGGAAATTCTGGACTATCGGCGGCATGTGGATGCTGCGGTGGAGAGCTGGATAGAGAGCGGCGTGAGCGAGGAGGTTGCGCGGCGGATTGAGCTGGGGCTGCATCACGAACAGCAGCATCAGGAGCTGCTGGCGTATGACATCAAGAATGCGTTCTGGTCGAATCCGCTGCATCCGGCGTATTGTGAGGGCGCGTTGGCGAGCCTTGGAGATGCAGAGCCTGTGAAATGGATTGAGTACACGGGCGGGCTCTTGGAGATTGGGCATGGCGGCGATGGGTTCTGTTTCGACAACGAGCAGCCACGGCACAAGGTATATCTGGAGCCGATTGCGCTGGCGTCGCGACTGGTGACGTGCGGGGAGTATCTGGACTTTATGCGCGACGGCGGATATGAGCGCGCGGAGTTGTGGCTCTCAGAAGGATGGGACACGCTGCGGGCGCAGGGATGGCGTGCTCCGCTGTACTGGTTTGAGGCTGACGGTGAATGGCGCGTGTTTACGCTGCGCGGCGCGGTGGATCTTCGGGCGGTGCTGGCGGCTCCGGTGTGCCACGTGAGCTACTTTGAGGCGGACGCGTTTGCAAGCTGGGCTGGCGAGCGGCTGCCGACCGAAGCTGAGTGGGAGGTTGCGGCGGAAGGATTGCCGATTGAGGGGAATCTGCTGGAGTCGGGAGAGCTGCATCCGGTAGCGGCGCAGGGCGGCGAGGGATTGCGGCAGATGTTCGGCGATGTGTGGGAGTGGACAGCGAGCGCGTACCTGGGATACCCGGGGTATTCGCCGCTGCCGGGCGCGCTGGGCGAGTATAACGGCAAATTCATGAGCAACCAGATGGTGCTACGGGGCGGGTCGGCGGTGACTCCGGCGTCTCATATTCGAAGCACGTACCGGAACTTTTTCGCGCCTGCGTCGCGCTGGCAGTTCAGCGGAGTGCGTCTGGCCAACCGATTGGAGTAGCGGGCGTACTCAATGAATATTCCTTCCTTAATTTTGACTTTGCCGGAGGCAGCATATACGCCGGTGGGCGCGGAGGTGCTTCGCGGACTGACGGCGACGCCGAAGACGCTTTCGCCGTGGTTGTTCTATGACGAGGCAGGATCGAAGCTTTTTGAGGCGATTACACGGCTGCCAGAGTACTACCTGACACGCACTGAGCGCGGGATTTTTGCGAAGCACGCCGATGCGATGCTGGAGAGTGGTGGCGATGGAACGTTGAAGCTTATTGAGCTGGGAGCAGGCACAGCGGTTAAGACCGGCCTGCTGCTGCAGGCGGCGATTCGCAGGCAGGGCAAGGTAGAGTACGTGCCGATTGACGTTTCGGAGAGCGCGCTGGCGCAGGCGAAAGCGCGGCTGGAATCAGAGATCAATGGCGTGACATGCACGCCTCGCGTGGCGGACTATACGGACGGGATTGCGGAAGTTCCGGCGGCGGGCGCGCGGCGGATGGTGCTGTACATCGGATCGAGCATCGGCAACTTTGAGCCGGAAGATGCTGTTACTGTACTGCGCGAGGTGCGAAAGAAGCTCACCGTGGGAGACCGGCTGCTGCTGGGCGCAGACCATGTGAAAGACCGGCAGACGCTGCTGCGCGCCTACGATGACGAAGCGGGAATAACGGCGGAGTTCAACAAGAATCTGCTGGTGAGGATCAACCGCGAGCTGGGCGGCAACTTCAATGCACGGCTGTTCCGGCACAGGGCGCGGTGGAATGAGCGGAAGTCCCGGATCGAGATTCACCTGGAGAGTGTAACGTCGCAGGTGGTGACTGTTCCTGCGCTGGAGTTGGAAGTGCGATTTGGGGCGGGCGAGACGATCCACACGGAGAACAGCTACAAGTTCACGGCGGAGAGTATCGCGGAGATTGTGGAGCGGGCCGGGTTCAGGATGGAGCGTCGCTGGACGGATGAGCGGGAATGGTTTGGGGTGTATTTAGCCACAGCGGGCTAGTCTTTGCGAGAGTAGTCGCCGCTCTTGCCTCCGGTTTTTTTCTCAAGCAGGATTTCACGAATCACGATGCCTTTGTCGAGCGCCTTGCACATATCGTAGAGCGTGAGCGCGGCGATGGAGGCAGCGGTGAGAGCTTCCATTTCGACTCCGGTGGGCGCGGTGGTGGTGGCGGATGCAGTAATTTCGATGCCACGTTTGACAATCGTTGTTGTTACGTCAGCATGCGTGAGCGGGAGCGGGTGGCACATGGGGATGAGTTCCGAAGTGCGCTTGGCGGCCTGAATGCCGGCGATGCGGGCGATCTCAAGGGGATTGCCCTTAGGGTTGGCGGGGAGGGCCTTGAGAACTTTCGACGACATGGTGACGAAGGCGCGGGCTTGCGCAGTTCGATGCGTGGCGGGCTTGGCGCTGACGTCGACCATGCGGGCTCGGCCTTTGCTGTCATAGTGCGAGAGCTTTTTCATACAGAAAGCTTAGCGGGTTTCGGGTGCTTTAGAGATGCAGGATCGTGACGATTTCTCCGCTGGAGTAGGCGGTGTTATCAGGAATGACGACAAAGCAGTTGGTCTTTGCCGCTGCGGCCTGGTCTCCGGATCCCTGCCAGGGAATGGTCTGGATGGTTGCGCCGTCGGCCGATGACTGAAGATAGGCAGGCAGGAAGCGAGTGAAGCCGCCCTTTGCTTCGATGGGCTGCGTCAGGCGCGCTTGGGCGAAGTGCGGGCCGAGTGAGGTTTCTCCAGCGAGTGCGGCGAGGATAGGCGCGGCGAAAATGGTGAAGGTGACAAGCGTGGAGATAGGATTGCCGGGGAGTCCGAAGAAGGGCAGGTTTTTGCCAGAGGGTGTGGGAAGCTGGCCGAAGACAACGGGGCGGCCGGGCTGGATGCGTGCACCGGTGAAGAAGAATTCAGCGCCGAGGTCGGCGAGCGCCTGCTCGACGAAGTCATACTTGCCCATCGAGACTCCGCCGGAGAGGATGAGCAGATCGCAGTCGAGTGTGGCGCGGATGGCGGACTCGCTGGCTTCAAGGCTGTCGCGTATGGAGGGATGAATGACGGCGACGCCCCCGTGGCAGGTGATCTGCGCGGCGAGCGCGTAACTGTTGGAGTTGCGGATCTGAAAGGGCGACGGCTGCTGATCGATGGGGACGAGCTCGTCACCGGTGGCAAGGATGACGACGCGCGGCTGGGTGTTGACGGTGATGGTTGAATATCCACAGGCGGCGGCGATTGCGATATGCTGTGGGCCGATGCGCGTGCCGGGAGGGATGAGGGTCGCGCCGGCGCGGGCCTCGGCCCCAGCGGGGACGATGTTTTCGCCGGGCGAGAGGGGGCGCGCCGGGATGATACGGGAGGCATCGACCGATGCGTGTTCTACCATGAGGACGCAGTCGGCTCCGGGCGGGACTGGGGCACCCGTCATGATTTCGATGGCCTGTCCAGAAGCGAGAGGCGGGCCGGGCCAGGCTTCTCCGGCGCGGAGGCGGCCGATGATGGTGAGCGGAGCGCGAGCGGTAAGATCGGCGGAGCGGGCAGCGAATCCATCTCGTGTGGAGCGGGCGAAGGGCGGCTGGTCGCGGTCGGCGACGACGGAGCTGGCGAGGGAGCGGTGAAGAGCGGCCAGCAGCGGGAGCGATTCGGTGCGCGTGGGGTGCAGACTGGCTGCGTATTCGCGGACGGTGCGGGCGGCGTCGTAATAGCTAAGGACAGAAGGGTTCACGGAGAGAATTGTAGACAAAAGAGGAAAGACGCTCGCGGGGAGCGTCCTTCGTGTGAGTGATAGAGAGCGGGGCTTATTTCGCCCGATACTTGCTCTCGACCTTGGTTCCGAGCTGCGCAAGGATTGACTTGGCATCGTTTGAGAAGGGGCCATTGGGGGCCAGCTCCAGGTACTTTTCGTAGGCCTCAGCGCAGCCTGGAGGCGCAATGATCTTTCCGGATTTGTCGACCGTAGCGCGGTTGATAAGAGCCTTGCCCTTGAGGTAGTAGGGAATGGGGTTATTGGGATTGGCGGCGATGGCCTTATCGGCGGCAGCGACGGTGGCGTCGATTTGTCCAAGGCGGTCCATCATGATGGCCTCATTGCCGTAGTACATGGCAGCGTTTTTGGGATCGTCCTTGGCGGCGGCCTCATATGCGGCTTGGGATTCAGGAACTTTGCTGAGATCAGCGAGGACCTCGCCGAGACTGTTCTCCGCGGCGGCCTCGATGTCCAAATTGGGTTTCTTGGAGGCGGCGTCCACGTCGATGGCCTTCTGAAGCGAGGTTGCGGCATCCGGGTACTTCTTCTCGCCTTCCTGCGCACGGCCGAGCTCGACCCACAGGACGGAGGCGTCAGGCTTGAGCGCGGTATCGCGGCTCATGAGCTGCTCGGCATCGGCGTAGTTCTTATTGCTGTTGTCCTCGCGCGCCTTCTTGAGATCAGCGTTGAGGTTCTTGATCTGCGAGTTTTCCTTGTTGACCTTGGCGTTGGCGGTCTTGGCTTCCTCGTAGGCCTTCTTCTCCTCGGGGCTCATCTTGGCGATATAGTCGGGCCGGGAGAGGTCGAAGTTCTGCTCCTTGTCGGCTCCGGCGGCCACGATTACATCGGAGAATTGATCAACGGGCTGGTTTTTATTGTTATAGAGGATGAAGTAGTAGGTACCGGGCGTGATGCCGGAACCTTTGTAGTCACCGTTATCGTCGGTGGTGAAGCTGTATTTTGGGGTTTGTCCGTCGGTGCTGAGCTTGACCTGCACGCCTGCCATGGGGGTGCCGAGCGGGTCATTTACGTGGCCGTGCACCTTGGCCATGCTCTGAGCCAGAAGTGCGGGAGCGGCTGCGACGAGCAGGGCCGCAAGCAGCGACGCGAGCCGGAATTTTGTCTTACGCATGGTGGTTATTCTCTCCTTCAGGATCTTACTTTCCGGGGCCGCATTGTTCACGCGTCCCGGCTTACCAAGCTTGTGTGGGCGTAGGGGATGGGGTCAGACACGCCAGCCTCCCGAAACGCGCGCAGGCGGAGCACGCAGCTCTCACATTCGCCACAGGCGAAGTCTGCACTTGAATAGCACGACCACGTTAAATCGAAAGGCGCATGCAATTCAAGGCCGAGAGCCACGATCTCCTTCTTCCTTAAATGGATGAGGGGCGTGGTGACGGCGATGCTTCCGTCCTTTGTGCCAGTGCGAATGAGATGCTGAAAGGCCTGATAGTAGGCGGGGCGGCAATCGGGGTATCCAGAGCTGTCCTGCTCGACGGCGCCGATAAAGATCGTTTCGGCCCCGAGGACCTCGGCCCAACTGACGGAGGCGGCGAGGAAATGCGCATTGCGGAAAGGGACATAGGTAACGGGAATCGATGCTCCGATGGGTTCGGTTTCAGGGGCTTTAGGAACGGCGATGGAAGAGTCAGTGAGAGCGGAGCCGCCGATGCGCCGGAAGAGGTCGGTGCCGAGGTGCAGAAAGTCGCGCAGGTCGAGGGCCTCGGCGACGGCGCGGGCGGCCTGGAACTCGCGCGCCTCGGTGCGCTGTCCATAGCTGAAGTGCAGCCCGTAGGCGTCGTAGTCGCGGGCGGCAAGCGCGGCGCAGACAGCGGAGTCCATGCCTCCGGAGAGCGAGACGACGGCGCGCGGACGATTGGAAACCATGCCCACTATTATCGCAAAGTAGTAGCCGCACGGGCAGACACGCCTTCCGCACCGTCCCCAAGCAAGAGCTATTGCAGCTGCTCTATCGGGAACCGAGGGCCCATTCTCCGGTCCGGGCCATACAGTATGTCTTATTCTTTCCTGTCTTCAGTTGCCGATGCCGCGGCCGGTATGAGCGGGAACGCGAAGTGGGTTGCCTGTATGGCCAACACCCTGGTCGAGTTTTTGGCGGAGGCTGCCGGCGAGCTCAGCCATGAGACGGAGCTTGCCGGCAAGCTGAGGTGGCACGGAAGGCTCAGCGAGCGCGAGCTGCGATTGCAGCAGGAGACCGGCGACGGTGTCGCGGAGGTTGGTTTCGAGCGAAGTGGCGGCAGCGCGGGTGGCGACGGCCTGCTCAAGCTGGCGGCGGCTGAGCGCAGCGCGAATTTCGCGTACGAGGCGTCCGCAGCCGGAAATGGCAAAGTTTATTTCGAGCGGAATGGCAAGGCCGGAGTTGCGAAAGATGGCGTCGAGATCCCCACCGGCGGCCTCAAGCAGGGAGCCGTCGAGCACGACGACGGCATAGTTTTGGCGTCGCAGGGCCGCGAGCGCGTCGCGGCGGCAGGAGACGGTTTCAACGGCGAGGTTGAACTGCTTGGCGACGACGGCGGCGCAGTTTTCGGCTCCGGCGATGGCGGTTACGAGCAGGATGTGTTCGGATCGCAGGGTATCAAGAGTGGCCCGTTGGGGCGAGACGAGTTCGGGCATGGGAGGGTCCTTTCGCGAGTGCAGAACGAGCGGGGTCACCGGACTTCGGCGGGCGTTTCGCCGATGCCGTATTCCTTGAGCTTGCGGTAGAGCGTGGTTTTACCGATGCCGAGCAGGCGGGCAGCGGTAAGCTTGTCGCCATTGAGCTGACGCAGCGTGTCGAGGATGGCCTGGCGCTCGAGATCGGCGAGCGGAGTAACGTCGGACGACCTGGGGGATATCTTGTCGTCGGAGGCGCTGACAGTGCGCCAGGTGTGAAGGTGGAAATCCTGGAGCTGCGTGGGCATGTCGCCGAGGCGCAGCACGGGGCCGGAGCAGAGGGCGCAGGCGCGTTCGATCGAGTTCTCTAGTTCCCGGACGTTGCCCGGCCAGGCATACTCGCTCATGGTGTGGAGAGCATCATCCGATAGCACATATTTCGTTCCGGTATTACGGCTCATACGGCTGAGGAAGTGGGCGGCGAGCAGAGGGATATCTTCGCGGCGGTCGCGCAGCGAAGGGATGCGCAGTGCGACGACGTTGAGCCGGTAGTAGAGGTCTTTGCGAAAGCGGCCCTGCTCGACCATAGCGGTGAGATCGCGGTTGGTGGCGGCGAGGATGCGGCAGTTGATGGGAACGCGATGCGTGGCGCCGACGGGGCGAATCTCCTTTTCCTGCAGGGCGCGGAGGAGCCTGGCTTGCAGGTCGAGGGGCATCTCGCCGATTTCGTCGAGAAAGACGGTGCCGCCTTCAGCGGAAGCGAGCAAACCGTCTTTGCTGCGAGTGGCCCCGGTGAAGGCGCCTTTCACGTGGCCGAAGAGCTCGCTTTCAACGAGAGTGGGGACCAGTGAGCCGCAATCGACGGGGAGGAATGGTCTGGTTGCATTGGGACTGTTGGCGTGAATCGAGCGGGCGATGAGCTCTTTGCCGGTGCCGCTTTCGCCGAGGATGAGGACGGGATGGGCGGTCTGGGAGACCTTGGAGAGGATGCGGTAGATTTTCTCCATCTCCGGGCTGTTGCCGATGAGATTGCCGAGTCCCTGTTGGGACCGGAGCTTTTCGCGGAGGCGGCGGCTGGCTGTGTCCACGCTGCGACGTTCGGCGGCACGGTTGAGAACGGCGGCGAGATCGTCGACCTCGAAGGGTTTGGTGAGGTAGTCGTTGGCTCCGGTGCGCATTGCCTCGACCGCGGAGGTAACCGTGGCAAAGGCAGTCATGACGATGACGGCGATCTCGGGGTGAAGAAGCTTGACCTCCTCAAGGAGCCCAAGGCCAGTTCCGGCGGGGGATTTGAGGTCCAGGATGAGGATGTCGACACTGTTTCCTCGAAGCAGGGAGCGGGCCGCGAAGAAGTTGTCCACGCCACAGGGAACGAAGCCGCGGGTGGAAGCGATTTCACAGCAGGCGGAGCGGACGGCCGAATCTTCATCGACGATGAGGACATGCATGCGTCCGGAACGCGCGGAGCCGGGGACGGATGGGGGAAGGTCTGGCTTCTTCATAGGTGAATCTTGTGTGAGAGTTACAGGCATTCTAGGCGGCCTTTCATGGCAGAGTCAGCAGCATTTGCGCCTTGGAACAGAGTGGGATACGTTCCGGAAGTAATGGTTTCCCCGATAGGGTGTACCAAGGGAAGGCTGATCTCGAAGGAAGCGCCGAATGTCCCGATGCCAGTCTGAGCGGGCAAGAGGCGCACCGTGCCTCCTGCGGATTCGACGAGGTGGCGGACGGTGCTGAGACCGAGGCCGCGTCGGCGCGGCGCAGGGCGGCCGCAGGCTGATTGGGTTGTGCGCGTGGTGAAGCCGATGTCAAAGACCTTCTCCTGGAGGTGTGCGGGGATTCCTGGACCGCTGTCTGAGACGGTAAGCAGCACACTGCGGGGCAGCCCGAAGGCGATGACATTTTCCGAATCGAGGAAGCTGTGATCTTTGCTGTATTGGGCAGTAATGCGTACGTGGCCGCCGGACGGCATGGCGTCTGCCGCGTTGCGGACAAGATTGACGAGGATGCGGGCGAGGTCTTCGACGGCCAGGCGAGTGCGTCTGGCGCAGGGCATGGCGGCGATTGAGAGCTTGACGGCCGGGCTGGCGATGGCGGCGAGCAGCGGCTGCAGATGGCGCAGCTCGGCGGCGAGGTCGGTGACGGGCACGGCGGGAAGCGGGGCGGGAAGGGCGATGGGGAGAGTGGCTGGCGACGGATGCGAGGGGAGGGCCTGTTCAAGGATGCTCTCCATCAGCCGGGCCGCGGTTCTGGTCATACTTTCGAGCTCGGGGGCGAAGTGGCCATGCCCGGGGCCGAGGACGCCGGGCGCGGAGAGGAGGTCGCTGTAGAGCATGAGGCTGGACAGGATGTTGCGGGCGTCGTGGGCCAGGCGCTCGAGGCTTTCCGAGCGTAGCAGTGTGGTTTTGGGGGAGGGGACAAGAGCTGTGGAAGCGGGTTTCAAAAAGGTGCCCGCTCGCCGGCCTGCCTCGGTACCTGCTCCGGGTTTGGCCCCGGAGTCGACATGGGGAACGAAGCGAGGAAGACGCGCCGGAGGCTTTTGGAGAGCGGGCATGGGAGGCATGTGTCCTTTCACTCATCACTTGGGGACTCGGAAGCCGGGTGCGACCCTGGAGTGCCGCCAGCCCAGCTTCCTTGCCCCGGATAAGTACACGCGGTGTGCCAAATCGGAATTATTTCGTATCTCGTATAAACAAAACAGCTTAGTCGAAAGATAGGTGCGAGGCGGGAAGCCGGGTGGCTGTTCCAAAACGGGACGGGTAGAAGGGGCGCAAGGGAGGTAAGTACTGAACCATGTATGAGCTAACAAGTTTGTGCAGCACTGGTTCCGTTTCGGGGCGGACCTGAAACGGGAACGGGTCAGGGTGGTTCAGGCTCGCTGGCAAAGGCCACGCCTCAAAACGAGACGTGAGGCGCGTTCATCCGGTATGTTTGATGACGCTTGAGATGCGGGCCGCCTATCGCTTTCCGGGATGGCTGCCAACGTTGTGCTGTGAGAGGTGCTCATGTTCGTTCGAAGAGATTTGCGAGGCGCTGCGTTCGTTGTTGCGGCGATGTTCTGGATTGGTACAAGCGCACATGTAGCATCCGCCGCGCCGCTGGCTGTCCGCAGCGCGAAGTCGGCTCATGCGAGGGTTGAACAAGCGGGCGGCCCAACGGGACCTGAGGGCGCAGACGATTCCTGGGTGCTTTCCAATACAAACTATGAGCCGCTGAATTTTTTACAGGAGCCGTTTGTAGGGAATGGGTATCTTGGTCTGCGCATACCGGCCGTAGGCGAAGGCTACCAAGGCGGGAATCTGGGCAAGTCGGGTTTCCCGCTTTTCACCGACCGTTACACCTCGGCGCTGGTGGCGGGAGTGTATGAGAGTACGAAGAAGTCAGACTTTATCGCCTCGCTGCCCACCTGGTCAGAAATTGATCTCGAAGTCGACGGGCGGGTGCTGAACTCGAGTGTGCCAGTGAGCCAGATCAGCAATTACCGGCAAACGATCGATATGCACGCGGCGGTGGTAACAACGTCGATGAAGTGGACGCCCACGCCCGGCAAGGCCACAAACATCCGCATCCAGGTTTTGGCCAACCGCGCCCGCAGGCATCTGGGCGAAGTGAAGCTGGACATCCTTCCATCGTGGAGTGGCACGCTTGTGCTCACGGGCTTGCTGAACGGTCAGGGAGCGAGACGGATCGCGGCCACGTCACGAACGGTCGATACCGCAACCGACATGTCGACGGTCGAGTTGCAAACACCGGGCCGGCATACGGTCGTGGTCGAGACGCAGCTTCTGGTAGCAGGGCCAGGAGTGATGGTCGCGCGCCGGACTGCGATTACTCCCGAAGTGAAGGAGGCGACCGCCGGGGAGCAGTGGACGATCCCGGTGGTCGCGGGCCGGATGTACCAGATCATTAAGTATGTTGGTATCTCCACCTCGAACGATCCGGGAGCGCCAGCCGCGGTTGCGGCCGATACGGTGCATGCCGCCGCGCATGACGGATGGCCGGCGTTGCTGGCAGCGCATCGGCTCGCCTGGGAAGACCTGTGGGCGCATGACGTGACGGCGCCACGGAAAGACAAGTTGCAGACAGCGATCCACAGCGCGTTTTACCTGCTTTATTCGAGCATTCGGGCCGGCCTGGCGTGGAGCATTCCGCCCGCTGGATTGTCGAGCGACAACTATGCCGGTGTGATTTTCTGGGATGCGGACACCTGGATGTATCCGACCCTGCTGGCTTTCCAACCTGAGATGGCCAAGTCGATTGTCGATTTCCGCTATGACACGCGGGCCGCGGCGGAGGCGAACGCGAAGCGATCGGGCTTCCGCGGCGGGTCGTGGGCCTGGGACAACGGCCCGACAGGGACCTGCGGCGGCTTTGCTCCCTGCGCGCACTATGAGGACCACCTTGACTCAGACATTGCGCTGGCGCAATGGCAGTATTACGAGGCCACGGGCGACCGGCAATGGCTGATGGAGCGTGGATTCCCCGTGATCAAGGACGTGGCGGACTTCTGGATCAGCCGGGTCACGCTCGGGTCTGACGGGAAGTACCACATTGACCACGTAACCGGACCGGATGAGTTCACAGCCAACGTCAACGACGAGTCGGCGACCAATGCAGGAGCGATCGTGGCGTTGCGGGCTGCTGTGGCCGCGGCGAAGGTCGTGGGTCAGGTTCCGGACCCGCAGTGGTCCAAGGTTGCTGACAATATCTACGTGGCAGTCGATGCGAACGGCACGCATCCCGAGTACCGGGGCTACAAGAACCAGACGGTCAAGCAGGCCGACACGGTGCTGATGACCTACCCATTCGGGTACGTAAAGAGCCCTGCCATTGCAGCCGCAGACCTGGACCGGTACATGCCGCTTACAGATCCGGGAGGACCGGCGATGACGGCGTCGGCGGAGGGGGTCATCGCGGCGCAGGCCCGGCAGCCGGGATGCCTGGACTATACGCTGCTGCTGGATTCCTATTGGCCGTTTTTGCGCGACGCATACGACCAATTTCTGGAGACGCAGTATCTTGTGCCGTCGGCGCACCAGGGCCCACCGACTTTCGACTTTGCCACGGGCGCGGGCGGTTTTCTGCAGATGTTCCCATACGGCTTTGCCGGGATACGCTGGAGTTCGACGGCCCTTGTGGTGGCTCCGACGCTGCCGCCGCAGCTTGAGCAGGGCATTACCCTGCACGGAGTTCGCTATCAGGGGCGGACGCTGACGATTGCGATCGGGTCCCGCTCCACGACGACCACGCTGGATGCGGGAGGGCCGGTGACGCTCAAAACACCCGATGGGGTGCGGACGTTGAGCATGAACGAGCCGGTGCGACTTGCGACGGCGCGTCCCGATCTCGACCCAACGAGCAACCTTGCGCGATGCCAACCGGTCACGGCGTCATCGGCGGAGCCGGTGAACCAGCCCACCGCCGCGGTGGATGGGAATGGGGTGACGCATTGGACGGCGACTTCCACAACGTCGAGCTACGAGGTCACGCTGGGTAAGGGGAAGGCGGATTCCGCGGAGCCGGTGAAGACGGCGGGAGCGGTGATCCATTGGGGAGCCACGCGGCCGGCAGACTATACGGTTGCAGTACTAACGACGGATGGGCGCTGGGGGCAGGTGGTTGCGGGCGCGGTTCCGGCGCAAGGTGATCTCGATGCCAAGTGGGCGGCGACGCCGTCGCGGGCCATCCGGTTTGGCTTCCGGGGCGGGTCGGCGGCGAGCATTACTGAGCTTGACGTGCCGGAAGTTGGGGGACGGTAGAAGGCGCAGGCGAGGAAGCGGGCAGCAGCAAGGCGGTCAGAGAGGAGACAACCCGTGCCCACATCTTTTCGAGATATGGGCACCCGGCACCCGGCTCAGTAACTCAGGATGGTCGGAACGCGCGCCGGACAGCTCCAATGATTGGCGCGATTGGGGCGATTGGCGCTCAGCCATTGAATTGGGGGCCAATGACATCAGACGGTAATCACCATTGAGGCCAGTTGCGTCCCCAGCGTCACCAAATTTGTGACGTCGTCGATGACTTTGGCAATGTCTCCTGCCTGCTGGACCGAGTTTGCGATTTGCTGGTTGGCGGCGTGAATCTGGTCGGTGAGCTTTACAACCTGCGGATCGTCGTCGTGAAAGGCCTTATTGACGCAGGCCCAGTAATTTTCCCGGGCCTTTACGTATTGCGTACTCAGCGCATCTCGCTGTGCTTGCGTCTGACAGGCCACGCCAAGTGTGTCGATCTGCGACTGCAGCGTAAAGTAAGTGGTCTCCAGCTCCTGTAACTGGCTCTGCATCTGCCTCTCCCTATTTCTTCTCTGTAGCTGTCGCAGACGAGGATTTTGCCGTCGCCGCTGCCGACGCCGGCGCAAACTGCGGCACCTGCGAAATCCAGTTCTGAACCTCGCTCAGCGTAATGGGCGCGGTCCGGA
>Ga0335074_10001535_pt1 | contig 31316 bp, 40 predicted proteins | sample Lox_Sample_23_FD_206715 | JGI IMG/M metagenome (GOLD analysis project Ga0335074, IMG submission 206715) | Soil microbial communities from Loxahatchee National Wildlife Refuge, Florida, United States - Lox_Sample_2.3 | ecosystem: Environmental > Terrestrial > Soil > Wetlands | place: USA... | reverse complement strand
CGGGTTCGATCCCCGATGGCGCTACCAATAAATCAACAACTTACAAAAGATTCAAAAACGAAACGGGCTCGGGGGATACAAAAGGGATACAGACTCCCTTAGAAACCTCGTGCAACCGAGTGCTCTGCTCTGAGACGCTCACCCGATTTCCTGTTTTTCGGGTCATGGGCTGCAAACTGCTGTGACAGAACCCTGCTCCTCAAACCTGACTCAGCACGACCGAATTTGACCGAGAGCCAGACTCCCAATACTGTGCGTCCGTGCGGAAGCAATTCCGCGAGAGGACCACTCTTAAGAGGAGATATTCGATGTCGGTCATCACAGAGACTCGCCCACGACCAAGCGGAAATAGGATCCTTCGTCCTGAAGACAAGCTTCTGCTGAGCCGCCGGGAGGCGGCCGCGCTGCTTTCGATCAGTCAGCGCTCATTGGACTACTTGATAGCGGAAAACATCCTGCCAGTGAGGCGAATCGGCTCACGAGTGTTAATCCCCTCCGACGTCCTACAACGTTTCGCCCGAATGGACCATCCGAGACGAATTGCCCTTTGAGCCCGTTCATCAGAGCTTGGTTTTGATACAGAGAGGTGGACCGTGAAGCGGGTAATCATCGTTCCAATCCTGGATGTAGGTCGATTTCGGGGGTTCGAGGAGGTGTACCGAGATCAGAGCCTCGCGGCGCTAGTCGGAGACACCACAAGTGAGCGTTCGCGAGAGCGATTTTCATGCGAAGAGATGTTCCTGGAGGCGGTTGCGCGCGGGGATGCGGACCGATATACGTTTGAAAGCGTCGAAGAGGCTGCGGCGTTTGCGAAGGACAAGCTTGAAATATTGAACCGATCGGGCAAGGCGATTGAGGATAGCCTGACAAGAACCACAACTAGCAAATTCAGAAGCCGAGAGTCTCGGACACCTGGCCCAACTTTCTTTTCTGCAGAATTGGGAGTCACGGAAACCCCGTCCAAATGAAGAGGGCAAGGCAGGTGCGAAATTCCCTCAGGGGTGGTACAAAGGCGCTGCGGGGGTTACTCAGCCTGTATGACGGACAAGCCCTTGGGCGACGAGCGCATGCTCCAGCTGGGAGAAGAGCGGCTGGACGATTACATGAAGCGGTTGGTGGACTTCATGGATTCCCTGGATAAAGAGCCGCGGGAGATGTTCATTCCATTCGTGGCAGATATGGCGGCAGCGCACGCCATCATTTTGCGCCACGTGCGGATGTGGGGCGCTACCGAAGGAATAGAGGAGGCAAGAAAACTCTTCGAGAACACGTTGAAGACGCTAAAGCCGATCTGCGAAGAGCTGGAACGTAAGAGGGCAGACGGAGGGCCGACGGAATGAAGCATGCGGCGAAGAGCTTTGTTATTGCAGCGGTTATCACCGCTATCCTGTCCGTGAGCGGCTGCAAGCACGATCCCAACCCGCCTACCGAGGAAGACGCCATCAAGGTCTGGAACAACGTTCACAGAACCCCGAAGCTAGTTGATCTGGTTAGCTTAAAAAAGACGAATGGTCAGATGACAGAGGTTAATGGTGTGAAACAATACATACTCTATTACACCGCAACCCAGAAGATGGTAATCGACGATGGACTTCACAGGCCTGGATCAGAGAGTTCGTACAGCGGGAATTACCCCTTCCAGTGGACGGAAAAGGGCTGGCTGGGGCCTGATAACCAGGTCTATCCCGAGCACTAAGCCCTCCATTTGACCGAAAAAGCATCCAGCTCTACGCTCTGTCCACCTGGCAACAAGCAGGAGGACAGAGCCGATGTATTCCTCGCCCGAGGAGACCCTCGCCGCACTGGAGAGCGTAGGGTACTTCACCGATCTCAAAACGGCCACGACCGTCTACCTGGCCGGCATGATCCACCGCCCCGTCATGCTGGAAGGTCCCGCAGGCGCGGGGAAGACCGAGTTGGCGGCGTCCGTGGCGCGCGCCTATGGCGTGCGGCTAATCCGCCTGCAGTGCTACCAGGGCATCAATGAAGAAAAGGCCATCGGCCAGTACGACCGCAGCCTGCAGGAGCTTTACGTCCTGCTGATGAGCAGGAGCGAGCGCACTCCGGATTGGGCCGAGATCAAAAGGGAAGTGACCAGCCGCTCCTATTTCATGGCCGGGCCACTTCTCGAAGCGATCGAGCAGGAACAGCGGTGCGTGCTGCTGATCGACGAAATCGATAAAGTCGACCACGCGTTCGAAGCAATGCTGTTGGAACTGCTTTCTGCATGGACGCTCTCCATCCCCAAAATGGGAACCGTACAGGCGACCTCGATCCCTCATGTCTTTTTGACTTCGAACCAGGAGCGCCGTCTTGGCGATCCGCTACGGCGGCGCAGCTTTTACCTGGTGGTTGAGCATCCGACCGCGGAGCGCGAGGCGGGCATCGTCGCCAGGCGGACCCCGGAAGCCGGGGAAGAGACGCACCGGTTCATCGCCGGACTGGCCAGAAGCCTGCGCGCCTACACGCTGGAAAAACTGCCGTCGATCTCCGAGATGAACGACGTCGCTCTAGCCATGGAGCTGCTTGGCCTCACGCGGCTTCGTCCCGAGCACAAGGAGATCATGCTGCCCCTGATTGTTAAAACGGAGGGGGATCGCAACCGGCTGCTGCTCAAGCAGTGCTTTGAGTCCATCGTGCGGCTGGCAGGTCAATATGCGAGCGAGCTGAACAATGCCGCAAACAGTCCAGAACGCAAAAGGAAGAGGTGACGGCATGAAGCGGTTAGGCCTCTGCGTTGCCGCGCTTTTGTCTCTGCTCCTGTCTCTGATGGCTGTGCCGGCATGCACAGCCCAACCCACCCCCGAGTTCCAGTACTGTGCGGACGCCTACGCCGATCACTACGGAGTCCCGCGCGCCCTGGTGCACGCCATCATCGAGCAGGAATCGGGCTGGAACCCTGCGGCACTTTCCAACATGGGAGCAGCGGGACTGATGCAGCTGATGCCCAAAACCGCCGAACGCTACGGCGTGGGGAACCGCTATGCGATCAGTGAAAACCTGAGCGGAGGGGTGCAATACCTGGCAGATCTGATGCGGCGGTTTCACGGAGAGCTACGGCTGGCGGTCGCAGCTTACTATTCCGGCTCGGGACCTCTCGACAAACGCGGCCTGGCCTACCGGAACCGGGACGTTGTGGCGTATGTCGAGGCCGTGCGCCGGCGGTATGAACGGCATTTGCGCGAAGACGTGTTTAGTCGAAATTCTCTTTCGGGAGGCCACTGATGAAAGGTTTTGTTTTCACTTCGTTCTTGCTGGTGTGTGCCGGCGTCACCTGGGCGCAGCAGACGACTATAGGACAGAAGTCTGACAACGAAGTCCAGCCTGCGATCAGCGCTCTTCCTCTCACCGCCAGCACGGTTACCGATCTCCACCTGCGGCCGCTCTTCACGACTACCATCCGGCTCCCGGAGCCTGTGACTTCGGTCGCCGTCGGGGCGCCGACACTCTTCGAAGTCGAGCATTCCGCAGAGGAGCCAAGGCTGGTGTTCGTGAAGCCCAGTACCAAGGATGCGGCGACGAGCAACCTCATCATCGCGCTCCAGTCCGGTCACGAGATCAGCCTTCGCCTGATCTCCGAAGGAGAAACAGGAAACAGGCCGGTGGACTTCGTAGTGAACTACGAGCCTGCGCAAAGCTTCCTGATCGGCTCAGCGGACTCGGTGATTCACGGCGACGAGCCGGAAGTGAAACCGGAGCCGACGAAGATCCCGGTAATCGATCTTGCGCTAAAGCAACAAGCAAATATCGCCACACCGGCTTGGGTCGATACCGCCGCAAGGAAGCAGAGAAATCCGGACGGACAAGCGCCCGGCAAGCCGATGGCCGGTGCCCTCGGAGAGGTACGATCGCAGGGCGACGAGATGCTGGTTGCCTATTCCGTCTTGAACACGACGGATCATTGGATTGAAGTCCTTCCGCCACAGGTAGAGCTCAGCAGCCCGAACGAGGAAAACACCAGGAAAAAGGAAGAAAAGAAGCACCGGCAGATCCTGGCTGACGAAGTAGCAGTCACAGACTACCGTCTCAACGCTACGCGTCTTGCGCCGGGAGAGCGCGCCGATGGAGTCGTGGAGTTCTCGCGGCCAGGTTTCAAGCAGGGCAAGGACCGCTTGTTGCTGGAGCTCGCAACCGCCAGCGAGGTCGACAATCCGCTGTTGCTGCCGGTTCCGTTTGTCGCGTCGGAAAGGTAATCGAGGAGAACATTCAACCTCGAGAAGGGAGGCAAGTATGGGCAAAGCAGAAATCGCGCTGGAAGAGGAACAGGCGCAGCAGAAGGTCGTTCCCATCACCGATTCGGAGGGGGAGGGAACAGGGAGCGAGGGTGAGATCAAACGGCGCCCGTTTGTGCTCGAGCGAAAGACGGGGGGCGGCCGTGGAAACCTCTCACTCATGCTGGTTGTGATTGGTGTGATCGTCTTCTTCGGAGTAGGCATGATCGCCTTCCTGTCAACGAAGGGGACCACGAAACCGAAGACCGCGGCGGAGGCTGCAAAGCCTAACCTTGGCCGCTATGCCACGCCGACTGCCCAGGGAGATCTGGTGCCGAGTGACAAGATGAAGGCCTCGCCGGCAGAAACCAATAAGCCCGGCAGCGTCGACGCTTCCGACATCGAACGCACGAAGTCTGCTAAACCCTCGGGAGCACAAGCGGCTGGTCAATCGAACCCTGCGCAGGGGAAATCCCTTAACCAGGTTGCGAAGTTTCAGGAGCCGGAGACCACGCCCGGTGAGCAGAAGTGGTCGCCTCCTCCCTATGGCAGCAACAGCGCCAGCGAGCAGCAGGAGATCAAGAAAGAGGAAGAAGCGCTCAGCAAACCGTCGCTTGTCTTCACCCTGCATCAGCAGGGAAGCGGGCTGAGAAACGAAGGCAATGTTACGCGCGCAGCTATTACCAACCTGGGTCTTACCCCCGGCTACCATGTAGCGGCGCGTCTCGAAGCAATGGCCACCACAGCGATCCATGCGCCCGTGGTGGCGGTGATCGAGCACAATTACGAACGTGATGGACAGGTCCTCATTCCCGCCGGCAGCAGAGCGGTAGGGAAGATCACCCAGGCCGATCCCTCGGGTCTGGTGAGTATCGCCTTCTCCAGCATCGAATTCGCGAGCGGGGAAACCGTCCCCATCGAAGCCGTAGCCGCGGACACGAACCTGGCGGCGATCAAGGGCAAGGTCACGGGCAAGCAGAGCGGCAAGAGCCTGATGGTGCGCTCGCTCTCGGGGCTTGGCGAGACGGCGGCAATGATCGTGGGCGCTCCCAGCGGAAACAGCGCCTTCAGCGAAAATGACATGCTCCGCATGCGCGTTGCCGATAACATCGGCAACGCTGGCGACGAGCAGATCATGCACATGCTCACGCTGCAGCACATCGTGGTGAGTGTTCCGGCAGGGACAGAGATCTACATTGTCTTCGCAAAGTCGCAGGCAGTACCTGAGTCGCATGAACCTGAAACGCAGATAGAGAAAGCTCCGCTTCCAGCAAGCCAATAACAACACACCTAACGAAAAGCCAGAAGGATGGCCCGGAAACGGAGGCCATCCTTTTTTCTTATGCGCTGGACGGATAGTCGAGGTGTCTCAAATTTCACATACATGAGTCTCACGTGCCGTGCTTTCGGGTTCAATGGAGCTGAACCAACATCGACGCTTTATGTGGACTCCTGGTCCAATTGAATCAACCAACGGTCAGCTTCAAACCTTCCAGCCGGTCCGATCATGCCGGTCCTTAGGATAAGGAAAGAGAAATTTTGCTGACGAAGCTTTTTTCCTTATCCCAACCCCGGCTTTTGAATCTTCAAGCCCGCTTCATCCGTGCTGGACCCCTTAAGGATTAAGGAAAAGAGAAATTTTGTTGACGAAGCTTTTTTCCTTATCCCAACACCAACCCCTGCTTTTGAACCTCCGAGGCGCTTCATCCGTGCCAGCCTCTTAGGATAAGGAAAAGAGAAATGTTGTTAATGAAGCTTTTGTGTCTTATCCTAACGCGAGCCTCGCAGCTTTACCGGAGCACCGAATCTACAGATATCCAGATACTTTCTATAGATACCTAGATAGTAACTAGCGACAAACCACATCCTTACTCTTTCCCAAAATCCCTACCTAATCTATTCGAAAACAGAGCGAGTTACTCACCTGTTACTCAGAGCTGAGTTTGCTCGAAATCAGAAACAGTGCCACTCTCTTGCCTCGACGGAGCACCGTCAAGGAGGCAAGTCTCATGATCAAGTGGTGTATGGATGCAGTACGGCGGGCGCGGAAATACCTCTCCGCCCCGATTCTCGTACTGTTAGTCGGCGCGGCATTAGTTGCACCCGCAGCGAGTGTGGCGCAAAACCTGGGCGCGGCTCCAGCCACCGGCCAGGCAGTACAGGGCCAGACTGCTGCGCAGCCGGAGGGCGCATTCCTGAATGCGGTCAACTGGCTCTGTAACGTGATCTGCCCGGTCGGCGCTGGTATTGCAGTGGTGGCGACCGTATTGATGTGGAGAAGCGGACGCAGCTGGCTGCCGTCTGCCCTGACGGCAGGTGGCCTTATCTGCATTTCGGGCATTCTTCGACTCATTGAATTTTTCATTCAACAGGGTCAGGCGGTGGCTTGACGCTATGCAGGCGCCACTGGTCTTCAGAGCAATTCTCGGGCTGTTGATGGATCTCACCATCCCGGCCGCGCTGGGCGCGTTCGTCCTTGCGGGCATGCGCCTGCGTTCGGAAGGCGGGATGAACTTTGAGGCCAGTGGTGGATTTTTGAAATGGGTGTTCTGGGGATGCTTTCTGATCAGTGTTCCCAGTGTGACTACGTGGCTGAGCGGGGAAGGGATTCCCGGCGCGGCACAGTTTACCCAGGCAGGAGCAACGGGAGCTGCTTATACCGCCGGGATCGAAAAGGTTACCGGAGATTTCGTCGACAACTTCCTGGTCGGCCATGTGGTGCCGGTTGTGGCAGCGTCGCTGGTCTTCAAAGCGGTCCTCGATCTGAGCCAGGGCTACAGCCCGACGGCTTCGATTGTTGCGGCCCTCTTTCTGCTGGGGGTCGAGGGGATATGGAACCTGGCGACGGGAAGCTGGCTGCAAAGCGGCCAGTACGGAGTCACCGACATGCTTATGAATGTCTTTGGATACGCGGCCAACCGAATCAGCCCCATCGTCGGAGGCCTCGCATTGTCCGCAGCGATCCTGAACTACGTTCGTCACCGGCCGTGGGCGGGCCTGGTAGCCAGCGGGCTTGGCTTTTTGAGCGTAACGGGTATCTGGGCGCTGGTGAAAACCTTCGCGGGAGTGAACCTATGAAGCGCGTTCTCATTGTCTTGATTGTCCTTTCTGGAACTGCGGCTCCGGTCTGCGTCGAGCACCCGCTTCATGGCTGGGTCCACGCCGGCACGGAGCTTCCCGACGCGATCGACTGCACTCTGCCTGACGGGCATATCTCGCTGGCCAAGTTCAGGAAGGTGTTTTGTTTCGGCTATTGCCCGGAACTGGAGGGCGCACTATGAAACACCGTGCCCTAATCCTGCAGGCGCTGATCTTTGCAGCCGTTTGCTATTGCCTGCTGCTCACCTTTGTGTGGGGCATACACTTCCCGATTTTTCGGATGTTTGTCTCCATCGTAGTCGCATTGCTCTTTCTGGCGGCGGAAGCGTACGCAGGCTACGTGATCACGCGGCAACTGTGGCACTGGAGCGGCGCCGGAGCGCGGCGGTTTCTGAAAGAAGCTCCCGAACCAGCAGCCGCTCCTGTTTTGACAGAAGAGCGGAAGTAAAGGAATCTGACGCGCGAGGACGAGATGAACAACGGTTCTTTCGATGGCGGACTGTTGAACCTGACCAACTGGGTAGGAAACGCGGTGATGCCGATCCTCGCGGCATTGATTCTCGCGCTGGGAATCTACAAGTACTCGCGCGGGTATCACATAGACCCATATATCGGCGGCACGATGGCAGCGCTCTCGGTTTCCGGACTGCTTCGGCTGGCAGAGGTATTCGCCCGGCAGGGCTCGGGAAACACGCAGTACTGGGCGGCCCTGCTGAGTCTCGCAAACTGGGTCGGGAACGTGATTCTTCCGGTGTACGGAGGCATTGAAATTGCGCGCTCAGTGCTCGGCATCGGAGGGGTCTTCGAAAGACTCAACATCGGCGACGACTGGATCCGGCACTTCATCGCCGGCGGCAGCTGCCTGTGCGTCTCCGGATTGCTACGGCTCATGGAACACTTCATCGCAACGGGGACGAATGGGGTGGCGTGATGGCGCTGAAAATGAGTCCGGTCTCCCGCAATCTTCACGCCAAGGTCACCATGCTGGGCCTGGAGCTCGAAGACATGCTGGCGCTGGCCATGGGCTGCGCAATCGCCATGCTGATCGGCCAGTTCCTCTTTCCCGACCGTTACATGTTCTTCTTGCCGATGAACTGGTTCCTGATGCTGATGGTCCTGGTGCTGGGGGTTCCGGGACTGATGCTGTTCAAGTACGGAAAGCCACGCCGGTATTTGTTTGATCTGGTGGTTTATTACGCCCAGCCGCGCAGCTATTGCGCCCTCGCTCGCGATACGAAACTCACTACCAGCTTTATCAAGGGCGCGGAGAAGAAGCAACAGAAGGAGAAGAGATAAATGCCGCGAACGATGGCGCAGCAGGAACGATCGCTCCAGGACCCGGCCGTTTGCGAACTGCTTAAGGTCCGGGATTTCCTCGACAACGTGATGGTGCGAACCGACGGCTGCTATGTCGTTGGATATCGCGTTGCCGGCGCACTGACCTATTTCGCTGACGACGATGGACGCAATGAGGCCAAGGCAGTCCTCGAAGCCCTGCTGCGCACGCTGCCGGAAGAGAGCATGCGCTTCCAGTGCCGCTATGAGGTGGTGGAGAGCCTCAACGGCCTGCTCGACCGGTACCGCGATGCATCGCGCACCCAATTGCCCCGGGTTTGCGCCCTTGATGAGGGCCGGCTGAACGCATGGGAGCAGAAGGAAAAACAGGGCGCCTATCTGACCCGAATTGCGGCCGTGTACCTGATCTGGGACCCGGTCAGGCACAAGAGGATGATGATCGCCAGCGGAGGACCGCAGAGCAAGAAAGACCGCAGGCAGGCGGGCTCCGGCTTCCCGCTTTCCCTGGGACGAGCCATTCAGAAGACGCGGAAAGAGCACGAGGACACATTGTCGGAGTTCGAATCGATCCTCGCCGGCATCGAGTCCGCGATGAAGGGTGGAGGCCTCGGCCCGGAACGCATGACCCATGAGGAATTGTTCCTGGAGATCAAGAGAGCGCTGAGTCCGCTCGATCCCGATCCGACACCGCTCAGAGAGAACATCACCGCAACGCGGGAAATTTCCGCACGCGAAAAGCTGGCATCGGTCAGCATTCTGGGGCAGACCGAATCCTACCTGAACATCGACGGGCTCCTCTGGACCTTCATGAGCCTCAAGATTCCTCCGGACGGTACCTATCCGGGAATCCTGAGGCAACTGATGACCATCGGCTTCCCTCTGGTGATATCGACACAGATTGTGATCCCCGATCAGCGCATCGTGCTCGATAAGTACAAAAAGAAGTTCCGCAAGATGCAGGCGGCGCAGAAGGATTCGAAAGGGAATCTGCGTGTGGATGTGACCGCGCAGGTGGCCACCCAGGAACTCATCCAGATCCAGCAGGAGATCATCGCCTCGTCGGTCAAAACGGCGAAGGTCAGCGTGGTCGTCGGAGTGCACACTTCATCGCCGGCATGGACATCGCAGGACTACGAAGCGGCCGAGCGAGAGTTGGCCGGGCGCAGGCAACAACTTCTCCAGGTGCTGGCGCGCATGAACGGGGCGAGGGGCTTCGCCGAGTCGCTGGCCACGCGCAGGCTATTTCTGTCCAGTCTTCCCGGACTTGCCGAAGAAGACCGGCGCGATCACGACCTTCTGACGCCGCATGCCGCCGACCTGCTGGCGCTGGAGCTGCCATGGGCAGGTACAGTGCGATCCCCGCTGATGGCCTTTGAGACGCCCTACCGGCAACTACTGCCCTTCTCGCACTTTGACCCCAGCCTGGAAAACGCCAACGTGCTACTGGCCGGCGCCTCCGGTTCGGGCAAAACCGTGGCAACCAACATGATGCTGATGATGGCGGCGCGCCAAAATGTTCAGGTCTCGATCATTGAGCGCGGCGACAGCTACTACCATCCGGTCACCTTCATGGGCGGCAGGATGATCTCCATGTCGCTCGACAGCGAGCAGACGATCAATCCCTTCGATCTCGATCCGGGCGAGACCGAGCCATCGAACGATCATCTGTCGTTTCTCAAAAATCTGACCCGCTTCATGATCGGGGACAGCGGCGACGGCGATACCGACCTGCTCGACAACCTGATCATGACAGCCATCCGAAAGACATACGCCCGGGCGCAGATGCGCCTCGACAACCCCATCCCGCTTTATAGCGACCTCTTCGACGAGCTGCAAAACTACTACGACGAAGACCGGAACCCGCGGGTCAATGAAGCAGCGCGCGTCGCCGCATCCAAGCTGCGACCGTGGGTGAACAACGGCATGTACGCGCAACTGTTCGACAGGCCGACCACCCTCGACATGTCGACACCATGGCTCTACTTCAACATCGAGCAGCTGAAGGACGACCCGAAGCTGGAAGTGGCGATGAGCCTGCTTATTGCCTATACCACCACCAAGCGCGCCTCCGGGAAATCGCACCGGCGGTCGATCACGGTGCTCGACGAGTGCTGGGCGCTCCTGCAGTCGCGGAGCCTGGGACCAGTGGTGGTGCAGCTGTTCCGGACAGCGCGCAAGAGAAATGCCTGTGTCTGGGGGATCTCACAGGCGGTCGAGGACTTTACCGGGACACCGAACAAGCCGAACGAATTCGGCGGGGCCATTCTGGCGTCGACCTCGATCAAGATGATCGGACGGCAGAAAGGCAATTTTGACGTGCTGCGGCAATTCCTGCACCTCAACGAGACGACGCTCGCCCGCGTGAAGTCGATGGGGATCACCGAGAAGGGCCACAGGAGCGAGTTCCTCGTGGTGATCGGTGAAAAGGCGGAGACCACGCACAGCTTCTACTTTGTGCCGACAGCCGTCGAGTACTGGCTGATGACGACCTGGCCGCGCGAGCGCTGGTACCGGCAGTGGTGGCTTGCCACCCATCCCGGGGTCAGTCTGATCGACAGCTACACAGAATTGGCAGAGAAGTACCCGCACGGGCTCTCGGCCATCCCGGAACTGCCGGAAGAACGCTCCGGGGAAGTCAGCCGGATGGGGATCGAGGACGCGAAGAACGCAGCGGTGAAGCAGACTTCCGTACATCCGGAGGTGCTCGCGCTGCCGAAGGAAACGGTTCTCGAAGGAGCTACGGTATGAGCAGAGGCAAAGAAAAGCTGGCGTTTGGCGCGGGACTGTTAGCGGCGGTGCTGGCCGCTGCGCCGACGGTTGGGCATGCGCAGTTCGGCGGCATCTTCTCCGCCATTCTGAGTACGATCACAGGCACGATCGGTGGGGCCCTGAACGAGATCCATCAGATCCAGGCAGACGTGCTCAGGACTGAGCAACAGGTGCTTTGGCCGCTGAGCCTGATTCATCAGGCGGAGAGCTACATCGCGACCATCAAGGCGAGCTACCGGGGATGGATGAACAATGTCTTCGCCATCCGCATCAACAGCGCGACTTTGCCAATTCCGAGGAATCTCGAGTCGACATTTTTGAGCGGCCAGCCCACGCAGTTCGGCAATTTCAGCCAGATCTATACCAGCACCTACGGCGTGCAGCCGGCGATGGGAGCGGCGCCCACGTTGAATTTGCAGTTGATGGACATCGAAGATGCAACAGCTAAAGACGCAACCGCACAGTCGATGGCCGCGGACCAAGCGACTGCGACCATGCTCCAGACGGCGCAGCGCATCGAGGACGAGAGTCAGACGACAGCGCCAGGCACAGCCGACATGGTCTCCGCCGAAGCGCGGACAGCGGAGCTCGCCAGCATGGCCATGCAACACAAGCTGCTGGCGTATGAGCTGCGAGAACGGGCGATGGAACTCGCGCATCGCGGAACGATCCTGAAGCAGTCAACAGCGAATGCGCAACAGCTTCATCAGCAGCTCCTAAACAACCTGGGAGGTGGAAATTGAGACTCTGGAATCGAATCGACAAGCGTACCTTCGGGCGCAGGATCGTACTGTGCGGTCTGGGCCTGATTTTCGTCGGCCTGGTCACCGTGCGGCCGGCACACTCACAGTTCGGGATCGACATTGCGGCGATTCTTGCCGGCCTCAAAGCCATCAACAACACCCTGACCAGCGCCGTGGGAGCGCCGCTCAAGGTCATCAACCAGATCCAGCAGCAGGAGCAGCAGTTCCAGCAGCAGGTTCTTTATCCGCTGACAGCGATCAACAGCGCGAAACAGATGGCGACAAGCTTCACTAATTCCTTTGCCAGCTTCCGCCAGCTGGGCACGATGAATATCTCCAGCGCCTCCCTGCCCAACCCGCTGCAACTGGAGCAGCAGATGCTGTCGGCCAATCCGAACAACATCGCGTCGATCGGCAGCGCCTATCAGAACGTTTTTGCGCCACTTCCGGCGACGACGGCGGTGCCGCAGAACATCGAATACCAGATCGACATGGGCGACGCGCAGGCCCAGGACGCGCTCAAGAAGGCGATTGAACTGGATGCCTTCGCCGCCCGGGAACTGGAGGTCGCGCAGAAGTTGAACGACCAGATTGCGGCGTCGGCTCCAGGCACAGCGCCAATCTTGGATGCGGAAGCCAGCGCCTGGGTAGTGCAGGCCAATGCCTACACGCAGATGGGAATGGCGGAGCTGCTGCGTCTGAACAGCGCGGGCCTGTCCAATCGCAGCGGCGAGCTTAAAGACTCGACCAGCCAGATGCAGAACCTGAACCAGCAACTTCGACAGACGATGTCGATCTTCCACTGAGGTGCAGTAATGGGACCGGGAATCTTCCAATTTCAGAGCATGATGACCACCGTGGTCAGCAGCATCAGCGGATCGATGCTGTCGTCGATCCAGGCCGTCGCCTACATGCTCATGACCATCTGCCTCGCGTTGGGCATCTATGAAGCCTATGTGCGTGGCGGGGACCTGCGTTCGCTGGCGACAACCTTCCTTAAGTACGCGGTTGCGGCCTACGCCATCGGCTACTGGAACAACGTCTTTTCCGACACCTTCTCGGGCTTCAACACCATCGCGTCCGGCATTGATAACAGCTCTGGCGGCTTCGACCTGATCAGAACGTGGTCAGCTGGACTGCAAATCCTCTTTCAGGGCAATGGCTACGACGCGATGATGAAGTCGATACCCTGGACGCCGGCAGCGCTGCTGACCCTGCTGGAGCTGGCGCTGGCCTACATTATCTATCCCCTCTGCACGCAGATCTTTGCGGTCATCTACACCTTCTGGGGATCGTGCCTCTTTGCCGTCGGCCCGTTTGTCATCGCGCTCGCGCCCAGCTCGCTCGTCAACTCGCTCTCCAAGTACTACACACTCAACCTGATTGTCTGGAATGCATGGACGGTGCTCTATGCGGTCTTTGGCTGCCTGATTTCCGCGATCCACATGAATGACGTCAACGCCATTGCCAGCGGAAACGCAGGAGCCATCGGATTCGGCGGATTCGCCGGCGCAGGGCCGCTGGACGGCGGCATCGAGGCCATCGGCCTGATCAGCATCATGTACGCCATCCTCATCCTGCTTATCCCCGTGGTAGCTGCCTTCGTCCTGCGCGGCCAGTTCTCCGCAGTTGGCGCAGGTCTGGCGCTGGCGGCGTCGCGGATCACCAACGGCGGGTTGCAGGGCGCGAGAGCAGGAGCGGCCGTGGGCCCGGCCGGAGCCTTAGGAGGCGCAGCCGTTGGAGCCGGGCTGGGGATGACGGGAGTCAGCGCAGGCTCGGTATTTTCGATGGGCAACAATGCCGGAGGGGGCAGCAGCATGCGGCAGGGAATGGCCGCTAGCATGCCGCCCCCAGACACGCCGCCACCCGACAACTACACACGCAGTTTCCGCGCCCGAGCGCTATATGGGGAGGACAGCTAATCATGGTCAAGAACAAGGAAGTCAAGTTCAGCACGCCCCGCTTCTATGAGATGGATGGAGCCCTGCGCGCCTATGCCAACCGCAGCATCGTCGTCGCTACGATTATGGGGATGGTTGCGCTCATCGCCGTTGCCGGTTTTTTGTTCGTGAGGCTCCAGCCGCCCACGGTCATTCGCGTGGCCAGCGACGGCGAAGCCAGCGTGCTTACGCCCAACCATCTAAAGACGCGCTTGATGCCTACCGTCCTGGCGGCATCGAACCCTTCGGCTGCGCCGGATTCTCTCGAGAAGGATGCTTTCGTAAAGAACTTTCTCACCCGTTATCTCAACTACGACCCGCATACGCTCTCCCAGAACTGGGCCGAGGCGATGAACTGGATGACGGTGAACCTGCGGAGAACCGCGCTGAGCCAGCTGGAGAAGAACGACACCGTAGGTAAGCTTGAGGACGAGCAGGCAAGCTCCACCTTCAAGCTGAGTCATCTCGAAGAAGACAAGAGCGAGCCGCTGACCTATCGCGCCTTCGGTGTCCGCACCGTACACGCAGTCGCGAACCAGCGGGAGACAACGCAGCAGATCGTTGAGGAGTACCACATCCGTCTTCTGAATGTGGAGCGGTCTGTGGAGAACCCGAGCGGCCTTCTCATCGGCGAGTATTGGTCGAACCAGATCGAAGGCGAGCAACGGAATGCTGTGCTCCTCGACAGCGAACTCAATGGGAAACAAGGCAATCCCGTACCGGTGGGAACGGTTGCAGGGAGCGGAGAGACGCAATGACCGCAGAGGCAACAGCCGTAGTGGAAATGCCTGCCGAGGCCGCGAGCAAGAGCCGCCGCGGCAAGCGGGCAGTCGAAGGAAGGGAAACAAGCAGCGCGCTAGTGTTCTTCTATCTTGCCGAACGGGGCCAGGACAGTCCTGACCTGGTCCTGGGAGAAAGGTTTGAAAGCGAGGGCCACGCGATGATCGAAGCACTGAAGCGCGATGTGCCTTTCTACAAAGTGGAGATGTGGAAGAGCCGTGCCGTTGTCAAAGACGGTGCGGTCGAAATCAAGAAAGAGCCAATGATCGCGGAAGTTGCGGCGAACTGGTTCAGAAAAACGAATCGTTAAGCACAGCTTGCGATCGTTCTCTGAGCTGCCTTGCGGGCCTACTCGCAGGGATTCGTTCCGCTAACCCGGCATAGGAGCCTGGTTAGTCCCCCTTTCATCAAGGACGGGAAGACCAGGTGGAGCCGGCGTTCAGCGGGTTTGACCGGGTATCTTCCTGTGCCTCCCAGCACAAGGAGAACTCAAATGCACAGTATTCAGGCGAATCGGATTGTGATGCTTGACATCGACACCAACGGAAAGATGGAAGAGCGGATTCCCGGCACCGGTCAGGAATCATGGCTCGACTGCACTCTCCTCGGCGCGATGTATCCCGGCATTCACGCAGCTCTGGTCAGCATTCCCACCGAACCTCTCGATGATTGCGAAGAGGCCGCGGTGACAAATGCCATGACCCGGGTAGTCCACGATGGAATTGCCTACCGCATGGTGGGCGCTTCCGGCTCGGCAAAGAATGGCAAGTACTACTATTGCGATGCTGCGCACGAGCCCCTGATCGCGAAACGCTTCCAGCAGTGGCCCGAGGCCGCTATTACGTATTTCGGCATTCTGGTCTCGGGGTGCAAGGTGGTGCACACCGAAGCCTCGGCCCGCGTGATGGTGGTCAAGGACCTGGAGCTTGGAACCAACGACTGTCGCGGCTGGATCCGAAAGAGTCTGTTCGGGAAACTGAATCTTCCCGGACGGCACTTTTACCAGTTCCGTCTCTCCTTTGGAGAGACCCAGGCAAAAGGTAGTTTCAAGGTGATGGATGACGCCGTAGCCGATGCGCTGCGCGTCGATATCATCCTTCCCGAAAGCGCGGTGAAGCCGGCCATGAAGATGCCGTCTGCCCTGGCCAATGTTCTTGGCTTCGGCGCACGGAGAGTCGAAGGGCCAATCGTGCTGGGGATCCGTGAAGTCTCGCGGCCGCTCCAGTTCGAGTCCAGCTACACCGTTCTGCAGCACGCGCCTGAGGACTCGATCGAAAACGAGATCGTTCCCCAGGCAGTGAGCACGATCGACACGCTCAAGCAGGCATGGAAAGAAGGGAACCATCGCAAGGTGGTGGAGCTTATCGGTCAGGAAGTTTCAGGCAGCGAAGACTCGGAGGAAGAAGCATTCCAGCGAGTCGTCGAGGCTACACTCCTGGCGGATGGTTCGGGCGAAATCACCCGTCATCCTTACATCCACGCCCAGCTCAGCCGGCTGATGGCGCGGTGGGCCTACAAACTGATGACCGGGGGAGGCATCGAACTGCCCGCGTTCGCGCTGGCAGACGATGGCTACCTGGTCCTGCAGGATGGACAGGTTCATTCCCGCGCCGACTGGACGCCGCTGACGGTTGCCATCACAACCGTTCCCGCGAAGACCGGCTTGTGCGTACGCTATCCGGTACGCATGAAAGAAGACCTGCTTCCTCTCACGCACCTTCAGGGGGAGGAGCTGGCAAGCCATCTCAGTGAGGAACATGGACTGGCTCCTGAGGTCGCAGCCTACGTCGTACACGAGCAGCTGACGCTTGAAGGCACTTACACGCTTCACTCGAAGACCGCCAAGAGAAATGGCGGTGACTACGACTTCGACTGGGTGTGTGTCATCGACGCGGAGCGCTTTCCTCGCTTTGTGGAAAGCCGTTTTCGGATGGAGCACGAGCATGAGGTCACGAAGACCAAGGCGGAACGCGCCCGGTCTCCCTGGTTCTCGCTCGAGTTCGTGGCCCTCAAGTCGCGCGGGAACCGGATCGGGGTCATCACTGACCTGATGAGTTCCTGCGTCGCCGGCGCTCGCCTCGACCTGCTCTATGAGCTGGTCGGGGAGTTGCAACTGGAGATCGATTCGCTCAAACACAACACGGGCGCTGACCGCAAGAAACTGCGGGCAGTGCGCGAACAAGTGAACCAGGCGCCGTGGCTTGCTCTCAAAGAAGCCAGGGCCATCAACAACAAGGAGCTTCCCATCCAGCTCGAGGTTCTTCCCACGGACCGCATCGGCCGGCTCTACAACATTCTTCGCAAGCACATCGAAGAACTGTTGGAGAAGCCGTTGCCGGTCGAGCAGTTTCGCGGGCTGATCGCGGGCAACAACGTCACCGAGGAAATGTTCGCAGAAGCGCGTCTGATCAACACCGTGTATGCAGCAGGACACGGCATGGTTCAGGGGCTGCTCAACCAGGAGAGCAAGGCACATGAGCAGGCGAAGGCGCAGCTCGCAAAGGCCACCGAATCCGGCGATCCGGAATGGATCGCGAAGGAGCGGAAGGCATTTGCGAAAGCGGCGGCAAGATTTCGTCGCGCCCAGGACAAGGCCCGGGAGCAATCTGCCACTCTGCAATCAATCGTCCGCAGTTGGGGTGATGGCAAAGAGACAGACCGGGCAGCGTGGTGCCAGGCACTTCACACCATCGTGTCACGCGGCAAGGGTATGGGATCGATTCTCTTCCATGCCTTTCCCCAGGAGGTGGTGGACGCCATGGCTGCCAGGACCAACGGCATGCGGACGCAGGTCCAGTGCCGGCAGGAAAAGGTCACGGTGGTGGTGGAAGGCGATTGCCTCTTCACGGTTCGACGCAACAGCAACCAGTTCCTGCTGAAGCTCGATCCAGAGACGCACCGCATAGTCCATCACGCGTAAGCAACCGGCGGATCTGTTGTTCTGGACCTGTCCGAAGACAACTGAATATAGCCACCTGGGGAGCAGCAATGTCACTGGTCTGTCCCTCAGGGGCGCGCCGGCTGTGGCTCTCTCCAGGAAGGAGCCTTCGATGCAATTCCTGGATTGGCGCAACGTCGACGGTGCTGTACGGGTGACGGTAAATGTTCGACGCACCCCGCTGCGGTGGTTCTTTCAGTGGGAAGTTACTGGGAACCGCCGTTATTCGAAGCGCGAGCTTCTCGACATTCATATGCGTGTCGTGAAGTTCGTCAACCGGCTGCCAGCCGAGGGCCGGAGTTATGAGTCTCACACCATTCGGGTGTGACCAACCACTGAAGGAAGAGGATGAGCGATCAGATCAACGAGAGCTCTCCTCTTCGTGGTGCTAATAGAGGAGGAGCGTCATGCTCAGAAAAGGATTTGTCCTGCTCGCCGGCGCCCTGGGCGGAAGCATCGCGTTTGCCCAGAGTATTGTTCATCAGCCCGTGAACCCGAACACCGTCACGGCGGTTCACACGGCACTGGACCACGTCAGCATCCTTCTCCTCCCCGAGAAGATTACGCGCGTCGCTGCCGGCAGCGACGCCATGCAGGTCGAATGGCACGAAAACAGCGTCTTCATCAAGCCACTTAGGGGCGGCCAGGCCACGAACCTGATGGTATGGACCGAACACCAGATGTCCACCTATGAGCTCGAAGCGCCGGGCGATGTTAAAGCAATGTCCTCTGTCATCGATGAAACCGCGACGGAACTTCCGCAGAGCCAGAACCAGAGAGCGGCAGCACAGGAGGCGGACCGCGAGGCGAAACAACGTATCACTGACTCGGTCATCGGAAGCACCCTTCTGGCGGCCAACCCAGTTATCTCCCGCGACATCGAGCCGGCAAAGGATTATGTGAGCGTCCAGATCAAGGAGGTGGTCCGCAGCGACAATTCACTCTACGTCCGGTTTGCGGTCACCAACTCAAGCGATCACCCCTACCGGGTCATTGCCCCGAACGTCTTCACCATCGTGCCAACCAGAAAACAGCAACTGGTGGACGGACTGCGCAACTGCCAGATCGCGGACAAGACAACCGATAAGTTCCAGGCGCACCAGAGCGCACAGGTCAAGGTGCGAGGCACGGCACTCCCGAAGCAGGATGTCGCACCCGGAGGCACGGTCGAAGGCGTACTTGCGCTCGACCGGACGGACAACCAGTCGGCCGGGATTTACCAGTTTGTCTTCGGCGATGACGGCGAGCATCGCATCCAGGCGACTGCGGTATTGTGATGCGGGAACTCGAGACCATCACACTGGAGGAGGCGCGTGCGCGTCTCCTCACTGCTTTTCGGAAGTCGCGAGATGGCTCATTTCTCGAAACCCTCGAGCGGCCATTCCTCAATCCCGTCGAGCAGCGCGATGACAAGGGACGGCGCAAGCTGCATACCTTATTGATTGTGGCCGTGGTCCTGGTTGCGCTCGCCGGGACCAGTGCAGCTGTCTTCGGCTTCCACCTCTGGGGCGCCTAAGATGCAGCGCGAGGGCACCATCCGACGTCAGCACAACGACTCCCAGGATGCCCTGCTGCTGGGTTGGGTGCTGATCTTCGGTATTGTTGGGATCCTCTACTTTCTCGCTTACAACCGTCTTCATATCCGGGCTGGCCAGCTTGTCGAGATCACCATCTACCCCCTGCTGGCGGGCACCTTCGCGTGGGAAGTGCTGCGCTGGAAGGTTACCAAAACAGCCCGGATGGAGGAGGTCTGGCCGCGGCCGATTCCGTTTGTGAGCAGGAGAAAAGAAGAGCAGTGCCTGCGAGAGGCAGAACGGCGCAGCTCGGTCCTGCTGGGCTATGACATCTTCGGCGATCCGTTCTACTGGTCGAATGAAACACGCACCATGCAGTCGAACGCTTTCGGCATGACCGGCGCCGGGAAAACCAACCTTCTTGAAAATGTGACCGAGCAGGATATTCGCCGCGGCGTTCCCATCATTTTTATCGACGGAAAAGGCGATAAAGAACTTCTCTCGCACCTCATGCCCTCCATCGAGGCGGCGGGGCGGACGCAGGATCTGCGCATCATTGACCCGATGCGTCCGGAGATTTCGGCGCGCTACAACCCGTTCTGGGCACCCGAAGGGAACGCCGAGGAACACGTCGGGTTCGTCTTCGAGTCCTTCGACATGGAAAAGGACTTCTTCGAGGGACATCAGCGCGTGTATCTGGAAAACATCGCCCGGGTACTGCATTACTCCGGCAAGCGTTTCAACTTCCACGACGTGCTGGTCTGCGCCTACGACGACCGGATCCTCAAGAATCAAATGAAAGTGGCTCTCGATGGCATCGCCGTCGACTCCAAAGTCACCGGGCAGCAGCGTCTGACGCTCACCATGAGCATCCGGAATCTCCTCGAGTCCTTCAACGACAAGGAGCGGGTGTCGAAGATCCAGGGCCTCATCAACGAGATGATGACCTTCATGGGCGATGAGATGGCGATGATTACCGGACCATACGACGAGCTGCTTTCGCTCGACGATGTCATCGACAAACGCCTGATCCTGTTCATGAGCCTGAACGTCAACGTCAACGAAAGGGCGGTCACCGCGCTCGGCCGGATGCTGCTCCAGAACCTCCAGCTGATGATCGGCCGGCGCTACTCCCGCGCCGAGGAAGGGAAGAAGCAGCCCTTCGTCAGTGTCATCATGGACGAGTTTTCGCCCTTCGCTTACGAGAATTTTGCGCATATTCTGCAGACCGCGCGCGGCGCCAATGTGGCCTTTCTCTTCGCCCTGCAGAGCGCCCCGCAGCTGCTTCAGGTCGGCCGCGGTTTCCGCAACGACGTCTCCAGCGCTCCCAATACGACCTTCATGCTGCGAACCAAGGATGAAGAAACGGCGCAATACTTCCTCCGCGCCAGCGCCCGCGTCCGGCAGATGCGGCGCAGCATGCACGTCACCAGGAAGGGAATTTTCAACACCACCTACGAAGAGGGGGACGAAGGGAGCCAGACCGAGATCAAGGAGACCCTGGCCGAGGAAGAGCATATCAAGAAGATGCCCGTCGGCCAGATGGAACTGCTCATGACTGATCCCTTCCGGGGAACCATCCATAAACACCTGCATATCCGGCGCGCCTCGTGCCACTGGCTGCCCCAGGTTCCGGTGAATATTTACCCCAAACTGCACACCCTGGCTTCAGAATCGCAGGGCCTCAATCTCAGCTTTCCGGTACCCGACCTTGAAGAAAAGCGCCAGCGAAGGAGGACAAAATGAGACGGCTTGGCATCGTATTAATCCTCATTATTGTTGGTCTCTGCACTCCGAATGCGCTGCCTGTATCGTCCAACCCCGCGGCGCAGCAACAGCCGGAAGGGCGCGCTTCGTACGATCCGATGGCGCACGGAAAGAGGACGGGTCAGCCAAAAAGCATCGTCGAGACGACGCTCGCCGGGGTCAATCCGAAGGACAAAGATTACGGCGCCGTCGTCGCAGACTGGCGCAAGGAGATCTTCGAGGACACGCTGCACGAGATCTATTTCTGGGGCCTGATCGGAATAACCATGTTGTTTGGGATCTCGGTGATGGCAAACGGCTGGCTGTTGCGCGAGCGGGAACGGCGTCTCACAATCACGGCCGACATCGTCACCCAGCTCTATAACGCACATGTGATGTCGCGGGCCAAAGCGCTGAAAGCCATCTCCCGCCACAACCAGCTGGTCGAAAGGTACAACCAGCTGGACCAGGAAGCCGCAGATCTTCGGGTGAAGATTGTCACTCTCCCGCAACCCGAGTCGGCGCCGTCGAGCGATTTCACCGACGCCAGGAACGCGAAGCCGGCGGAATCAGGCGCGGCTCCGGTGCAGCAGACAGCTCCAGTTGCTTCGGAGTCCGTCGATCTGGATGGAACACCCGACGCCGAATTGCGGTCCAAAGTGGAGGAACTTGCGCTCGAGCTGAAGCGCAAAAAGGCGCAGATTCAGGCGAAGGATGACCAGATAACGAATCTCAGAAAGCGTCTGACGCTCGCACATGACTCCCTGCAAGGCGAGCGCGCACAGAAAGCAGCCGACAAGTAAAGGTCGCCATAATGATCGTCAAATGCCTCTCGTTTGGTTCAGTATGGTGGCTTCGACCGGGTAATCAGCCCAACGATACAAAGCGGTTTACATCACGGGCAGCTCTCTTCAATACCACCGGTTTCGTCAGCAACTCGCAAGTTCGCCGTCTCTGGCTCGTCTCCGGCGCGATCCGGATCAACGCTGGAATGCACCCGGAAGTGCAAAATGTCGAAGCATTGATCGGCCGTTGCTTCGAATCGCCGGGCCTGGAAAGGCGCGGCACCTGGAGCCGGCTGCTACTCGGACAGAAGTATGCGGGACAGAAAAGAGCGGAAGCGCTATTGGTTTGTGTCAACAGTTTGGTTGTCGGCAGGCTAGATTTTCTTGGCGCATGGCACAGCCAGGGAGTGGATGCAATCGCTGCCAGCGCCCGCCGTGGCCTCCAGGAGACACTTCTGCTGATGCAACCAGGATCCACTTTCAGAACAGAGAAAGGCATTTGGGAGGCAACATGGGACACTTTGAAACTTCGTTAACCGACGATGAGTTCGCAGATCAGCCAGTCGCACGCGAACGGAACCGGTCTTATGAATTCAGTGAGACACGCGATCTGCCCATGATCCTGGCGGTGCGCAATGCGACATTTGTCAGCTACTGGCAGCTCTTTGAACAGCTCAAAGCACTAGGCACTGAAACCACCCGCCAGGGATTTTCATGGCGCCTGAATCGGTTGGTGGACGTCAGGGTGGTGAGAAAGATGGCGCAGATATTCCCCTATCGCGGACCTGTCTACACGATCACCCGGGCGGGATTGAGCTGTTTGGAAGCGTGCGGGGAGGGACTGGCAAGCCTCACCTCGGAGTCACGCTCGTTGCCAAATGAATTACAGGCAGCACACTTTCTCGAACTGGGCGAAATCCGGAGCGCTCTCCGCCGACGGAGGATCCTGAAGAAATGGATCAGCGATGTTGAACTGAAGTCACTGAATCTCGTCATGGACGCTCCTCTTGCCAAGGACTATGACGCGGTTGCGGAGTTGACTGTGAACGTGGTCGGCGAGATCACAATGGGGATCGAGTTTGAGCGGAGTGTCAAATCCGCGGCACGTTATCGGGAAATTGTGGACCTTGTGAAGAATGAGAGACAGATCGACCTGTTGCTTCTGCTCGCCTCCTCATTCGATCTCGTGTTCCAGCTGAAAGCGGTTATCAGGGACCTGGAATTCCCTATTTGTGTGGCGCAGTCGAGAGCATTTTGCAAAGAACCGCTGTTGCTCCAGATGCACAATACGCTTGACCGAGACAAACTCTCGTTGGTCGAAATCGGCGGCATGCTGGACGAAAGGAGCAAACCACGACACAGCTGAAGTAGATAGACGCCGGAATCCAACGATCACATTCATCGACAAGAAATGGCGGCAGCCGCTGAGGGCTGCCGTTTTCTTCGCAACAGTGCCTGATTGGCAAGGACTCGCCAATCTGTTGACCAGCATGATCAGCGTACGCCTAAGCCTTGACCATCTCATTGCAGTGAAGTGCCAAACACAGGCGATCCCCGCGCCGGAGCTTAGGACTTTTTGGGGCCATACTCTCCAGACCCCAGCAAACCATTTCATAGCGCATTGCACGTCCTTGCTAAATTCCCATACGCGTGTGGACAGCGAAGCTGGAGGTCATAGCAGGAGCAGGACTTATTCCTGACTACCCCCTCGTGCAGTGAGAAACAGGCCGGAAAACCCCAATATTTTTGATGGCTATGACGGTCGAATTTCAAAGCGTAACCGTTATGGTTGCGAATCTTAAAAGGGGCAAAGAATATGGGAATAAGGGATGTGATGAGGAGCAGCAGCTGCTGCTTCGTTGTGAACCATTCGGGCGGCAAAGACTCGATGCGTATGCTCGGCAGACTGCGCGAAGAGTACCCGGATGTGGAGACTATTTGCGTTACAGCCGACACCGGCTTCGAACACCGGAAGCCGATTCCGGCGGCCGAATGGGTGAAGATGCGCTGTGCTTCGCTGGCAAATCCAGTCCCGGTTGTGGTCGTCCGGAATGCCAAGAAGACCTATCTCGAGATGGTCGAGCGTCGCGGAAACTTTCTCCGTCAGCGCAGTTCCGGCAGTGCACTTCCGACCTGAAGCGCGGTCGGATTTGAGCGGTTCATCCGCGCACTCCCGCACGAGATTGTCGTTAATTGCCTCGGCACCCGTACGCAGGAATCGCCGAATCGTGCGCGGCTGAACGGATGGAGTGTCAACGACAGGCTGACAACCAGAACGCGAACGGTGTACAACTGGCTGCCGATTTTCGGGGAGACGGAGCAGCAGGTGCTGGAATGGCACTGGCCACCTACCCTTACTCCACCAGCCAAGAACCGACCTCGGAGTTTGAACCGGACAGTGTGGTTCTATGAAGCCAAGTGACTTTCCTCTGGGTCGGCTCACTCCGGCCGCTTTCCTTTTTCCTGCATGAGGAAGTTGTCCTCGTACGGTTTTAGATGCCCAACTTGCGGAAGGCGCAACTGGCGTTCGTCCCACCGAAGCGTTTTTCCTTCTTTCGGCACGTTCGTTCGCCGTTTCGGCGATATGCCGCACCATCGCAGCGAATAAGGTCCGATTTGAGCGAGCACCACTGCATGTAGCACCTTGCGGACTTTGACAACTTCGCAGATGGCCGTGAACTGGTAAAGCGCATACTGCCCCTCGTGCCAATTGTCGTAACTGGGCTCGTCTTCCAACCAAATGTCCCAGACGTTAACTTCCCCTGGGGGGTCGCTTTTTTCGAGGAAACCCTTGTCAGTATAGGTGTACCAGGCATTTGATTTCCGGTGTTTCCTCCATCCCTGCAAAGCGCTCGCCACATCAGTTATGTTGTGGCCTTCGTCCCGTGTCATTCTTTCTAAACGTGGGTGCCAAACGACCTGCTCCCAAGGGGCATCATTCGGGGGCGCGAAGCCTGGGGGGAAGGTGCCGACGCGCGTATACAGAACCTTTTGCTGGATCTGATAGTCGAACGTCTCCTCTTCCTGAAGGTCAAAAGACGCCTTCATCTGAATCCAAAAACTAGTGTAGGTTGCTGGATCAGAATCACGCATAATCGGACCCGGACCACGCTGAAGAACCACAGTGAAGTCTCTTAGCATTGCTTTGGCCTCTGTTTGGAAAGAAGCTACATGAGCCTCTGCACCGGCAGCCGTTTTCGGCCCAGCGAATCAAGAATGCATCGGGAACACGATTCTTGTCGAATTATCAGGTACATCCCCTGCTTCAGGAGGCCGCGCCGTGACTCTGATCAAGTACCGATTCCCGGCCAACATGCGGATGGACAGCGCTGGTCACCGCACCAGTTTCCTTCAGGGGTACCGGCCAGGTGACCGGCTGGCGCTGGCGTACAAAGGCGAGATTGAAGCACCTGCTTTTGATTTCTGGCAGGAAGACATCGGTCATTTCGCAGCCCATCTTTTATTCCGCTGAGGCAATATCGAGCGGTCGGGCGACATAGCCAATTATCGTGGCCCTTCGATGAGTGTTGGCGATGTTGTCGAGATCGACGGTCGCGCCTACCCGGTCGATACGGCCGGCTTTGCGAGGATCGAGGACCTCCGACGCGAGCAGATTGTGCCGGGGCCCGCGGACCGGCTTCGACCTCCTGAGCTTTAGGACCAACGATTCGGGTCCTTCGAAAAGAACAACCGATGTAATGAATTCTTTTTGCCGCGACCATTTTCGCTGGCGCGGACCATTCCGTTCAGTTCTTTCGTCCATGAGCCTCCGCACTACGGGGGCTTTTCCATTTCATACAAACTCAGGAGAAACCGCCATGTCTCACCGCCGCCGTTACTCGAAGCGCGAGCTGCTGGGCAGCTTGCAAGTGGACCGTATCATGTCCGTCAGCGACCTTGGATTGGGTCCAGGTGCCAACCGCTGGGAGGTTCTGCGGGCCTTTCTGAAACGCGGCGAAGCGCGCGCGGAACGGCTGGTCGAGGATCGTCATGGCTTCCTGATCCTGCAAAGCATCCCTGGCCGGCCGAATACGGGAGCAATTTACCTCTATCGCGAGAATCTGCAGGCGTTCTTCTGGCTGTCTTTCGGGAACCGTGAGGACGATCTCAACGGCGAGGATTTCCAGAACGCCCTGCGGGTCCACCGGCTCATCCGTTTGGTGGGAGATGGTCCGCGGCTGCGTCATCGGAATCGCTACAGGCGGCGTCATCCAAAGGACGCCGGTGGCTCCGCCTGTCCTGGTTGCAGCTACCTGGAGATCATCCCCGCAGATGACTCCGGAATGGTAATTTCGTTAACTGCAGGCCAAAACCGCTCCATTTGACCGAGTACGTAATCCGGGGTACAACAGCCCATTCTTGTGGAAAGGAGACTGAGCCATGACCGCCCAGCTTGCGCCATGGAAACTGCCACGCCCGAAGCCTGAGCTGGTGCCGGTTTCTCTGGAACAGGCCCGGGAATATATGTCATGGTTCGTCAGCCGGCGGGCCTATACCCGGCAGACAGACAAGCCGGATGAAGATTCCGGGAAATACTTTTTCTACCGGGCGCGTGACTACAAGACGAAGGAACCCCTGGCGCTCGACGTCGAGACGATTCGCCGGCACTTGTCAGGCGAGCTCACGATTGGTCTCTACGCAATCAATCCAGAGACACAGTGCTCGAAATGGGTCGCCATCGACGGTGATTATAAGGATGCGTACCGGGACCTTCGAGGTCTGCGTTGGGAACTCCAGCAGGATGGCGTGCAGGCTTTGGTGGAGATGTCGCGGAGAGGCGCTCATCTCTGGATTCTGTTTGAGGAACCCCTTCCGGCCAAACTTTGCCGAGTCTACATCTATAACCTGGCGTTGCGGCTCGGCGTACCGATCAAAGGGACGCTCAAACAGGTCGATGGGATCGAGATCTTTCCAAGACAAGACGAACTAGGTGCCGAGGAGTTCGGAAACGCCATCCGGGCGCCTCTGGGAATCCATCGGGCGAACATGCACCGCTACTGGTTTGAAGACGCGGGCAGCAACCTCGAGGATCAGATGGCCTTCCTGAGAGGGGTGAAACGGCTCACCCGCAAAGACCTGGAGACGTTCACGGAGGGCCTATCGATTCCCGAGTCGATAGGCACACGGCCGCTGATCCAACCTGTATCGTATCCGGCCTGGGACAATGGCGGCTTTCAGATTCTCCAGCATGTCACTGTCCGCGCGCAGAGGAGCGGGAACTATTGGACCCGCTGTCCATCGTGCGCAAAAGAAGGCCGGGATCGGGCTGGAGACAACCTCGCCATCTCGATTGCCGACCCTCGCTTCTACAAATGCTGGGCGGGGTGCACGCGCGAGATGATCCGCGCCGCGCTCGGCCAGCCTATACCTCAACGGAGTTATCGCTAACCGAGGAGGTGCTTGTGCAGGAAAGCCGATTCACCACGCTGACGCGCCGGGGGTTGATGCTCCCGGCAGAGATCCGAGAGGAAATCCGCAACACAGGCATTCGTTGCCGGCCTCAGGTGGAGATCGTTCATCAGGACCGGGCAGACCAATGGAAGCTGCGTGCCGAAGAATCAGGCGGGGCGGTGTCGCCGCTCGGACATTATGTCGGTTTCCTGGCTGCGGACGGGAGTGCTCTGGCGTGGCTCAATCGTGTGCACACCCTGCTGCCGAATGGCACCCACGCCGTTGTGGTCGAGAGCGAACTGGTGCGAGTTGAGATGTTCCGATATGAACACACCTACGATCTGCTGATCACACGGCATTGGCTCGAGGGCAGGGAAGGAAGGCGGCCGGAACTGCGCAGCGCGCTGCTTTATCTGGGACGGCGCGGGACGCTGGCGAGCGAACTGTGGGGCCGAGACGCTGCCTTCCGCGGGGGAGCGCAACCTGTCTTTTTCACGCGTAGCGGAGAGCAGAGTTCACCGGAGCCAAGGTGGATCGAGGCAACGCTAAAAGTGACTGAGGGGGTGTGCTGCGTAGGCTGCAAACATTGCCATCTGCTGGAGGCGTGCGGTGCGGGTGTCACTTGAAGCATAACTTTGCCAAAGTGGAAGCATAAGCTTGCCGGAACAAGGCTACTGCTGGATCGATTGCTTTCCTCAATACAGTGCTATTGCTACCACTGGCTCCATCTCGGCCTTTCAGGTAGCCGGTCGGCGGATACAATCAATTCTTGTCGGTTCCGGGATGTTTCCTGATGAGTAATTGGCAGGTAGCCGACTACACACTCGGAACGCTGTACAGGACGACTCACTTAGAATGCGTCGATGTAGGATCCGCAATTATCGACGCTACGTTTCGGACGCATACCACGCCCGATGCTCAGACATTTCGCCACATTGCGGGCACGCGGTCACTTCCCACTGGAAGTGGCACTCGGGGCAGTTCCCCTTCGTCCAGAACGTGTTCCAGACATGACCGCATTTGCAAGCCCAGCGGACATCTTGGGAAGGCTGGAACCGGCACTTTGGACAGCGAATGAGACGGCCGTCGGGGCTTCGCATCGCAGGACCACGACGCATTCCCGTGGAACAGCTTGCGGATATGATCCTGGCGTCACCCTTCAGCGAGGCAGGCGGGCGCGGGTGTTTCATGCTGGTGATCGTGGATGCCGGTGCGCCAGACAGTGAGGCCGCAAGCTCGATCGATGCGAAGAGGCGAAGAGCATCGTCTGGAATCTGCTCTAATAGCCTGCTCGCGTCAGAGCCCATGCGCTTCCCGGCTTGATAGAGAGTCGAACGGAATGCGCCGGTGGATGGCCAATATTCCTTGGGCGCGTAGTTCGGCGCGTCCGGCGACGTGTCTTGCCGATATTTCTCGAGTGCGTCTTCGATAGCTGGCGCGAAGTCTCCGTTGCGGACGGCATCGATGATCTGGCGCTGGCGGTCAAAGTCCTTGGGATCGCCCGTCAAAATATAGCCTCCACCTCCGCACGTTCCGCCTTCGCAGGCTGCTCGCTCAGCTTTGCGGCGTTTCGCCTCCGCTTCCATTTCTTGGTTCATCGTCTCCAGTCCGTTCGGATATCGGCGAACGGCAATCGCTAGCTGGTCTTGCGAACCGAGGAGCGATTCAGCGACTGCGGAATCAAGGTGGCGCAGAACATGGAAAATCTGAAACAGAGTGTCCTGCCGGGGCGAGCTGAAGTGGATTTCATTGGGATAACCGGAGGAGGTCCCGGCGTCCGGCTCTTTGACGGCTTGATCAACGACCGTGCGAACAATAGAGAGAGCTTCTTCGGGCGGGAACTCATTCCAAAAGTGCCCGAAGAGTCCTACGAAGCCGCGGCGATGCCCCAGGAAATGATTGCGCCCGAGGTGAGGACCGCCAGAAAGACTCTGACGCCATAGCTCAACTGCATGGCGAAGGAGCATCAGCCGGCGAGAGGCACTTTCCGGGTTTTTTGGATCGAGTTGGTGAAGCACGGCTCCCACGGAGAGGAATGGAAAGGAATCTGGGTCGTTTTCCTTGAGGAGGTAATCGAATGCCGCATCCAAGTGGCCATGGGTGAGCATGGTCTAGACAATTTGGACGGACTCAAATCCGGGAGGCGCGAAGTGTCCTGGCCCGCCGTGCTGTGGGACTGGGATTTCAGCAAGCAGTTCAGGGGAGATGGCTGCCGCAGCCCCGCGCGCTTCCTGGAACAACTGATCGCGTACGGAGGCTGGAAGCGTCCGCACGGCGTCTAGTCCTTTGAGCAGGGTCTGCCGCGCTTGTGATGCGTTTGTGACGGATTGAGCGCGGGCGATTCGCAGTAGGGCCGCAGCACGCACAGAGGGATGGGCCTGTTCAGCTTGCCGGTGCGCAGTCTCAAAAAGATCGTCAGCCATGGGGTCAGTTTAGTACTTCGGTCAAAATGTTCGTGGAATATTCTTCCTGGATCGGCTGACCGGCCAACCGGAAATTATTGCATCGTCAACAGACGCCCCACCTTTGCGGGGTGGGTACTGAAATCCCCGATCACACTACGATGACAGGATCGCACCGCATTGGTGGCAGCAAGACAGTGTATTTGCTGGCAGGATTCAATGTATTCAGCAGTTTGTCAGAGCTTTTTCCTTTTGAGGCGCATTCCCGCAGCTTCACGAGTTTTGATCTCGGCCTTGACCGTGGCAAAAACTTCCTTGGCTAGCTTATGCTCAAGTCCTCTCGGCACAGAGAGTCGTTTCATGATGTGATGTAGGACGAGCTCTCGTCCTTCCTTATGAAACTGGAAGGCTATGCTTCGGAACTCCGCCAATCGATCTGCGTGCAGCTTAGCACTGGCTGCAGCTCGATAATCGTGGTTGCGTTTGATGAGTTGAGCGCACATTTCAGGGAAGTGCTTCTTCAAGGTTGAATCGTGGTAGCGATGCCGCGTTCTGAAAACTCCGTAGCATGGGGGTGGCAATTCATGAAGCGCGCAATTCCGGGTGGGCAGATCCATCCGCTTTCGGGATGAAAACAGTAGCGTGTAGGTTTTTCCGCCGCCAGGTTTACAAGATCGTCTTCGGTCTTCCATTCCTCAAATCCTGTCCCCGTCGTTTTAATAAGGAAGAAATCGGGAGTATGCAGAACGCTGATCTTCCGTCCGCGCGGGTTGAGGTATTCAAGGCGCAATGAAATGGGCTGGTCGTAATATTCAAGAACATCGGGGTCATGCTCCATTTCATAAATGGCAGCAAGCTCGACTTGATGACTTTCGAACTGAACGGTTACTCCCATCTTCCGGCTTGGGTATCGGCCACACACGTTCGAGCGCCCGGAACCCACCTTCCGCGGCGGCTGGGATGACCGAATACGATCAACCAGGGCGCGTCCCTCCCGAGAAATGTGAACCTGTTCGTACCAGACCGCCAGTTCTTCTTGGGTCATCATGAAGCGACACCCCCTATACGGTTCCCTCCACCTTCCGCTGCTTAAGCCCATTCACGTAAGACACCCCAGCTTCGCTGATCAGCTCTTGTAACCGCTTGCCATTACGTAGCGCGGTCTGGACCTCAGGAACCAACCTTGTCGGGACGTAAAGCGAAAACCTCTTGTTACCGGTCTTTCCGTAGAGCACATAACTCTTGTGCCCCTCATTCCTGAGGCATGCCTGGCAATGCTCACGCACACAGGGACTTTTCCTCAAAGACAAAGAACCGATGGCCACTGGCCACAGCTCCTGCAACGCCTTTCTGAACTCCTCTGGAGACAAAATTTCCGCTTTTGATCGTGAGCTTCCCATGTATGTGTGTAGATATACGCATATACGTTATGAAAAGCAATCACATTTTGCGCCTCGGAGGCGATAGGGCTCAAAGAGGTAATCGTCACCGGTCTTCATACGCCATTCAGAACCAGCGGCAACGTTATGCTTCTACCCCGGTTTCGATGTGCCCCCACCAGCCGCCAAGACATTTGACAGAGATTGGAAACGCGGCAAAGATATGCTTCCAGTTCGGCAAGGTTATGGGTGAAGTGGCACTGCCGCCACAGCTCGTTGAGGTGTCCGCATGATTGACTGGCACCATCCGCGAATCTATGAAC
>Ga0335074_10001534_pt1 | contig 31327 bp, 23 predicted proteins | sample Lox_Sample_23_FD_206715 | JGI IMG/M metagenome (GOLD analysis project Ga0335074, IMG submission 206715) | Soil microbial communities from Loxahatchee National Wildlife Refuge, Florida, United States - Lox_Sample_2.3 | ecosystem: Environmental > Terrestrial > Soil > Wetlands | place: USA... | reverse complement strand
CGGCGGGGCGGCCGGACACGGCGCGCCGGGCGGGCAGCGCGGGCGCGCGCCGCGAGAGGCCAGCTTCAGAACGGGGTACTCTCGTCAAATACGACCCCAAACTCTCCATCCCGGCAAGGCCGGCCTCCCGCGGCGGTACCGCCACCCGGCACAGACCGGGCATTTCACGTCACCACCTTGGCCGCCTGATGCCGCTGGCCGTCGACCGTGGAGGGGATGCGGCCAGCAGCCGCAACGGGCCGGCCAGCAGAGCCAGGAACCTAAGACATCCGCAAGCGCAGCCCGGCACGGCGGCGTAGTTCTGCCCAGAGGTCGCCGACCTGGCGATCAAGGTCGGCCAGGGACGCCGAATTGTCGATGACCAGGTCGGCGATGGCCAGCCGCTGCTCCCGCGAAGCCTGCGCGGCCATCCGGGCTCTGGCCTGATCGGCGCTCATCTGGCGCTGGCTCACCAGCCGGTCAAGCTGAAGCTCGGGCGGTGCGTCAACGACCACCACCAGGTCGAAGCCTCCAGCGAGGTTGTTCTCGGCGATCAGCGGCACATCGTGGACCACGATTGCTTCAGGCGCGACCGCGTTCTCAATCTCGGCCATCCGTTCTCCCACGAGCGGATGGATGATCGCGTTGAGCGCGGTGAGCTTGCCGGGGTCAGCGAAGACGATCTCACCAAGTTTCTCCCGGTCGAGCGAGCCATCCGGGCGCAGCACGGCAGGACCGAACGTCTCGGCCACACGCGACAGGCCGGGTGTTCCCGGTGCGACGACTTCCCTGGCGATAGCGTCGGCATCGATCAGCACGGCTCCGCGAGCCGCCAGCCGTCGCGAGACCTCGCTCTTGCCCGCTCCGATACCGCCGGTCAGCCCGACTCTGAGACGGCCAAGGGCACTGCTCACCGTCAGCTCACCTTCGCGCGAGGCCGGGAAACGCACGTGGCGGGCTCCCCTTGCCACGAGGAGTCCGCCACGCGCTAATTGGCTGCTGATTAGTTGCGGCCGCCTGAGAGCTTCTCCCGCAGCGCTGCCAGCGCCTCGTCAGAAGCCAGGGCGCCGCCGCCTGAGTCCTCCGTGTCCGAGCCTGAAGTGTGCGAGCTACCGTTGGACGGTTCCTCGCCTTCCTCGCCCTCGGCCCGGCTGCGTGCCTCGGCGACCTGGCGCTGGTGTGCCTCGAACCGGGCGCGGGCCTCGGCGTACTGCCGCTCCCACTCCTCGCGCTGAGCCTCGAAGCCTTCCAGCCACTCGCCCGATTCGGGGTCGAAGCCGTCGGGATAGACGTAGTTACCCTGGTCGTCGTAGGTCGCCGGCATGCCGTAAAGCGTCGGGTCGAAGTCGTCGCCGGAGATCTCGCCGCTCTGGCCCTCGTTCGCCTGCTTGAGCGACAGGCTGATCCGGCGCCTGTCAAGATCGATGTCGATGATCTTGACGAAGATCTCGTCGCCGACCTGCACGACCTGCTCGGGAATCTCCACGTGCCGGTCAGCAAGCTCGGAGATGTGCACCAGGCCTTCGATGCCCTCCTCGACCCTGACGAACGCGCCGAACGGCACCAGCTTGGTAACCCGGCCAGGCACGACCTGACCGATCTGGTGCATCCGGGCGAACTGCTGCCACGGGTCTTCCTGCGTGGACTTCAGCGACAGCGAGACCCGCTCGCGGTCCATGTCCACGTCGAGCACCTCGACCGTGACTTCCTGCCCGACCTCGACAACCTCACCTGGGTGGTCGATGTGCTTCCACGACAGCTCGGAGACGTGCACGAGGCCGTCGACGCCGCCAAGATCGACGAACGCGCCGAAGTTCACGATCGACGACACGACGCCCTTGCGGATCTGGCCCTTCTGCAGCGTGTTCAGGAAGTTCTGGCGCACTTCCGACTGAGTCTGCTCAAGCCAGGCACGGCGGGAGAGAACCACGTTGTTGCGGTTCTTGTCCAGCTCGATGATCTTGGCCTCGATCTCCTTGCCCACGTAAGGCTGGAGATCGCGTACACGGCGCATCTCGACCAGCGAAGCGGGCAGGAACCCGCGAAGGCCGATATCCAGGATCAGGCCGCCCTTGACGACCTCGATGACCGTGCCGGTGACGACGCCGTCCTCGTCCTTGATCTTCTCGATCGTGCCCCAGGCGCGCTCGTATTGCGCCCGCTTCTTAGACAGGATCAGACGGCCTTCCTTGTCCTCCTTCTGGAGCACAAGGGCCTCGATGTGATCGCCGGTCTTGACGACCTCGTTGGGATCGACATCATGCTTGATCGAGAGTTCCCGCGAGGGGATCACTCCCTCGGTCTTGTAGCCGATGTCGAGCAGAACCTCGTCCCGATCGACCTTGACGACTGTCCCGTCGACAATGTCGCCGTCGTTGAAGTACTTGATGGTCTCGTCGATCGCGGCGAGGAAGGCCTCCTCCGAACCGATGTCGTTAACGGCTACCTGGGGGGTCGAGGTGGCCTGCGTGCTGCTGGTCGTCATGTGTAAATGGGCTCCGGATACGGACAGGGTGTGGTTTTTGGCGCGATGCGCGGCGCGTCCGACATAGGCTGGCTTGCCCGGTAAGCGCATGTACCGCACGGGCCGCGGCTTCAGGCGCCCCGCTCGTGCTTATCCATGGCGGACTGCAAAAGATCACAACGCATCGATCAGCATATGAGAGCCTGGCCGGGCGGTCAATCGCGGTGGGCCGATCGTGAGCAGCTAGATGCGCGATGTTCATCTGCCGGCGGGCCGGCGCGCAGCGTTTCAATGGGCGGCCTCCGCCCAGCTACGGCCGGTGCCCATCGAGACTTCAAGCGGGATCGTCATCGCGAACGCGCTGCCCATAGCGGTGTTCACCAGGTCGCGTAGCTGGCCGAGTTCTCCCGCCGCGACCTCGAAAAGCAGCTCGTCATGCACTTGGAGCAGCATACGTGACCGGAGCCCGGCGTCAGAGATCGCGCGGTCCACGTTCAGCATGGCGACCTTGATGATGTCGGCGGCCGAGCCCTGGATCGGCGCGTTGAGCGCCATCCGCTCGGCCATCTCGCGCCGCTGCCGGTTATCTGAGGTCAGGTCGGGCAGGTAGCGGCGGCGGCCGAGGATCGTCTGCGTGTAGCCGTCCTGCCTGGCCTGGGCCACGATCGCCTGAAGATAGTCCCTGACCCCTCCGAATACCCCGAAATATTCATCCATATAGCCCCGTGCCTCTGCCGCAGGCACGTTGAGCTGTTGCGACAGACCGTAGACGGACAAGCCGTAGGCCAGGCCGTAGTTCATCGCCTTGATCTTGCTGCGCAGGTCGTTAGTCACATCTTCGGCCGCGATCCCGAAGACGCGAGAGGCAGTCGCGGCGTGGAAGTCGTGCCCCGAGCCGAAAGCGGCTGAAAGGGCTTCGTCGCCAGAGAGGTGCGCCATGATGCGCAGCTCGATCTGACTGTAGTCAGCGGTCAGCAGGCACTCGTAATCAGAGCCGACGATGAAGCCCTGCCTGATCCTGCGGCCTTCCTCGGTCCTGATCGGGATGTTCTGCAAGTTAGGGTCGGTAGAACTCAGCCGCCCAGTAGCCGCGATCATCTGGTTGTACGTGGTGTGGATCCGGCCGTCGACTCCGGCCATCGGGATCAGCGAGTCGACGATGCTCTTCAGCTTCGCCACGTCCCTGTGCCTGAGCAGGTACTCGAGCACGGGGTGCCCGGTCTGCTCGAGCAGGCTGGTGAGCGCCTCTGAGTCCGTCGTGTACCCGGTCTTGATCCGCTTGGTTTTAGGCAGGCCGAGCTCGGTGAAGAGGACTTCCTGAAGCTGCTTGGGTGACCCGAGGTTGAACTCATGTCCAGTAGCCGCGTACGCACCTTGCTCGGCGGCCTTGACCTCGGCGCCGAGGCTCGCCGACATGTCAGCGAAGTGCTCAGTGTCGGCGGCGATGCCCGCGTGCTCCATCCGGGCAAGCACGCCGATCAGCGGCAGCTCGACGTCCGCGAGCAACTCCGTCGCTCCCCTGCGCGCCAGGTCCTGATCGAGGGCATCGGCGAGCTCTGCCGTAGCCAGCGCACGCTCGGCCAGTGACCGCACGCCGTCGGTCTGTTCCTCCGCCAGGTCGAGCGTGAGCTGCCCGGTCGCGGTCGCTTCGCCGCCCAGCTCACGCCGCGTGTAGCGGAGCGCGAGGTCGGCCAGGTCGAACGAGCGCTGCCCTGGCAGCGCCAGGTAGGCCGCCAGCGCCGTGTCGCTGGTCAGGCCGCGCAGCGCCCAGCCATGCGCGGCGAGCGCGTGGATCGGCCCCTTCGCGTCGTGCATCGCCTTGGGCGCCGACTCGTCGCCAAGCCAGGCCCCGAGCGCTTTCTCGTCGGCCTCCGTGAGCTGCACGGGATCGACGAACATCGCAGGCGCGGCGTCGCCGTCTTCAGCCGGGGCCGCCAGCGCAAGGCCGGTCAGCCTGCCTGTCCCCCGTCCCCAGGTCCCGCTGACCGCGAGGCCTGTCCTGCGGTCGCCGCTGGCGTGCGCGGCCAGCCAGTCACTGACCTCATCGGGCCCGAGCCTGGTCAGCGCCACGTCAAAGCCGGCTTCCGGCGCAACGCTCACCTCAGCGCTGCGGTGCGCGAGTATGCCGTTCGGCAGCGTCGAGTACAGCCGGTCACGCAGGACGCGGAACTGAAGCGTGTCAAAGAGCTGATGAACCTGGTCACGGTCCCAGGGAACGGGGGCCAGGTCGGCAGGCCCGACCGGAAGCGGCACGTCACGCGACAACTCGGTAAGCCGCCGGTTCCGCAGCACGCTGTCCAGGTGCTCGCGCAGGTTGTCACCGACCCGGCCCTTGACCTGATCGACGTGATCGACAAGCTCGGCCAGCGACCCGAAGTCGGCGATCCACTTCGTCGCGGTCTTCTCTCCTACGCCAGGAATGCCAGGCAGGTTGTCGCTCGGGTCGCCGCGCAGCGCGGCGAAGTCCGGGTACTGCGCCGGAGTGAGCCCGTACTTGGCCTCGACGGCCTCAGGTGTGTACCTCGCCATCTCGCTGATGCCGCGCATCGTGTAAAGGACGGTCACGTCGTCGGTGACGAGCTGGAACGTGTCCCTGTCGCCGGTCACGATCATCACGCGCATCCCGGCCGCCGCCGCCTGGGTGGCGAGCGTCGCGATCACGTCATCGGCCTCCCACCCCGCCGCGGACAACCGCGGGATGCCGAGCGCGTCGAGTACCTCGAAGATCAGGCTGAGCTGGCTCCTGAAGTCGGCGGGGGTCTCCTTGCGTGTCGCCTTGTACTCGACGTACTGCTCATGCCTGAACGTCGGCTCACTGCGGTCGAACGCCACCGCCACGTGACTGGGCTTCTCGTCGCGCAGCACGTTGATGAGCATCGCGGTGAAGCCGTAGACCGCGTTCGTCGGCTGCCCTGTCGTCGTCGAGAAGTTCTCAGGCGGCAGCGCGAAGAACGCGCGGTAGGCCAGGGAATGCCCGTCAAGCAACAGCAGCAGATCGCGCCCGTCTGATTCAGCCACCCGGCAATCCTAGTGCGGCCCGCTGACATTTAGGCTCCTGTCGCCAGCCACTAGGCTGCGCCGAGGAGGTAGCAGTGACGAGCATGGATTCCCAGTCGGACGCCGAGCGCATCAACGCGGTCATGCGGCAGCAGACCCTGGCCAGTCAGATGGGCATTGAGATCAAGGAAGCATCGGCGGAGCGGGTGGTCGGCACCATGCCCGTCGAAGGCAACACCCAGCCTTACGGTCTTCTGCATGGCGGCGCTTCCTGCGTGCTGGCCGAGACCCTCGGCTCGGTCGGCGCCGCGCTGCACGCGGGCCTTGACAGGTTCACGGTCGGCATCGAGATCAACGCGACTCATCACCGCGCCGCGGCCGCCGGAATCGTGACCGGCGTGGCCACCAGGCTCCACGGCGGCCGTACCGTCGCCACCTATGACATCGCGATCAGCGATGACCGCGGGCGCCGTGTCTGCACAGCCAGGCTGAGCTGCCTGCTGCGCGAGACGGCGCCGAGCGGCGGTAGTGACCTGCGTGCCGTAAGTGGCTAGGCTGACGGCGCAGCGCCCGGCCTGGCCCCGCCGAAGGGATGTTTGGCCCATACCGGCCTGGTAATGGCAGTGTCTGCACGCGACCGGGCGGTCATCGCTACGGTGTTCCCCGGAGCTTGACGATTTCGAGTAGAGAACGTGCCAGCCCGGGGAAGGCTGACACGGCACCAAAGGATCTTCCTGCTCCGTACCGTCGCTGCTGAACCGCAGTGGACGGCAAGCAAGCGAGCGGGTGCCTGGTCTGCGCGGGGGTAAGGACCTGGCCCCGCTCGCTTGCCTAAAAACCGGTGCCTAAAAACCGGCTGATCCCGCCTCTGGCCCCTGCCCTGGCTCGGCGGGCGCCGCGCTTGCGGTGTTCTTGTGCTCTTCGATGATCTCCTGAGCCAGCGCCCGCATCGTCATCCGGCGGTCCATCGACGTCTTCTGAATCCACCTGAACGCCTCTGGCTCGCTGATGCCGCGCTCGGCCTGGAGCACGCCCTTGGCCCGGTCGAGAAGCTTGCGCATCTCGAGCCGCTGGCGCAGGTCGCCGACCTCGGCCTGCAGCGCCCCGACTTCAGCGAACCTGCTGACGGCGATCTCGATCGCCGGGATCAGGTCGGCCTTAGTGAACGGCTTGACCAGGTACGCCATCGCCCCTGCGCTGCTGGCCCGCTGTACCAGATCACGTTGGGAAAATGCGGTCAAGATGACCACGGGCGCCAGCCGGCGTGCCGTAATCTGCTCTGCGGCAGAGATCCCGTCAAGTACTGGCATCTTGACGTCCATGATCACCAGGTCTGGCTTGAGTTCAGCAGCCAGCTTGACGGCGGTGTCGCCATCAGACGCTTCGCCGACCACGACGTAGGCGTCCTGACCAGGCTCCTCAAGCATTTCCTTGAGGTCAAGTCTGATCAGGGCCTCGTCTTCGGCGATAACCACACGATAGGGAGTCCGGCTCACCCACTGAAGCCTATCCATAGCCGCTACATTGAACAGATGCACGGCACTCCCTCGCGTGTTGCCATGCCCCTGTAGTCACGCCCCGGTAGACCAACGGCAGAGTCAATGGCCTCAAAATCCATCAAGTGTGGGTTCGAATCCCACCCGGGGCACTAGGTGCGTGGCCTGCCATTCAAGGCATAAACCCCCGCGATAGCTGACGTACCGTCTCAGGTCGCTTCACGGCGGCTCGTACCGCTTATGTCAGTCGGCTCCGAAATATTGTCATGAGATCGTGATGATCTCTTGGCCGCCCAGGCCTCGCCTGCCGTCCGCGATGCGTTAGGGCTCAGGTCGGGGTCGGCCTGACCGCCTGCGGCCACCCGAGTGCGCTTGGGCGCTGCGGTCAGCGGCTCCGGGCCGAGCTTGGTGCGGGTCACGTAGACGTAGGCGACCGCGCCGGCCAGCACAGCGAACGCGGCCACCTGCTTGATGATGAACCCCGATTCCTGCGCCGCCCCGATCACGGCGAACGAGCCGGCGCTGAGCACCCCGAACGCGTAACCGCCCGCACAGATCGCGACCGCGCGGTCACCAGTGAGGTTGAGCCGCCTGATCAAGAACACCAGTACTATCCCGACAGCCACGTCCCACAGAGCTTCGTACGCGAACAGCGGCTGGAAGGTGCCGAAGTCCTGGTACCCGGCGATCCGGCTGCCTGGCGCGATGGGCACCGACCAGGGCACGGTCGAGGGCGGCCCGTACAGGGTCTCAGAGAACCAGTTGCCCACCAGGCTGACCCCCGCGCCGACGGCGATGCCTGGCGCCGCCGCGGCCAGCACAGGGCCGGTCGCAACGCCACGGCGTGTGCACCACAGCGAGATCACCGCCACGCCCCCGACCGCCGCGCCGGGCAGCCCGAACCCGCCGTCCCAGATCCGCAGGACGCCGACCCAGTCCTTTCCCGCGCCGAAGTACTGATGGAAGTCAATGAGCACCCGGTAGATCCTCGCCGTAAGAAGGCCCACGGGCACTGCGAGAACAGCCAGGTCAACGATCAGCCAGGGCCTGCCCCCCACCGCACGGTACCGGCGCTCAGCGATCCAGAGCAGCGCCAGGATCCCGGCCACGACGCAGACCGCGTACCAGTGGACGGTGACCGGCCCAAGGCGCCAAAGCCCGCTGAACGGACCAGGAAGCGATGCGAGGGGCACACCGTGACGTTACCCCCGCAGCGGAGCGGCCGACGCCAGGATCGGCGCGGGCAGCATCGTCTCCCCTGCGAGGTAACGGTCAGCCGCCGCCGCGGCCGACCGTCCCTCGGCGATCGCCCAGACGATCAGCGACTGACCTCGCCCCATGTCACCTGCCACGAACACCCCTGGCACCTGGTACGCGCCGAACGCGTCGTCCCTTGGCACGCGTCCGCGCTCGTCGAGCGTGATGCCAAGGTCACTCACAAGCGGCCCGTCCTCTGCGCTGACGAAGCCCATCGCGAGCAGCACGAGGTCGCAGGGCAGATCGCGCTCGGTGCCTGGCCTTGGCTCCATCCGCCCGCCGGTCATCTCGACCTCGACCAGCCGCAGCGCCCGCACCCGCCCCTGCTCGTCGCCGATAAATTCCTGAGTCGACACGGCGTAGACCCGGTCGCCTCCCTCTTCATGGGCACTGGATACCCGGTAGATCATCGGGTACGTCGGCCAGGGCTGGCTGGCCAGCCGCTCGGCGGGCGGCCTGGGCAAGATCTCGAGCTGGGTCACGGACGAGGCTCCCTGCCGGTGCGCGGTACCCAGGCAGTCGGCCCCCGTGTCGCCGCCGCCGATGATCACGACGTGCCGTCCGCGCGCGGAGATCGCGGGCTCCTTACCGGTGAAGACGGCCGTATTCGCGAGCGGCAGGTAATCCATCGCCTGATGGATGCCGCGAAGGCCGGAGCCGGGCACCGGCAGGCCACGCGGTACCCGCGCACCGCAGGCGAGCACGAGCGCGTCGAAACGGCTGCGCAACTCGGCCACGCTCACGTCTGACCCGGCGAGCACGCCGCACTCGAACGCGGTCCCTTCCTCGCTGAGCTGCTCAAGCCGCCGGTCGAGCAGTCGCTTTTCCATCTTGAACTCGGGAATCCCGTACCGCAGCAGGCCACCTGGCGCGTCGGCCTGCTCGAACACGGTCACCGCGTGTCCCGCCCTGGTGAGCTGCTGAGCGGCGGCGAGGCCGGCAGGCCCTGAACCGACGACGGCTACTGGCCGACCCGACGCCCGCGCGCCAGCGGACGGCGGCTCGGCGGCAACCCAGCCCTCGTCGAAGGCCCGGTCGATGATCTCGACCTCGACCTGCTTGATCGCGACCGGATCGGCGTTGATCCCGAGCACGCAGGCGGACTCGCACGGTGCCGGGCACAGCCGTCCGGTGAATTCAGGAAAGTTATTGGTCGCGTGGAGCCGCGCGGCCGCGTCCTGCCACCGCTCCCGCCTTACCAGGTCATTCCACTCTGGTATCAGGTTCCCTAGCGGACAACCGTGGTGGCAGAACGGGATACCGCAGTCCATGCACCGTCCGGCCTGACGTTCAAGATCTGACGAGCTTATCCGCAAATAAACTTCGCGCCAGTCCTGGATACGGACGTCGACTGGACGCCGGGCGGCGGTCTGCCTCGGGGTAGTCATGAACTCATGCGAACTCATGCCTTCACCGCCTCCATCACGGCCTCGCCCACGTCGAGCCCTTCCCGCTCGGCACGCTTCGTAGCGGCCAGCACCTTCTTGTAGTCGCGCGGCATCACCCGCCGCAGCCTTCGCGCCGCGACCTCCCAGTCGTCGAGAAGGCCGGCTGCGACGGTTGACCCCGTGCTCGCCTGGTAGCGGCCGATGAGGTCATGCAGATATTCCGCGTCGGCGTCACTAAGCGGCTCGAGATCGGCCAGTTCTGTGTTGATCAGCCCTGGATCGGCGTCGAGAAGGTAGGCGATGCCGCCCGACATGCCGGCCGCGAAGTTCCGCCCGACAGGACCGAGGATCGCGACCCGGCCGCCGGTCATGTACTCGCAGCCGTGGTCGCCTGTGCCTTCCGCGACGGCGACCGCACCCGAGTTGCGCACGCAGAACCGCTCGCCGACCACGCCGCGCAGGAACATCTCGCCGCTTGTCGCTCCGTACCCGATCACGTTGCCCGCGATGATCTGCTGCTCGGCCGCGAACGGCGCGTCCTCGTCAGGCACGATGATGACCCGCCCGCCGGAAAGGCCCTTCCCCACGTAGTCGTTGGCGTCGCCGGTCAGGCGCAGCGTGATCCCGCTCGGCAGGAACGCCCCGAGCGACTGCCCCGCCGATCCGTGCAGGCCGACCACGATCGTGTTGTCAGGCAGCCCTTCGCCGCCCCACCTGCGCGTGACCTCGTAGCCGAGCATGGTGCCGACCGTGCGGTTGACGTTCCTGACCGGCAGCTCGATCTTGACCTGATGACCTTCCTCTAGTGCGCCTTCTGAGAGCTGAATGAGGGTGTTGTCGAGTGCGAGCTCGAGGTGATGCTGCTGCTTCCTGACCTGGTGCCTGGCGGCACCTCCTGGCAACGGCGGAACCGCGAGCAGCGGCGTCAGGTCGAGGAATGACGAAGCGGCAGAACCAGGCTTCGCGGCCGAGGCAAGCAACTCGGCCTGGCCGACGGCCTCATCCAGCGTCCTGAAGCCGAGCGCCGCCAGGTACTCGCGCACTTCCTGAGCCACGAACTCGAAGAACCTGACGACGAAGTCGGGCTTGCCCGCGTACTTGCTGCGCAGTTCCGGGTTCTGGGTCGCGACGCCGACCGGGCAGGTGTTCTGATGGCAGGCGCGCATCATCACGCAGCCAGACACCACAAGCGGCGCGGTCGCGAACCCGAACTCCTCGGCGCCGAGCAGGGCCGCGACGATCACGTCCCTGCCGGTCTTGAGCTGGCCGTCGACCTGAACGATGACGCGGTCGCGCAGCCCGTTGCGCAGCAGCGTCTGCTGGGTTTCCGCGAGCCCGAGCTCCCACGGAGCGCCGGCGTGCTTGATGCTGGTCAGCGGGGCGGCGCCGGTGCCGCCGTCGTGGCCTGAGATCAAGATGACGTCACTGTGCGCCTTGGCCACGCCCGCGGCGATCGTGCCGACCCCGACCTCGGCGACCAGCTTCACCGACACCCGCGCCACCGGGTTGGCGTTCTTCAGGTCGCTGATGAGCTGGGCCAGATCCTCGATCGAGTAAATGTCGTGATGCGGCGGCGGCGAGATGAGACCGACTCCTGGCGTGGAGTGCCTGGTCTTGGCGATCCACGGGTAGACCTTGTAGCCGGGCAGTTGCCCGCCCTCCCCCGGCTTGGCGCCTTGCGACATCTTGATCTGGAGGTCATCGGCGTTGGCCAGGTACTCGGCCGTCACGCCGAAGCGACCGCTCGCGATTTGCTTGATGGCGGATCGTCGAAGGTCTCCGTTCGCGTCCTGCACGTAGCGGTCGGAATCCTCGCCGCCCTCGCCAGAATTCGACCGGCCGCCCAGGCGGTTCATCGCGATGGCCAGAGTCTGGTGTGCCTCGGCCGACAGCGACCCGTATGACATCGCGCCCGTGCAGAACCGCCTGACGATCTCGCTGACCGGCTCGACCTCGTCGAGCGGTACGGGCTCGCGGGCGCCTGGCTGGTCGATGCCCTTGATCGCGAGCAGGCCGCGCAGGGTCATGTGCCTGGCGGACTGGTCGTCGATCTCCTTGCTGTAGGAACGGAAGACCGCTTCCTGACCCGACCTGGTCGCGTGCTGCAGACGGAACACGGCTTCCGGGCTGAACAGGTGCGGGACGCCGTCGCGGCGCCAGGCGTACTCACCGCCTGCCGCCAGGCCCTTGCTCGTTCCCCGTTCCGGATAGGCGGTGTGCAGGCGAGCGGAGACGGCGTCAGCGATCTGGTCGTAGCCGATGCCGCCGAGGCGGGACGAGGTTCCGGCGAAGCACTCGTCGATGACCTCAGGCCCGAGCCCGATGGCCTCGAAGATCTGCGCCCCGGCGTAAGAGGCCACCGTCGAGACGCCCATCTTCGACATGATCTTCATCAGGCCCTTGCCGAGCGCCTTGATCAGGTTGGCGGCGGCCTTGCGGCCGCTGATGCCGCCGAGTACGGCCGAGCGTGCCAGGTCCTGCACGGTCTCGATCGCCAGGTACGGGCACACCGCTGCCGCGCCGTAGCCGATCAGGAGCGCCACGTGGTGCGTTTCGCGGACATCGCCCGCTTCGACGATCAGGCCGACCCTGGTCCTCGTCCTGTCCCTGATCGTGTGATGATGCACGGCGCCGGTCAGCAGCAGGCTCGGAATCGGCGCCAGCCGCGGGTCAGCGGGGGCGCCCGCGGCGCCTCTGTCAGAGAGCACGATGAGCTTGGCGCCGTCGTTGATCGCCTGCGTCACCTCTTGCCTGACCTCATCGAGGCGCTGCCTGAGCGCCTCGCCGCCGCCGGCGGCCAGGTACCGCCCGTCAACCACGTGGGCGGCGAGACCGGGGAGGTCACGGTCCTCGTTGACATGGATGATCTTGGCGAGGTCGCTTTCGCTGATCACCGGGTAAGGCAGCACGATCTGACGGCAGGACGCCGGTCCTGGATCGAGGATGTTGTGCTCAGGTCCGGTCGTGGACGACAGGCTCGTGACCACCTCTTCCCTGATCGCGTCCAGCGGCGGGTTCGTGACCTGGGCGAACTGCTGCGCGAAGAAGTCGAAGAGCAGTTCGGGGCGTCCGCTGAGCACGGCGAGGGGCGTGTCGTCGCCCATCGATCCGATCGGCTCGGCGCCCGTCGCTGCCATCGGCCCGAGCACGACCCGCCGGTCTTCCTCCGTGTAACCGAACAGGCGCTGCTGCACCGCGAGTTCGGCGCTGTCGGGAAGTTCCCTGTCGCGATCGGGCAGGTCGTCCAGGTGGACCAGGCCAGCGTGCAGCCAGTCATCGTAGGGATGCTCGGCCGCGAGCTTTGCCTTGACCTCGTCGTCTTCCACGATCCGGCCGGCGGCGGTGTCGATCAGGAAGATCTTGCCTGGCTGGAGTCGTCCCTTGCGCACCACGCGCTCCGGCTCGATGTCGAGCACGCCGACCTCGCTGGCGAGAACGACGAGGCCGTCGTCGGTGACCCAGTAACGACCAGGCCGCAGGCCGTTCCTGTCGAGCACGGCCCCTGCCACGGTGCCGTCGGTGAACGCGATCAGGGCGGGCCCGTCCCACGGCTCCATGAGGCTGGCGTGGAACCGGTAGAAGGCACGCAGGCTGGCGGGCATGTTCGCGTCGTTTTCCCAGGCCTGCGGGATCATCATCAGCACCGCGTGCGGCAGCGACCGGCCGGCCAGGCAAAGGAGTTCCAGGCAGGAGTCGAAGCTGGCCGAGTCGCTCTGGGTGTGGTCGAGGATCGGCAGCAGCCGCTCGATGCCGGGGATCTTCTCTGAAGCAAGCATGGCCTCGCGGGCCCGCCACCAGTTCCTGTTGCCCCTGACCGTGTTGATCTCGCCGTTGTGCGCGATGTAACGGAACGGGTGCGCTAGCGGCCAGGAGGGAAACGTGTTCGTGGAGAACCGCGAGTGAGCGAGCGCGACGGCAGAGCGGTATCTCTGGTCGGTGAGGTCGGGGTAAAACCGCTCGAGCTGCGGTGCCGTGAGCATGCCCTTGTAACCGATCGTGGCGCTGGAAAGCGTGACGAAATAGACCTCGGTCTCATGCTCGGCACGCTGGCGCAGGCAGTAAGCGCGCCTGTCAAGATCCAGCCCGTGTTCGCCCGTTCGCGACGCCACGAAGATCTGGGCTATCGCGGGCAGGACCTCGCGGGCGCCCTCGCCGCAGGCTTCCTTGTTGTGAGGAACGTCACGCCAGCCAAGTACCTCAAGGCCTTCCTGGCCGGCTATCGCCGCGATCGCGGCCCGGTCCTGACCCTCGGGCATGAAGGCGAGCCCGGCCGCGTAGTGCCCGGCCACCGGCAGCTCAAAGTCGCAGACCTCGCGAAAGAACTCATCGGGGATCTGCGTGAGAATCCCCGCGCCGTCCCCGGTCTCCGGGTCGGCCCCCTTGGCTCCTCTGTGCTCCAGATTGGCGAGCACGGTGAGCGCCTGGGCAACCGCGGCATGCCCGCGCCTGCCGGTGAGGTCGGCTACCAGGCCGACCCCGCAGGCGTCATGCTCGTAAGACGGGTCATAGAGCCCGTCGCGATGGTCGGTAGCTTCCTGGTTTAGGGGTAGGGGCATCCGCCCTCCTGTCGTCTCGTCCGCCAGCGTTGAACGCGGATAAACGGAGGGACGACATTGGCCCGCCAAGCATGTGCAGGTAACGCTGTACCGCTAAATCACCAAGCTCAAACACCCGTGCCTGACTCGTTGCCCTGGTGTTCAGATCAGCCCAACAATCCCATCATACCAACCACGAACGCTTCGTTACCGTCACGTAAATTCTGCGTTTCACCCACATCACGCCCCAGTCGGCCGCGCCGGGCCGTCCGGGCAGCGCGGCCAGCAGCATCAAGTGACCAGCGATGCTGTAAGCCCGCGCGGTGCTACAGCAGCGAGGGCCCAGCGATGTCACAGGGACAGCATCAGATGACCACCGTTGTCCCTGGCTCCCTCCCGCCAGCAGCATCAGATGGCCAGCGATGCTGCGCGTTGGGCTGGGATGCCCGCGCCGCGGGCGTCTAGCGGGGCTGGCGGACGCCCGCCGCTAGTTCGGCCGCGAGTTCGGCAACCGACGCGGCGCCAGAGGCGGCGTCGGGCGCGGAAAGCATCCGCTTGACGAACGCGGAACCCACGATCACCCCGTCGGCGAAGCCGGCCACCTCAGCGGCCTGAGCGCCGGTGCTCACCCCGAGACCGACCCCGACCGGCAGCGTGGTGTGCTGCCTGACCTTGGCGACCAGACCTGGTGCCGCCGAGCCGACACTCGTGCGGGCACCGGTGGTGCCCATGACCGAGGCAGCGTAAACGAAGCCACGGCACACGGAGGTAATCAGCGCGATCCGCTCGTCGGTCGAACTCGGCGCGACCAGGAAGACCGGGTCAAGCCCCTGTTCCCGCGCCGCCTCGAGCCAGGCACCCGCCTCTTCAGGCGGCAGGTCGGGAGTGATCAGCCCGCTGCCGCCCGCACTGGCGAGATCACGCGCGAACGCCTCGACGCCGTGCTGGACCACCGGGTTCCAGTACGTCATGACCAGGGCCGCGGCCCCGGCCTCCGCGACCTCCTCGACGGTCCGCAGCACCTCGGTAACGTGCACGCCGCGCACCAGGGCCTGATGCACCGCCTCCTGAATCACCGGGCCGTCAATCAGCGGATCGGAGTAAGGCAAGCCGATCTCGACGATGTCGACCCCGGCGTGCACCATGGCCTTCAGCGCATCGATCGCGCCGTCGACCGAGGGATAGCCCGCGGGCAGGTACCCGACCAGCGCCGCCCGCTTTTCCGCGGCCGCGGTCTCGAAGGCGGTCGCTACCCTGCTTACCTGAGCCGCAGTCGTCACTGGCCGGCCCCCTCGTCCAGGTGTCCGAACCACCGGCCCGCGATGTCCACGTCCTTGTCGCCACGGCCGGACAGGCAGATCACGAGCACCGCGTCCTCGCCTAGGTCGCGGCCGACCTGGAGGGCTCCGGCCAGCGCGTGCGCGGACTCAATCGCCGGGATGATCCCTTCTGTGCGGCAAAGCAGCGAGAAGGCCGCCATCGCTTCCTCATCGGTGACCGGGCGGTAGCTGGCCCGCCCGGTTTCGTGCAGCCACGAGTGCTCAGGCCCGACGCCAGGGTAGTCAAGGCCAGCCGAGATCGAGTGAGTCGGCAGCGTCTGCCCTTCGCTGTCCTGCATGAGGTACGTGTACATGCCGTGGATGAAACCGGGCGAACCACCGGAGATCGTCGCAGCGTGCCTGCCGGTTTCCACGCCTTCGCCGCCGGCCTCGCAGCCGATCAGGCGAACGCTCTCGTCGCCGATGAAGGCATGGAAGGCGCCCATGGCGTTCGACCCGCCGCCAACGCAGGCGATCACCGCATCGGGGAGCCGCCCGGTCTTGGCGAGCACCTGCTCCCTGGCCTCGACGCCGATTACGCGCTGGAAGTCGCGGACCATGGTCGGGAACGGGTGCGGCCCCATGACCGAGCCAATGCAGTAATGAGTGTTCTCGACGGTCGCCACCCAGTCACGGAACGTCTCGTTGATCGCGTCTTTCAGGGTCTGACTGCCGATCGTGACGGGCACTACCTCGGTGCCGAGCAGCCGCATGCGGGCGACGTTGAGTGCCTGCCTGCGCGTGTCTTCCGCGCCCATGTAAACGACGCAGTCAAGGCCGAGCAGAGCCGCTGCCGTGGCCGTGGCCACTCCGTGCTGGCCGGCGCCGGTCTCGGCGATGAGCCTGGTCTTGCCCATCTTCTTGGCGAGCAGGGCCTGGCCGAGGACATTGTTGATCTTGTGGGAGCCGGTGTGGGCCAGGTCCTCGCGCTTGGCGAAGACCCGCCCGCCGCCCGCGTGCTCACCGAACCTCGGCAGTTCGGTGAGGCGAGTAGGCCGGGAAGCGTAGTCGTGCAGCAACGCTGCCAGTTCCGCCTGGAACTCCGCGTCTGCCTTGGCCGCCTCGTAAGCGGAGGTCAGCTCGTCGAGCGCGGACATCAGGGCCTCTGGCGCCAGTCGCCCGCCGTACCGCCCGAAATGCCCGAGCCCTTCTGCCAGGCCTGGCGCCTCTTGCGCCGGCGTCGTGGTCAAGAACTGCCTCCTCGGTCGGTGCGAAGGGCCGGATGCGAGCCGGCCGCTACCAGGTCGGCCACCGCTGACCTCGGGTCCCTGCCAACGACCAGGCTCTCGCCCACCAGCACCGCGTCAGCGCCGCAGGCCGCGTAGGCCAGCAGGTCATGAGGGCCCCTGACGCCCGACTCGGCGATCTTGATGACCTCGTCAGGTATCCGGGGGGCGAGCTTGGCGAAGACCGATCGGTCCACCTCAAGGGTAGCCAGGTTGCGTGCGTTCACGCCGATGACGTCGGCTCCTGCCTCGAGCGCCCGGTCGAGTTCCTCGACGGCGTGCACTTCGACAAGCGGCACGAGGCCGATCGACCTGGCTCGCTCGACCAGCGAGACAAGAGCGTTCTGCGGTAGCGCGGCGACGATCAGCAGTACCAGGTCAGCACCGTAGGCCCGCGCCTCCCATAGCTGGTAGGAGCTGACGATGAAGTCCTTGCGCAGCAGCGGAACGTCGACGGAGTCCCTGACCGCGGCCAGATCCTCCAGGCTGCCGCCGAACCGTCTTGGCTCGGTCAGCACGCTGATGACTCGGGCTCCCCCCGCTTCGTAGTCGGTCGCCAGAGCGGCTGGGTCAGCGATCGCCGCGAGCGCGCCCTTAGAAGGGCTGGCCCGCTTGACCTCAGCGATAACGGCGACGCCATCGGTTCGCAGCGCCCCCATGACATCGCGGGGCGACGCCGCCCGCTTCGCGGCTTCCTTGAGCTGCTCAAGTGGCGCGCTCTCCTGCCGCGCCGCCAGATCGGCTCGTACGTCCACGAGAATGTCGTCGAGCACGCTCACGTGGTCTGCTGCCCCCTCGGGGTGGGATGCTTGCGCCCACGATCGTACCCAGGCTGATTTGTCGGCCGAGCGCCGCCCCTGGACCCGCCGTCGCTGAACGAGATCATCTAACTGCGCAGCGTGTTAGTCATCGGCTGCACCTGATGTGGGGTCGGCACCTGAAGAAAGCGACTCCCACAGGTGGGCCGCGCTCGTGGACCGCAGCAACGCCCGCTCACGGCCGGCCACGGCATACGCCTGCTCTGGCGGCCGCTGGCCCGCCCGCTCGTAGCGGCCTGACATGGCGGGCAGCGCCGCGCCCCTGATAATCACCGCGATGCCGACAAGCACCACGATCACGCCGCCGGCCACCATGAGCGCCCGCCACTGCGGCCCAGTGAACAGCACGTGGCTCGGGAACCCGGGGAGTGAGCCGCTGGACAGGCCAGGGTCATTTCCTACCGTTGTCGATCCTGGCGCACTGGCTGCCCCTGACCCGGTCGCCGATGAAAGGCTCGCGTGACTGACCGCCGCGAGCACCGATGCCGTGGAGATACGGCCAAGGGCGGACAGCACGACCCCTACCCCGAGCAGCGCAGCGACCGCCCCGGTGATCCGGCGGAGCACACCACGGGTGGCGAGCACGGCCGCCATGCTGGCGAGTGCGGCAAGCGCGAGCGCTGATGCCGCGGGCAGCAGGTCCTGACCGCTGACCCTGGTGATTGTGGCAGTGAGCGGGTGAACCGGCACGACCTCAACGCGCGCGAACTCCTGCCGCGCGGCGACCAGCACCAGGCAAGCACCTGCCGCCCCTGAGAACAACAGCAGGGCAAGTTCACGGCGTGTACGTCGCACCACGGGATCTGATGTTGTCCCGCTCCCAGTCAATGATCCTCCCTGCCTCAAGTGAACGCTACCGGGCGCCGGCAACTCGCCGGTACCAGGTCCGCCTGCCGCGTTGGCCTTGTCCTACTATCGGGTGGTGACTTATGCCCGAGATGAGCGCCTTGCTTTGTGCGCGCTGCTCGATAAGGCGGGCCCTGATGCGCCGACACTCTGCGAAGGCTGGCAGACCAGTGACCTGGCCGCGCACCTCGTGCTCCGCGAGCACAGACCAGACGCCGCGATCGGAATTCTCGGTGGCCCGATGGCCAGGTATACCGCGCGGACACAGCAGAAATTGGCGGCCCGCACGCCGTATCCGATGCTGGTGGAAACGATCAGGACCGGACCACCCCGCCTTTCCTTGTACGGAATTCCCGGAGCAGACAGCAAGCTCAACTTCACCGAGTACTTCGTGCACCACGAGGACGTCAGGCGCGGGCAGCCGGACTGGCGGCCGCGAGATCTCAGCGACGGGCTGACCGAGGCGATCTGGGGCCTCCTGCGGCAGGCGAGGCTGCTGTTGCGGAAGGTACCCGTCGGCATCGAGTTCGCCAGGGACGACATCAGGCAGCAGGGAGATAACCAGCGCACCGTGCGCCTGACGGTACGCGCGACGACGCCGATGGTGACCGTGATCGGCCCGCCGGCTGAGTTGCTCATGTGGACGTTCGGGCGCACAAGTGCTGCCAGAATCAGGCTAGAGGGCGCTGAAGCTGACGTAGCCGCGCTCAAATCCGCGCACTGGGGTATCTAGGTACATGACAGACATACTGGGAATCGACATCGGCGGCACCGGCATCAAGGCCGCGCCCGTCGACGTGACCGCAGGGCAACTCACCGCCGAGCGACTCAAAATCGACACGCCGCAACCGCCGGTGCCCGCTGCGGTCGGGCCTGTGGTCAAGCAGCTCATCTCGCATTTCAAGTGGACAGGCCCGGTCGGCATGACCTTCCCAGGCGTCGTGACCAAGGGCGTGATCAGGACCGCGCCTAATCTGAACCCTGCCTGGGTCGGCGTCGATGCGGCCGAGTTCTTCGGCGGCGTGACGAACACCGCGGTCTCCGTGGTCAACGACGCGGACGCAGCCGGCCTCGCCGAGGTGAAGTTCGGCGCGGGGAAAGATCAGCCGGGCACCGTCTTGATGCTGACCCTCGGAACGGGCATCGGCAGTGCCTTGTTCTACAACGGCGAACTCGTGCCGAACACGGAGTTCGGTCACATCGAGATCCATGGCGAAGACGCGGAGAGGCGAGCCTCAGAACACGCACGTGAGATCGACGACCTGAGCTGGTCCAAGTGGGCCAACAGGCTCGACAGCTACCTCGACAAGATGGAAGCGCTGCTCTGGCCTGACCTGATCATCATCGGCGGCGGTATCAGCAGGAAGTCAGACAAGTTCCTCCACCGGCTCTCCCTGCGCGCCACGGTGGTGCCGGCAGCCCTGCACAACGACGCCGGCATCGTAGGCGCCGCCATGACCGCCATCCCCGCCTGACGCCCGCACCCCATCGCACGGCAGCAGCATCGCTGACTACCCGATGCTGTTCACCAGCCACCGCCAACGACAACGCTGACCCGTCGATGCTGCTGGAACGACAACAGAGTTCCAACGTTGTCCCTTGACCGGGGCCGGGCAACCGCATCAGATGACCAACGATGCTGCCAGCGGAGCCGGACCATGGCCGCGCACCCGGTTGAGGTTCCGGCTGCCGGAAGGCCGCAGGCCATTCACGGGACCATAACCGTCAAATCCGGCACTGCCCGTAACCAAATGTTCGCTTTGCGTTTCGCTATCCTTCATCTCCCAGAGGTTCAGTCATTACCTGCCGAACAGGAGGTATTCACGCAACACGACCACGATGGGCTCCGTTCTGACCAAAGTTTCCGATTAAGGGTTCAACTTGCCGGAGGGGATAGTGCGGAGTAAGAAGACTCTCGCCGTTGCGGCGGTGGCGCTGAGCGGCGCGCTGCTGGCGGCGGGGTGCAGCAGCGGCTCGAACAGCTCAGGCGGCGGCGGCTCCAAAAGCGTTAACTGGGCCAACTGCGTGACAGTGGCCAGCTGCGGCGGCATGAAGGCACTGATTACCGCTGCGAAGAAGGAAGGCCAGCTCAACGTCATCACGCTGCCTTCTAACTGGGCCAACTACGGCACGATCATGAAGGACTTCACCGCCAAGTACGGCATCCACATCACTGACGCCAACCCCGAGGGCTCAAGCCAGGACGAGCTCAACGCCGTAACTTCACTCAAGGGACAGAGCCGCGCACCAGACGTGCTCGACATGGGCACCCCGTTCGCGATCAAGGGTGACCAGGAAGGCCTCCTCGCTCCCTACAAGGTCGCGACCTGGGCCAACATCCCGGCCAGCGCCAAGGCCTCCGATGCCACCTGGTACGGGGACTACGGCGGCTACGTGGCGATCGGCTACAACCCGGCGAAGGTGAAGGTCGCACCCACCTCGTTCAAGGACCTGCTCAAGCCGATCTACAAGAACCAGATCGCCATCAACAACAACCCGACGGAAGCAGGCGCCGCCTTCGCTGCCGTCTACGCGGCCGCGCTGGCCAACGGCGGCTCGTTCAGCAACATTCAGCCCGGCATCGACTACTTCGCGAAACTGCGCAAGGAAGGTAACTTCGAGCCGGTCGTCGGCGGCCCCACCACCGTGCAGAACGGCTCGACGCCGATCCTGGTCTGGTGGGACTACCTGCTGGCTTCTGAAGTGAAGACCGTCATCCCCGGATTCAAGATCGTCATCCCGTCAGATGCCGCCTTCGCTTCGTATTACGACCAGGCCATCAACAAGGACGCGCCTAACCCGGCCGCCGCTCGTCTCTGGGAGGAATTCCTGTACAGCACGGAGGGTCAGAACCTCTGGCTGGAGGGTTACGCCAGGCCGATCGAGCTGCCCACGCTCGTCGCTAACGGCACGGTGAACAAGGCTGCGTACGACGCCCTGCCGCCGGCTCCCTCAGGAACGCTGACGTTCCCGAGCCAGGCCGAGTACAACAAGGCCGAAGACCTGGTTTCCCAGGATTGGGCCAAGGAAGTGCTCGGCTAGTTCGATGGCCGCGAAATCCGAACTGGCGCCGGCCCCGGGCATCCGCATGGATCCCGGGGCCGCGCCCCGCGGCTTGGCCCGCTCCGCGCTCCGCGCAGGCTTCAGGCTGCTCGGCATCGTGCCGTTCTCCGTGTACGTGCTTCTCGGCCTGGTGCTGCCGACGATCGCGATCGCCATCGGCGCCTTCGAGAACTCCGACACGGGCGCCCTCACGTTCAGCAACCTCGACGTCGCTGCGCACGGCATCTACCTGACAGGTTTCGAGACCAGCATCAAGCTGTCGGTGCTTGCCGCGGTCATCCCCGGCATCGTCGGGTTCCTGATCGCTTACGCGATCTTCACCGCCAAGGGCAGGGCTGGCTCTGCGATCCGCCGGGTCGCGATCACCGCCTCAGGCGTGTTCGCCAACTTCGGCGGCGTGCCGCTGGCGTTCTTGTTCATTGCCTCGCTCGGCACGACAGGGATCGTCACCGGCTGGCTGAACGACCTGGGCGTCAACATTTACGCGGGCAAGTTCTCGCTGTTCACGCTCACTGGCGTGCTGCTGGCCTACATGTATTTCCAGATTCCGCTCATGGTGCTCGTGATCCTGCCCGCCCTGGAAGGCCTGCGGCCTGCGTGGCGCGAAGCCGCGAGCAACCTTGGGGCGAGTGCCTGGCATTTCTGGCGTTACATCGGCGGCCCCGTGCTGTTCCCGCCCTTCCTCGGCTGCGTGCTCCTGCTTTTCGGCAGCGCCTTTTCCGCTTACGCGACGGCGGACGCGATGACCGCGGGAGCGCTGCCGCTGACCTCGATCCAGATCGGTTCCTTCCTGAACGGCAACGTGATCGCCGGCCAGCAGAACGTCGGGAAGGCACTCGGCCTCGGCATGGTCGTGATCATCGCGATCGTCATGATCTTCTACACCCTGCTGCAGCGGAGGGCGGCGAAGTGGCTGCGATAGCTGACGTACAGGCCGCGCCGGCTCCGGCCCCGGCGATCCCGCAACGCAACAGCCGGCCGCGGCACTTTCCCGTCTGGCGCTGGATCATCTTGTCGCTCGCCGGCCTGTACTTCCTCATCCCGCTCTGGGCGGCGCTGAAGTTCGCCGGGGTCAAGGCGTTCGGCCAGGTATCTCACCAGAGCGGCTTCACATCGGCGCTCGGGCTTTCGGTAAGGCTCGCCGTCATCACGACCGTGCTGACCCTCGTGCTGATGGTGCCGACCACCGTGTATGTGCACTTGCGCCTTCCCCGGCTGCGCCGGGCACTTGAGGTCATTACCATCCTGCCGATTGTGATCCCGCCGATCGTGCTGATCATCGGCGTGCTCCAGATCGCGCCGGCCAGCCTGAAGGCCACGTCGAACCTGCTCGCGCTCGAGTACGTGGTCCTCGCGATGCCGTTCGCTTACCGGTCCATTGATACCGGCCTGCGGGCGCTCGACCTCAAGACCCTGTTCGAGGCTTCAAGCTCGCTCGGCGCGAACTGGCTGACCACGCTCTGGCGTGTCGTCGTGCCGAACCTCCGCACCGCGCTGCTGTCCGCCGTGGTGCTGACCGTCGCCCTCGTGCTCGGCGAGTACACGATGGCGAGCCTTGACCTCTACCAGACGTTCCCGGTCTGGATCGTGCTCTTCTCGCAGGACAGCGGCCCGGTCTCGACCGCCGCGTCGCTGCTCTCCCTGTTCGTCACCTGGGTGCTCCTGATGGCCATCGTGACCATCGCGAGCCAAAGCTCACGGCGACGCGGCGGGGCTGAAGTGGCACTATTCACAGTAGGCCGGCGAGAAACGGGAGATTCCAGATGACGACCGAGACTACGGCGGGCGACACCGCCACCGGGGGCCGGCGGACTGGTCGTCCCGGCGGGACCAAGCGCGATTCGGCTGGCTTGTCACTGACGCTGAAGAACCTGCACCGCTCGTTCGGTACCACACGGGCACTTGACGGGCTTTCTCTGGACATTCAGCCCGGCGAATTTGTGGCCCTGCTTGGCCCTTCAGGATGCGGGAAAACCACCGCGCTTCGGATAGTGGCAGGATTCGAGGCCGCGGATGCCGGCTCGGTCTATGTGGACGGCAGGGACGTTTCCGCCATCCCGGCCGCCAAGCGCGACATGGGCATGGTCTTCCAGAGCTACAGCCTGTTTCCCAATATGTCCGCGCTTGACAACGTCGGATTCGGGCTGAGGCTGCGCAAGCTGCGCGGATCTGCCCGGAGCAAGCGGGCGCTCGAGTTGCTCGACATGGTCGGCCTCACCGACCAGGCCAGGCAGTACCCGCACCAGCTTTCCGGCGGCCAGCAGCAGCGAGTCGCGCTCGCCCGCGCGCTTGCGATCGAGCCGCAGGTACTGCTGCTCGACGAGCCGTTGTCGGCGCTCGACGCTAAGGTGCGCCTGCAGTTGCGCGAGCAGATCAGGGCACTGCAGCAGCGGCTAGGCATCACCACCTTGTTCGTGACGCACGACCAGGAAGAGGCCCTGTCCATGGCCGACAGGGTCGGCGTGATGCGCAACGGCAAGTTCGAGCAGGTTGACGTACCTGACCAGCTCTACGCCCATCCGAAGACGGCGTTCGTAGCCGAGTTCGTCGGCACGATGAACAGGCTGCCAGGCACGCTCACCGAGGCCGGCAACGTCAGCGTCCTTGACGAAATGCTGCCCGTGCGGGAAGGTACCGCCGACGGGCTGGCGGGTGACGTTGATGTACTGGTCAGGCCGGAAGGGCTGCGGATCCAGGCACAGCCAGGCGGTAACGGCATCGTGACCGATCGCGCCTTCCTCGGCTCGGTAACTAGGATCGCGGTGCAGCTTTCCGGCGACGTGGCCATCAAGGTCGACCATCCGAGCGTCCGCGCTGGCGACTTCACGCCCGGCGCGTCCGTGCACGTCACACTGCCTGCCGGTGACCCGGTGCTGGTAGCCGCGCGCCTATGAGCACCGACCGCGAGCGGCTGATCCCCGGTCAGCGCGCCGAGGGCGGCTACCGCAAGCTGATCAGCGCCGAAGGCGAGCAGCACCTGGTGAGGCCTGATCTGACGGGCGGCAGCCTGCCAGCGGACTGGCGCCGGTCAGCGCGGCCATTGCTGGTCCTGGCTCACTTGTCAGATACGCACGTGATGGACCATCAGTCACCAGCGCGGGCCGAGATGTTCGACCGCTACTCCGACCCCGACTCGCCCTTCCTCACCGAGGTCGGCATCGTCGGCTGCTACCGTGCGCAGGAGTTGCTCACATACCAGGTCGCCGACTCGATGGTCAGGTCGGTGCGCGCGCTTGGCCGTGGCCCTTGCAGCGGCGCGCCAATCGACTTCACGATCGTGACCGGCGACGCGACGGACAACTGCCAGCGCAACGAACTCCGCGGCTTCATCGACCTGCTCGACGGCGAGCGGGTCTTGCCTGACTCAGGCGACCTTGACAGGTATGAGGGCGTGGCCGGGCCTGAGGTGGAAGACGACAGGTACTGGCATCCCGATGGCGGAGTGGAGGACCTGCCGCGCACCAGGTACGGCTTTCCCGCCGTTCCCGGACTGCTGACCGCGATCCGGCGGCCGTTCAAGGGGACCGGTCTCGGCATGCCCTGGTACGCCGTGCACGGCAACCACGACAACATGATGCAGGGCACCGTTCCCGCGACCGGCTGGCTGCACGATTTCCCGCTAGGCAAGGTCAAGTACGTCAGCCCTCCTGACCATTTCGACGCGACAGAAGCGGTCACCCAGTTCGGCGCGGCCAACGCGGATGCCCTGCTCGAGCTTGGCAGGGGCAAGCGCCTGGCGATCACCGCAGACCCCCGGCGGGAACCGGTGACCAGGGAAACCCACGTCAGAGAACACTTCAGGACCTCGGGCACTCCGGTCGGCCATGGCTACAGCAAGCGCAACGCCGACGAGGGAACCGCGTACTACGCCTTTGACCAAGGATCGGTGCGGTGCGTGGTGATCGACACTGTGAACCCGCACGGCGGCTGGCAGGGCTCGGTCGACGAGACGCAGTTCGGCTGGCTGGCACGCGAGCTTACCGCCTGCGCCGGCCGGCCAGTGATCATCTTCAGCCACCACCCGCTGGAGGACATGATTAACGACACCCGGCCGCCCGGAGCCGACCGGCGGATCCTGGGCGCGGAGATGCGTGACCTGCTGCTGTCCCACTCATGCGTGATCGCCTGGGTGAACGGGCATACGCACGTGCACTCGGTGACGCCGGTGTTCGACGAAGCCTCGGCGGATTCAGGCGGGTTCTGGCAGATCACGACCGCGTCCCATATTGACTGGCCGCAGCAGGCGCGGCTGATCGAACTTCTCGCGGCCGATGAAGGGCTGGTCTTGTGCTCCACGGTGATCGACAGCGCCGGGCCGGTCAGTTACGGCGGCACGGGCACTCCCGATGACCTCGCCGCTCTCGGACGGGAACTGGCCGCCAACGACTGGCAGGTCAGGGATCACATCACCGCCGAAGGCGGTGCGGGTGCCGGCCAGCCGGCCGACCGCAACGTCATCCTGCCCGTCGACTGGCCCCGCCGCCCGCCGCCCCCCTCAGCCAGCGGCTTCAGCGCCCAAGCCCGACGAGCGGAAGCAGGTCCGTGATCGAGTTGATGATGTAGGGCGCGCCTGCCGCCTCCAGTTCCTCGCGACTGCCCGACCCGGAGAGCACCCCGGCGACCACTCCGGCGCCGGCCCGCAGGCCAGACTCCACGTCACTGGCCGTGTCGCCCGCCACGGCGAGTTCGGCGACCGCTCCCCCGCCGAGCCTGAGCAACGCGGTCAGCGGCAGATCGGGCCAGGGCCGCCCGCGCCCGGCATCTGCCGGTGACAGTGCCAAGTCGATCAGCGGCCGCCAGCCAAGCGCCTCAAGCAACGCGTCGCGAGTCGCCGGCGAGAACCCGGTCGCCAGGCACACCTTGATCCCCCCGGCCCGCAGGGCGGCTAGCATCTCTGCCGCGCCAGGAATCGGCTTTACGTTGCCCGCGCGCACTCCCTTGGCATACGTCAGCTCAAAGAGACCGTTCGCCTCCTGCGCGTCGGTCTCCGCACCGAGGATGCGCCGGAATACCTCGATCTTGGACTGCCCCATCGTCTCGTGAACGATCACGCTGGCCTGCTCGTAGCCAGGAGCGCCCTGGCGCAAGCCGAAGCGGTCGAGAGCGGCAGAGAAGGCCTCTTCTACGCTGCCTTCGTCGGAGATCGTGGTGCCTGCCATGTCCAGGCATGCGATCTTGATTTGCGTCACTGGAAAGTCTCCTCAGCGATAGCCGGCGAACAGGTCATTCCCCGGCCACCAGGACCGGTCACGAGCACTACGCCATCGGTAACGGCCGACCGGTGATACAAGCCGGTCTCCGTGACCTGGCTGTAGACACCCGCCCAACGCGACCGCACACGCGGCGGCTCGCACCCGAGCAGCCGCGACGCCTGCCCGAGCAAGTGGTCGTAGGGCGCATCGTCAACATCGAAGGGAAAGGGCTCGTCGTAGCTGTGAGTGTCGCCGATCGTGAGCGACCCGTCGAGCCGTTGAACGAGCAGAAGCTGGGCGGCGGCTTTCGCCGCCACCGGGTCCTGGTCGGGAAGCCCGAGACGACCTGGCAGGTCGTACGCGGGGTAATACCTCAGCGAGTCCCCGTCGGCTACCGAGGTCGTCAGGTGCTCAGCGAACGGCTCGGTCTGCAGCATCTGAAGCCTGACCCGTCGCAGGGGCGGCACCGCGAAGCTGGCCAGATGCGGACCGGCGATACCTGTGTGATTCGCCCCAGTGCAGAGCACGACAAGATCTCCGAAGTGCCACTCGCCAGTCTGATCGCGAACACCGCCAGGGCCCAGCTCAACCGCCTCTCGCCCAGGCAGCCACCGGTACCCCGGCCTGGCCAGCAGGTATTTCCTGATGGCCGCGGGCACGAACCTGGGTTCCACGATCGCGTCGAGGCCGCCGAGCAGTCCGCCGGCGAACTCGCCTTTGAGCGCAGGGTTGATCTCCCGCACGCCGGCAGGGTCGAGCAGCTCGAACCCGCGCTGCCCGGCATCAGGCAGCGCGACCGCCTGCTTGAGCAGCGCTAGCTCGGCATCGTCGGCCGCCAGGGTCAGCGAAGGATGCGGCCGGAACCCGGTACCGTCCGCCTCCGCGGCGAGTTCAGCCCATAGCTCTCTTGCCCGCAGCGCCAGCTCAAGCTCGGCTCCCGGCGCGCGCCCGCTGATCCAGATCAGCCCGAAATTACGTACGCTCGCACCTCGCGTGCCTGCCTCGCGCTCCAAGTGCACGACGTCATAGCCGCGACGGCGCGCCTCGACCGCGTGCATCAGGCCGAGAACCCCGCCGCCTACCACTACCACCACAGAATTCACCGGATCAGCCAACCGCCCTTCGGTGACGGCACAGTGAACGTGACTGATTCAGAAGGTGAACTCAAGGACGGCTCAGGTCGGCCACTGAGGCACACTGGCGGGCGGCGGATTCTGGCGGTCACGCCAGGAGGCGAAGAGCAGGAGGCCGGCGGGCACCGCGCAGGCGGCCAGAGGCCAGAACGCGACGGCCGGCCAGAGGATGCCAGGACCGTTCGCGCCAAGCACGGGCGGGGCATGCAGGAGCGCACCCACATGGCTGACCGCCAGCTTGCTGTTGAACTGGGCAAGGCCGAGATCCTGGCCTACCCACCTGGCCGCGAGGCCGGCCAGCACGCTGCCCCCGAGCACGGCAACCATGGGCACTGGCCCGTACCTGCGGATCGCCAGCCGGTAGCTGGCGATGCCGATAATCAGGCCCCCGATGATGCCGATCAGGCAGTACCACAGATCGGCGGTGATGAACGCCGAGGTCTCTGGGTTGACCACATCGGCCGAACCTCGGCTGACCACGACGTACACCGGCTGAGGTGCGACCGCGCTCCAGATCAGCCCGCCCGCAAGGCCGAGGACGACGCTGCCAAGCAGCGCGGCACCTGCCGACAGGAAAGCGCCGCCTCCGGCGGCGCGGGCCGGCTGCGGTGCTGCCATCAGGCCGCCATAGGAATAGGCGGAGGGACCTTCGCTCGTCTTCGACATGTCGCCGAATAGCGTACGTGACGCTCGCCGCGGCCCCAATCCTGACCCGCCACCCGCGTCGTCCCGCCCCGCCTGGCCAACACCAAACCCCAGATTGATGGGGTCAGCCCGGCTCAGGGGACTACGAAGTGATCTTGAGCGGCCCTGGCCAGGTCGGCGTCGAGCACTGACTGGTACGCGCTGCGCACGTCGGCGAGGTCGGATTCTTCAGTGACCGACGCGGCCGCCAGGCGGTCGATCATCGCGGCCTGCCTGGCGATGAAGGCCCGCTCGGTGACGGTTCCAGTACGCTGCATGATCCGGGTCAGCGCGTCGAGCTGGCGGATCATGATGGCGGGCATGCCCTGCCCGGCTTGCCTGATCTTCTCGAACGATCGCTCGACCAGGCGCTCGTAGGTTGGCTCGGTCGTGATTACCCTGACCCGGCCCGCCGCGTCACGGTACACATGACGTGGCTGCCAGTTGCCGGTGATCTTTGACAAGCTGTCGCCGATCCAGTCGATGCAGGTCATCGCCGTGAAGGTGTCGTTGACGGCCGGCGACAGCGCTCGCAGGGCAATCTCGACTAGCTGATCGAGCCCGAATGACACGTCCTGCGCCAGGGTGCGGTAAGGACCTGTGACGTGTGACCTTGACAGTTCCCTTGCTACGGCGTCGGCTCGGCCGGCGGGCCAGACCGTCGCGTACGGGTAGCCCTGGACCAGGAAATGCCCTGGCCGGTACAGCAGGTGGATCACCACGTCAGCGTCGGAGGCGATCCTGACCAGCGTCCGCCGGTCGATGAACTGAAGGTAGCCGCTGCGCGGGGCGGCGAGCAGGCCGCCGATGTCACCGAGCGCGGCCAGCGTCGCGGCAGCGCTCGGCGCGGCCTTCGTCGCGGCAGCGTTGCCCGCCTCGGTCTCTATCGCCCGCGCCAGATCCTTGGCGACGCTGGCGATGACCTGCGGCAACTGGATCTGGGTGGCGATGTGATTGATGAAGTAAATCAGGACGCCAAGGTCGACGACCATCAGGGCGAGAGTCATCGTAATCGAGATGTGCGGAACGAAGTTGCCCCGGCTCTCCTGGCCGATCGAGCCGAGCGCGGCGATCGAGTACACGAAGGTGGCGACGAAGGTGCCGAGCGTGAACTGAGTGCCGGGATCCCTGATGAAGTTACGCAGCATCCGCGGACCGAACTGGGTCGAGGTCAGCGACAGCGCGACGATCACGATCGAGAAGACGACGCCGATGACCGTGATGATCGCGGCAGCGATCGTGGTCAGGATCTGCCTCGCCGCGTCCGGCGATCCGCTGAGCGCCCAGGACGGATACCTGAAGTCGCCGTCGAACGCGGCCCTGTCAATCGCATACGTGATCGCGAAGAGTGCGAGCGCGGCGATAACCTCGAGTACTGGGATAAACCACAGGTTGGTGCGCAACTCTTCGCGCAGGTGCTCAGAGTCGACCCTGCGCCAAGCCGGCATCCACGCCTCCAGGAGTCGTTCTCATGCCGACCAGGCTTCCCGGCTCACCCGCCTCTCATGCTACCGAACACGGCGGGTCAGCCTACGCAGGCTGGCCCGAGCAGCTGCTTCAGGTCGGCAACCAGCGAAGGTGACGGCCGTACCCGCAGCTTGTCGTCGAGCTTCAGCACCTTGGTGCGCTTGCCGCTCTGAAGCCGGAGGTGCACGTCGGTCGGGCCGGGGTGCGTGCGCAGGACGTCACGCAGGCGGTCGACCATGTCTGGAACGCACCTGGCCTCGAGCATCGACACTACGAAAGGGCCCACTCCGTCGACAGGCAGCTCCGCCGGCTTCACCTCCATCGCCACCAGTTTGGGCACTTCTTCGCGCCGGTCAAGCCGGCCCTTCACGATCACGATCGCGTCCTCGACGATCAAAGGCATGCACTGCTGGTAGGTCGCGGGGAAGAACAGGACCTCGATCGCGCCCTCGAGGTCCTCGAGCGTCGCCGCCGCCCAGGACGCGCCTTGCCTGGTCACCTTCCTCGTGATACCGGACAGGATGCCGCCGAGCGTGACGATCTGCCCGTCCCTGTCCCCGCGAGAGGAATCACCGCGAGAGGAGTCGCCCCGCGAGGAACCGCGCTCGGCGGGGTCGTCAGCCGAACTCAGCAACTGCACCACTGAGCAGTCGGTTTCCGCCGCCAGCGCGTGCTCGAGGCCGAGCAGGGGGTGATCGGAGACGTAAAGCCCGAGCATCTCGCGCTCGAACGCGAGCAGTGTTGACTTCTCCCATTCGCCGTCAGGCACCGGGATGTCGAACGCGATGTCGTCGGCCGGATCATCGCCGAACAGCGAGTCCTGGCCCATCTCCTCGTTGCGCTTGACGCCGATCACCGCGTCGATCGCCTGCTCGTGGATCATGATCAGGCCACGGCGCGGATGCAGGAGGGAGTCGAACGCGCCGGCCTTCACCAGCGACTCGATAACCCGCTTGTTGCAGACGTTGACAGGCACCTTGCGCAGGAAGTCAGAGAAGCTCGTGAACGCGCCCTTCGCCGTGCGCGTAGCGACGACGGACTCGACCACGGCCGTGCCGACGTTGCGCACGGCCGCCATGCCGAACCTGATGTCGGTGCCGACGGGGGTGAAGATCGCGTTGGAGGCGTTGACGTCAGGCGGAAGTACCCTGATGCCCATCCGGCGGCACTCAGATAGGTACAAAGCGGACTTGTCCTTGTCGCCGGCCACTGACGTCAGCAGGGCGGCCATGTACTCGGTCGGGTAGTTGGCCTTGAGGTAGGCGGTCCAGTACCCGACCATGCCGTAGCAGCTCGCGTGGGCACGGTTGAAGGCGTAGTCGGAGAACGGTACGAGCACATCCCAGATCGTCTTGATCGCGCCGTCTGAATAGCCGTTGGCCTTCATGCCGGCTTCGAAGGGAGCGAACTCCTTGTCGAGTATCTCCTTCTTTTTTTTGCCCATCGCCTTGCGCAGCAGGTCG
>Ga0335074_10001533_pt1 | contig 31332 bp, 27 predicted proteins | sample Lox_Sample_23_FD_206715 | JGI IMG/M metagenome (GOLD analysis project Ga0335074, IMG submission 206715) | Soil microbial communities from Loxahatchee National Wildlife Refuge, Florida, United States - Lox_Sample_2.3 | ecosystem: Environmental > Terrestrial > Soil > Wetlands | place: USA... | reverse complement strand
AGGACGCGATGAACAACATCAACGCCTCGCAGCGCAACCAGATCGCTGCTGCGGCGCAGGGCGATGCGCAGAAGACGCTGGCGGTCAAGAAGGCCGAGGGCGAGCGGGAGACGATGCGTCTCCAGGGCGAGGGCGTGGCCGCCGAGCGCAAGGCGATCGCCGAGGGGCTGCACGAGTCGCTCGAAATCATCGCCCAGCATGGCCTGGACATGCGGGAGGCGATGGCGCTCGTGGCGCTCACGCAATACACCGACATGATCCGTGCCCTCGGCGAGACTGCGAACAGCAACACGATCCTGCTGCCTCACTCACCGAGCGCCGTGGGCGATCTGATGGGGCAGATTCGCGACGGCATCCTGGTTGGCGATTTGGCCAGCGACGGCGCAAACAATGCCATCAAGAAGGCCGGGCTTCCGGCCGGGCGCCGCCCGGAGCCGCCGCCCACCAGCTGAGGCCGCCGCGCGAACAAATTCCCTGCACAGGTGCGCAATCCCGGGTAAGGCCTGGTGCTCAGAAACTAAGGTAGAAAGCTGCGCAACCGGGTGCGAATTGCCGATGACGCACGGCTCGGCTTAGCCGAAACTAGCTGCTGTCCGAAGCTCGCAGAGGCGAGTCCGAACATCGAAAGGAGCCAGACGTGCTTACGTCAGCGACATCGAATTCCCAGTCCAAGAGCGCCGTCAGGCGGCTGAAGCGTCTCCTGGCCGAGCTCGACTACGTCGAGCGGCGCGTGTTCGAGATCCGCACGGGAGTCCCGGCCCGCCGTCCGAAAGTCAGCCGCAGCGTCGAGGAACTCGAGCAGCTCTACGCAGCCTAACCGTGGCCGACCCCATGGCCGGTTTCGCGGGGTCGAGTGGTTCCTGATCTAGAGGCCGGGTAGCCTTCGTGCACCATGTGGCATATCGCCTGGGTGCTGGCATTTGGCCTCTGTCTCGGTGCACTCGGCCTCGCGCCCGGCCAGTGCCCTGAGCGGCGGCCGCACTTTTGGGCTCGGCTTGGGGCGGTAGCGCTTCTTCCCACGTGCGCGTTGTCGATCGCCTCGGCGATCGTCCCCATCTGGAGGATGCAGGTCGTGACGATTGGGATGTTTCTGGTGGCCATCCCGGCGCTTGTCGTGCTCCCCGCGTTGCTGTTCCGTCCGTCCGTCCCACCTCCAGGTCCGAGCGGAGACGAGGGCGGGGGACCCGGTCCCGGCCCGCCGCCGCCCGCGCCGCCACGGCCGCGCGGCGGCATCCCGTTGCCGGACGCTGAGCCGGCGCGCGCCCGCGTGCGTGACCACGTCCGGCCGCGGCTGACCAAGCTCAGGCACCGTCGGCCGGCCCGAGAGCCCGCTCGAGACCCTCGGCGAGTGCCCGCGCGCTAGGGGCCGAATTCCGCCGCAACGCGGCCGAATTCTGGCGCGATGGACGCGCGCCGGTTGGGGGGGTAAGATCGCCGCGGAGTTGCAGGAGAAGGGATCTCTGAGGAGGGTCCATGGCTAATGTAGTCGCGCCGGCGGGCGAAGCGCCCGCAGCAGTTCTGGACGCCGAAGGCCTTGACCGAGGGATTGGTTTCCTCGGGCTGCTATGGGCCTCCGAGACGTCAATCATCGGGTCCGGGTGGCTGTTCACAGCCCTGGGCGCCGCCGTCATCGCGGGGCCATCCGCGATCATCGGCTGGGTCCTCGGATCCATCATCATCATCAGCCTGGCGCTCGTGCACGCCGAGCTGGGTGGGCTGTTTCCCGTCAGCGGTGGCACGAGCCGGTTCCCGCACTACGCGTTCGGCAGCTTCGCGGGCGCGACGTTCGGCTGGGCGTCCTACCTGCAGGCGGCCAGCGTGGCGCCGATCGAGGTGCTCGCGTGCGTCCAGTACCTGTCTACGGCCCATTGGGCGCGCAACTTCTATAAAGCGCATGCCGTGGGGCCAGGCACCCTCTCGGGCGTAGGCATCCTGGTTGCCGTCCTGCTGATGGTGTTCTTCGTCGTGTTGAACCTGGTCGGCATCCGGTGGCTGGCTCGCGTCAACGGCTATATCACCGGGTGGAAGATCGCGATCCCGTGCATCACGGTCCTGGTCCTCCTGATCACGCACTTCCATCCGTCGAACTTCGGGAACGCGGGCGGAGGGTTCTTCCCGACACACGGGTCAGCGCTCAAGGCGATCCTGCTGACAATGCCGGCCGGAATCATCTTCTCGCTCCTCGGCTTCGAACAGGCGGTGCAGTTAGGCGGGGAATCGAAGAATCCGGCCCGCGACCTGCCGCGCGCCGTGATCGGCTCGATCCTGATCGGCGCCGTGATCTACCTGCTCGTCCAGATCGCCTTCATCGGGGCGATGAAGCCGAGCCTGCTCACCTCGCAGCACGGTTGGACGGGCCTCGGCCCGACCAACACCGACCCCACGGTGGTCAAGCTCAACGCGGGTCCGTTCTTCACGGTGGCCAGCATCGCCGGCCTGTCCTGGCTGGCCACGATCCTGCGGATCGACGCGGTCGTATCGCCGGCGGGAACTGGTCTGATCTACCAGACCGCGTCCTCGCGGCTCAGCTTCGGGCTGGCCAGGAACGGCTACATCCCGAGCATCTTCGAGAGCATCAATCAGCGGACCAAGGTGCCGGTGTTCGGAGTCATCGTCGCGACGATCATCGGGCTTCTGTTCCTGCTTCCGTTCCCGGCCTGGAGCGAGCTGGTGAACGTGGTGACGTTGGTCTCGGTGGTGATGTACGCGGCGGCCCCGCTTGCGCTGGCTGCGCTCCGAAGGCAGAAACCGGACCTGCCACGAACGTATCGGCTGCCCGCCGGGGAGATCTTCGCGCCGGTTGCGTTCATCTTCGCGACCTGGGTGATCATCTTCTCCGGCTGGGAGTCGTACACGACGTTCATGGTCGCGATGCTCCTTGGCTACCTGATCATCTGGCTGTCATACCAGTTCCACCTGAATCCGAAGGCGCCGAAGATGGACTGGCAGGCGGCACCCTGGATCCTGGCCTACTTCGTGGGGATGGGGCTCATCTCGTACTTCGGGGACTTCGGCCCGGGCGGCATCATCGGCGGCATCGGGATCTTCAAGCACGTCCTCGACCAGGGCGGAAACGACGATCTCACTCTCGGCGGGACGCTGGCCCTGTCCGCGCTGCTTGCGCTCGGGGTCTACTGGTGGGCGTTGTCCGCGCGGCTACCCGAGCACGTGGTCGACGAGTACGTGCGCGACGTGTACCCGCCGCCTTTGGCGGAGTAGCCGACCGTACTGGTCAGTTTCTTTGTTCCCGATCAGGCGGCCCCAGGGCCGCCTGATCGCCGGAGCGGCTCAGACCGCCCAGGGTCGCAGCTGGCGGGCAGCCTGCGCCGCGCGCACGGACAGCGAGTCGCCGGTGCCCGCGTGATAGAGCGGCCCGGTGCCGTCTGTGATCAGGAGCCAGGCCTGCGCGACCCCGTGAGCCGCCACCGGCCCGGGGTCGTCCAAGGTGTCGGCGAGCGCGTTTAGCTCGTGGCTCGCCGCCCGTACAGTGCCGGGGTCTGGCCTGACCGGCATCATGCGTCCGAGCCGAAGGCGATCCTGGTCCGCCTCCCGGATGATCCGCCGTAGTGCACCCGCGATCGACCAGCGACGATCCGGTTCGGTCAAGCGTTGCGCGCGCAGCGCAAGGCGGGTGTTGGCCTCCGGCGAGACCCCCTCCGCCAGGGCCCGGTCGAGTCGGCGAGCGCCCCATTGAGCCGCGAGACGGTCGCGCAGCCGCGGGCGCTCGGCAGCCAGGGTTCCGGGCCGTCCGCACGCCAGAAGCACCGTTGAGGTTTGATTGGTGAGTTGTAGTCTCATGACCGCCAACCATGGTACGCTGGTCATGATGACCTGTCAAGTTAGTTTGGTGGTCACGTGACTACAATCGAGCCGATGACGTTGGATCGGACCTGGTTGCAGGGCAGCGAGAAGAAGCCCGCGCCGATGCCGCTGCTCCTGGTGCAGGCGTTCGTCAACACGCTCGACCTCGAGGAGGGGACCGACGTGCTCGCCGATGCCGACGCGGCGCGGGATTGGCTCACCGACGCCAGCCTGCTCGGTCAGGGCGTATCGGCGAGCGCGGCCGAGTTGAGCCGCGCGCGCGAGGTTCGCGAGGCCCTGCGGTGGCTGTTACGGCGCGAGGATGAGACCCGGGAGGCTCACGAGGAGCGCTTGGCGCCGCTGCGCAGGCTGACCGAGACCCATCGGGCACGCCTGACGCTGGACGACGGCGGAGCGATCGGGCTTCAGAGCACGCGCTACCAAAACCTCGACGACGGTCTGTTCGAGCTTCTCTTGATCGTCCGCCAGGCTCAGGAAGACGGGACCTGGGCGCGGCTCAAGGTGTGCGGCAACCCCGACTGCCAATGGGCCTTCTATGACCGGTCACGCAACCAGCAGGGGAGCTGGTGCGATATGTCGCTCTGCGGCAATCGGCTGAAGAACCGGGAGCTGCGCGCGCGCCGGCGCTGATCTGGAGCAGGACCGGGGCGCACCGGGGGGAGTCGACCGGCGCGCCCCATGGGCCCTGGGAGATGGGCGGAGCGTCGAATAAAAGGACGACGCCCCGGCTAACCCAATGGGATCAGTGCCACACCCAGCGAGCGAGGTGGATGACCCACGACACGGTCGGTGCGCCCGTCTGCGTCGCCGTGATGGTCACCGGCAGCAGGTGCCAGACGCCATTGGACCCGAGCTCGGTTTGACCGGTCGAGTTGAGTTCCATGTTCTGGAAGCCGCCGCTGTCGGCCGGGATCGAGTAGTCGCGTTGCGCGATCGTCGTCCCGTTGTGCGACATGGTGAGGTGACCCGCGCAGTCGCTTGTGCCGTGGAAGCAACCGAGCTCGGCGCCAACCACCCAGCCGGGCGAGACGAACCCCTCGTGCCCGAGCACGGCCACCTGGCTGACAGCCGTCGACGGCGTGGTCAGCGTCTGATCGGCACCATCGGTGGTGCCGGCCGAACTCGTGGCCACCAGCCGGTAGTGATAGGTGGTGTTCGGGCTGAGGCCGAAGATCTCCTGGTGGACGGCGACGGGCGTCGTTCCCGAGCCCACGTCGGCGGGGCTCGTCTGCGTCCCGTACGTCGTCGACGTGCCGTACTCGATGTAATAGGTGGTCGACTGACCATTCGGATTGATGGTCCCGCTCAGCATCGCCGTCGACTGACTGATTTCACTCGGTGTGGCAGTCGTGACGGTGGGTGGACTAGAAGCGGCCGAGGCCGGCGCCGGACGTCCGGCGGTTGTGATGGCGACCGCGAGCACGCCAAAGACAATCAGCACGATTGCCGCGGCGACGCGCATTCTGCGCATGCTGCCTCCCTTCGTGTCTGTTCAGTACATCACCTAACAGAGGCACGAGCTGAGAGTTGCGAGTGACTCGCAAAGAACAGTTTGATAACTGACACTCGCTTTACACGGTGCCGCTGGAGCGCTCGATCGCCAGGCGCGGGATTGAGATGTGCGCGATCGGCCCGATTCCGAGCGCGTACACGACCGTGCCGAGGCCAACCGTGCCGCCCAGCAGCCAGCCGGTCAAGAGGACCGTAATCTCGATGCAGGTGCGCACCACGCGGATCGAGTGACCGCGCGCGGCCAGGCCGACCATGAGGCCGTCGCGCGGCCCCGGCCCCAGGCCGGCGCCGATGTAGGCGCCGGTGGCGATCCCGTTCAGCACCACGCCGCCGCACATCACGAGCACCCGGGCGGGCAGCCCATGCACCGGGGGCACCGCCGCCAGGACCGCGTCGATCACCAGGCCAACCACGATCACGTTGGAGACCGTGCCGAACCCCGGGCGCTGCCGGAGCGGAATCCAGAGCAGCAGCACGGCGAGGCCGACGATGATCGCCCACGTGCCCACGCCCAGGCCGAGCCGGCGCGAGAGCCCCTGATGCAGGACATCCCACGGGTCGACGCCGAGGCCGGCGAGCAGGAGCATCGAAGCGCTGAGCCCGTACAGGACGAGGCCGACGTAGAGCTGGACCAGGCGTCGGACGCGTGGGGGCCGGAGCCAGGACATTGGCCGAGTCTGCCAGACAATGGCCTGTACAGTCGCAGGCCAATTTGCTAGAAGTGGTCGGTGGCCATCGTTCCGGCCCAGCGAGTTGTCGAGCTGCTCGGCCCGTGGCGGCGCGATGGCGTCAGCCGGGAGCGGCTCGCCGGAGCGGTTCGGGCGCTGGTCCTCGACGGCCGTCTCGCGATCGAGAGCCGGCTGCCGGCGGAGCGCGGGCTAGCCATCGCGTTGGGGGTCAGCCGGGCGACGGTGACCAGCGCCTACGACCAGCTGCGCGAGGAGGGCTACGTCGAGAGCCGGCAAGGCGCCGGGAGCTGGGTGACCCTGCCGGGGGGGAACCGGGCGGCTCCTTCGGATGCGATCGTCTCCGGCGCCGGGCTCGACCTGCGGATCGCGGCGCTGCCGGCGCCGGCCGCGCTGGAGGAACTGTTTGCGGAGGCTGTCCGCGAGCTGCCGCGGTGGCTCGACCACCACGGCTATGACCCGCTTGGCCTGCCTCCGCTGCGTCGCGCGATCGCCGCGCGGTTCGAGCGGCGCGGGCTCCCCACCCGCCCCGAGCAAATCCTCGTCACCAACGGGGCGTTGCACGCACTCGACCTCGCGATCCGGGCAACGCTCCCCCGCGGGCGGCGCGTCCTGGTCGAACTGCCGAGCTATCCCGCCGCGCTGGACGCGCTGCGCGGCGTCGGGGCACGTCTGACGCCGGTGCCGCTGGGCCGGGACGGCTGGGACGTCGACGCCGTCGAGGCCGTCGCGCGCGATGAGTCAGTGGCGCTGGCATACCTAATGCCCGATTTCCACAACCCAACGGGAATTGTCATGGACGCGGAGGGCCGCCGGCGTTCGCTGCGCGCGCTCGTGGGCGTGGGCGCGACCGCCGTGATCGACGAGACGTTCGCCGAGCTGAACCTGGACGCGGTGCCGATGCCGGCGCCGGCCGGCGTGTTCGGCGACGCGCGCACGATCACGATCGGCTCGCTCAGCAAGGCGGTGTGGGGCGGCCTCCGGGTGGGATGGGCCCGTGCCGATCCGGCGGTGATTCACCGCATGGTCACCGCGCGCGCCGCCATCGACCTGGCGAGTCCGCTGTTCGAACAGATCGTGGCCACGCATACCCTTGCACGCCTGGACGAGATCCTGGCCGAGCGGCGCGAGATGATCCGGATCCGGCGCGCCGCGCTGGCCGGCGCGCTGGACGTCCGGCTCCCGGCCTGGCGATACGAGCTGCCGGCCGGGGGGCTCTACATCTGGGCGGAGCTGCCGGGACCGATCAGCACCAGCGTGGCGCTCGAGGCCGCGAGCCGCGACGTGCACCTGACGCCGGGCCCTCGGTTCGCGGCCGCCGGCCTGCTCGAGCGCCACATCCGGCTCCCGTTTACGCTTCCGCCGCCCCAGCTCGAGCGCGCGGTCGAGATCCTCGCCGAGGTGACCCCGGGCGAGTCGCGCCAGGACAGCTCACCGCGGTTGCGGGAATATGTCGCCTAACGGGGCTTCTGTGGCGTAACGTTTTTTCTGTGGGTGTTTCGGGGAATCGGCCCCCAGCTCAGCGTGCCGTCGCCGTCCTCCAACCCTCGTGATAGGAAACCCGGGCCGGCTCTGAGTACGGCACTGGGCTGACCACCGCGCGGACGTGGATCTGCTGGTGGGGGTGGTCGACCGTCGTCTTGCGGGTGCCGCCGTTGGGCTCGCCCCACACCACGTGGACCTCGCTACCGATCTCGACCGCAGGGTCGACGGTGGCGAGTGAGAGCCCCCGCTTCTCGTTGGCGCTGTAGCCGGTGAACATCGAATAGCCCAGCACGTTGCCGTCGGCATCGAGCACCGAGTCGAAGTTCGACGAGCCGTAGTTAGCGATCGGCAGATCGAAGAACTGGAACGGCTCCTCATGAGCAAACGTCACCGAGGAGAGGATCCGCGTCAGGTCCTCGTCGTCCCAGGCCAGCGTCACCTTCTTACGCTGAGCGTCGGGTTCGATCTGCTCGAGCGCGTCGCGGCCGATGAAGTCGTGGTCGAACTTGACGAACTGGCCGTACCCGAGCTCCCACGGGTTCAGGTAGTAGTCCTCGATCTTGTCCGAGACGAAACTGCCCGCCAGTGCATTGTTCGCCTCGTAGCTGTCCGCGCCGAGCCATTCCCGGTAGCTGCGGAGAACCCCGTCGCCGGTGTAGATGGCCGGCAGGGGCGAGGGGATCCAGCCCGACTCGAGCGTGTTGGACGCGTAAGCGCGGGCGCCGCACGGCTCGAGGCCGAACTCCTTGCCCGCCTCGAGGATGGCACCGCGAATCTCGTCGTAGGTCTCGTACGCGCCCCAAAGCTCGAGACCCGGCTCGCCCGCCATGCCGTGCCGCAGGGTTCGGACGCGCTGGCCGGCGACGTTCATCTCGGCCATACGGAAGAACTTGAGCTGCTCGACCGGGCCGCCGTTGACCGCCTCGATCACCTGCCAGGCGTTTGGGCCCTGGATCTGGAAGCGCCAGTACTTGCGCGTGACGGCCTTGCCGTACGGGCGGGAGGGAGAACGGTTGTCGTACTCGAAGTCGAGCTTGTAGCCGCCCGTTGCGGCGTGGTAATTCAGCCAGTTGGCGGCTGGATTGCGGCCGACCCAGACGAACTCGTCCTCGTCGAGGTGGAACAGGATGCCGTCGCCGATCACGTGACCAGCCGGCGTGCAGGGGACGAACTGCTTGGCCATGTTGACCGGGAAGTTCGCCACGCTGTTGATCCCGACGTCGGAGACCAGCTTGAGGGCATCCGGACCCTTGAACCAGAAGTTCACCATGTGGTGTGACTGGTCGAACAGAACCGCCGTCTCGCGCCAGGCACGCTGCTCGTGGCGCCAGTTGGTGAACTCGTACGGCACCACCGGATAGATATAGGCGCCGATCTGCGAGTTACGCAGCAGCTCGACGACATCCCCGGATTGATCCAGGACCTCTTGAAGATTGCTTGCAGCCATGCCTCTCTCCTTGACGTCAGTTGTTGGCAGTGTCTTGATTCCGCGGGCCGCACCGACGAGGCCTTCGGCCTCGCGGCCCGCGTTGATTCAGCGGGCCGCACCGACGAGGCCTTCGGCCTCGCGGCCCGCTAGCCGCTGAACTCGCCGGACTTGGCGTGATGGTCACGGCCCAGAAATGTGTTGGCCCACGCGCTGGTCCGTGCCAGCGCGTTGTCCTTGAGCACCACGGGGTTACTCAGCATGTCCTCCTCTTCACCGTAAGCCTTCAGGCGCTCGTAGGCCTGTGACCAGATGCACTCCGAGTCATACACCTCGCACAGCCCATCGCGCGTCCCCCCGCAGGGACCATTTCGCTGGTTCTTGGCGCAGATCGATTCCGGACACACGTATGCGATGTCGGGCAGCGAACAGTCACCGCAGTCGCGGCACTTGAACATCGGCACCTTCGCGGCCTGCTCGAGCAGGTGGGCGGCGCGGCCGACCGGTCTGGGGGCGGCGTCGACCTTCTCGTAGAACGAGCGCGCCGGCTCGTACAGCGCTCCGGCGGGATCGAACACGGTCTGGTGGACGCGGCGGCTGAAGCGGTAGCTGAGTGGCACGTGCAGGTCCGTGCGGCGCTTGCGCTTGGAGGCGAGGTAGTTGGGGTTGAACTGGTCTGAGGACAGGCCCGTGTCGGGGTCGGCTTCGAACAGGTAGAACTCGCCGGGGCGACCGAACCGCAGCTCCCGGGACAGCTCACGCCAGTCGGAGCCGGCGTAGGCGCGGGCGCGATCGAGGATCTCGAAGAACGTCTCGCCAGTGGCGTGTCCGCCCAGGTACGCGCCGTTGAAGCCCAGCCCGCGTGCGACCATCAGCTGCTTGGCCGCCAGGTCGAGGAAGAAGGCGCGGCCCTTGTCGGGGCTGGCGCCCTGGCGCTCGGCCAGGGCCAGGAGCTCGTCGGTCACGATGACGCCGGGGATCCGCCCGGCGTGAAACGCGCGCGCCGCCGGGCGGGAGAGGAGGAACACATTGGCCAGGCTCCGGACTGGGAGATCCTCGCGCGCGATGTAGCGGAGGAGCTCGTCGTCCTTGCGAGCGTTGTAGCCGATCTGGTTGATCACGAACCGCGCACCGGTCCGCGCCTTCTTGGCCAGCTTCTGGTACTGGGGGACGACCTCACGCTCGTGGAGCTTGTGATTGGTGACCACGCAGCCCAGGAAGAAGTTGGTCTGCTCGAGCCGTTCGTCGGTCTTCGCGACATGCAGGCCGGCGTTCATGTCGCTGTAGAGCTTGAGCAGGCCGACCGAGTCGATGTCAAACACCGGCGCCGCGGTACCACCGTAGCCGTCGAGCGGGTAATCGCCCGACAGGCACAGCACGTTGTCAAAGCCCTCGGAGGCGAGCTTCCAGCCGCGGCTCTCGAGCGCGTTGCGGTTCCAGTCCTTGCAGGCCAGATGGATGATCACCTGCTGGCCGCGCGAGAGCAGGTCCGTGCCGAGCGTGTCCGGCGCGAGCATGGCGTGGCCACCCGGGTTGTCGGTGATCGACAGCACGTCAATCCGCGGGTCGGCGGCCAATGCGCGTGCCTTATCGACCAGCGCACGGCTGCGCTCGGTCGTGACCACGCCGCGGGCCGTCACCAGCTCGACCGCGATGGTGAACGCGCCGGACGCCTGTAGGGAGTCCCGAAACGGCGTCGAGGTCGTCAACTGAGGTGCGCCCTCATGGCTTGAGCCTATGGGCGCTTGTGAGGGACCGCAACGGACCCTTCCGCTCAGCGGAAGGAACCGCAACAATGTTCGCTCTGGGAAAAGTCAGCCAGCGAGACCCCGGCCGATCGGTCACCGGACGCGCGTTCGCCGTGCTCGAGACGTTCACCCCCGAGTACCCGGCGCTGACGCTGTCGGAGATCGCCCGCCGCGCGAGACTCCCGCTCACCACGACCCATCGTCTGGTGGGGGAGCTGTGCGGATCTCGGGCGCTCGAGCGCGACGGCGATCGCAGGTACCGCATCGGCCTTCGTCTGTGGGAGATCGCGTCGCTGGCGCCACGCGGCGTGCCGCTGCGCGAGGCCGCGCTGCCGTTCCTGGAGGACCTGTACGAGGTCACCCACGAAAACGTCCAACTCGGGGTTCGGGAAGGCCATGAGGTCGTCTACATCGAGCGAATCGCCGGTCGGCAGGCGGTGGGGGTGCTAACCCGGGTAGGGGGCCGCTTCCCGCTGCACGCCTCCGGGAACGGGTTGGTCCTGCTCGCGCACGCGCCCGAGCCGGTGCAGCGCGATGTCCTCGGGGGAACTTTGCTCCGTTTCACGGAGCACACCGTCACCGATCCCGAGCGGCTGCGCCGGATGCTGGTGGCCATCCGGCGAGACGGCTTCGCGGTCTCCGACCGGCAGGTGACGGTCGATGCCGTGTCGGTGGCCGCACCGATCGTCGACGCCCGGGGCGAGGTGATCGCCTCGCTGTCGATCGTCACCAGGGCCGGGGGCACCGTCGTCGAGCGGCTGGCGCCGGCGGTGCGGGCCGCGGCCCTCGGCACCTCGCGCGCGCTATCGGCGCGGCGCCGGCTGCCGTGAGCGCAGCCTGAGCGGGTCAGTCGTTGTCAGGCGTGCCGTAGTCGTGCCAGCTCGGCGGAAACACGGTGCCCCAGCCGATCCCGCGCCGGCGCTCGGCGGCGGTCCAGATCCGGGTGGGCGGATCCGGGTCGAGCACCAAGTCTGCCCCCGTGGTGACCTCGATTCGGTTGCCACCCGGCTCGAACCCGTACAGGAAGAAGCTGCGCCCGATCGTGTGCTGGGCGGGTGGCACCTCGATCGGCACTCCGCGATCGATGAAGATGTCGGCGGCGCGCAGCACCTCCTCCCGGGTGTCAACCCAGAACGCGACGTGGTGCAGTCGCCCGGAGGAACCAGAGCGATCCCGGGTGTAGACGAGCTCGAGCGGCCGCTGACCCGCCGACAGCCACGCCGCGCTGGTCGACCCGTCGTCCTCGCGCAGCTCGTCGTAGAGCGACAGGCCGAGGTGCCGCCAGGCGAAATCGCGGGCCGGCGAGACGTCCGCCGCGAGGAGATTGACGTGGTCCAGACGACGGGTCGCGACGCCGGGGCCGCCTCGCCGGCCGAGGCGGTCGCGAGGAAGCGGTGGCTCGCCGGGCTCCTGCGTCTGGCGCTCGGTCTCCCAGTAGAGCTCGATGGCGTGGCCCTGGGGTGCGGTGAAACGGAAGGCTGGGCCGTGGCCGAACTCGCCCTCGATCCACGCGCCTGCGACGCCGGCCTGCTGGAGTGCTGCGACCCGGCGTTCCAGAGCCCGCGCCGCAGTCGTTCGCAGGCCGAGATGGCCGATGCCGGCGCACGGAGCCGCCGTCAGCTTGAGCCCGTAGCGCTCGTACTCGGATTCGCCGCGGAGGTAGACGCTGTCCGCGCTGCGGTGGACCTCTCGCAGGCCGAGCACGTCGACGAAGCAACGGAGGCTGTCCTCGGGGCGGGGTGTGAGCAGCTCGACGTGGCCCAGATGTGCCATCTCTGCCGACGCCGGAGAGCGCCCCTCGGGCGGCTCGGCGCGTGGGTCATGCGTGGCGCTAATGAATACACTCTACTGTTGTGCATCCATTAGAGGCGGGGAGTTGAGCGACTGGATCGTTCCCACCGGGCTGGGGCGGCTGCGAGGAGCGCGGTCACGCGCCGGGGTCGGGATCTGCCGCGGCGTGCCGTACGCGGCCTCGACGGCAGGGGCCGGAAGGTGGTCCCCGCCGGCGCCCGCGGCTGCGTGGGTGGGCGAGCGCGATGCCCGCTGGCCGGGACCGATCTGCCCGCAGCCCGCGCGGCCGTTCTCGGAGTGGGCGCACGGTCCGCTGGCGCCTGCCGCCGAGGACTGTCTCAGCGCCAACGTGTTCTCACCGCCCGGGGACGGTCCGCATCCGGTCTTCGTGTTCCTGCATGGAGGAGGTTGGGCGCTCGGGTGGGGGAGCAATCCGCTGCTCGAGGGCGAGCGATTGGCGCGCCGGCTAGACGCCGTGGTCGTCACGATCAACTATCGACTGGGCTCACTCGGCTGGCTGTGGCACCCGGACCTGGCGGTCGACCCGCTCGGCCCGGCCGGCAACTGGGGGCTGCTCGACCAGCTGGCCGCGCTGCGCTGGGTGGCCGAGCACATCTCTGCCTTCGGTGGGGACCCGGCGCGAGTGACGCTCGCCGGCGAATCGGCCGGCGCCGGCAGCGTCCTGCACCTGCTTTCCCAGCCCGACGCCGCTGGGCTGTTCGGGCGCGCGATCGTCCAGTCCCCGCCGCTGCACGAGCTCGTCGTCGACGCCGAGCTGGGTCGATCTTGGAGCGAGGCGATGTTCGCGCGTTTGGCGGGCGGTGCGCTCGCGGGCGGCGGGGGCGTGCGGTCTCGGCTGAAGGCGCTGCGCGAGCTGCCGGTGCAGACGATCGTCGACTGCCACGAGGAGCTGCTGGCCACACCGGCTTTTCGGGGCACCCGCGGCGGCGCGATGCCGATCGTCGATCCGGCGAGCTTGCCGGCGGATCCGGCGCAGGTGCCCGGGGCCAGCGCCGAGATCCCGGTGTTGATCGGGACCAATTCGGCGGAGGGTACGTTCTTCTTTCGGGCCGGCGGCCGGCGCGTCGCCCCCGACGAGGAGCGGCTCGAGGAGATGGTCGCGAACCTGGCTGGAGCGGAGGACGCGCGCGGTTTGATCGCGGCGGAGCGCGAGCGCGCGGCGGCGGCGGGACGCGCGGTGAGCGCGAACGACGTCTTGTGCGCGATCGTCACCGAAGCGTGGTTCTCCGGGCCGGTGCGACGGTGGAGCGCGGCGCGCGCGGCCGCCGGGGCCGACGTCCATCGCTACCTGATCGAGCATCCCGCCGCCGAGGACGACCTGGGTGCCACGCATTCAATCGACGTTCCGCTGCTATTTGAGAGCTGGCGGGACGGTGGTGTCGCCGGTCGGCTCGCCGGGGAGGGAGACGCCGTTGCGGCGGTGTCGGACATGTTGACTACCGATTGGCGGCGGTTCGTCCACAGCGAGACGATGGACTGGCCGCCGCTCCAGGCCGACGGGCAGGCCGGTCGCATGGCCGTCTACGGTGCGCCCGGGACGCCGCGGGCGATCGCCGATGTGTCATCCGAGGGGGCGCGGCCGGTGACCGCGTGAGCGACTCGGGGCGGCTGATCGGGGTGGAGGAGCACTTCATGCTCCCGGAGCTGGTCAGCGCAATGCAGCAGTACCTGGAGAGTCCGGCGGCCGCCGGCAGCGGCTGGCGCGAGGCGGGTGCCGCGCTCGAGGATGGCGCTCGGGAGAGACTCGGGGTACGGTCTATGGATCTGGGCGCCGGCCGGATCGCCGCCATGGACGTCGCCGGCATCGATCTCCAGCTTCTCTCGCTATCGACCGTGGCCAACCTGCAGATGCTCGAGCCCGCCGAGGCGACGGCGCTGGCCCGTGTCGGCAACGACGGACTGGCCGAGGGGGTGGGCAAGCATCCGTCGCGGTTCGCCGGCCTCGCCTGCCTCGCTCCCCAGGATCCCGGGGCGGCGGCGGCCGAGCTCGAGCGAGCGGTGGGGCGGCTGGGTTTCCGGGGTGTGGTGATCAACTCCCACGCCCGCGGCGAGTATCTCGATGCCCCGCGGTTCGCCCCGATCTTCGAAGCCGCCGAGGCTCTGGGTGCGCCGATCTACCTGCACCCGGCTTTGCTGCCCGCCGGCGCGGTCGAGCCCTACCTCGACTACGGGCTTATGGCGGCCATGTGGGGCTACGCGGCCGACGCCGGCTTGCACGCGTTGCGCATCATCCTGTCCGGAACCTTCGATCGCTACCCCGGGCTGCAGATGGTCCTCGGCCACCTTGGCGAGCACATCCCGTTCTCGCTGCCGCGGCTGGACGCCCACCACGCCCAGACGAAGGCCAAGACCACCCCGCACCTCGAGCGGCGCCCGAGTGAATACTTCCGCGAGCACTTCCTGGTCTCGACCAGCGGGATGAACCACGCGCCGGCCTCGATCCGTTTCTGCCTGGAGGTGATGGGCCCCGACCGCGTCCTGTTCGCCGCCGACTACCCGTTCGAGGACCTGAGCGAAGAGGTCAAAGCGTTCGCCGCCGTACCGCTCACCGACGAGGAACGCGCCGCGCTCGCCCACGGCAACGCCGAGCGCGTCTTCAAGCTATAGGTATACGTATACAGATATTTATATCTGTATACGTATCGGTATTGGTGCGACGAAGGCGGGAAGGCGGAAAGGCAGGAAGTCGGGGGGCCGGGAAGCCGGGAAGTGGGGAAGCCGGGCCACTCGCCACTCGCCCGGCCGCTGGCGGTCAACGGCCGTTTACTCGGCTCTGGTGCGGAGAACGGGCCACTCGTGGCCCGGGACTTGGCGAGTGGTGAGTTGTCCGTCAGGTTGAACGGGCCTCGCTCGGGGATTCGGGGTCAGCCCGCTTCTCAGGCGAGACGTAGCTGCGCCGGATTCCCCGAGCGCGGGGCTGGGGAAGCCTCGTCCGGCTGCGGTTAGGCCTTGGCCGTCTGCGAGTCGGGGACGAGCCGGTGACCCCAATGGGCGAATGTCGCGACGCCGGCAGCGATCTCATCCGCCCGGGCGGCGTGCCGCGCCGCGGTGTCGAGGATCTCCAGCGAGTGAGCACGCTTCTCGGTCATGCTGATCACGGACTTCTCGAGTCCCTCGGGCGGAAAGACAACTCGGACGCCGCTGCCGTCCGCCTCGAGCCGCCCCTCGGCGCCGCAGCTGGCGCACTCCACCACCTGGCCGCGCACGTCGATCACGTTGAGGTGACACAGCGGGCACAGCCCCGGCTCGCCGCGGTACTCGACGTCTTCAAACTCCCGACCCAGTTGCTCGGCCACGTTCCGTCCCAGCTGACGCGCCCGCGCGACGGCGGTCGGGTCAAGCACGACCGAGGCGGGCGTGCCGGCGCCGGAGACGCACATCTGGTCGACGACGCCGTCGCGCATCGAGAACGCCAGGGAATGCATCTCCGGTAGCGCAAGGGTGGTCCATTGCGATCCGAGCGCGCCCCCCACCGCGATGAAGCCGACTACGCGATTGCGCAGCGCCCGCTCGTCGGGACGGAACGGAACCCGGATCGGATCACCGGCCCGCTGCCGCTCCATCAGCAGCTCGATGAACCCCACGTCGGCGTGGGGCCCGAACACCCGGTCGGCGATCAGGCGCAGCTTTCCGGGGATCATGCGCGAGTAGATCGGCGCGCTGTAGATGATCCCGTTCGCCGCCATCACCTGGTCCCAGAACCACGGGCAATCGTCCTCGACCTCGCCGAACATAGGCCCGGTGGCAATGCGCAGGTCGTCGAGTCGTACCCATTCGACCTCGTGGCCGAGGGCCTCCGCCTCCATCAGCGCAGCCTCGAGCAGGATCTCCGCACTTCCGCCGGCCCCTCCGGCGGACACTCCGAGCAGCTTCATGTCATCCCTCCGGCATCAGGTAACTGAGGAAGCGTCCTTCCGGGTCGTGCTTAACCCGCAGGGCCTCGAGCCGAGCGGCGTTCTCGTCCGACAGGAATCGGGCCGGGCGGGCATGGAGATTCTCGTCCGCCAACTGGATCCCCAGCGACAGCGGCTCGAGGCGCCGCATTTGCGCAACCGGCCAGGCCAGCATCGCCTCGTCTTCCCCCGGGTCGGTCCAGCCGGCGAACGCGGCCAGGTACAACGGACCCTGGACGGAGATCGCGGCGTCCGGCAGCTCGCGTTCGCGCCAGGCGTACCAGAACACGTGCGACGCCCCGGACGGGATGGTGTCGAATAGGTCGGCCACCGCGGGCACCAGCTGACCCGGTCTGGCGTTCGTCCACATCCCGTCGGCCGCCCACCGGAATCCCTCGGGTTCGACTGAATCCGGTCCGTCATAGAGGTCGACGAACGAACGCTTGCGCGCCGGCATCGCCTCGAAGGCGCGGTCCCGCACGGGGCAGCCGTCGAGCAGGGCCAGCGCTGCCTCGGCTTCCTCGTCGCTATTCGACATGACCGAGCACATCAGCACGAGCGCCGGCGGGCCGTCGATCACGCTGCCGTCCGGCCCACGAGGGGTCGTCGCCATGATCGCAAACTCAAGCTCGTCCGGGAACGAGGGCTCGGCCTCGAGCGCCCACGTCAGCACCTCGTCGCGAAGCTCCATCGGATAGACGTGGTGGGCCTCCCAGATCGCCGCCGGCCGCGGGTGACAGTGCAGGTAGAAGCGCGTCACGATTCCGAAGTAGCCGGCTCCGGCGCCGCGCGCCGCCCACAGCCAGTCCGCGTTCTGCTCGGCGTCGGCGTGGATCAGCTCGCCGGTCCCGGTGACCACGTCGACGCCGACCACGCTCAGGCACGCGGGCCCGATCACCCGCGAGAGCCAGCCCCACCCGCCCTGGAGCAGGAACCCACCGAGCCCGACCGTCGGGCAATGGCCGGAGGGAAAGAACAGGCCGTGATCGGCGAGCAGACCATTCAACTCACGTCCCTTGCACCCTGGCTCCACCGCCGCTATCTCCGTCCCCGCGTCGAACTCGATCGCCGTCATGCCGCTCAGGTCGATCAGCAGGGCCCCCTCGCGCACGCTCGAGGCCGTCCAGCTGTGCCCGCCTGAGCGGGCCTTCACCCGCAGCGCGCGTTCGCGCGCGTACCGCACCGCCTCGCGGACATCCTCGGCGCTGCGCGCGAGCACGATCGCCTGCGGATAGCGCTCGGGCTTGTACTCGTTCCAGATGGCGGCCCTGCGGGCCCGCTCGTAGCCCTCCTCGCCGCGCTCGAGCAGCACCGCGCCTGTGGACAGAGCCATGCTCAGGCGCTCGCGGCGGTCACGGCTAGGCGTGCTCCAGGGTGCGCGGCGCAATATCCGGATGCGCCGACTCCCAGGACACGACGGGATTGCGCAGCATGCCGACGCGCTCGATTTCGGCCTCGATCACGTCCCCGGGTTTCAGGTACAACGACGCTGCATCGTCGCTGAAGCCGGCGACGCCGGAGACCGTGCCGGTTGAGATGATGTCGCCGGCGGTGTAGCCCATCGCTGAGTAGTGGCTGATCAGCTCGGGCACCGTCACTGACATCCGGCTCATGTGTGACTGCTGCCGCGGCTGACCGTTCACGCGCAACTCCATACCGAGCTCGTGCGGGTCGTCGACCTCGTCGGGGGTCACGATCCAGGGGCCCAGGGGGCAGAACGTGTCGATGCTCTTGGACAGGCAGAACACGCCCGACTTCATTTCCTCGCGCTGGATGTCGCGCGCGGTGATGTCGTTGAAGACCACGTAGCCGGCGATGTACTCCTCGGCCTCCTCGGGCGAGAAGAACTTGCCCGACTTGCCGATCACCACCGCAAGCTCGAGTTCGTAATCGAGCTCGTTGGTCATCCCCTCGGGGTACACGATCGCCTCGTCTGGCCCGATGATCGCGTCGATGTTCTGGAAGAACACGATCCACGGCAGCACCGGGTGTGACCAGTTGACTCGGGTGGACTCCTCATGGTGCTCGCGGAAGTTGCCGGAGGTGTGGAAGAACTTCTTCGGGATGATCGGCGCGCGTAGCGTCACGTCCTCGAGTGCGTGTTCCTCACCGGTCGGCTTCGGCGCATCGCCCCTCTCCATGCGGGCGAAGTACTCCCGCATCGACGGCACGTCAAGCGTAATGACGCGCTCCCCCTCGACGCGCCCCACCCGACCGTCGTTATAGGTGACGAGCTTCATGAGTGTCTCTGGTTCCCTTAGTCGTTGGACGCCGGACCCCTGCCCCGGCCTGCGCGCATAGAATACAGAAACTCAACCTGTATGCAACCGGGCCTTTGTTCGACATTATCCCGTAGGATGGAATGATGGCGGTAGGCGAGCGATCCGAGCATGTGCGCTGGGCGACGCCCGAGTATGAACTCGATCGCCGCTGGCGCGAGGTTCGGGCGAACATGGCCGAGCATGGCATCGACGCGCTGCTGATCCACAACCACGTCGACAGCCTCGGCGGGTACGTCAAATACTTCTCCGACCTGTCGGCGTCCGGCGGGTACCCGCTCAGCGTGATCTTCCCGGCTGAGGGGCCGATGGCGCTCGTGATGCACGGCCCCCACGGCCAGGAGCGAGATGTGTCGGGCGACCCCTCGCTGTACGGCGTGGAACGGGTCCTGACCACCTGGAGCTTCTCCTCGGCTTCCTACACCGCCGAGTACGACGCGGAGCAGATCGTGCGCGTGCTGCGCGAGCACGCCGGCGGCCGGATCGGCCTGGTCGGGCTGGCGCAGATGCCCTACCGCCTGGTGGCGCACGTCAAGGAGGAGTTGCCGGACACGACGTTCCTCGACGCCGCCGATGTGGTCGACCCGGTCAAGGCGATCAAGTCTCCCTACGAGCGGGAGGCAATCGCCCGCAGCGTCGCGCTTCAGGTCGCGGCGTTCGAAGCCGCGCTCGAGGCGATCGAGCCCGGTCGCACCGAATGGGACGTGTCCGCGGCGGCGCAGGCCGTGGCGCGCGAAGGTGGCAGCGAGCACGGGCCGATCATGGTCGGGGCGGGGCCGCCCGGGGAGCCGGTGATCTTCAAGCCGCCCCGCAACCAGACCCGCGTCCTGCAGCGCGGCGATCGCCTGACAATCCTGGTTGAACCAGCCGGCCCCGACGGGATCTACAGCGAGCTCGGCCGGACGATCGTGATTGGTTCCGCTGACGAGGACCTCCTCGCTGAGCACGAGTTCGCGGTGCAGGCCTGGCGCCACTGCGCCACAGCGATCCGCCCCGGCGCGAGCGCGCGCGGGGTGGCGGCCGATTACAACGCGTTTCTGCGCGAGCACGGCCGGCCCGAGGAGAAGCGGGTGCACTGCCACGGCCAGGGCTATGACATCGTCGAGCGTCCGCTCGTGCGCAGCGACGAGCCGATGGAGCTCGCCGAGGGGATGCTGCTGGCGCTGCACCCGATGTACGTGCATCGAGGCGCGGTGCTGTGGGTGTGCGACAACGTGTTCGTCGAGGCGGGCGGGGTCTCGCCGCCGCTCCACGGGGTGGAGCAGAAGGTGTTCGAGGTATGAGCGGCCGGTCCGGCCATACCAGCTGACGCGCTGCCCAAGACGATGCGCGCGCTGGTTCCGATGGCCGAGGCGCTCGAGGAGATCGGGCCGCTTCCGGACGGCGTAAGCGTCGAGCTCTGGGACGCCAGAGGAGATCCGCCGGGCGGCGGGGACGGGGTCGACCTCTGGGTCCCGCCGTTCCCGCCCATCCCCGATTACGCGATCCCGCTGAGCAAGCTGCCACAGCTGCGGGTGATCCAGATGCTCACGGCCGGCTATGACCATATCCGGCCCTACGTGCCCGACGGCGTCACGCTGTGCAACGCGGCAGGCGTGCACGACGGGCCGGTGGCCGAGTGGGTGCTGGCCGCGCTGCTGGCCATCGCCCGGCGCCTGCCCGCCTACGTCCACCAGCAGGTGAGCGGGTCGACGGCGCGAGAGCAGAGCGACAGCCTGATCGGCAAGACCGTGCTCATCGCGGGCTACGGAGGCATCGGCCAGGCGGTCGAGCGCCGGCTCGCCGGATTCGAGGTCGACGTCATCCGCGTCGCCAGCCGCGCCCGCGAGGGCGTGCACGGTCCCGAAGACCTACTCGAGCTCCTGCCTCGGGCGGATGTCGTCGTGCTCGCCCTGCCGCTGAGCGACCGGACGCATCATCTGGTCAACGCGGAGTTCCTGGCCCGCCTGCCGGACGGGGCGATCGTGGTCAACGCAGCGCGGGGTGCTGTGGTGGATCAGGACGCGCTCGAGTCGGAGCTCAAGCGAGAGCGGCTGCGCGCGGCGCTCGATGTAACGACGCCGGACCCCCTTTCGCCCGACGATTCACTCCGCAAGCTACCGCAGTTGCTGTATACCCCGCACGTGGCGGGAGCGACTACGCTGACGCTCCCGCGCGTTTTCGGTCTCGTGGGCGATCAAATCCGCCGCCGCCATGCCGGCGAGCCCCTACTCAACGTTGTCGCCGGGCCGCATGATTTAGGACCCGCGCACCCCGCCCACCCCGCCCACCCCGCCCACCCCGCGGATTCGGGCGAATCGGCTTCTTAAGAATGCGTTTCCCTCACTTGCATACATTCCAGGCAAGTGTGTAGACTCGCGGCGGCGGTGCTCAGTTACCGCACCACTGTCACTGCACGACCTGTTCGGGCCGTGCGCGCCAGAGAGATGAGAGGCGAGGCTATGACGCTACGGTTGGGAAGGAAAGGCGCGCTCGCGGGCGTATGCGCGCTGGCTGCCATTGGCGCGGCCGCCTGCGGAAGCAGTTCGAGCAGTAGCTCGACGTCGAGCTCGAGCGCCACACAGGCCGCGAGCACCGCGACGTCCACATCGGGTAGCAGCGGGGGCGCGAGCAGCGGGGTGCTGGGGACGCCGGATGCGGCCACGGGCAGCCCGGTCGTGTTCGGGATGATCAACATCGAGACCAACCCGGGCGTGGATTTCCCGGAGATCCGCGAGGCGGCGCAGGCGACCATCGCCTACGTCAACGCGTATCGCGGCGGGCTCGACGGACACCCGATCCAGCTTCAGTTCTGCGCTACCGACGGGTCACCGGCGACATCGAGCCAGTGTGCGACCAAGCTGATAGCCGACCACCCGGTCGCAATCATGGGCGCCAGTGACCTGGCCGGCGCGGACACGCTCCCGCTCTATAAGAAGGCGGGCCTGGCCCTCATCGGCGGCATGGACCTGACCCCCGCGGAATCCTCGGCGCCGAACTCGATCATCTTCAACGACATTGCGCAGAGCGGCAACTCGGACATCGGCGTGTATGCGGTGAAGAACCTCAACGCTAAGAAGGTGTCGGTGATCGCGGTCGGTGACACGCAGGGCATCTTCCAGGCAAAGAACTACGAGGTGCCCAGCGTCCAGCAATCGGGCGGGACGGCGAAGCTGTACTCGCTGCCGCCGTCGGTCGCGGACGCCTCGTCGGTCGTGGCCAGCGCGCTGGGCAACAGCCCTGACGCGATCCTGCTCGAGAGCCCGTCGCAGTGCGTCTCGATCCTGACCGCGCTGAAGAGCCTCGGGAACTCGAAGCCGATCCTGTCGATCGACCCGTGCTCGGCTCCCAGCGTGATCAAGGCCGCTGCCGGCGGCGCCGACGGCATGTACTGGTTCGAGCCCTACCAGGACCTGTTCGCGGCCGACCAGACGCCGGACGTGATTCTGACCAAGGCGATCCTGGCCAAGTACGCGCCCGCCAAGATCGTGGTCGACTCGCCGGCCCTCGGGGGCGTGAGCACCGTCATGGACATCTGGCAGGCGTTCCACACCACGCCCGTGAGCAAGCTCAACTCGACCTACATGCTCAAGGTGCTGAAAACCGGCACCCATCCGGCCTTCCTGAGCACGACGTATGACTGCAACGGCCAGGCCATCGCCAAGGAACCGGCGATCTGCTCGGCGAACGAGTATCTGTACCAGGTGAAGGGCACCACGCCGACGCTCGTCCAGAGCGACTACACGGCCGGCGCCAACATCGGGCCGTAGCCCCGTAGCAGCGAAGATCGCGCCGCCCCTCTCCTCGGCTGAGCGGGGGGAGGGGTAGGGCGGTCGTAACTATCAAGTGTCAAGCTACATCCTGTTTCTCCTCCTCGGCCTCGGCTCAGGCGCGGTGTACGCCGTGCTCGGGCTGGGGCTCGTTCTCAAGTACCGCAGCGCCGGCGTCGTGGACTTCGCCCACGGCGCCGTGGCCATGTTCTGCGCGTACGTGTACATCGAGCTGCGCTCCAACGGCGAGCTTCAGTTCCCCTGGATCCTGATCCCGCACCAGGTCAAGGTCGCCTCCAGCAATGGGATGGCCGTGATCCCGTCGATCGTGATCACGCTCGTCTACTCGGCAATCCTCGGACTGCTGTTCTACGTGCTCATCTACCGGCCGCTGCGACGCGCTCCGGCGCTGGCGAGAGTGGGGGCGTCGATCGGCGTGATGCTCGCCCTCGAGGGGATCGCGATCCTCAACTACTCGACGTTCGCACTCAGCTCGCCGCCGATCCTGCCCGACTCGCCGCTGCACGTCGCCGGGCTGTTCGTGCCGAGCGACCGCCTGTACCTGGCCGGATTGACCATCCTGGTCGGGTTCACGCTCGCCGCCGTCTACCGGTTCACGCGATTCGGGCTGATCACCCGCGCGGCGGTTGAGAACGAGCGCGGCGCGGCGCTGCTCGGTCACTCCTCAAGCCGGATTGCGGCCTACAACTGGGTAATCGCCACCGTCCTGGCGGCGGCGGCCGGCATCCTGATCCTGCCTATCACCACGCTCAACCCCGGTACGTACACACTGTTCATCGTGCCGGCGCTGGGGGCGGCGCTGATCGGCCGGTTCTCGTCGTTCAGCGTGACCGTGATCGCGGGGCTGGTGATCGGCATGCTCCAGTCGGAGCTGACGAAGCTACAGACGGTGTGGACCTGGCTGCCCCAGCAGGGGCTTCAGGACGGGCTGCCCTTCATCTTCATCATGATCGCGATGATCCTGCTGGCGCGGCGCCTGACCCCGCGCGGCGCGATCACCGACGTGCACAACCCGGCCGTCGGCCGGCCTAACCGGCCCGCGATCACCGCGGGCAGCTCCGCGATCGTCGGGATCATCGCGCTCCTGCTGGTGAGCTCCGAATATCAGTCGGCGATCATCTCCTCGGCGATCACCGCCTGCATCTGCTTCTCGGTCGTGGTCATTACCGGCTACGTGGGTCAGATCTCACTGGCTCAGAACGCGCTCGCCGGGATCAGCGCGTTCATGCTCAGCCACATCGCCCAGAGCCTAGGGATCGGTTTCCCATTCGGCCTGATCCTGGCCGCCCTTTGTGCGGTGGCGGTCGGACTCGTGATCGGATTGCCGGCGGTACGGGTGCGGGGGGTGAACCTCGCGGTCACCACCCTCGCCACCGCCGCGGCGCTCGACGCCCTGGTGTTCAACAACACCTGGTTCAGCGGCGGCTACGTCGGGCGACACGTCGGCGGCCCGAACCTGCTCGGTCTCAACCTGGCGATCGTCGGCGCCGGTCGGACCTACCCCCGGCTCGCCTTCGGGATCTTCGTCGTGATCATGGTGGCGCTGGTTGGCTTTCTTGTGGCCCGGCTGCGCAACGGGCGCATGGGGCGGATATTCCTCGCGGTCCGTTCCAATGAGCGCGCGGCCGCGTCGATCGGCGTCGACGTCGCTCGCACCAAGCTGGTCGCGTTCGCGATCGCCGCCTTCATCGCCGGGATCGGCGGCGGGTTGCTCGCCTACCAGGAGCAGAACATCAATCCCGATGCCTTCACGCTCTGGACGTCGCTCACCATCCTCGCGATCACCTACGTTGGCGGAGTCGGCCGGATCACCGGCGCCGTCGCCGCCGGCGCGTTGCTGGCTTCCAACGGCGTCGTGCCGACGCTGCTCAACAACGTTTTCAACTTCAACCAGTATCAGCTCGTGATCGCGGGTGTCCTGCTCACTCTCACCGCAGTGGCCAACCCAGACGGAATGACCAAGGAGATGGGCGCCGGCATGACCAAGCTGCGCCTGAAGATCGTCGATGCTGTGCGCGGACAGAAGCCCGCCGCCGTCGGCGTCACCGAGTCGCCGCCCGCGTCGGCACCGAAGGAGATGGTTGGTCGATGAGCGCGTCCGTACCGGCGGCGGTGCCACCCGACACGGCGGCGGCGCCGATCCTCGAGGTCCAGCAGTTGCGGGTGCAGTACGGCAACGTGGTCGCCGTCAACGACGTGAGTTTCGGCGTGAAGCAGGGATCCGTGACCGGTCTGATCGGGCCCAACGGCGCCGGCAAGACGACGATGATCGACGCGCTTACCGGCTATACGCCTGCCAGCCACGGGACGATGCACTTCGAGGGACAGGAGATCACCGGTGCGCGTCCTCACCGTCTCGCCCGACGTGGACTGGTCCGCACGTTCCAGTCGGTCGAGCTGTTCAACGATCTCACCGTGCGCGAGAACATGCTTGTCGCGAGCGAGCCACCGGGGATGCTGTCCGCGCTCGGCCATGTCTTCTGGCCGGAGCGTCGCGGCGCCCAGGAGGCGGCGGAGTGGGCCCTGTCGCTGACCGAGCTTGCCGACGTCGCCGACCGCGTCCCCACCGAGCTCTCGCACGGCCAGCGTAAGCTCGTCGGGGTGGGGCGCGCGCTGGCGCGCCGTCCCTCCCTGTTGCTGCTCGACGAGCCGGCGGCCGGCCTTGACACCGAGGAGACACGCGCGCTCGGCGAGCGCCTGCGCACGCTTCCCCAGAACGGCGTCACCGTCCTGCTGATCGATCACGACATGGGGCTCGTGCTGAGTATCTGCGAGCGCGTCATGGTGCTCGACTTCGGCAACCTCATCGCCCAGGGGACCCCGGCGGAGATCCGCGCCGACCAGAAAGTGATCGAGGCCTATCTGGGCACCGAGCGAGGAGAGCCGTGAGCGCAGAATCCGCGAGCGAGCCGCTGCTGACCGTGGCGAACCTCCACGCCGGTTACCTCGGCATCCCGGCCGTGCGGCAGCTGTCACTGACCGTCGCCCCCGGGGAAGTCGTGGCTCTGCTCGGGCCCAACGGTGCGGGCAAGACGACGACGCTGTCGACGATCGCCGGGCTGCTCAGGCCGATCTCCGGCACGATCCGGCTCGGCGACCAGGTAATCGGCGGCCAGCCCGCCTACCGGCTTGCGCGCCTTGGGATCTCGCTCGTGCCCGAGGACCGTGCGCTGTTCGGTGCGCTCACCGTGCGGGAGAACCTGCGCGTCGCCCGCAGTGATCGTCCGCTGGCCGTGGATGAGCTGCTCCAGGTCCTCCCCGAGCTCGAAAAGTGCCTCAGCCGTAAGGCGTCGGTGCTCTCGGGCGGCGAGCAGCAGATGCTCGCGGTTGGGCGCGCGCTGGTCAGTCGTCCGCGGCTTCTGCTCGTCGACGAGATGAGCCTTGGACTGGCCCCAGTGATCGTCGAGCGACTGCTCCCGGTCCTGCGCCGGATCGCCGAAGACCTCGGGTCGGGCGTGTTGTTCGTCGAACAGCACATCTCGCTTGCGCTCGAGGTGGCCGACCGCGCCTACGTTCTCAACCATGGGGATCTGGTGCTCGAGGGGCCGGCCGAGAGGCTCCGCAGCAATCGCGAGCTGGTCGAGGCGAGCTACCTCGGCGAGGCGACGATCGACGAGCTGAACGGCGCGGCCGCGCCGGGCGGATGAGCCTCCGGGGTCCGGGACCGCCGGCCGCTCCGGTGGCCCTGGTCACGGGCGCGGCGGCGGCGGACGGGATCGGCGCCGCCTGCGCTCATGCCCTGGCGGCCGCCGGCTGCCCCGTGGGCCTGCTTGACCGCCACTCCTGCGCCGACGTGGCGGCCGAGATCGAGGCGACCGGAGGTCGTGCCGTCGCGCTCCAAGCCGACCTCACGTCGGAGGCGCAGATCGACGACGCGCTCGATCGGCTCGAGCAAATCCTCGGGCCGTGCTCGATCCTGGTCAACAACGCGGCTGACCTGACGCGGGGCACCCTGGCCGAGACATCGGCAGCCGCGATGCGGCGGGTGCTCGCGGTCAACGTGGAGGCGGCCTTCCTGCTGTGTCGCCGACTCGCGACTGGGATGGCGCGGCAGGGGTGGGGGCGGATCGTCAACATCGCCTCGGACACGTTTGATCGTCCGCCCGGACCGGGACTGCTGGCGTACATCACGAGCAAGGGCGCGATCATCGGTCTGACCCGGGCGCTGGCGATCGAGCTCGGTCCGGCCGGCATCACCGTGAACGCAATCGCCCCCGGCTTGACCCGCACCGGCGCCGCATCGGCCGGTCAGCCGGACGAGTTGTTCGCCGCCGTGCGCGAGCAGCAGGCGATCAAGCGCACGCTGCAGCCCGAGGACTACGCCGGACTTCTCGCGTTCCTGGTCTCGGCCCAGGCGGCGGTCATCACCGGGCAGACGATCAGCGCCGACGCCGGGCTGGTTCTGCGCTGAATGTCCTCACCGGTGGTCGACACGCATGCCCACGTGCTGGACCGGCATGCGCTGGACATCGCGGGTCCGCACGGCGCTGCCTCCGGCTTCGGCGCGCGTCCAAGCGTCCCGCCGCCGGGAACGCGCTTCGCCCACATCAACGAGCTGATGCTCGATCCCGCGCGTCAGGTGGCGGCCATGGACGAGCGCGGCGTCGACGTTCACCTGATCTCCGCCATCCTGGCCGTCACCCCGACCGGATGGGCGGCTCCGAACGTCGCCCTCGAGCTGAGCCGCGGCTACAACGATCTGGTCGCCGAGGCGGTGCGGGCGTTTCCGACGCGTCTGGTCGGATCGTTCATCGTGCCGCTCCAGCATGTCGAGCTGGCGCTGGGTGAGCTGCGCCGCGCGCACGAGGAGCTCGGCCTGAGAGTGATCCAGCTGCCGGCGAGCATCGACGGCGTGTATCTCGGCGAACCGCCGCTGCGCACACTGTGGGAGGAGATCGCGCACCGAGACCTGCTCGTGTTCATCCATCCCGACGGTGTCCGCGACCCGTGGTTTCAGAACTACTCGCTGTGGAACTCGGTCGGTCAGCCGATCGAGGAGGCCAAGGTGCTGTCCTCGCTCATCTACGAGGGCGTGCTCGAGCGCTTCCCTGACCTGCGGATCGTCGTCTCCCACGGCGGCGGCTACCTGCCGCACTACTACGGGCGGCTGGATCGCAACGTCCACAACCTGCCCGACAGCGCCGTACACATATCGCAGCCCCCGAGCGCGTATCTGAGGCGGCTGTACTACGACACGTGCGTCTACGAGCCCTCGACGCTGACCGCGCTGGTTCAGCAGGTCGGCGCTGAGCGCCTGGTGATGGGGAGCGACTGGCCGGTGGGGGAGGCCGATCCGATCGGGTTCGTCGAGCGCTGCCCGGCGTTCGATGACGCCGGCCGGCGCGCCGTCCTCGGCGGAACGGCCGCGACCCTGCTTGGCCTCGGGACCTGAGGCGGGGTTTTGGAGTTGGCCAACCGCGGGCCCACCATCTACCGAGCCGAGGTCGTCGGCTCGATGCTGCGACCTCCCGAGCTGGTGGCGGCGCGCGCGGAGATGCGCGCGGGCGAGCTGGCAATGGACAGGTATCGCGCCGTGGAGGACCGCGCGGTCGACGAGGCCCTGCGGATTCAGGAAGAAGCCGGCGTCGACGTCGCGACCGATGGGGAGATGCGCCGCGACATCTTCTTTGACTTCTTCGTCTCGGGCATGACCGGCCTGGAAATGGTCGGCGGCCAGACGGTTCGTTTCCACGGCCGCGACGAGGCGGCCGAGATGGAGGTCGAGGTGCCGTTCAGCGTGACCGGCAAGGTCAACGCGAGGACGTGTCCGGGAGTTGCCGAGCTCCAGTACGCGCAGCCGCGGTCGAGGCTGCCAGTGAAGGTCACGGTCCCGAGCCCGATGCTGCTCGCGCTGGGCTTCTGGAACGAGCGATCGCGGGCCGCCTATCCCGATCCGCTCGAGCTGGCGCACGACGGCGTCACCGCCGTCCGTGGCTGGATCGCCGAGCTGATCGAGGCGGGCTGCAAGTACGTCCAGATCGACGCGCCCGACCTGGCCGAGGCGTACGCCGATGCCGGCGTTCGGGACATATTCGAGCGTGACTCGGGCATCCCGGCCGAGCAGTTTCTCCCCGCCGCCGCCGAGCTGATCGCCGGCCTGGGAGACATCGAGCGCCCCGACGACGTCACCCTCGGGCTGCACGTGTGCAAGGGCAACGGCACCCAGTCGTGGCTGGCAGAGGGTGGCTACAACGCGCTCGCCCGGGCGGTTTTCCCGCGGGTGGGCGGCTTCGACGTCGTTCACATGGAGTACGACGACGACCGCTCGGGCGGGTTCGAGCCACTCCGGGAACTACCCGACCACGTCACCGCCGCGCTCGGGCTGGTCTCGACCAAGTGGACCGAGCTGGAGGACGCCGACGCCCTGCGACGCCGAATCGAGGATGCGGCGCGCTTCCATCCGCTCGAGCGTCTGGCCATCGGTCCCCAGTGCGGATTCGCCTCGGCGTCCGAGACGGCCGTTCAGCGCAAGGTCACGGCCCAGACCCAGATCGACAAGCTGCGGCTCGTCGCTGAGGTGGCGCGGTCCGTCTGGGGCTAGCCCGCGAGCCGCCTCGAGAAGAGCTCGAGCGTCCCCGACCAGGCGCGCTCAGCGGCGTCGTGATTGTAGGCGGGCCGGTCCGGCATCGTGTAGCCATGTTCCGCGTCCGGTAGCACCTCGATCGTGTACGGGACGCCGTGCAGCTCGAGTTGCTCGCGCAGGGGCGGGATGCTCGAGACCGGAGTTACGTGGTCGGCCTCGCCGAAGCCGAGGTAGAGCCCGCCGACGATCCGTTCCACCTCGAGGTGCGGGGAGTCCGGCTGGTCGGTGACGATGCGCGAGGGATGAAGCAGCGAGGCGGCCGCGATGTCTGCGCCGAACGTCTCCGCCGCTCGCATTCCGAAGCGACCGCCCATGCAGAAGCCGACGCATCCCCACGGACCGGCGGAAAGATCCGGCAGCGCTTCGAGCATCAACTGTGTCTCCTCGAGCACGTCGTCATCGTGCACGCGCGCGACCAGGCCGTGCATTCGCTTGTACTCCTCGGGGTCACCTGCGCCGAGGCGCTCCGAGTTGAGTTGCTCGTCCGGATCGAACCGGTAGTACAGATCGGGAAGCAGCGCGGTGTAGCCCGCGCCGACGAGGCGCTCGGCGTGCTCGCGCAGGGCCGGCCGGACCCCGGGGGCGTCCATGTAGAGAACGACGATCGGGGCCGGTTCGTCCCGGTCGGGTCGGTGTACGTGGACGGGCATCGTCCCGCGGGGGGTCTGCACCTCGACCATGGTCTGGCTCATTGGGCCTCCTCGGGTTGGAATGGGGGTTCAGGGCGCGGTGACGCCGGCGAGTTCGGCCGCGGCCGCGGCTTGGCGTCCGGCAATCCGACCGAACACGATCGCGTCGGTCAGCCCGCCGCCGTGTTCGGTCAAGTGTCCCCAAATCGAGCCTGCCGCGCCGGCTGCGAACAGCCCTGGAACCGGCTCGCCACCGGGTTGCAGGACGCGAGCCTGGGCGTCGCGCCGGGGACCGCCCGAGGCGGTGGCGACTCCGGGGGTCATCTCGATCGCGTAGAGCGGCGGTAGCAGCGGCACCAGCGTGTCCGGGGTGCGGCCGAACTCGTAGTCGCTCCGGCGGCTCACCGCGGTGGCATACCCGGCGAGGGTCGCTTGGAGCACGGCAGGATCGAGGCCGGTGGCAGCGGCCAGCTCGGCGGAGTCCGCGCCGCGCTTGATCCACCCAGCGGCCACCTCGGCCGAGTTGTCGGGACTCCAGCCGTAGTCGTTGGGGCTGCCCACGAGGCCGTGGAGCGGCCCGGCCTGGCGAGCGGCCTCGTCGAAGATGATCCAGCCCGGCATCCGAGGGCGGTTGGGGCGCCGGGGGAGATAGGTGGTGAGCGCGCGCACGCGGTCATGTACCTCCCAGCCCGTCTCGTCCGCGAGGCGCCGCCCGTCGCCGTCGACGAAGATGTGGCTGGGGGCATGGACGTCGAGGGTGAACCCGGCGGGGTAGTCCGGGTGGACGAAGGAAAGCCATCCGAAGAAGGCGCTCATGTGCCAGAGCGACGCACCCGCGGCCTGGGCCAGGCGCAGCGTGTCGCCCGTGTTGCCGGGATGGCCGACCGGCACGAGGGGGAGGGGGAGGTAGGTGTCGCGCAGCTCGGCGTCGGCCTCAAAGCTTCCGCCGGCCAGGATCACCTCGCGTGCGGCAACGGTCGTCCGTTGGCCGTCATGCTCGACCACCGCACCGCTGACGCGCTCGCCATCGATCAGCAGGTCGATCACCGGTGTCTCGAGCGAGACCGGGATGTCACGCTCGCTCACGGCGGCCTCCAGCACCCGCCACAGCCCCCGGCCTGGCCGTTCCGCCGGCTCGGGCACGAACTGCCGGTAGCGGACGTGCCCCGCGCCCGGGAAGTGCGGCCAGGAGGGAAGCATCCCGCCGAACGCGTCCATGTCGACCACCGCGGTCGTGCCGCCAAGGTCGTTCACGAAGTCGGCGACCGCCGGTAGGCCGTCGGCGTAGGCCTGAAGAACGGGGCGGTCGGTCTTACCGAAGCACAGCGCGTCGAGGTGCGCGACGGCGTGGGGGGCGTCCAGCTCGAGTAGGAAGCCGCCGGAGTGCACGCAGTTGCCACCGCCGGCGGCTGTCTTCTCCACCACCGCCACCGCCGCGCCGGCGTCGTGGGCCGCGATCGCGGCGGTGGCGCCGGCGGGGCCGAACCCCACGACGAGGACGTCGACCTCGGCGGGTGGAGTCATGCCGGTGGCTCGGTCAGGACCCGGTACGGCTCCGATCCATCCCATTCGCGGGACGCGTCTCGCAACATCGCGTAGAAGCCAAGGAGCTCGTCTCGCCGCTGGAGCACCTCGACCGGGTGCCCGAACAGGTCACCGCCTTCAAGCCAGACGGCGGACACTGGAT
>Ga0335074_10001532_pt1 | contig 31358 bp, 33 predicted proteins | sample Lox_Sample_23_FD_206715 | JGI IMG/M metagenome (GOLD analysis project Ga0335074, IMG submission 206715) | Soil microbial communities from Loxahatchee National Wildlife Refuge, Florida, United States - Lox_Sample_2.3 | ecosystem: Environmental > Terrestrial > Soil > Wetlands | place: USA... | reverse complement strand
TGGGCGAGCGGGTGAATCTCAGCGCCAATGCCGTGGCCGAGCGCGTGCGCCGGCTCGTTGCCAGTGGCGTCATCCGCGGCTTCCATGCGCATGTGAGTCCGGAAGCGCTCGGATTTCACATGTCCGCTTATGTGGATGTCAAAACCGGCTCCATCGCGGGGCCGGGTTCAGTCCTTCACTTCGAAGATTGTTCCGTCACCATGTGCGCCGCCGCCGGAGGTAGTGCCATATAATTTGCCGTCAGCGCCCATGACCAGCGGATCCGTCGGAGCCGCCCCGTCGCTTCCGCCGGTGAAGCTGTGGAGCACCGTTTCGGTGTTGTTCTCGAAACGGAAAACGGAGCCGGAATCATAGGGTCCGCCGCTATTCGTGCCATAAATACGCGTGCCGGTCTTGTTTCCGATCACGCCGGCTTCGGGAAATCCGCCGTCGCCCGTGCCGTCGAATTCGTACAGGGTTGTTTCCGTGCCGTCCGGCGCGAGCTTGAACAGGCAGCCCGCGGTAAAGAATGTCGTGCCATAAAGGTTGCCGCCGCTGTCGCTCTTCAAACTGCCGAACGGTTCAAGGCATGCGACGGTGTCGCTGAACGAGTAAATAACTGTAAGAGTGCCATCGGCCGCCAGTTTATAGACCGTACCGGCACTGCTCGGCCCGTATTCGGTCGCCGTTCCGTAGAAATTGCCGGCGCTGTCCTTAATCAGCCCACCGACGGGTAGACCGCCATCATCTCTTGATGCAAAGGAATGAAGGACAGTTTCCGTGCCATCGGGAGCCAGTTTGAAAATCGTTCCGGCGTTGTCGGTCCCGCCCTGGTACGTGGTACCGTATAAATTGCCGGCATCGTCGCTGATCAGGTTGCTTTCCGGCGAGCTGCCGTCGGCCGTGCCGCCGGCAAAGGCGTAGAGTATTTTTTCCTTTCCGCCCGGAGTGATCTTGAACACGGTGCCACAACCCGCATGTTCGTAGCAACCCATTCCGCCGCCGACTATTGTCGTGCCATAAAGATTGCCCTTTTTGTCCCGATATAAGCCGGCATAGGGTTCGGCTCCGTCGCCGCCGGCGGCAAAGGCATAAAGTAGGGTTTCGCTTCCATCGGGAGCGATCTTGAAAACTGTGCCGGACCCATAGGCCCCGTGCCCGCCGCCGAGTTCGGTGGTGCCGTAGAGACTGCCGGCCTTGTCCAGCACCAGACCGGCCGTGGGAAGGCTGCCGTCGTTGCCACCGGCGAAGCTATAAAGCGTCTTGAAACCCGCGGCATCAGCCCGGCCTATGGATGGCGCCGCCGCCGCCAGCGCAATCGCCAGGCCCGCTTTGAGATACGTGTTCATGAATTTCCCCTTTCATAGCTTCCGGCAACCGGCGCGCCATCATCCCCGATCAGGCCAAATGTCTGATGCAAGGAACGTCTCGCGGTGCCCATGGTTATTAGTCCGCTGGAAGTCCGCGCAACCAAATTCGCAACTGCGACATTCTATCCTTGATGGGGACGAAGGGCAAATGTGCCATGCGCGCGCCGGCGCCGGCTTGCGCGGCCTCGGGGAGGCGGGACCAGGTTCCGACAGGGAGAGGGAAAGCCGTGAAAGACTTGTCGGCCGTACTCACTGTCCTTGTCCTTTCGTTCGCCCCTGCTGCAGCGCAGCAATCGTCAGGACCAAGTCCAGCTCCGTTGCCGGCGGCGGTGCCGCACCGCAGGACAAACCCTATCCAGGCACGATCCGGCTCGCTGTCGACGCGACGGATACGCAGCGCGGCATTTTCCGCGTGCATGAAACAATCCCTGTCCAAGCCGGGCCGTTGGTACTGCTGTTTTGGAAATGGCTTCCGGGCAATCACGGCCCCACTGGAGCGATCGACAAATTTGGGGGCCTCGTGATCCGCTCGGGCGCGGTCCGGCTCGCCTGGCAGCGCGATACGGTCGATGTCTATGCCTTTCATGTGACCGTGCGGCGCGGGGCAAGTCCGCTCGACTGCGAATTTTCGTTTCTGTCCCCGGTCGACAGCGGAGAAGGGCGCATCGTCATGACGCCCGAAATGCTCGGCCTATAATGGAACCTCTCCTCGACGCGCTTCTTGCGCCGAGGACATAGAACAAACACTTCAGCTGTTGCAGCTACATGCTTCGAATATCTGCAAAGGTGGCCGCCGCCGCAGATGTTTGCGCAGCGGCGGCCATTTCTTGGCGATGGAGAGACGCGCGAACTTCGACAGCGCGATCCCCCGCCGCAACACGGCACCTGAAAATCGGCATCCGTGTCAGACCACTCCGGACCGCTTCGTAGCGAACCGGCTCCGGTTGTCACCGAAATAGACCTGCGAAGGCGTTTGCCAGGTGAAGAGGGGAGTTGCCTGCCAAACGACGCCCTCCGCCGGTGGTGACGGCTCCTTATAGGGTTTCGTCCGACGAAAGGTTTGGCGCAGAACAGATGGTTTGTCGCAAACCGTCGCGAAGGCCGTCAGGCGACACGGAACCTCGCCAAATTAATCCCGATCACAACAGCGTTGACGGGTCGCCGTGAAGCCAAGGCCGCGACCAAGGCCGTGGACGGAAAGGAGTAGAGCCGCCGAGTTCAGGCGGCGTCGCGCCTCTCGGCCGGCATGGGTTGAACGAGTTCGTCGAACAGCGCGCGGTAATGGATCATTGCCGTGCGCAGATCTTCCGTGGTCGTCACCTGACCGGCGCGAAGCCGGGCTTCGACGGTATGGGCGGCGCGATAATTCTCGGTCACACGCGGATGATCGACCGAGATGTCGGCAGCACGCTGCTCGAAGTCGGTGACCGGATAGCCGCGCGCCTGCATGACGGCCGTGATCACATCCTCGGCTTCGGTGACTGCGCCACGCGGCGAATCCACAAAGGCAAGCTGTACGGCTTTCCAGCGGTCGAGAAAGCGTTCCCGCTCGCCGGGCGCCAGCTCCCGAAGGGGAAGGTTTTCCACCCGTTTCTGGCGATCTTCGAGAACGGTTTCGGCTTTGCGCTCCGAGCCTTGCGCCGCCACGGCGCGATCGTATTCCAAACCGAAGCGCCGCTGCAGCCTTTCCTTTCGCGACCTGCGAATTTGGAGAAATACGGCAGCGATCCCCACGATCACGGCAACAACGATGACCGCGATGACAATGAATTCGGGCGTCGTCAGAGTTACATGCATAGCGGTTCCCGCGTTTGCCGATGCAACTCGTAAACACGGGTGGGGCGGGGAAGTTCCTGCTAGCGGCCGGGGGCAAGGTCCGATACGTGGCGCTGGCGGTATTCCGCCACTCTGACCAGCAAATCCCAGGACGTCGCCGCACCCGATATCAGCAGCAATATGCTGGCCGATCCCAGCGCGGCCAGCACTGCAGCCGTGTCCGCGCGGGACGCCCCGAACCCGGCATAAATCAGCAGCGCGCAGGCGATGGCCGCCGGCAGCATCCGGCGGATCACGCGGGTCCAGTGATGTTCGCGCATCGGAGATCGAACGACGACGGACAGCCGGAACGTCACCCAGCCGATGCCGTAAATGCCGAGAATACCAAACAATACGAAATTCCATGCCGCGCTGAGCCCGGGAAAAAGGAAGAACAGCGATACAACAACGACGAGAATGAAATTCTGATACGTCTGTCCCGCCAGTTCCTTGAGATGCCGGTACGAGCCCGAGAGAATCGTTTCCGCGTTCAAGGAGGTCGCGACGAACAGCAGGCCGAGCAAAGTAGCTCCGATGCTGCGGGCGAAAATGAAATAATCCCGCCACGCCTGCAAAGTGTTTCCGCCGAGGAATTGTCCGATTGCAGTTTATTACAATCTCTTCCGCGGCCGGGCAATCCGATCGCGGGCCGGGTCCGGGGCGCCGCCTGCTCGTTTGTCGGCGGTCGCCATCGGCGGTGCCGGTGATCCCTCGACGGTTCGCGAGCCGCTCCCGTCCGGGGACAACCAGTCTTTCTGTGAGGCGCGAGACCGGATATGCTTGGGGACCGCGTTCCGGCCGCGTGGCTTTGAGGGCGCGAAAAAGGGGTTTTTGTCCATGAAATATCGTCTTTTCGTTGCCGCGATCCTCGCGGCGCTTCCGGGCCTTGCGCCGGCGCAAAGCCTGCAACAGCTCAAGAACCAGCCGCCCGACGGCGCGCAACTGACATTCCTGCTGACCGACGGAACGGTTCTCGCCCAGGGCTACCAGAACACCGACTTTTACGTGCTCACGCCCGACGATACGGGAAGCTACATCAACGGCACATGGACACAGGTGGGCAGTCTGCAATCGGGTTATTCGCCGTCGGCCAATGCTTCCCAGGTGCTCGCCGACGGGCGCGTGCTGATGGAAGGCGGCGAATATAATTTCGGCAATTTCGCCCTGACAAACCTGGGCGCGATCTACGACCCGACCACGCAAGCCTGGACGCCCGTAAAGCCGCCCAAGGGCTGGCAGAATATCGGGGACTCTCCATCGGTTGTCCTGCCGGACGGCAATTTTCTGATTGGCGACAAGCTGAACAAAAAAGACGCCATGCTCGATCCTTCCACGATGAAATGGACTGAGGTTCCCGACACGGGAAAGGCCGATTTCAACGCCGAGGAAGGCTGGACGCTGATGCCCGACGGCACCGTTCTCACGGCGGACGTGAAGGACCATCCGAATTCCGAAGACTACAATCCTTCCGCGGGGGAATGGTCGAGCCTAGGCAGCACGATCGTCAATCTGCAGGCTCCGGACTGCGCCCCGCATAATGAGTGCTGCCTCAACTACCCACCGAAGAACAAGTGTTATTACCCCCCCGGCGAAATCGGCCCGGCGGTGCTGATGCCCAACGGGACGGTGTTCGCCACCGGCGCCTCCAACCACACGGCGATCTACACCCCCGGCTCCGGATGGGCGGCGGGCCCCAATTTCCCCAATGGCGATGCCGCCGGCGACAGTTTCGCCACGCTGCTGACCAATGGCGATGCGATGGTCGAAGGCAACAGCGGCGAATTATATATCTTTAACGGCACGACTTTCACCGACACGAGCTTGCGGGTGGGCGGTATCATGACGGTCCTGCCGAACGGCCAGATCCTGATTGGCGGTTCCGAAGTTTACAACAGCTCGGGTACCTACGAGTCCGCGTGGCAGCCGACAATTTCGAAGTGCCCGTCGACGGTGAAGCGCGGAAATACCTATCAGATCTCCGGAACGCAGTTTAACGGCCTGTCGCAGGCCGGCGGCGGGATGGGCGACGAATATCAGTCTTCGACCAATTATCCGCTGATCCAGATTACTAACAATTCGACGAAGCATGTTTTCTATGCGCGCGAACACGACCCGAGCACAATGGGCGTTGCGACCGGCACCGAAAGCGTATCGACCAGTTTCGACGTCCCGTCGAAGATGGAAACCGGCGCGAGCTCGCTGGTGGTGATCGCGAACGGTATTCCGTCGAGTGCCGTTTCGGTAACCGTGAAATAGGACGAGAGCTTCCCTCTCCCCCGGAAAGCCGGGGGAGAGGGGCGTCAAATCTGTCCGTAATTGCCTTCCGGCCCCGTCGCGCCGCTTTTCAGGTCGTCAGATTGATCGTACCGGACGAGGATCTGGGCGACATATAGACCGACGAATAGAGATTGATAGTTCCAAGGCACAACAGGTCCAATAGCGGGGTGTAGGCGTAGGTCGTTTCACCCCACACGAGCGACGTGTTGGGTACGTCGAGGCCGGCAGGCAGGTTGACCGTCTGGCCGGCGGTTCGCGCCGCACCGTTGAGGGCCTGGCTCCACGTGATGGTCGCGTGCCCGGAGGCGTCGATCGTAATCAGGGAGACGACCACGATGGCGTTTGATGACGAATAGGGCGCCAGCACGTCGGCCGACGCATTGAGAATATCCGGCATCGTGCTGCTTGCGCTGATCGATGCATATTGCGTCGTCACGTTCGCGACGGTGTTCGCCGTGAGCGTCACGCGCCGGTCGGCCGAGATGAGCGGCACGACCTCGATCGTTCCGACATAGAGGAGCGCCATAATCGGCAGCAGGAGTGCAAACTCGACCGCGGCGACCCCGCACGTGCCCCGGACGAATCGTCCGGCAATGACCGTAAGGGAGCGTAGCATTGTTATTCTCCTCTCCATGCAGCCGTATCAGAACGGTTCGTTGCGGAAAGCCGCCGTTCCGACCAGCAACAATTTGTTGCCGGTCATGTTGGCGAGGTTGAATCCCAAAGGTGCCAGGACGACCGGCCATGGGTAGTACGTCTGGACAACTACGATATCTCCGTCTGTGCCGGGATTGTACGGCAGCGAAGCCGCGCTGAGCTCACCATTGATTATCGGATTGGTGAGCGTCACCGATGAGAAGCTTGCAAATGTCTGGACCTCGACATGCATATTCAGACAGTTGAAGAGCGCGGTGGCGCGGCTGCAGATTTGCTGCTGGAACTGGCCCGCGGTCATGCCGTCGTTCTGGGCCTGGCCCGTCATGATGAGGCGGGCGGACTGCTCGGTTGCGGTCTGCAAGACTTCCTGGGCGAGCAGCACCACCGCCGTTTGCACGATCGCTACCAGAAGCGCGGCCAGGGGGGCGGCGACGAGTGCGAACTGCACCGCCGCGTTGGCCCGCCGGGTCCGGACGAACTCCTGAAACTTCGACAGGATATGGCGGGGCCGTCGTTTTGAAGTGCTTACGCCCGAACCGCCTTGGTCAGCCATGACGACGTTCTCCTATTGCGACAGGTAGGATGTCTGTACGGCGGTCTGAAACAGGGAATCCAACGCCGCCGTGATGTCGCCCCCTGTTTCCACTTCGTAATAGAGCCCGGGCGAAGCGCAAGTCTGCAGCTGCTGCGCGATCTGGGACTGGAACGAGGAAATGCCATTTCCCGAATTATCGAAATTCTCGTACCAGGCGTTCGTGGGAAGTGGCAGATACTCGGTATAGAGCACCGCGATACGGATTCCGCGATTCTTGATCGCCGAACACCAGTCGGTATTGGAGTTCATCAGATATTGCTGACGGCCGGGGTCCATCGTCGTGGGGTTTTGAGGGAGGAGCTGATATTCGTCTTCGACGCCGTCCGTGACGAGGAACAGGACTTCCTGGGGCGTATCGCCTGGCGAGCGCGTGCCGTTGCCCGGATTGGGCATGTCCGTATTGATCGTGCTCATCGCCAGGTCGTAGTTCGTATCTTCGTCGTTGTTGCAATTCAACTGGGTCAGGCAGTTCTGATCGTAAACCTCGAGCATCGAGATGTTGCTTGCAGATTGCGCGGCCTGGCTGAGATTGGACGTGAGCGACTGGATCGAGTTTACGGTCACATCGAACGTGTCGATCTCCATCTCGTACGTGGCCTGATTGGCGTCCTCCGTCGTCTGGGCGGTTGTCATCAGTCCCTCGGCTGCGGCCGTGACGTTGTCGATGCGCAGCGCGACGCCAAGGCTCCGCGCCAGTGCGTAGTTGTCCTCGCCGTTCGGGTTGCCGAGGTTGTCGTTCCCCGGATTGCTTTCGTGGCACCCGAACGCACAGCCGCCCTGGGACGCCGTGTTCTGGACCATGGTATTTATTCCCGCGGGCGTCGCGGCGATGGCCTGGGACGGCGAGCTGTCCAGCAGCAGGTAGAAATTGATGTTCGGCGCGAGCGCACCGACGGCCTTCGCGGACCCGCCCAGAGTCGTGTTGGCCAAACCGAGAATTGCGGCGAACGCATTATGCGATGTCGCCGTCCAGGCGACGGTGACGGTTCGGCTGGCGACCGAGTCGACCACCGTGACGGTCAGATTGGACGGACTGTAATTGACGCCGGCAAATGCCTCGGCCTGCGCATTGAACGTATTGGTGGCGGTGGTTGTCGAAGCCGAATCGCCCTGACTCAATATTGCGGGCTTCACGGCGGCCAGCGCGGCCGCGTCGGCATATGCATTCATCTGGCTTTCGCGGGCGGCGGCGTTCGTGTAGTCGACGCCCGCACCGACTGCGAGACAGATGGGAATCAAGGAGAGCGCAAATGTCATTGCGACATTGGCTCGACTGTTTCCGGCGAAACTGCGGACGCGGTCTGCAATCATTGCGCGCTCCTGCTGTTCTCAAGCAGGTCCCAACCTGACGCAAACCCGTTTATAAGCTGCGAATTTGCGCTACACCGATGCTCGACACCGCATTGCTGCGTCGTCTTGCTCCCTCGCGCTTATGTACCGGAAAAATTTGAATTGCACTTGTTCAAGAAGATCAACCTTAAACACTGATTAATTGATTCGCTTTGATGCGACTGCAGTAACAGCTGGCTAACCATATCGGCACGGTTCCGGGCCGCCGCTGCGCACAGCGGACGATCAAACAGGTTGGACTTCGGAAGCACTACTTCCTCCATACGCTCGCGAGCCAGGGCTGCAGCTCGCGCGGCAGACCCGTGGGACGGTAGTAATGTTCGAGTTCGACGAAGCCGGCATCTGTCATGAAGCGGCGCCAGGTTTCGGGATCGTGATAGACGCACCAGCGGCCGTGATAATCGCCTTCCTCGTTGGTTCCGCGCGGGTTCGAACTGAACAGGACGGCGCGCGATTTGAGCGTCGCACGCAATTCCCGCAGCACGCGCGGCAGCTCGACGCTCGGCACATGAAAAAGCGACGCGTTGGCGAAGATGCCGTCGAAGCGATTTTCCGGAAGATGGAGCGCGAGGAAATTCTGTTGCCAGACATCGAGCCCTTCGGCGCGAGCCATTTCGACGAAGCGCCCGGAGCCTTCCAGGCCGACTGGTGCGTGCCCCAGCGTGCGGAACGCTTTCAGGTCGCGTCCCGGTCCGCAGCCGAAATCTAGGATGGAAAGCGGCGGCGGCGCTTCGATGTACTTCAGCAACGCCGCGATGTTCTGGCTGACGTCATGATTGCGCGTGCCTTGCCAAAAGGATTCGGCGCGCTCGTCGTAGTATTTCAGCGTAAGGTTCTCGGTGCTGCTCAAATTCTGGACGGTCCGTTCCGTTGCGGGGGCGACGTGGCAAGGACAGCGAAGCTTCGGCTTTGCACGGGCCTCGCCGTGTGCATAGCGCCTATCTCGCGAGGTTGCGTCTATGCATGACCGGGACGACTACCGTGTGTGCTCCCAACGACGAGTCCGGGACAATCGTGTAATTATAATCAGTATCCGATCGCTTCGCCGTCCTTGCGCATTTCGGAGGCACCCCAATAGACGTGGTTTTTCGGGTCCCATTGAATCGCCTGATAGCCGCCAAAGGCGCCGGTGCCGGGTACGATCTTGTAGCCGCGACGGGCGAGCTCGGCCTTCACCGCGGGATCGAAACCCGATTCCATCTCCACCGTGCCGATGCCGGTCGAGGGTTCGCCCGTCGGCTCCGCGCCGCCATAATGACGCCAGCGCGCCGCATCGCCCGCCTCCTGCACATTCATCCCGAAATCGATGATGTCGGTCAGTATCTGCACATGGCCCTGGGGCTGCATGTCTCCGCCCATCACGCCGAACGACATGAAGGGTTCGCCGTCTTTCATGACAAAGGCGGGAATGATCGTCTGGAAGGGCCGCTTGCCCGGCGCATAGACGTTCGCCGCTTTCGGATCGAGCGAATAGAGCTCGCCGCGATCCTGGAACATGAACCCCAGATGATCGGCCACGAGACCCGATCCCATGCCGCGATAGTTGGACTGGATGAGCGACACCATCATGCCGTCCTTGTCGGCGGTGGTCAGATAGATCGTGTCGCCGTCGTGCAAATTCGGGTCGCCCGGTCCGATATCCGGATTGGCGTGGGCGATATCGATCAGCTTGCGGCGCGTATCGGCGTAAACGTCGGAAAGCAGGCCCTTCATCGGCACTTTTACAAAGGCCGGATCGGCGTACCATCTGGCCAGATCTTCGTAAGCGAGTCGCTTGGCTTCGAGCATGGCGGTCAGCGCGTCGGCAGAGCCCACGCCCATCTTCCTGAGATCGAAGCCTTTCAATATTTGCAGCATCTGGAGAACGGCCGCGCCCTGGCCGTTCGGCGGCAACTCGTAAACATCGTAGCCGCGATAGTTGACCGACAGCGGATCGACCCATTCGCCGTGATGGGCGGCAAAATCGGCATAGCGCAGATCGCCGCCGATGCGGGTGAAATAACGGTCCATCACTTCCGCGATCCGGCCCTTGTAGAAAGCATTTCGCCCGCCCTGCGCAATCATCGTGAGCGTGCGGGCAAGATCGGGATTATGAAATATCTCGCCCTGCGCCGGCGTGTGGCCGTTTATGAGATAAGTCGCGCGTGCATTGTCGAGTTCTTCGATCATGGCCTTGTTCTTTTCGAACGCAGCCATGTTGGCTTTCCAGTATTTCGCAACGAGTTCGGTCACAGGAAAGCCATGCGCGGCATAGTCGATGGCGGGGTACAGAACTACGTTCATCGGCAGCTTGCCGAAGCGGTCGTGCAGCGCGAACCACGCATCGACCGTGCCGGGTACCGTGACGGGCAGCGAGCCCATCGGCGGAATATGCGGCTTGTAAGGCTCGCCGGCTTTCGCCCAGGCGGCTTTCACCTCCGCCGTCATCTTCGCAAGGTCGCGGCCCATGGCTGCGCGGCCCGAGCCATTATAGCCGTAGAGGCGATGCGTCTTCGGGTCCCAGACGATCGCAAAGAGATCGCCGCCGATGCCGTTGAGCACGGGCTGCATCAATCCGATGGCCGCATTGGCCGCAATGGCGGCGTCGACGGCGCTGCCGCCGCGCTTCAAGATGTCGATGGCGATCTGCGAGGCGAGCGGTTGTTCCGTACACGCCATGCCATGTTGCGCAAGCACGGGCGAGCGCGTCGCCCAGGTTACGCCGGAATAACGGTCGCCGCGGCTGATTTGTGCATCTGCCGCTGTCGAGGAAATCGCCATCGCGAGCACCGCTCCAAGAAGGGAAATTGTGCGTTTCATCATTTGTCCTTGTCAAAGCGCGAACTTGACAGCCCTGCACTTTTTCGTGCCTGTCGAATGAAGCTACTCCGGGATTTTTTGTTGTGAAAGTGATCGTGATCGGCGCGGGCGCGGCGGGCCTATCCATCGGCTGGCGGCTCAGACAGGCCGGCGCGGAAGTGGTGGTCATCGAGCGCGGCCAGCCGGGCCGCGGCGCGACCTGGGCTGCGGCAGGAATGATCGCCGCGCCGCCGGTTCTGTCGGCGCCCGCAAGCGCCGAAACACAACTCGCGGCGCTTTCGGCAAATCTCTGGCCGCGTTTCGCGGCAGAGATCGAGGAGGCGAGCGGCCGGAGCGTGTCGTTCCTCGTGAATGGCGGACTGGCGATTGCGCGCACTTCGGAGGAGCTGGAAACCCTGCGTGTGCGTGCAGTGCGCGGCGAGGGCGGGTTGATTTCGGCAGACGCCGGGCACGCGCTGGAGCCGCGCCTCACGCCGGATATGGTCGGTGCATTGTGGATCGAAAGAGAAGCGAAGGTCGACAATCGCGCGCTTGGGCCGGCGCTGGCGATCGCGTTCGCAAGGGCCGGCGGCGCGCTCCTCGTCAATGAGACTGTGGTGCGTTTTGAAGTTCGCGAGAACCGCATTCTCGGCGTGCGCACGCCCTTCACGATTCATCAGGCCGATGCGTATGTGCTTGCGGCCGGGGCGTGGATGGCCCGGATCGAGGGTTTGCCGCCTGATGCGTTGCCGCCCATCGTCCCCGTCAAGGGCGAAATGCTGGCACTCCAGCCGCCGGCCGGCGAATCTGTTCCGGGGCCTGCGATCCTCGGAAGCGAAGTTTATCTGGTGGGGCAGCGCGGGCTGCAATTCATCGGCGCGACCGTGACGCGCGACGGCTTCGACACCAGCATCACAAAATCCGCGGCGAATTGGCTGCTGGAACGCGCCGCCACGCTCGTTCCTTCCTTGCGAAGCTGGGAGGTCGCCGAGCACTGGGCAGGGTTGCGGCCGGGAACGCCGGACGATCTTCCCATTCTGGGGCGAAGCGTTCTCGACGGACTTTTCGTCGCGGGCGGACAGTTTCGCAGCGGCATTCTCTACACGCCTGCCATCGCCGATGCGCTTGCGGCGCAGGTATTAAGCGAAGGCGCACAGATCGATCTCGCGGGCTTCAATCCCCGCCGTTTTGCCGGAACTAATCACCTATGACCACCAGGAACGTCTCCGCTCCGGTTCCGGCGGCGACAATACTTCTCGTTCGTGATGGCGATGATGGGCTGGAAGTGTTCATGGTCGAGCGCCATCGCGAGATCGATTTCGGCGGCGGCGCGCTGGTGTTTCCAGGCGGCAAGGTCACGCAGGAGGATTTTGATCCGGCGCTTGCGCCGTATGTCGATGGTGCCACGGACACGCCCGGGGAACGACGCGCTCTCGGCGTTGCCGCGGTGCGCGAGGCGTTCGAGGAGGCCGGGGTTCTACTGGCGCGCGATGCGACCAGCGGGGAATTCGTCGCGGCAGACCGTCTTGCCGCGCTCGACCAGTTCCGCGTGGCGCTCGAACGGAAGCAAATCTCGATGCTGGAGTTCCTGCGGCGGGAAAATTTGCGGGTCGCAAGCGATCGTCTTGTGCCGTTCGCACACTGGATCACCCCGCGGGTCATGCCCCAGCGCTTCGACACATATTTCTTTCTGGCGCGCGTGCCGGAGAATCACATGGGTCGGCATTGCGGGCGGGAGTCGGTAAATTCGCTCTGGGTTCGTCCGGCCGATGCGGTCTTTGGCGGCGGGGGCAGCCTGATGTTTCCGACGCGCATGAATTTGATGAAGCTCGGACGGGCAGCGAACGTGGATGCGGCGCTTGCCGAGGCGCGCTCTGCGGTGCCGGTGACAGTCGAACCGTGGCTGGAAGACACGCCCGACGGCAAATTCGTGCGCATCCGCGATGACGCGGGCTACGAAATCACCCGTATTCCCGCCGGCGAGATGATGCCGGCTGTTACACGGTAGTCAAACGACCGGCCGGCAAAAAATCACTTGTCGCTGAGCCAGTAGGCGGGCGAGTTTTTCGCGCGGAGCACCACCCGTGCCAGCAAGGTGCCGACCGTATCGTAGGTGCCATCGACGATCATCGCCTCGCCAACATTGGGGGGCACAACGCGATGGGCTTTCAGTGCGCCGGCGAAATCGACAACGAGCTCCTTCTTGTTCCTCGTTTGCAGCCGCATGGTCGTGTCTTGCACCGCGGTCACGCGGCCAAACACTTCATGGTCCTGAACGCGAGGTTCGCGGTAATTGCTCTTCGGCAGCTTTGCTCCGCGCGGCGCGCCGAGACCGAGTATTGCGTATTGACTGCCGATGGTGACGTAGACCAGGCCGTTGGCGACAACCGGGACGGTATTCGCATTCGCATTGGAGTATGGCCAGTCGCCCATCTGGATCGATGTCAAGGTCGAGCTGTTCGAGGCATCAAGCGCATACAGGGTCATCGGCCCGTATTTTTCCGTTGGTCGTCCGACCGCCCAGATTACGGCCGTCTCCGCCTGGGTTCCGTTCGAAGAAACCGTTGTGAAAAAGCCGGGGTCTTCTCCGGTAACGAGCGTGCTCGACTGGCTTTCCATGTTCAGAGCAACGGACGGTGATGTCTGGACGACCCAGACCTGGACCGTGTTGCCTCCCCTCGTCACCACGCGTCCTTGCCCGTCGGAGCCCGTAAAGTATGACTCGCCGCGATCACAGGCTGGGCGTTGCTGATATTCTTGGCTGGGCGGATATCCATCCCGAACGGGAGGATTTGAGCGCGTTTGTTCGCAGGGTCCGGCCGCTTGAGCACGTGGAAAAGCTCCGGGCGCAAACGATCCACGATCTGACGCTCGAACTCGAACCGGTCCTTGAGACGTTCGGATATTCCGGACGTCACGAGTCGGACCAGGCGAAAATGCACAAGCAGGGATGATCCCTGCCGGCCGCGCGAAGCAATTTGAGGGGCCGGCGGAGCGCCAAATCTGCCGGCCCGCGAACGTTTAGTCCACGAATTGTTCGGCCAGGATGCGTTCGTCGAGGCTGTGGCCGCGATCGAACAGCATCGTCATGGTGATCGAGCGGTCTTCGGCCACGGCGACGGCAAGCACGTCGCGGACCTCGTGCGCATCGGCGACGGCACTGACGGGGCGCTTGTCCGCCTCGATGATTTCGAAGCGGGTATTCGCCCGGTGAGACAGGAGCGCACCGTGCCAACGCCGCGGCCGGAAGGCGCTGATAGGCGTAAGTGTGAGGAGCGCGGCGTCTATCGGCAAAATGGGACCGTGGGCCGACAGATTGTAGGCGGTGCTACCGGCAGGGGTCGAAATTATGACGCCGTCGCAGATCAGTTCGGAAATACGCACCTTGCCGTCAATGAGAATCCGAATTTTTGCCGCCTGACGCGTTTCGCGGAGTAATGATACTTCGTTGAAAGCGAGGGCCTCGACGGATTTGCCGTCGCGGGTCATGGCAAGCATGCGTAACGGGTGCACGGTCGCCGGTTCCGCAGCTTCCAGACGCTGATCCAGGTCTTCCAGGGCGAAATCGTTCATGAGGAAGCCGATCGATCCGAAGTTCATTCCGTAAATGGGCCGATTGCGCTTGAGGAACGCGTGCAGTGTCTGGAGCATGAATCCGTCGCCCCCGAGCGCCACGATGATTTCGGCCTGTTCGGGGCCGGCATCGCCGTAGCGATCCCGCATCTTCCTGAGCGAGTCCTGCGCCTCGGGTGTCTCCGAGGCGACGAAATGGAGTAGGCGCGGCACGTGATCAACCTCCGGTGAGCGACATCGTTCGAACCAAAGCAGGCGCCCTCTGGCGGCGGTCGATGAAGAAATCATGCCCCCTGGGTTTGCGCCCGATGGCTTCGTCAATCGCGCATTCAAGCAACCTGTCGTCGGCGGACGCGCGCAGGGGCGTGCGCAGATCCGCGCTGTCGTTCTGACCGAGACACATATAAAGCAAGCCGGTGCAGGTCACGCGCACGCGGTTGCAGCTCTCGCAGAAATTATGCGTGAGCGGCGTGATGAAGCCGAGCCGTCCGCCGGTTTCGGCGACGCGCACATAACGCGCCGGGCCGCCCGTACGATCGGTGCAATCCTCCAGCGTGTAATGCCGCGCGAGGCGGGCGCGGACCAGTGATAGTGGAAGATACTGATCCACGCGCGCTCCGTCGATTTCACCGAGCGGCATGGTTTCGATCAGTGTCAGGTCCATGCCGCGACCATGCGCCCAGTGCAGCATGGATTCGATCTCGTCTTCGTTGATGCCCTTTAGCGCCACCATGTTGATTTTCACGGCGAGGCCGGCTGCCTGCGCAGCATCGATCCCGGCTGACACTTTTTTCAGATCGCCGCGGCGCGTCACGCTGCGGAATGTTTCTGCTTCGAGCGTATCGAGTGAAACATTGACGCGCCGCACGCCCGCCGCATGGAGTTCCCCGGCAAAGCGCGCGAGCTGGCTGCCATTGGTGGTGAGCGTCAGTTCGCGGAGTCCGCTGCCAATCTGCCGGCCGAGGCGCGCTAACAGCTGCATCACATCGCGGCGGACAAGAGGCTCGCCGCCGGTGATGCGGATGCGCTCCACGCCTTTGCGTATGAACGCCGAACAGAGGCGCTCAAGTTCTTCGAGCGTCAGCAAATCCGTCCGCGGCAGGAACGACATGTGCTCCGGCATGCAGTAGACGCAGCGGAAATCGCACCGGTCGGTCACCGAAACGCGGAGATAGGTAATTCTGCGGCCGAAGGGGTCGATCATGAATTCAGTGTAGCCCGGTCTGCTGCGAAAATATAACGTCCCGCGCAAACCATTGGGTCATTCCGGAACCCGCCGCCATGGAGGCCGAACCGCCCTTTCTGCTCGCTATCGATCAGGGCACGACCTCCTCGCGTGCCATCCTGTTCGATTCCGGTATGCGCCCGCTCGCCTCGCACGCCATTGAATTGCGGCAAATCTATCCGGCCAATGGCTGGGTGGAACATGATCCCGAAGAAATCTGGCAAGCGGTGTTGGCGTGTTGCCGGGTTGCGGGCAAAGGCGTTGCGCCCGCGGATATCGCCGCCATCGGCATTGCCAATCAACGCGAAACGACGCTGTTGTGGGAGCGTTCGAGCGGGCGTCCGCTGCACAACGCGATTGTCTGGCAGGACCGGCGCACGGCCGGTCGCTGCCGGCAGTTAAAGTCCCTCGGGCAGGATTCTCTGGTCACTGCACGGACCGGTCTTGTGATCGATCCCTATTTCTCTGCGACCAAGCTCGAATGGCTGCTGGACCAGGTTCCGGGCGCGCGAGTCCGCGCCGACCGCGGCGAACTTGCTTTCGGCACCATCGACAGCTGGCTGGTCTTTCGCCTGACCGGCAACGATCTGCATGCGACGGATGTCACCAATGCCTCGCGGACGATGCTTCTCAATCTTGCCGCGCGCAGCTGGGACGAAGAAATGCTCGCGCTGTTTCAAGTGCCGCGCGCGGTTCTTCCGGAGATACGCGACAGTGCCGGCGACTTCGGAGAAACGGCGGAAGAACTATTGGGCGCGCGCATTCCCGTTCGCGGCGTGGCCGGCGATCAGCAGGCGGCCGCTTTCGGTCAGGCTTGCTTTGCGCGGGGCGATGTGAAGGCCACATACGGGACCGGTTGCTTTGCACTCGCGAATATGGGGCCTGTCGTTCCGATGTCGGAAAGCCGATTGCTGGCGACGGCGGCATGGAGCATCAACGGTCAAGCCGACTATGCCCTCGAAGGAAGCATATTCGTGGCTGGCGGCGTCGTGCAATGGCTTCGCGACGCGCTCGGGGTCATACGCACCGCCGCCGAGATCGAACAGCTCGCCTGCCGCGCGCGCGATATAACAGGATTATACTTTGTACCGGCGTTTACCGGTCTTGGCGCGCCTTACTGGGACAGCGATGCGCGCGGCGCGATCCTTGGCCTTACTCGCGATGCAGGCGCCGCAGAGATCGCGCAGGCCGCACTCGACGCCGTCTGTTATCAGACGCGCGACCTTCTCGTGGCGATGGCCCGCGATATGGAAAAGGCGTCTCTTGGCGCGCCCCGGGCACTCCGCGTCGACGGCGGAATGGTGGTGAATGACGGCTTCTGCCAGAGGCTCGCCGATTTGTGCGGATGTGAGGTATTGCGGCCTGGAATAGCTGAAACGACGGCGCTCGGTGCCGCTTTTCTCGCAGGGCTCGGCAGCGGCATTTTTCGCGACCTCGATGACATCCGCTCGGCCTGGGCGGTCGACCGGTGTTTCGCACCCCGCTTGCGGTCCGAAACACGCGATGCGCTTTATGAGGGATGGAAAGATGCAGTCAGGCGCGTGCGGTCGAACAACAACTAGAGCGGCATCCGGGCAGATCGAATCGGCACACCCTTCGATAGGCTCGGAGTGAGATTCTTCTTGTCAAATCCTCATGCTGAGCCTGCCGGCCTACGCTAAAGCTTCGGCGGGTCGGCTTTCCAATTTTTGTCCGCCGGAGCCTTGGCGAAGGCGGGTCGAAGCATGGCAGCCAGGTACTGATCGCGTATGATCGGATACAGCTCTAATTACAAGAACAAATAACAAGCATGGAGTCGGTGCTGGACTCGCGCTTCTGGTCTGCGGGCGTAACTAATGACCAGGGACAGTCGCGCCCAGGCTCAATCCGTGAAGAAATGGACAGAACAGGAACGCAGCATGGCGGCGCCGCAACCTCCGTGCATTTGACATTTGCGGCGGATGATGACGTGATTTGGGGATGGAGCAGGCGGCGGTCGTCAAGAATCTCGCTGAAGCCCGCAGCAGCCGTCGCAAACCCGAAAGCCTCGCAAGGCTCCGGGCGGCGGCGCGGCAGCTGTTCGTGGAACGCGGCTATCATGCGACGCGACCGCAGGATATTGCGCGTTCCGCGGGTCTCGGCCATGGAACATTTTATCTGCATTTTCCCGACAAGCGCGCCTGTTTCCTCGATTTCGTCGAGCAGGCGCGCAAGGAACTCGACGCGTTTCTGCGCGCACGCGTAGCGTCCCGCAAGACACTCGAAGAACTCATCATCGGAACACTGCACGCCATTTATGACTACACCGAGCGCCACCCCGGCGTGCTCAATGCGGCCATGACGGACGAAGTGGTTATCGATGCGGAGGGTGCGCAAGCCGTGCCGCTCCTGCAGCGTTGGGGCGTGGATTGGGCTCATATGATCCGCAGTGAAGTAAAGCACCGCCAGATTGCCGACATTTTCGATCCCGACATTGTGGGGCAGGCGGTTCTGGGTGCCATTCATCAGGTCGCAGTCGAAAGTGCCCGGACGGGACGCTGCCGCCAGGCGGTCGTGGGCAATCTGACCAGGTTCCTGGTACGCGCGTTGCGCGCCTGACTGTCCGGCGGAGCCGCACATTTTTCTTGTGAATGAGAATGAGTCGCGGGTAAATTGCTGCCGCTGATCTCCGGAGTGACTCATGAATCCGTGGATGTGTTTCCTTGTGGGCGGCGCTTTGGCCGCCGGATTGATTTCGTCCGCGCTTGCGCAAGGCACCGCGCCGCTTCCCGTTATGCTCAGGGACCACCGTTTTTCGCCGGCCGAAATTCACGTCAAGGCAAATGCGCCGGCGCAGATCCTGCTGACCAATGCGGATTCCACGGCGGAGGAATTCGACTCCGCGTCGCTCCATGTTGAAAAAGTCGTACCCGGTGGGAGCAGGGGAATCGTGCGGCTGATGCCGCTGCCGCCCGGCCGCTATCCCTTTATGGGCGAATATCACTCGAACACGGCCCAGGGCGTGGTAGTTGCGGAGTAGGAGGTGCTCGCAAGCCTTCTGATCGTTTTTCGGGAAGTCATCGAGGCTGGCCTGATTGTCGGCATCGTGCTCGCTGCGACCAGGGGCGTTGGAGGGCGAGCTTGGTGGGTTGGCCTCGGGGTCGCGAGCGGCCTGATCGGGGCAGCGCTGGTTGCCGCGTTCGCCGGCGGGATTGCAGGTCTGTTTCAAGGTTCCGGCCAGGAAATCTTCGACGCAGCCATCCTGCTTTTCGCTGTGGTGATGCTGACCTGGCACAATGTGTGGATGGCGGGTCACGGACGCGCCATGGCCCACGAGATGAAGCAGGTCGGTGCACAGGTGGCGGCAGGCGAAAGACCGATGGCGGCGCTCGCAATCGTGGTGGGGATCGCGGTGCTGCGGGAAGGCTCCGAGGTCGTGCTCTTCCTCTATGGCATAGCAAGCCAGGGCGGTGCGTCGGCTGCGGCCATGCTGGCCGGAGGAGCCTTGGGTGTATTTGCGGGCGCCGCCGTTACGGCATTGATGTATTTCGGGCTGCTCGCAATCCCTGCGCATCGTTTGTTCGGCGTGACCGCCGGCCTGATTACGCTTTTGGCAGCAGGCATGGCGGCACAAGCCGTCCTGTTCCTGCAACAGGGAGGCTATCTCGAGTACCTCACACAAAGGATATGGGACACCTCCTGGCTCTTGTCCCAGGACAGTATTGCAGGCCGGCTTCTACACACGCTGATCGGCTACAACGACACGCCGAACGGTGCGCAGCTTCTTGCCTATCTGGCGACGGTCACGGTCATTGTTGCACTTACCCGCTTCGAGCGATCCCGCCATCCGCGCCGGACCTTGAGCGACCGCACCGCCTAACGGTCCGACTGTCGCAAATTTTTCTTTGCCGGACGGCCCGACCCCCTTTCCAGTTGGGGAAGGCGTTAACCTTCAATCGCTTAGGGTGGCGGCTATGGGATCGATTGCGCCGAAAGCCGACACCGAAAGCCTGGTGACGGAACCGACTTCCGTACGTCGGGCAATCCTGGCCGCCGCCCGGCGCGTGGCGGAACGCGACGGCATTCTCGACCTGTCTCTCTTGAGCGTGGCGCAGGAGGCGGGTGTCGCGCCCGGTTCCGTCTATGCCTGTTTCACCAGCAAGAATGATCTCCTGCTTTCGGTGATTGCCGACGATCTGGGGACGCTCGCGCGCGCCATGCGCAACGCGTTCGACTCACGCTCCGATGATGACGGCGTTCGCCCGTCAGCACCCATTTTGCAACTGCCGGCAAAAGAGGCTGACGAGACGGGAACTGCCGCGAGCATTGCGCCAAATCCGGATTCCGGAACGTCCGCGTTGCCCCCGGCCGAGGAAAGCGATGCAGACAATTCCGATGCCCAGGCTCCGAATAGCGGCAGCGCCATCGACGCAATCGCCAAGCTTCAGGAAACGGTGGCGCGTCTCGAAACCCGTCCCGTCGATGCCTGGCTCGAGCGCCGTTTGCGCGAGTTCGAGCGGGCACTTTCTGCGCTCGAAGGCCGCCAGACGGAACGCAGCGGCGCGGAAAAATCGGTCGAGGAGCGATTCCGCGAACTGAGCGATTGTCTCGAGTCCCTTGAACACAAATTGAAAGCAGCCGCAGAGGACGCGTCCCGTTCGCTCGCCCGGCGCATCGACGAGTGTGAAAACCGGTTGCGCAGCGTGGCTTCCGACACGCATGGCGACGCGACGGCGCTGGCCACGCGCGTTACGGCGCTCGAAAATGCGGCATTCGCGGTGAAGCCCGAATTCTTCGCGGCCACGGCAGTCCCGGCATCCGCAATGGACAGGCCGGCCGAACCGGTCATGCCCGATCCTGCGCCGCAAACGGCGAGCGCCGAACCGATTGTGGCGGCGGCGACGCCAACGCCATCATACCTCGCAGCGGCGCGCAAATCCGCGCAGGCCGCGGCCGTGGTGCAGGATTCGCACGCCCGAAAATCGAATACACAGCAAAAATCGCAGACCATGGTGTACCTCGCCATGGGATCGCTGTTCCTGTTCGTGGCAATGCTCGTGGCGGCGGGCCTGCTGCTGCGCAATGTGACGATGAATGCGCCGGCGCACGCGCATAACAATACGAGTTCCGCCGCGCCGCGGCCCGAGCGGCTTGCGCCCGCGCCCGCGCCGAGCCCGCAAGAGCAATTGCGCATACTTGCGCAGGCCGGCGATCCGAACGCCGCATTGTTGATCGGGCTGAAATATCTCGATGGCAACGGCGCGACGAAGAACGACGCGGTTGCGTTTGCATGGCTTTCGCGCGCCGCCGCACGCAATCAACCCGTTGCCCAGTATGAGTTGGGCGCGATGTATGAAAACGGACGCGGCGTTCGTTCCGATCCGGCGCAGGCGTTCCGCTGGTTCGAGTCGGCTGCGCTCAAAGGCAATCGGAAAGCGATGCACAGTCTTGCAAATGCCTATGCGGAAGGCCGGGGCACGCAAACGAACATGTTCGAGGCGGCGCGCTGGTACGGGCGCGCGGCGCAGCTCGGCTCGGTGAACGACCAGTTCAATCTCGGCGTTTTGTTCGAACGCGGCATGGGCGTGACGCAGAGTCTGCCCGATGCCTACAAATGGTACGCGATCGCGGCCGCGCAGGGCGACAGGGAATCGCAGTCGCGGATCGCCGCCATCGCCCCGATGCTGGCGCCGGACGATCTCGCGGCTGCGCAAAGCGCGGCGCAGTCTTTCAGGCCGGACACGGTTCCGGCGTCCGCCAATTCGCCGCCCACGCTCGCGCCGAAGCGCTGATTGATTCACCACCAAGACACCAGGAACACCAAGCAGGATCCAGCGTGCGGAGCACGCACCAACCCTGGTGTCCTTGGTGCGTTGGTGATGAACAATTCGATTGGGGCGGCACGAACTTCCAGAAATGCGCCCGATTGGACGAAACGATTGCGCGGACCGAAACCCGGCCGACTGTTTCATGTGAAACAATGGCATTCTGCCGGGTCACAAACAACATTGAACCCTCGCGACGACCCGTCGCGAGGGTCCCGATGGCTGGCCCCCGCTGTCGATCAATAACCCGGCGGCGGAGGAGGCGGGTAGGGGTATGGCCCCGGCGGCGGCGGATAGGCGGGGCGATGCGGATGCGGGACCTTGTCGCCCCGGGTCTGCATGCATTGCGCATAGGCGATATCGTAGCGCCGCTGGACCGACATTTGCGCGCCCGCGCTCGTGTTCGCACCGACGCCCGTGCCGACGATGGCACCCGACGCCGCACCGATCGCGGCGCCGCGCCCGCCGCCGACGGCCGCACCCAGTCCGGCGCCAAGTGCCGTGCCCAGAAGGCCCTCGCCGATGGCCGTGTTGTTGGCGGCTTCGGCCTGGCCGGCCACGCGCTGGCTCGCATAGCCCTCGCACGTGTTCTCGTCGGCCTGGAACGCCTCAAGTGATTTGTTTGGTCCCGGCATCACGGGGATGGTCGGTCCCATCGGCGCAGTAACGCAGCCGCTGAGCAATGTTGCCAGCGCAGTCGTCAGAACGATCGCTTGCGATTTGATCATTGTTGTTCCTGCTGGTTGTCGGGATTTCCCTGCGCGCCGGGAGGCGGTCCCTGTTCGTCATAGCCGGGCGGCGGCCCTTGGTCGTAGCCGGGTGGCGGCCCCTGATCATAACCAGGCGGTGGGCCCTGGCCGTAACCGGGCGGCGGCCCTTGTTCGTTGTCATATTGCTGGTCGGGCGGCGGTCCCTGATCCGGCCCGCCCTGGTCGTATCCTTGCGCCGGTACGGGCTGCCACGGTCCATAGCATGAGGGCACGTAGGGATAATAACCGGGCGGATTGGAACAGTAGTACCAGCTCGCTCCGGCCTCGTCGTACTCCGGCTGCTCATAGTAATAATCGGAAACGACGGTCGGGAAGGGATAGACCGGCGCCGCATACCAGAACCATGCGCCGCCCGCGAGCCACCACCAGCCATACCGGCCGTTCCACCAGCGATGATACCAGCGGCCATGCGTCCAGATCGCGCGTTGCGCCGGCGTGAAATGCGCAAAGCCTATATGGCCGATGATGGCCGCGTGCAGCGGACCATATCCGGCGTGAGGAAAGCGTGCCGCGCCGTGCACCACGCCCGGATGCACGACGGAATGATAGACCGGATGAGCGGGGGCGTGAAAGACGGCGTGCGGATGGACCACCGCATGGGGATGGAATACGGCATGGGGAGCGTGATGATGGACGACGACGATTACTGCCGAAGCCGGCGCCGCCAGCATCGCGGCACCCGCAAGCAGCAGGGAAGCGACGGAAAATCGATAACGCATGCCAATCCATTCCGAAATGCGCGCGCAGGCTAGCCTTTTCAAGCTGAACCCAGCATGAATGGCGAGTGCCCTGATTTGCCACGGATTTTTGCGCCTCCTCGGCGCGAGGACCACAACACCAGACGCGTCCATTCTCCCATCGGCTGGCTGACGCGAGCCGTTTACGCAGGTCAATTCGGACTGCAATGGGCAAGGGCGCCAAGGCTCGTGGAAGGCCGCGCGCCCTGGCCCATCGCTACGATCGAACAGATGGAGAAAACCAAAGGGCCAGACTCAACTGGCCGCTGGATGAAAGAAGGGGGGCAACGTCATACTGCCGCCAATCGTGGCGGTCGCTGCGCAATCGGAGACTCTCTGGTTGAACTTGACGTGGTAGACGCCGGCGTTGCTGTGGCTCACCTGCATGACATTCTCGTGGCCCTGCAGCTTGCCGTCCGATGCGACGACCGCCCATCCGCCGGGATCCGTCTTGCCGGGTACATCCTGCGCCAGCCTGCTTCCCGCGGTTGCCGCAATCAGTCCGCCAACTACCAACGACGCGAGCGCAAATTCCGCATTGTTTGTTTCCTTCCGCAATGCCGGACGTGCGAAGGCACCTGCCGGCGTTTGTTTGGTAATTCCGGCGTTTCGCGGCAGGTTGCGGACGAGTTCCAGATTTGGCTGACAATTGGTTGACGGGGATGCTCGAAATGCGCCCGTGGACGCAACGATGCGCCGGGAGGCCGGTCCGGGCTGCCGGCCCTCAGTGCCTGTCGATTTCGTCGAGAAACGCCTTGACCGCGATGCGCCGCCTGGGCGGCGAGAGGCCGATCAGGTGCCGCGCGCCTTCGACTGTCAGCATGCGGACGGGACCGCCGCTTTCTCCTTCCAGATTCACAAGCTGGTTATGCCGATCGCTCTGAAATTCCGGGGAAGTCTTGAGCGCGTGGCGCAGGGTGGACGTCGAGATGCCGAGCATCGTCGCCAGCCGCATCGCCTTGACCCAACGTTTTCCGTCGATGTCGAACACCTCGACATCGAGCGGCCTGGCACGCAGATCGCCTGGCCGGCGGGGACGGGCGCCTGTGAATGTCTTGGCAAAGAGGGGCTTCATAAGTGACCTGGCCGCGATGGTTCTGACGTATTTCGGAGCGGGCCGAACGACACAAGACCACCCTGCGTGCAACGGTTAACGCGTTGACGCACTGCTGAATCGCCGGCGCAGGACGATTGAACACGAGAGAGAGTGGCGGAGTCCAGCACGGGGTGTCGAAGGGGCTGGGGCGTACCGAGGCCGGAGCATCCGCCGCGGAAGTGAACGGCCGGCGAGCGATTCGGTTTCGCATTTCCTGCCAGGACCCGTCACCCGGACCTGTCGGGGAGCAAGGCGCGCGGCGGGGGAGTGATCGTGCATTTCCCCGCCGCAACGCGGCGTGCTGCGCGCTATTTGCAGATGGCGTTGCCGATGGAGCTGGTCGAGAAGTTCACATCGCAGCCATAGCCGGGCCCGTTCAGCGTCTGGCCGACCTTGCCCGAGATGTAGTCGATGTCCCATTCGCCCATGCCGCCGCCCTGGCAAAACGCGATTGCCGGCTTCTTTTTCGCGAGCGTGCATTCCGAGACTTTCGTGCCCACGACTTGCACGGCTTTGGTGATCTTGCCCTTGGTCGGCACTTGCTGCGCGCATTCCTGGCTCGGCCCATATTGCGCCAGGCCGGGCGCGCCGGCGATATAGGCGATGTCGTTCGCCGGCATCTTGCCGGATTGGCAATAGGCCAAGGCCTGGGAAGTCGAGGCGAGCGATACTTCCCGGATTCCTTTCGCGTCGGCCGGAGCCGTGAGGCCGGCAATAAGCGCGGCCGAAATGATTACGGCCGAGGCGAAGGCGGAACGGTGTTTGTCGGTGAAACGCGGCATGAAGTCCCCCTGTTGGATCAAGACGGGCGAAACTATGAGGCGGGATTCTCCGCGTGTCTACAAGGGCTGGCTGCGACAAACAGGGTGCGGGTGGCGACGCTTGCCCGCCAATGGGAACCAGGCGTGAGGGATGTTTGCGGCGGCACGCGCCGTCCGGGTATTTGCCGCTTGTTCCCGACCGCGGAACGCCGCACATTGGGGCGCTCCGCGCACCAGGGGGAATCAATGGCCAAGTCGTCGCTGCTGTCCCGTGTCCTTGGCGGGCTGCTGCTTGTATTGCTCTTCGCCGCCGCCCGCGGCGCCGATGCAAAAGGGCTGAAGGTCCTCTATTCGTTCAGCGGCGGCAGCGATGGGGGATGGCCAACGTCCGGTCTGATCATGGATGCCGGAGGAAACCTTTACGGAACGACCTACGGAGGCGGGGTTGTAAACAACTCGATTTGCCGGGGTGGCAATACGAACTACACCTGTGGCGTGGTGTTCAAACTCAGCCAGGGCGGCGCGGAGAGCGTGCTCTATACGTTTTGCACGCAGGGAAATTGCGCGGACGGCGCCGATCCGGCGAGCGGGCTTGTCGCCGATCAGGCCGGCGATTTCTACGGCACGACCATGATTGGCGGCGCAAATGATTCGGGAACGGTGTTCGAGCTGGCTGCGGGGGGAACGGAGACGGTACTGCACAGTTTTTGTTCCGAGCAGAATTGCGCCGACGGCGGCTATCCGGTCGGCGGCCTTGCCGCCGACCGGGCCGGCGACCTGTACGGAGCGGCGGGGACCGGCGGAAATGACAGCGCCGGCGTTATCTTTGAGATCGCGCCGAACGGAACCTACACCGTGCTCTATTCTTTTACCGGAGGCAGCGACGGCGGCAGTCCGTGGGCACCGCTGCTCATCGACAAGGCAGGCAACCTGTACGGCACAAGTGCGGGAGGTGGAGCAATCAATGCCAATTGCCCGAATGGGTGCGGAACGGTGTTCGAGTTGAACCGGAAGGGAGCCGAATCCGTATTATACCGGTTCTGCTCCCAAAACGACTGCCGCGACGGCTCTGGGCCGAATCCCGGAGTGACTGCGGACAAGTCCGGCAATCTATATGGTACGACTTTCTCCGGCGGCGCCCACGGCTATGGATCCGTCTTCGAGGTCACTCCGGACGGGAAGGAGAGCGTCATCTACTCCTTTTACTGTTCGAAAAAGCAGGGGTGCAAGGACGGCCACTTTCCCTATATCGGCGTTACCGCGGACAGCGAAGGCAATCTTTACGGCGGGACTTCGGAGGGTCTGGGCGATACGCTCTGGGGAGATATTTTCAAGCTCGATACGACCGGAAAATTTTCGGAGGTACAGGGATTTAACCCGAAAGAAACGCCCTGCTGCTCCGCTCCCAGTGCTCCTGTGTTGCTGCATGGGCGCGATCTCTATGCGCCGACAGCTCCGGGTGCGACCGGTGCCGGATCAATAATAATGGTAACCGAGTGAGCGCTTTCGAGCGAGGGCGCCCGGGAACCTTCTCTTGCATCGGACCGCGGCGGGAGTAGCCTTGCAGCGTGTTTGCTTCGGGCCATTGGCGGGGAAAACGTGTTGAAGAAGGGGCTCCTGGCGACGACGGCGCCGATCTTCGTCGCTTCGTTGTCTTCGCCGATATGCCGGGACAATGCATACACGGGTACCGCCACGGCGAATACTAGCAAAGACGCAGACGTGAAGGGCGAGTTCCAGAGCAACTAGGGAGCGTTTCCCGTGTTCGGTCGGCCTATTGTTTCAGGGCGGCACATGTCTTTCCAAACGGATGCATGTAGCAGCGCCCGTTGTCGGCGATGGGCGGAGCGTCCGCAGAATCGCTGTCAAGGAAGCCCGCTCGAACGGCAGGAAGTTCGCGGCCGGCATTTATAGCAATTCGCCGAGCGGGCTTTCCGGGGAATCCGATTGCCGGCGGCGGCGGAAGGGCGAAAAGGAATTTTCGAAATATCACGATCATAATCATACCGATCACGATCGCGCGAAAGAAAACTTATCGGAACGAGGAGAGCGTGTGGCGGATTCGTGGCCACTCATCTGACGTCAGCGCATATTCGGCTGTCGATTCAGACAGGAAGCGCGTAGCCTATGTGGAGACGCACAAGTTTGCATCCGGGGCCTTTCCCAGCAGCAGCTCCACCTTGCCCTGGACCAGACAGGCCGTGGGGCCTTGCGTCCGGTTCCGGAAATAGTTGCCTGATCCCCGCTGCGCGCGCATTTCGCGATCCCGGCCTGGAATAAAGACGCGACGACAAGCGTCCCACAAACGACGGTTTTTTTTCGAAGGGCCATAGAATGAAAACGAATCTCATGATCGGCGCGACCTTGTCGGCGGCGCTTTGGGCCGGCGCGGCAATTGCGGGCGGTGGTGATTACAACGGCAACTGGCCGCTCACCATATCCGGCTCGCAATTCTATAACGGCAATTACTGTTTGGCGCTGAGCGGGGGGCTCGGCGGTCGGGCCGAGCTCACTGGCCCGATGGGCAACCTGATCGGCAGTTTCGATGTCTTCGGCCGCAACCTGATCGCGGATCTCCCGCTGCCCGCCGAGGGTCTTAACTACGGGGAGATATTCATCCTGCCGGCACACAACAGCAAACTCGCCAAAGGCACATATATCGAGGACGCCGACGGCGAAATCGACAATTCGGGCGAGGTGACGATCGGCAAGAAGAACGGATGTTAGTTGGGGACCGGACTGTCCGATTTTTCCGGCTACGGATTTTTCGATTCAATGCTGTCGAAGCGTAGGTCGATCCGATTGCCCATACTGTAGCGACGCCGCGGTGACTATTGGTCCCGCCGCCATCAATTCATCCGCGGGACGTTGCGCCGGTTGCCGCCGGTTGTGCGCAGGAAAGGGTCCTTCTCGCGCGTGGCCTGATAATTGCTGGTTTCCGACCTGGACCGCCGCAGATGTTCTTGCGCGGGACAGGTTCGGAGCCGTTTCATGATCCATTTCGCCCGCAAGCTGGCGGCTGATGAATCCGGCGTCACGGTGGTTGAATACGGCCTGCTCGCTGCAGTTCTCGCGATAATTCTCGTCGCCACGGTACCGGGTGTCGGATCCGGCCTGAACCACACCTTCCGGATCGTCGCAAATTCGCTCCACCGAAACCCGCCGGCGATGGGCGGCGGCGCCGGTTAGATCGGAAACTTTTGCTCGCCGCCACGCTTCGTGTCGAACCAGAAATTATCGCGCTGCATTGAAAATAGGCGAGTAGACCAACATTCGCCGGCGCAGACAAAACCACCCGCCTCCGAGATGGCCGCTCGCGTACTTCGGAGTGCATGTCAGGCCCACCGCAAAAAGAGCCTCCGCAGGTGAACACCGGTCCTGGTACCGGAATCGAAGACGCCGCCAGATGCAATGCGTGCGCATTGCGCGATATCCTTGTACATCAGTACGATGGAGTGAGTTCGGCTGTTTTGTTTCAGACTGCGACCCGCGAAATCGATTTGGTTATCGAGCGGGCGCCGGGCGTAGAAAGATGCGTAAGATTTTCTTGTACGTGAGATTCACGCTCGGCGTTCATCACGAATTGAATCGCCGTTTGTAACTCTGAGACGTTCATGGTTTCCCCCATCTACTCCCGGCCACGAGGTGGACCCATTCTGGCAAATCTTGGATTATATTTGGCAGGTCACGTAAGCTCTCAAGAATGCAGCATGACTTGGTGCCGGCTGCAGGGATCGAACCCGCGACCCCGTGATTACAAATCACGTGCTCTACCAGCTGAGCTAAGCCGGCTCCAGGGGCGGGTGCATACGCTGCCCGGCGCGCCCGCGCAACGGGTTCCTGCGGCCCGGCGCCCTGTGGACGGGGCGGCGCACATCGCTATGGTGCAAGGCGGCAGGCAATCCCCTCAAGACGGCGGTTCATGGATTCGATTCTGGTCACCAGCGCGCTCCCCTATATCAACGGGGTCAAGCATCTGGGCAATCTCGTGGGCTCGATGCTGCCGGCCGATGTGTTCGCCAGGTTCCAGCGGGCGCGGGGGTGCAAGACGCTCTATATCTGCGCGACCGACGAGCATGGGACGCCGGCGGAGCTGGCGGCGCTCGAAGCCGGGCAGGACGTCGCGACCTATTGCGCCGAGCAGCACGAGATTCAGAAGGAGCTTGGCGCGCGCTTCGGGCTCTCCTGGGATTTCTTCGGCCGCTCGTCGCGCCGCCCCAATCACGAACTTACGCAACATTTCGCCCGCGAGCTTTGGAGCCGCGGCCACCTCGAAGTGCGCACCACCAAGCAGGTCTATTCGAAATCCGACAACCGCTTCCTGCCGGACCGCTATGTCATCGGCACCTGTCCGCATTGCGGCTATGAGCGGGCGCGCGGCGACCAGTGCGAGAATTGCACGCGGGTGCTCGATCCGGTCGATCTGATCAACCCGCGCTCGGCGCTTTCCGGCGCGACGGATATCGAGATCCGCGACAGCGCGCATCTGTTCCTCAAACAATCGCAGTTCACCGACGCGCTGCGCGAATGGGTGAACGGCCACCGGACCGACTGGCCGGTGCTTGTTACGTCCATCGCACATAAATGGCTCGACGAGGGGCTGCACGACCGCGGCATCACGCGCGATCTCGAATGGGGCATTCCCGTGCCCGACGATATCGGCGAGGGCCGGCTCAAGGGCAAAGTGTTTTATGTCTGGTTCGATGCGCCGATCGAATATATTGGCGCCACGCGCGAATGGTCGGAGGCGAACGGCAAGGGCGAGGCGTGGCGCGACTGGTGGTACGGCGAAGCGGCGAAGCGTGTCACCTATTGGCAGTTCATGGGCAAGGACAATGTGCCGTTCCATACGGTCGGCTTCCCAGTGACGATCATGGGCTCGGGCGAGCCATGGAAGCTTGTCGACCGCATCAAGGGCTTCAATTACATCAACTATTGTGGCGGAAAGTTTTCGACGAGCCAGAAGCGCGGCGTGTTCATGGATACGGCGCTGGAGATCCTGCCCGCGGATATCTGGCGCTACTATCTGATGGCGAATGCGCCGGAGAGTTCGGATTCCAATTTCACCTGGGAGCATTTCGCCGGCACGGTGAACAAGGATATGGCCGACGTGCTCGGCAATTTCGTCAACCGGATCACGAAGTTCTGCGCGGCGCGGTTCGAGTCCGTTGTGCCGGGCGAGGGCGATTGGGGCGACGAAGAAGAGGCGCTCGCCAAGGCGCTGGACGCGCGCATTGCTGCGTATACGGATTATCTCGAGGTCTGCGAGTTCAGGAAGGCGCTGGGCGAATTGCGCGCGACCTGGGTCGCCGGCAACGAATATCTGACGCGCGCGGCGCCTTGGACAGCGATCAAGACGGACCGTGTGAGGGCTGCGGTCGCCGTGCGCGTGGGGCTCAATCTCGTGCATCTGTTCGGGCATTTGTCCTGGCCGGTCATTCCCGATATCGCGCGCAAGATGCATGACGCGATCATGCCCGCGCCGCGCATCATTCCCTGGCCTGATGAACCGATGCGCGAATATCTCGACCAACTCGATGCCGGCGCACCGATACAGCCACCCGAGGTTCTGATCGCCAAGATCACCGACGACCAGGTCGCCGAATGGCAGCAGCGTTTCGCGGGGTCCTCGGCTTGGTGATTCTTAAGGGGAAAGAATATTCGGCGCGGGGCACAAGGCTGGACTCATTTGCTGTCTCTTGCATTCCTGGTCACGCCAGTTTGACATGTGTACGGTAGCACCGTACAAAGCGGAATGGAAATCGCTTCGATCCGGAGCAAGGCGCTCAAGCGCTTATGGTTGCAAGGCTCCGTTCAGGGCGTTCCGTCGGACCAGTTGAAGCGGCTGCGGTCGGCGTTGGCCACGCTGGCAGCCGCCGCGGATTTGCCGATGTTGATGACGGTTCCTGGCTGGCGATTACACGAACTGAAAGGTGACCGCAAAGGTACATGGAGCATGAGTGTAACAGGCAACTGGCGGCTCACGTTTCGCGCGGAAGGAGAAATTATCTATGATCTCGACCTCGAAGACTATCATTAAAGCGTTGGGGCACATGAAGAGCCCGTCCCATCCGGGCGATCTGGTTTTATATGGTATTCTTGAACCGCTTGGCGTTTCGGTGACGAATGCTGCGGAGATGCTTGGCGTTCGGCGCGCAACGCTCTCGGATGTCATCAATGGCAAGGCGTCGATGAGTGCTGAAATGGCATTCCGCTTGAGCAAAGCATTTGGGATTAGTGCCGAGTTGCTTCTGCGACTTCAGAATCAGTACGATTTGGCGAGGGTGCGGAAACTCGGTAGTCGAATTCGTGTGAAACGGTTTCAGCGCAAGGCAGCGTGATGGTTGCGAATATTACCAGAAAAATGGTATTGTGCGGTTACCGGTTGCATGGCGCCGCCGCTGCTGGATGCGGCCCATATCAATCCGTATGCGAACGGTGGAGAATACGAGGTGTGCAATGGGATCATTTTGCGTACTGATATTCACACTCTATTCGACGAAGATCTGCTGGTGATCTCTCCCGATAGCCTGGCCGTACAAGTTCACGACAGCATCCAACACAAGTATTATCGGATGTTCCATAAACGACG